>Ga0209023_10003052_pt1 | contig 20243 bp, 16 predicted proteins | sample LakOneMetagenome_FD_187468 | JGI IMG/M metagenome (GOLD analysis project Ga0209023, IMG submission 187468) | Freshwater and sediment microbial communities from Lake Erie, Canada (SPAdes) (version 2) | ecosystem: Environmental > Aquatic > Freshwater > Lentic | place: Lake Erie, Canada...
ATCGATGGCGACCGCCGGCGGCGTGCAGCGGTTCAGGCGAATCCCGTTGTGGCCGATCGCGGTCGGACTGGGGATCCTGTCGGTGTCGATCTACCTCCTGAAGATCTTCGAACGGGGACCGCTCCCGTTGAACGTGGGCATCAACACGATGACCGCGGGGCTGTTCGGCGTCGATCTGGTGACGATGTTCGCCGCACCGCTCCTTGCACTGTGGTTGATCCGCCTGCTCGCCGCCGTCCGTCCGGACGTGGGTCGGCTGCTGCGCGCCGATGTGCAACGGTATGCACTGCTCTTCGGCATCTCGGCGGCGGTGTTGGTCAACGGAACCAGTTTGGCGATCGGCTCACAGAGTATGCAGTTTCTCGGCACCGCCCAGGTGGCCGCCGAGAAGAGCGACCGACTGCCGGCTTCCGTGTTGATCGCCGCGCAGTCGGTGCTCGATCAGCGCAACGGCAGCATCGCAGATCCGACCTTCGCGCAGATCGCGGCCGCCGCCGGTGGCCGTGAGGTGTCATCCCGGTGGCGTTCGATGATCTCGTCGGGCATGTTGTCCCGCATCGTGATCGGGGTTTCTCCGGGTGATGGGTTCGGGCGGGCGCTCTACGCGCCGACGGCCGACGACGATCGATTCTGGCAGGGGCTGCGCGACGGTGAGATCGGCTTGAGCCAGATCGCCGCGAGCCGGCTGGGCGTCGAGCCGGGTGACACCGTCCAACTGCCCACCGTCGCCGGCCCGAAGGACTTCCGGGTGGTCGGCATCTTCCGGCCGAAGATGATCGACGACGCCGCCGTGGGCGACATCGTCCTGACCTCCGATCCGCTGGCGCGCTCCGACTGGGCGGCCGTCCGCGATCAGGTCGCGGTCGCCTATCCCTCCGCGGCCGAAGCCGCTTCCCACCGGGACGACTTCGTCGCTCTCGGGGCCGGGTTGACCGTCTACGACGATGCGCAGTGGCGCACCGTCGCCACCACCGGCATCACCCGATTCCTGTCACCGTTCACGCTCTCGGGGTACGTCGTGATGATCTCGGCGGGCCTCAGCGTCCTGAACGTCTTCATCCTCGGACTCGTGCAGCGCCGTCGGGAACGCGCCGCCCTGCGGGCGATCGGTGTTACCCCGCGGCTCGAACAATCGGTCGTGATCGCGCACGCGGGGTTGCTGACCGCGACGGTCGCCGTCTTCGGTGTCACCGGGGGCATTCTGATGACCTACCTGTGGTCGCTGGGTTCACCTGTCTACTACGGCATCTCGATCCAGTGGGGCGTGCTCGCGGCGCCGTTGCGGACAGGTGTGACGGTGGCGCTCGCACTGGTGACGGTGGCGGCGCTGTACCCGGTCATCCACGCCCGTCGGCTGGAAACCGCAGAGATACTGCGCAGCGCGTGACCGGACCCGCCGAGATTGCAGTGCTGCGCTACTGCGTCTGCCGGATCCGGATCGAGAGATGCTCGAGAGGTTCGGATCCAGCCGGGGAGGTTGATAGCCATGGACTGGCCATGCGACTGAGCAACACTGGCACCGTTTTCGTCTTTTCCGGCTCTGAACATCGTTGGCCGGAAAAGACACTCGGTGCTGTCCGAGAACTACTGACTTCCGACTCAGCCTTCTGTGACTCCATGAGTCGCTGCGACGGCGCGCTTGCCGAGTTCGTCGACTGGTCGCTGACGGAGGTCCTGAATGGCGTGCACGGTGGCCTGGACCCTGGACGGCGGGACGTCTGGCAACCTGTCGATTTCGCGGTGATGGTGTCGCTGGTCGCGCGGTGGCGGACGTTGGAAGTGGCGCCGGACGCGGTGATCGGTGTGTCGCATGGCGAGATCGCGGCCGCCCATGTCGCCGGCGCGCTGACATTGCGGGATGCCGCCAGGATTATCACGTTGTCGGCCAACCGGATTCGCGATCTCGGTACCACCGATCCCGTTGAACTGGAGACCCTGCGCAAGACGGTGCTCGTCGAACTCGACGGCCTGCGGCCGCGCGCCGTCGGCATCGAGTTCATCTCCACGATTACCGGCGCGGCACTGGACACCGCAATCCTGGACGCGGAGTACTGGTTCGCGAATCTGCGCCAACCGCCGCTGGTCGAGCATGCTGTGCAGTGGGCGCGCGAACACGGCTACCACACGTTCGTCGAATCCACCCCAGAGCCGGTTCTTGCCGCCGACATTCAACGGTGGCTGGACCGGTACGACGGACGTCAGGAGCTGGTCAGGTCGCCTGCCCAGGCGATATGTCCCTCGAGGCCAAATAACTTCGCCGTATCACGGTAGCCCTCCAGCAATGCGTGGTAGTCGTCATCACCACGCGCGCGGGCCAGCAGGGTCCGCAGCCGCAGCACCGTGATATCGAGCATGGCCCCACCGGCGGCGGGGATATCGGCCAGCCGCCGGATCCACTTCTCGGCCTCGGCGGGCTCGTCGCCGGTGACCTGATGCAATAGCGCCTCGACGAAAGTGGCCGTCCCGCAGACACACCAGCCGTACCGGCCCTCGTCGAAGAGACCGTCCAGTGCAGCGCGCATCACTGGCAAGGCGGTGCCGCGATCACCGCGTATGGCCCGCTCGCGGCCGGCGAACAGCTCGACGACGGGGACCAGTGACGGTGTGCGCTCCGACAACCAGGTATCAAGGATCTGGGTCAGGATGGCGAGGCCCCGCAGTCGGTCGTCGTCGGAGTCTCGACGCAGCAGTGCCATGCCGAGCGTCAACTGAGTTCCGATGAACCCGGTATCGTTGCCGGCCCGTTCCGCGAAACGTGCCGCCGCTTCGATCGTCTGGATCATCGCGTCATCCACGGGGAACACCCCATGACATGAAGCGACTCCGTAGGTCCACGAGATCGCCAAACCGTGGGTGGTCTGATCGCTGATACTCGACATGATGAGGGCGTCATCGATGTCGGCGCGCCATCCGGGTAGGCCGAGCCACCACCGTGCGATGCTGCGGAACGCGGTTGCCACGGCCAGCGGTGCTCCCATGCCGAATCCGGCACCGGCGGTGGGGTCGCCACCGGCCAGGTCGATCGCGTTCTGCGACCACCGCAGGATCTCGGCGAAATCGCCGCTGTTGAACCAATTTGTGAAGGCCACGAACGACAATCCGATGGTCAGGTTGGGGTCGCCGATCGACTCCAGCAACGCCATCTGTTCGGAGGCGAGCTTGGATCCCGCAACAGCTCTCCTGTTGTAGAGGAGTTCGGCGGCCAGCCCCGTCATGCCGATCGCCAATGACACCGTGTCGCCGGCTGCGTTGCACAATTCGCGTAGTTCGTCGAAGTGGCCGTGGCGATCGTCGACACCGCGCGCCATCCAGTCGGTGGTGCACAGCATCGTGAGGGGCGCTATGAGCATCGACAGTCGCCCGGGCTCGTCGCTGGGTAGTGAGTCGGCGATGTGCTTGGCGCGCCGCCAACCGAGCCGAGCGGCGTCGACGTCACGGCTCGTGGACCAGCCCGCGGCGCGCAGGTGCCAGTTGTAGGCCGTGTGCAGTTCGCCGGCAGCGCGGAGGTGTTCGGCGATCAGCGCGGCGTTCTCGTCCACCGACTCCGGCGCGCGCTGCTGGATGGCGGTCGCGAGGCGCCGGTGCCAATCAGCGCGATCGGATCGTAGCTGCGACTCGTAGGCGACTGCGTGGATGAGCGGATGGTGAAAGACGTACTCGGGGTGCGGCAGGAAGCGGATCTGGTCGATCAGCTCGACCGCGAGCAGCTCATGCAGCACCGCGTCGATGCCGAGGGCGGCAAGCAGTTCTGCGTCGAACCGCATGCCGATCACCGATGCTGCGGTCAGGGTCCGCTTGGCGGGCGCGCTGAGGCGGTCGATGCGGGCTTCGATGGTCGCCTGCACCGTTGCCGGCACCCGTAATTCGTCCACCTCGGCGCGACACGCATAGTCGCCGCGCGCGCCGGTGAGCACGTCGCGCTGGGCGAGTTCGCGAACGATCTCCTCCGCGAAGAACGGATTTCCGACCGCCCTGTCGGCGATGACGACCGCCAGATCGCGCACCGACGGATGCGGCCCGAGTAACTCCGCCAGCAGTGCCACAACATCCGAATCAACAAGCGGTGCAAGAACAATCGTCTGAGATCCCGGCGTGTGGCGGAGTGCGCCGGCGTACTCCGGGCGGGCGGTGATCAGCATCATCGCCCTGGTCCGGTGAATGGCGGCGAGTACCTCGGCAAGAAGTGACTCGCTGCCCACGTCGATCCAATGGGCGTCCTCGACGATGAACAAGGCAGGTTCGTCGTTGACCAGCAGCAGGCTGCCGATCAGTGCCGTGAGTCGTCGCCGCCAGGCGTCGGGGTCGATCTGGGGTGATGGCATTTCGGGGTCGGGAATCCCGAGCAGACCGTCGAGCAATTGGAGGTCCTGCGGATCGGCCTCCGGAACAAGCTCACGCACACGTGCGCGGGCCGCGGCGTCGTCGCGGCCGTCCACGCCGGTCGCCGACCGCAGTAGTCGGGTGGCGACACCGAAGAGGCCGTCGCGTGAATGGGCTTCGCAGAAGGTCCAGTGCACCGTGTCGTGGCGTTCCCGCGCGAGCGCGGCAGCTTCCCGGGCCACTCGGCTCTTGCCGATACCGGGTGGCCCGATCACATTCACGACGCCGCCGCGGCCGTTGCCGGCCCGGTCGAGAAGGGCTGCCAGGGTCGCCAGCTCCAGGCGCCGACCAACGAACCTGGTCTCCGTTCGTCGGGGCAGTGCGCTGGGCGGCCTGATCGCCAGGAGCTGGCGGGCACACACGGGATCGTCGAACCCCTTGATCCGCACCTGCTCCGGTTCGCCAAGCGTGGTGAGATGCTCGACCAGGCGAGCGGTGGACTCCGACAGCATCACCCCACCGGGCGGGGCGACGGATTCCATCCGCTGGGCCATCCCGACGTCCTCACCGGTGGCGGCGTACCCCAGCGAGCCCGAGCCGATATCGCCGGCGATCACCTGACCGGAGTTGAGACCCACGCGCAGCTGCAATGCCGGGCCCTGACGTGCGACGGCACTGGGCATCGGGCCGGCCTCACATTGGATGTCCAGTGCCGCCATGCAGGCGCGAAAAGCGTGATCCTCCAACGCGATTGGCGCGCCGAACAGCGCCATCACGCCGTCGCCGTTGTATTCGGCGGTGCCGCCGTAGCGGCGGACCACCGCCGCCATTCGTTCCACTACATCGGTCATGAGGGTGCGCAACTGTTCTGGATCCAGTACCGCCGCGATGTCCATCGACCGGACCACATCGGCGAACAGAACCGTCACCTGTTTGTACTCGGCGGGCCGGGTCGACGGGACCACCCGCGAACCACACGAATCGCAGAACTTCGCGCCGTCGCGCAGCGCCGTGCCACACGCCGAACAGGCCATCCCCGCTGACGTCATCCGAGAACCCCGATCTGCAACCTGCCCCTCACCGGGAGGATATGCCTTGACGGCCGCGCGTTTGTCACATCTCTGTAGTTCCCGATGCCGGCGCCGATGAGATTGCAGTGGCGAGCTACTGCATCCGGGGTGGCTCGTCGAATTGACGATTCTGGGTGGGGAAACGCGACGTTGCATCCCCCACGACGACGGAGTGAATCAACATTGTCGAGTTCAGGTTCTTTGATCCGGTGGCAGGTCCCACGAAACACGTTCACAACCGGTTGCGCTGTCGCGACGGCGGGCATCCTGGTGTGCGGTTTTGCGGTGCCGTCGATCGAGGCGAACCGAATCCGGTCCGAGGTTCGTGTCGTGCAGTTGACGTCTCTTGCTGGGCCGGTGGCGAATCCGCTGGGTGTGTTGATCGGGACACTTCCGGCCGTGTCTGCGCAACAGAGTGCCGCCCCGGTGGCGCCGGCGGCCACCGGCACCCCGGCGGACGTCCCGGCCACTGTCCAGCTGGCCCTGGATTCGCCAACCATCTCCGGTCCTCGATTTCGTGTTGAACCCGTTCGCGTGGCTGTTCGGAACCGGAACCACGACGGCCGCTCCGCTGGCAGCTGCCGATGCGATCGTCCCCGGCGGTTCGGAGGCGACGGATGAACCGGCGTTGAACGCGCTCGGGCAAGCCCCGGCCGGGCCGGTCGACGGTGCGACGGCGAAGGGGGTCACCCCGCAGGGTGTTGACGCGCTGACGGCAGCGCCGAAGGGCACCACGCCGGATCCGGTGGGTGTCGCCCCGGTACCGAACGTAGGAACGGAAAGCGTTGAACCCGAGGTTGTTCCGATGACGGAAGCAGAACCGAAGGAGCGTCCACCGCGCAGCAGCAGGAGTCGACCGTCGACGAACCTGACTCGGCCACTCCGAAGGGCGCCACACCCGACAGCACGACGACTGCCGGGAACGCCTCGGCGTCGACCGGTGACCACGCTGTGGGCGGTGACTCCACCGGGTCATAGCGAAAACCACCACATCCGCAGGTTGGCGGGGGACGGTCACCCTACGGATGTGGTGGCTTCTGGCCGCCCAGTTGTGCGGTCACCGAGTCCGCCGACTCCATCAGCGCTCGCGCTCGTTCGGTTATCTCGTTGTCCGTCAACGGCTTCCCGATGTGCATCGAGGCAACCATGGTCTGCCGTTGATAGTGGTCGTACACCGGTGCCGAGATGACGCTGATATCCGAGCGTGCACCCCGGCCCCCGCTGCTCTCACTCCGCAGGAACACTCGCTCTCCGATGTCGGAGATCAACTCGCCCAGTAGCGCTCGAAGTTCGTCGGGCAGCTCGCTCGACATTCCAGCCATCAGCGAATAGAGGCGCCGGCCCCCCGGGGTGAGGCGTTCGACCAGGTAGCCGTCAGCGCGACATTCCGAGATCACCCGATTCAGCCGTTCGGTATTGGTGCGCAACGGGATCGTGGACTCCCGGGTGAGCCACGCGCGCAATGCTGCGTCGTCCCACAGCACGAACATCAGTCCGACGGGTGGCGCGAACGGATAACTCTGGCCGACATCCACCCCGGGCCGGACGCCGGCGGGTACGGCCAGATCCAGCAACGTGATTCGGTCGTCGATCACTCCGGACAACGCCGCGGTGACATGGAATCGGGCTGACAGCCGTCGCAGCTGCTCCCGCGCCGCCGGGCTGACCCGCATCGATTCCTGCGCCTTGTGTCCGAGTGTGATCAACGACGGTCCCAGCCGATATGACTTGTCGTCGGGGTCGCGCACCAGGTAACCCGCAGCCGCCAGCGAGGTCACGATGCCCAGGCAGGTCGGCTTGCTCAGCCCGACGCGGCGGGCCAGCTCGGAAACCCCGAACCGCCCGTCGTGGTGGCAGGCGAGGAAGTCGAGAATCGCCACCACACGTTCGGTGGGTGGCGAAGCGCGGCTGGAGGACTTGGGTGGCACCTGTGCAGGCTACACAATTAGTCCATATTTGGAACATAACGGTCGATAGTTGACACTTACTGGACCGCGTTCTAATTTCGACTCGTGTTCTCCCAACCATTGGCCGACGCGATCGCCGAGGCCGAGGCCCTGGTGGCGGCAGCGCCGTTCATCGAATCCGATGCCGATCTCTTCGAGGGCCTGCAGTACCTGGCCGGCTGCATCTCCGCCTGCACGCACCTGGCCTTCGACTACGACCGCGACCACCCCTTCCTGCAGTCGGGCACGGGTCCCTTCACCAAGATGGGGCTCGACAATCCCGACACCCTCTACTTCGGAACCCGCGTCCAGCCCGGACATGAGTACGTCGTCACCGGAACCCGCGGAACCACCACGGACCTGAGCTTCCAGATGCTCGGCGGGGAGTACACCGACGACAACGTCCCGGCCAGCCAGGCGGCCTTCGACGACCGCGAACTGGACATCGCCGCGGACGGCACCTTCCAATGGCGCATCACCCCGAACACCCCGTCGCAGTTGCTGATTCGAGAGGTCTACAACGACTGGGCGGCGCGGCGCGGCGTCGTCAGCGTGGCCCGCACGGACACCGCCGGCACCGCCCCACCGCCGCTCACCCGCGAACTGGTCGAGAAGCGCTACGCGGTGGCCGGAAAGCAACTGGTGCAACGGGTCAAGACGTGGCTGCAGTTCCCGCAGTGGTTCTATAACACCCTGCCCGTCAACACGATGATCGCGCCGCGTCTGACGCCGGGCGGTCTGGCCACCCAATACTCGTCGGTCGGCCATTTCGACCTGAATCCCGATCAGGCGATCGTCATCACCCTGCCGGTGAGCGACGCGCCCTACGTCGGGTTCCAGCTCGGCAGTTTGTGGTACATCTCGCTGGACTACATCAACCACCAGACCTCGCTGAACGGCACACAGGCTCGAGTCGATCCGGACGGCAAGATCAGGATCGTGGTGTCCGACGCCAACCCCGGTGTGGCCAACTGGTGCGAGACGCTGGGCCACCGCAAGGGTTACCTGCAGTTCCGCTGGCAGCGACTGTCCCGGGAGCTCACCGCGGCCGATGGCCCGACCGCAGAGGTGGTCGACACCGGTGAGGTGGGCAAGGTGCTTCCCTATTACGAATCGAACAAGGTCTCCGATGAAGACTGGCGTGCACGGATTGCGTTGCGCCAGAAACAAATCAGCGACCGGATGGTGGGTTGAGATGTCAGGTCTACTCGACGGCAAGGTGGTCGTCATCAGTGGAGTCGGACCCGCGCTGGGTACGACGCTGGCGCGTCGCTGCGCGAGCGCGGGCGCGGACCTGGTGCTGGCGGCGCGCACCGTGGATCGCCTCGACGACCTGGCCAAGGAGGTCGAGGGACTGGGCCGGCGCGCCGTGGCCGTCGGCACCGACATCACCGATGCCGACCAGGTGGACAATCTGGTCCGCGAGGCCCTCGCGGCCTACGGTAAAGTGGATGTGTTGATCAACAACGCCTTTCGGGTCCCCTCGATGAAGCCGTTCGCGCAGACCTCCATCGAGCACATGCGGGACGCCATCGAACTGACCGTGTTCGGTGCGCTGCGGATGATCCAGGGCTTCACCCCGGCGCTGGCCGAGGCCAACGGTTCGGTGGTGAACGTCAACTCGATGGTCGTGCGCCATTCGCAGGCCAAGTACGGGGCCTACAAGATGGCCAAATCGGCACTCCTGGCGATGTCGCAGACCCTGGCCACCGAACTCGGCGAGCAGGGAATCCGGGTGAACTCGATTCTGCCGGGCTACATCTGGGGCGGCACGCTGCAGTCCTACTTCGAGCACCAGGCCGGCAAGTACGGGACCACCGTGGACGAGATCTACCAGGCGTCGGCCGCCGGTTCGGACCTCAAACGCCTACCCACCGAGGACGAGGTGGCCTCGGCCATCCTGTTCATGGCCAGCGAATTGTCCAGTGGCATCACCGGTCAGGCGCTGGACGTCAACTGCGGGGAGTACAAGGCATGAGGCTCAGGCAGCCGGCGAGCGCGAGCGCGCACCCACGTACGGATACCGCCCCGAAAAGTGTCCGTGGTTGCGCGCTCGTCGGAGCTGGTGAGCGATGAGCCCGCGAACCAACGTCGGCACCGTCGAGGATCTGCACGCCTCAGCGGTGAAGGCATGCGGGCTCGATGATTTCGGCGGCGACGACGACAACTACATCGAGGCCCTGACGGTCCTGCTCGACGCGTACCGGACCGAGGCCGATCTCACCGAGTTCGGCAGCAAGATGCAGCGATTCTTCGCGCGCAACGCCCTGGTGGCTCGGCTGGTGTCCGAAGCCGCCTTCAAGCAACACCCCCAGCACGTCGACGTCGCGATCGAGCGACCCATCTTCGTCACGGGTCTGCCGCGCACCGGAACCACCGCCGTCCATCGGCTGCTTGCCGCCGATCCGCGTCACCAGGGACTGCAGCTCTGGCTCGCCGAATTCCCGCAGCCCCGTCCGCCGCGCGAAACCTGGTCGCAGAACCCGGTTTTCCAGCAGATGGAAGAGCAGTACGCCAAGGCGCATGCCGCGGATCCGGAATACACCGGATTACACTTCATGACGCCCGACGAGGTGGAGGAATGCTGGCAGCTGCTCCGGCAGTCACTGCACTCTGTGTCGTACGAGACGCTGGCGCACGTGCCCTCGTACGCGCAGTGGCTGGCCGGGCAGGACTGGACCAGGTCGTATCAGCGGCACCGCAAGAATCTGCAGGTGATCGGTCTCAACGACACCGAGAAGCGTTGGGTGCTCAAGAATCCCAGCCACCTGTTCGCGTTGGAGGCGTTGATGGCGACGTATCCCGACGCGCTGGTGGTGCAGTGCCACCGGCCGGCAGAAACCATCATGGCCTCGATGTGCTCGCTGGCGCAGCACACCACAGCAGGCTGGTCGAACACCTTCACCGGAGCGGTGATCGGCGAGGACTCGCTCGAAACCTGGTCACGTGGGCTGCGGCTGTTCAACACCGAACGGGCCGAGCATGATCCGGCGCAGTTCTACGATCTGGAGTATTCGGCCCTGGTGGCTGATCCGGTTGCTGCAGTGTCGGATATCTACCGGCACTTCGGTATCGAGCTCACCGATGAAGCCCGGGCGGCCATCGTCGACACCGACGAGCGGAGCAAGCAGGGCCCGCGGGCGCCCAAGCACACCTATTCGCTGGCCGACTACGGCCTGACCGCCGATCAGGTCAAGGACACCTTCGCCGGACTGTGACGCGGTCGGGCGTCAGCCGTCGCCGGGGGAGGGAGCCGACGACACGGCCTCCAGGCAGCCCTCGGCCACCGCGTGCGTGATGCTGTCGCCCAGCCGCGGGCAGGACCGTGCGCGACTGCTGTCGCCGCCGCCGGCCCGGATCTCGGCGAAGTGGGCACACCGCTGCGATGCGTCCGAATTCCACTGGACCGCAGTGTATTCCGGACCCAGCTTCTTGACCGTTACGGTGGCATGACAGAACCGGCAGTCAACCGGCGTCAGGCCCGCGGTCAGATATCGCTGCCGATCGGCCTGGGTGGCCGCATGCACGGCGGCCGCTCGCTGCGGATCGGAGGCGAAATCCGGTGCCTTCGACCACGATCTACCAGCGGCACCGCGGTGGTGGTCGGCTAGGTCTTCCTGGTCGTCGTGGCCGCCGTGCAGGAGCACCATCGACCGGGCGAGCCGGTCGACCAGAGGCGTGTCGCCGAGTGCGTCCTCGCGGGGCGGTGTCATGTCGCTGGGAGTTGCTCTTTCTCGGAAGCCTGCTTCTGCAGATTCTCTTCGACCTCGACATTCCACTTCTCGACGGCGGCGGTGGTGTCGACCTCGAGTTCGAAGCGGTCGGTCATCTCCGGGGTCACGTCCGCCGCGTCAACATAGAACTGCTGGTACCAACGGCGCATCTGGTAGACGGCGCCGTCCTCCTCCACCAGCAGCGGGTTGTCGATGCGGGTCTTGTGCTTCCAGATCTCCACGTCCTGCAGGAAGCCCTTGCTGACGCCGTCGGTGAAGGCGACGGCCAGCTTCTCGGTGGTGGCATCGTCGAGTCCCTTGGGCTTCTCGACGATGACGCCCCACTGCAGTATGAAGCTGTTCTGGTCCACCGGGTAGTGGCAGTTGATCAGGATGGACTCGGCCTTGAAGTCGCCGTACTTGTTGTGCAGCCAGTTGATCATGAACGACGGCCCGAAGTACGACGCCTCGGAGTCCAGGCTGGCCTCGCCGTAGGCCGTGCCCATGTCGTTGATGTCGGGGCGGCCGACGTTGTGCAGGTACTGCGACGCGATGTGGCCCTCGAAGACGTTCTTGAAGTACGTCGGCAGGCCGAAGTGGATGTAGAAGAAGTGCGCCATGTCGGTGACGTTGTCGATGATCTCGCGGCAGTTGCTGCCCTCGATGAGCAGCGTGTTCCACTTCCAGTCGGTCCATTCGCCGCTGGCCCATTCGGGGATCTCGGGGATCCGGACGTCCTCGGTGGGCGGGTTGCCCTCGTGGTCGTGCCAGACGAACAGCAGGCCGCCGCGGACATCGGTGTGCCAGGCGCGGGTGCGGGCCAGTCGCGGAGTGCGCTTGGCGTAGGGCACCAGCTTGCACTTGCCGTCGCCGCCCCAGCGCCAGTCGTGGAACGGGCAGGCGATCTCGTCGCCCTTGATGGCGCCCTGTGACAGGTCGCCGCCCATGTGCCGGCAGTAGCCGTCGAGAACCTTCAGCTCGCCCTGGGAATCGGCGAAGACCACCAGCTTCGTGCCGAACGCCTCGATCGAGTGCGGTTTGCCGTCGCGGAAGTCCTTGACGGTTCCCAGGCAGTGCCATCCCCGCGCGTACCGATCCGGCAGGTCGCCGGTGTCGATCTCGCGAACGCCGCTGTGGGCTGTATCAGTCGTCACTTCGGGCCTCCATCAGTGTTCTCTAACTAGAACACGTTACAGTTTTACTCGGCCACGGCGCAATGTAGTGGTATCTACCTGCGATGAATTGTGACTAAGGTCCTTGACCTCCGGTGGTCAGTTGCGCGAGTCCGGCATGCCCACCCGGAGCGCGATCTGCTGCATCTTCGCGACGTCGGTGATGAACCGGTCGGTGGTGGGGTCGCCGGTCGCGCTGTCGAACTCCAGGCGGGCCAGCACCGGGCCGTGGGTGAACAGAACCAGCGTGACCGCCTTGGAGCCGTCGGGCGCGTTGCCCCGGATCACGGTGCCATCGGTACCGCCGCCGAGCGGCGCCGGATCCCCGCCGGTGACCACGGTCTTCGCCCCGTCGAGCGTCTGCTGCCGGGCGGCGGTGGCCGCCGCCGCGTCCGGGAAGCCCACCAGGGTCACCGAGATGGCGCGGGTTTCGTCGGCGTTGACGAACAGCGCGCTGGCACCCGGGTGCCCGTTGAGATCGGGCGCGGCGGAGGCCACGGTGAACGTGTCCTGGTCGTCGCTGACATCGCCGGGCTGCAGGAGCAGCTCGCCGTAGTCGACGCTGGACGCCGCCTTGGTGGTGGCCGGCTGGAACGGGGACGCCGGTGACGGGGCGGTGCCGGTGGTCCCGGCCGCCGTGGTGCCCGGTCGGGGGCTGTCGGCGCCGGTGGCGCAACCTGCCAGGGGCAGCGTCAGGAGAACCGCGGTCGACAATGTCGCCACCCGGGTACTGCGAGAAAACATGGAAGAACCTGTACGTGATCGGATACGTGCGTCATCCAACGTACCGACCGCTGCGGGGTGAGCGGCGTCTCAGTCCTGCCAGCCGGAGTGGATGTAGGTTTCAGCGAACCGCTTCATCGAGTCGATCTTCTTCTCCACCGGGGCGTCGAAGGGCAGGCCCTCGAACACCCACGGGATGCCGATGTAGTCGGTGACGCCGGCCCCGGCGATGTCGCGGTGGCCGTCGACACCGAATTTGTCGATGCACACGGCCTGGTACTCGAACGGGTCATGGGCGCGACCGGCATCGGCCAGCAGCTTCTGCAGTTGGCCGATGGTTTCGGCCAACTGTTCGCACGTCATCATCGCGCTGGTCCAGCCGTCACCGATCCGGACGGCGCGCTTCAGCGCGACGTCGGTGTGTCCGCCGACGTAGAACGGAACGGGCTGCGACGGCGCCGGGCTCATCTGTAGCCGGTCGAAGTCGTAGAAGTCGCCGTGGTACTCGACCATGCCGCCGGCGAGCACCTGCTTGATGACGTCGATCATCTCGTCCACGCGTTTGCCCCGTTTGGCGTAGGGCACCCCGCACCAATCGAATTCCTCAGGGGCCCAGCCGATCCCGACGCCAAAGCCGAATCGGTTGTTGGTCAAATTCGCGACCGAGCCGACCTGGCGGGCCAGCAGCAAGGGATTGCGCGAACCGAGCTTCATCACGTTGGTGTAGAAGCCCAGCTTTGACGTCACCGCCCCCAACGTGCCGGCGACGATCAGTGGATCGACCCAGGGCGAGTTCTCGTCGAACATCCGCTTGCCGTCCGCGGTGTAGGGATAGTCGACGGACTGCTTCTCGAAATAGAAGATCGAGTCGGGCAGTGCGATGTTATCGAAGCCGAGTTCCTCTGCCGCCCTGGCGATCTCGATGAGTTGGTCGAGTGGGCTGAACGCGATGCTGATGGTGTACTTCATCTTCGGCATGCCGGGCCTCAGCGGGCTTCCGGCTTGTCGCTCGAGACCACCCACATCGAGTAGTACTGCGCGCCACCGCCGTAGGCGTGTCCGAGCGCCTTGCGGGCACCCTCCACCTGATGCTCGCCGGCCTTGCCCATCACCTGAATGGCGGATTCGGCAAACCGGATCATGCCCGATGCGCCAATGGGATTCGAGCTGAGTACACCGCCGGACGGGTTGAACGGGATCTTGCCGCCGATCGCGGTCTCCCCGGCCTCGGTCAGCTTCCAGCCACCGCCTTCGGGGGCGAACCCGAGGCTCTCCAGCCACATGGGCTCGTACCACGAGAACGGCACGTACACCTCGGCGACGTCGATCTCGTCGATCGGACTGGTGATTCCGGCGGCCTTCCACAGCGCCGCGGCCGCATCCCGACTGGCCTGTGGGTTGACCTGATCGCGGCCGGAGTAGGCCAGCGGCTCGGTCCGCAGCGCGGTCGCGTGGATCCAGGCGACCGGATGTCCTTCGGCGACACGGGCATCCGCGACAGCCTCGTCACCGATCACCAGGGCCGCCGCGCCGTCCGACGACGGGCAGGTCTCGTCGTAGCGGATCGGATCCCACAGCATCGGCGACTCCATCACCTTCTCGACGGTGATGTCGGGCTGATGCAGGTGTGCCAGCGGGTTCTTCGCACCGTTGAGGCGATCCTTTACGGCGACGATCGCACCGATGTTGTTGGGCGCGCCCGACCGGCGGATGTAGGCCCGGACATGCGGGGCGAAGTATCCGCCCGCGCCGGCACCGACCGGTTTGGTGAACGGCACCGGAATGCTCAACGCCCACATGGCATTGGACTCCGACTGCTTCTCCCAGGCCATGGTCAGCACGCGGCGGTACTTGCCGGACTGCACCAGGCTGGCCGCGACGATCGCGGTGGACCCGCCGACCGACCCGGCGGTGTGCACCCGGATCAGCGGCTTGCCCGTCGCACCGGTGGCGTCGGCCATGAACAACTCGGGCATCATCACGCCCTCGAAGAAGTCCGGCGCCTTGCCCACCACCACGGCGTCGATATCGGCCATGGTGCAGCCGGAGTCCCGGAGCGCTCTATCTATGGCTTCGCGCACCAGGCCGTTCATCGACACGTCGTGACGCTTGGCGACGTACTTGGTCTGCCCGGTGCCCAGCACCGCTGCCAGCTGCTTGCTCACTTGTCTCGTCCTTCCAGAACCGCTACCAGGTTCTGCTGCAACGCCGGCCCGCTGGTGGCGTGGGCCAACGTACGTTGCGCCGAACCGTCGAAGATGTGTTGCGCGGCAAAGCCGATGCGCTCCAGGCCGGCCGAGAACATCGGGTTGGCCGCCAGTGCGCCGCCCGACGGGTTGATCTTCGTCGACGAACCCAGCCCGATCGCCTCGGTCAGGATCAGCTGCTGGTGGGTGAACGGTGCGTACAGTTCCGCCACGTCGATGGACCCGGCATCTCCGCCGGTGGCCGCGGCGGCCGATGCCGCGGTCGACGGCGACGTGGTCAGGTCCCGCGCACCGAGGATCGGCGTCTCGATGCGGTGCTCGATGCCGGTGATCCAGGCCGGCCGTTCCCGCAGTTCGCGGGCGCGGTCACCGGAGGCCAGCACGATCGCCGATGCCCCGTCACTGATCGGGGCAATGTCGTGGCGGCGCAACGGATCTGCGAAAAAGGGCCGCGACAGCAGGTCCTCGATGGTGTCGGCGGGCTCCACCCGGTCGGTGCGCTGCGCCACGGCAAACGAGTCCAGTGCCACCTGCGCCATCTGCTCGGCGGTCCAGGTGCCGGCGTCCAGCCCCGCGCGGGCCTGCAGGCCGGCCATCGACACCGAGTCCGGCCACAGCGGCGCCACGGTGTACGGGTCGGTCTGCAACGCCAGCACGCGGCGCAGGATGCCCGCACTGGACTTGCCGAATCCGTAGACCAGGGCGGTGTCGATCTCGCCGGTCAGCAGCTTGATGTAGGCCTCGTAGAGCGCCCAGGCGGCGTCCATCTCGACGTGCGACTCGTTGATGGGCGGCACCGCGCCGATCGAGTCGATCGCCGAGATGAACGAAAATGCCCGGCCGGCAAGGTAATCGGAGGATCCCGAACACCAGAAGCCGATGTCGGTCTGCTTCAGGCCGAGCTCGGCGTAGATCGACGCGAAGCATGGCATCAGCATTTCGACGCCATTGGTGGTGCCCTCTGTGCGGCGCACGTGGGGCGCGTGGGCGAAGCCGACCACAGCTACATCAGTCATCAGGAGGTGTCCTCTTCCGCGGATCTAGAGGTGGTGCTTGTAGGTGTCGTACTCGGCGTCCGGTTCGCCGGTGGGCCGGAAGTAGTCGATGTTGTCGATCCCCAGGCCCCATTCCTCCTGGGGCTTCCACACCGCCTGCACCCGCATGCCCATCCGGACGTCGGCCGCGTCGATCTCGGTGACCAGATGCAGGAACGGGATGTCGGCGCCGTCCAGCAGGATGTAGGCCGCGACATACGGCGGCTTGATCCGCTGGCCGGGGAACGGGATGTTGATGATGGCGAACGTCGTGACTGTTCCGGCGTCGCCGAGTTCGACGAACTGGTCCAGTTCCTTGCCGGTGGCCGGGTCGGCCTCCTTGGGCGGGAAGTAGACCTTGCCGTGGTCGCCGGTGCGTGCGGCCAGCAGCTTGCCCTGCTCGAGCGCCCGCAGGAAGCGGCTCTCGGGCGCCGACGCCGTGTGCTGGATCTCGATGGAGGACGGCACCACCAGCATGGTGACCGGATCCAGCCCCTCGGCCGGCGCCGGAATGTCCTCGGCCTGGTCGCCGGGCACGAAGTAGGCGATATCGGTGATGGCCCCCGAGGTCTCGTCGGCCCAGTGCACGTGCACCCGGTCGCCGGTCCTGATGGCATCCGACGAACCTGCATCTACGGCGTGCAGGATCGCGGTGTCCGCGCCGTCGAGCTTGATCAGCGCCCACGCGAACGGACGATCCAGCGGCTGACCCTCCAGCGGCTCGGGCTGCCACGTCCAGGACTGCACCGTCCCGACGCTGGCGACGTCGACCACCTCGGTCAACGCCTCGTAGGTCACCGGGTCATACTCGGCGGGCGGAACGAACACCCGGCCGTCGGATCCGCGGGTGCCCACCACGCGCCGCTCACGCAGCGCGGTGAAGAACTGGCCGAGGACCGGACCAACTGAACGGGTGTAGTCGAATGCGAGTTTCAGCGGGGCGGAAAGCGGCGGCTCATGCTGATCGATCAGGGCCGGGCTGCTCTGACTGGCGTTCACGGCATCGAGTAGAACAGGTTCTAACAATGGTCGCAAGGACCGGTCGTTGACCGGCCGAGGACAGGGAAAGGCAATCTGATGAAACTGGGCCTTCAGCTCGGATACTGGGGTGCGCAGCCGCCCACGAACCATGCCGAACTTGTCGCCGCGGCCGAAGTGGCCGGCTTCGACACCGTGTTCACCGCCGAGGCCTGGGGCTCGGATGCCTTCACACCGCTGGCGTGGTGGGGCCGCGAGACGACCCGGATGCGGCTGGGCACCTCGGTGGTGCAGTTGTCGGCGCGCACGCCGACGGCGTGCGCCATGGCGTCGCTGACACTGGATCACCTCTCCGGCGGCCGGCACATTCTCGGTCTGGGCGTCTCTGGCCCCCAGGTCGTCGAGGGTTGGTACGGCGCGAAGTTCCCCAAGCCGCTGGCCCGCACCCGGGAGTACATCGACGTCATCCGGCAGGTCTGGGCGCGGCAGGCGCCGGTGACCAGCGCCGGGCCGCACTACCCGCTGCCGCTGACGGGCGAGGGCACGACGGGTCTGGGTAAGCCGCTCAAGCCGATCACCCATCCGCTGCGTGCCGACATCCCGATCATGCTGGGCGCCGAGGGGCCCAAGAATGTCGCGCTGACCGCCGAGATCGCCGACGGCTGGCTGCCGATCTTCTATTCGCCGCGGATCGCCCCGATGTACAACGAGTGGCTCGACGAGGGTTTCGCGCGACCGGGTGCGCGGCGGTCCCGGGAGGACTTCGAGATCTGCGCGACGGCGCAGGTGGTGGTGACCGACGACCGGCCGGCCATCATGGAGCTGATGAAACCGCACCTGGCGCTCTACATGGGCGGAATGGGTTCGGAGGACACGAATTTCCACGCCGAGGTGTACCGGCGGATGGGGTACTCCGAGGTGGTCGACGACGTCACTCGGCTCTTCCGGACCGACCGGAAAGATGAAGCGGCCAAGGTGATTCCCGATGAGCTGGTCGACGATTCGGCGATCGTCGGCAATCTGGACTACGTGCGTGAGCAGATCGTGGCCTGGGAGGCCTCGGGTGTGACGATGATGGTGGTCGGTGCGCGTTCGGTCGAGCAGATCAACGATCTGGCCGAATTGACCACCCAGACTGTGTAGACACTTCTTGCAGTCTGTTCACCTCGGACTCTAGATTGGAGTGATGACCGCCACAGGGGAGCTGTCCCAACACACCATCGCCGGCACGGTGCTGACGATGCCGGTGCGGGTGCGCAAGGCGCAGCAGCGCATGGCGATGTTCGCCGTCGACGCCGATGCGGCCCAGCAGATGATCGACTACAGCGGGCTGCGGGTCTTCCGGTTGCGGCCCGACCGCGCGGTGGTGGTGCTGATGCTGATGCGCTATCTCGACAGCGATCTCGGGCAGTACTACGAGTTCGGCACCAACGTCATGGTCAACCCGCCGGGGGAGGACCACGCCGGACCCCGGGCCATGCAGTCGGCGGGCGCCTTCATCCACCACCTGCCCGTCGACCAGGAATTCACGCTGGAGGCCGGCCGAACCATCTGGGGTTATCCGAAGGTGTTGGCGGACTTCACCATTCGCGACGGCCGTCAGTTCGGGTTCGACGTCAGCAACGAGGGCAGGCTGATCGCGGGGATGGAGTTCCGTCCCGGCCTGCCGATCCCGGGCCGGTTCACGTCGGCGCAGCAGGAATACCGGACGTACTCGCACACCGGCGGCGTCACCCGCCAGACCATTGGTGAGTCCCGGCTCACCGGCGTGCGCTATCGACCCGGCGGCGCGCGGATCTGGCTCGGGGACCATCCCTACGCCCGTGAGCTCGCCGCGCTCGGGCTGCCCAAACGCCCCTTCATGTCCGGCTCGGCCGACAACGTCGACATGACCTTCGCTGACGCACAGGAGATCGCATGACCCATACACTGGCCGCCACCAAACCCGACGTCGACCTGACCGACGGCAATTTCTACTCCGACGGCAACGCGCGCGCGGCCTACAAGTGGATGCGCGCCAACCAGTCGGTGTTCCGCGACCGCAACGGGCTGGCCGCCGCCACCACCTACCAGGCGGTGCTGGACGCCGAGCGCAACCCGGAGGTGTTCTCGTCGACCGGTGGCATCCGGCCGGATCAGCCGGGCATGCCCTACATGATCGACATGGACGATCCGGCGCATCTGCTGCGCCGCAAGCTCGTCAACGCGGGGTTCACCCGCAAGCGCGTGATGGACAAGGTGCCCTCGATCGAGCGGCTCTGCGACACCCTGATCGACAACGTGATCGAGCGCGGCGAGTGCGACTTCGTCCGCGACATCGCCGCCCCGCTGCCGATGGCTGTCATCGGCGACATGCTCGGCGTGCTGCCCGAAGAGCGCGACATGCTGCTGAAGTGGTCCGACGACATGGTGTGCGGATTGAGCTCACACGTCGACGAGACGGTGATCCAGATGTTGATGGACACCTTCGCCGCGTACACCGGCTTCACCATGGGCGTCATCGCGGACCGGCGGGCCAACCCGCGCGACGACCTTTTCTCGATCCTGGTCAACTCCGAGGTCGAGGGCCAGCAGATGTCCGACGACGAGATTGTCATGGAGACCCTGCTGATCCTGATCGGCGGTGACGAGACCACCCGGCACACGCTGTCCGGCGGGACCGAGCAGCTGTTGCGGCATCGCGATCAGTGGGGTGCGGTGGTGGCCGACCCGGAGCTGCTGGCCGGGGCCATCGAGGAGATGCTGCGCTGGACCTCGCCGGTGAAGAACATGTGCCGCACCGCGGCCGTGGACACCGAGCTGCATGGCACTGAGCTGAAGGCCGGCGAGAAGGTCATGCTGATGTTCGAGTCCGCCAACTTCGACGAGACGGCGTTCGACGACCCGGACAGCTTCCGGTTCGACCGGAATCCGAACAGTCATCTGGCCTTCGGCTTCGGCACCCACTTCTGCATGGGCAACCAACTGGCCCGCCTCGAGCTCAAGATCATGCTGACCAAGCTGCTGGCCCGGGTCCCGGATCTGCGGCTGGCCGACGAATCCCGACTGCCGCTGCGGCCGGCGAACTTCGTCTCCGGCCT
>Ga0209023_10003053_pt1 | contig 20239 bp, 17 predicted proteins | sample LakOneMetagenome_FD_187468 | JGI IMG/M metagenome (GOLD analysis project Ga0209023, IMG submission 187468) | Freshwater and sediment microbial communities from Lake Erie, Canada (SPAdes) (version 2) | ecosystem: Environmental > Aquatic > Freshwater > Lentic | place: Lake Erie, Canada...
ACAGCCGGTAGCCGTCGGCGACGACGCCGCGTACCGCACCGCCGCCGGTGTGCACCAGCCCGCTGTCCAGCCCGGGGTCGGGCGGTGGCGGGGCCGGGGTCGCCGGCTCGGCCTTCTCGGTGGCGCAGCCGGCCAGCCACAGTCCGAGCAGCAGCGCCAGCACCGCCCCCAGGACCGCCGTGCGCGACGGACGGGCGGCGATACTCGACACGACTGCCGAGCCTACGGGAGCTCCCCGGTCAGTGCCTGCCGTAAACGTGCAGGAACCCTTCCACGGCGGCGCGCACGGTTTCGCGATAGTCGATGTCGGGCAGGGTGGACAGACGGGCCGTCACCAGCGGGCCCAGCAGCAGCGTCATCGCCGTCGCACGGTCGAAGTCGACGAGTTCCGCCGTGGCCTGCGGGCTGTCGAAGATGGCGTCGAACGGCGCGGCGTACTGGTGGGCGATCCGCTCGCGCAGGGTGCGCACCTCGTCGCTGTCGGTAGCCTCCCCGGCGTCGGGCAGCGCGTCCAGGTCGCGGCCCAGCGCCAGCCAGTTCATCGCGGTGAGCAGAGCGGGCGCCTCGGCGATGTGCTCGGCCCAGGCCAGGAGCAGCGCCGTCAGCCGGTCGTGCAGCGAGCCCTCCTCCGGAGGCATCGGGGCGGGCGGGATGAGGCTCTGGAATGCGGCGGCCAGCAAGTCGTTGCCGCTGGGGAAATGCCGGTACAGCGTGGCGCGGGCGACGTTGGCGCCGCGCAGCACAGCATCCACGGTCACCGCGCTGGGGCCACCGGCGCGCAGCAGGGTGGTGGCGGCCTCCAGCAGCCGGGCCCGGGAACGCGCCGGCCGTGGGTCCGTCCGGTTGCCGCTCAACGCCACCTCCCTGTCTCCATGCTGCAGCGGCGGTGCGGTCCGTGCAGCAAAACCACGCGATCAACCCTACAAGACTGTTAGTCTCGGACATTCCGAGACGCCCAGTCTTATAACGGGCAGTCACCGAGGGGAGCCCGCGCCACGATGACAGCCTCCGCCACTCAGGTCGCCGAAACCGAGAGCCCGGCCGAACCACCGATGCACCGCCGGGTGTGGACGCTGGTCGCGGCCTGCTTCGGCCTGCTGTTGGTGCTGTCCTCGATGGTTGCGCTGAACACCGCGCTCGGCGATCTGGCCATCGAGACCTCGGCCACCCAGACGCAACTGACCTGGATCGTCGACGCCTACACACTCGTGATGGCCTGCCTGCTGCTGCCGGCGGGTGCGCTCGGCGACCGGTTCGGACGCCGCGGCGCGCTGCTGTTCGGGCTGGTGGTGTTCGCCATCGCCTCGGCCGCGCCGATCCTCGCCCCGAACCCGGCGATGCTGATCATCTCGCGCGGTCTGGCCGGCGCCGGCGCGGCGTTCATCATGCCGGCGACCCTGTCGCTGATCACCTCGGTGTACAGCCGGGAGGAACGGACCAAGGCGGTCGGCCTGTGGGCCGGGGTGTCCGGCATCGGCGGTGTGGTCGGCATGCTGGGATCCGGTGTCCTGCTGAACTTCTGGTCCTGGCCGTCGATCTTCTGGGCTTTCACCATCTCCTCCGTCGCGCTGATTCCGCTGACGCTGCTGGCACGGCCGTCCAAGGAGTCCGAGCCCCATCCGCTCGACACGGTGGGCGCTGTGCTGATCGGGGCCGCGGTGGCGATCTTCGTGTTCGGCATCCTGGAGATCCCGAGCCGGGGATTCGGCGACCCAGTGGTCTACGGCTGCCTGGGCGCCGGCGTGGTCCTGGCGATCGGATTCGCCGCGGTCGAACTGCGTCGGCGTCACCCGCTGCTCGACGTGCGACTGTTCTCCAACACCACGTTCGCCACCGGCGCCGCGGCCATCACCATGGTGTTCTTCGCCCTCTACGGCTTCTTCTTCATCTACATGCAGTTCATCCAGATCGCCCTGGGGTACAGCGCATTGGGCACCGCGGTGGCACTGACCCCGCTCGCACCGCCGTTGCTGTTCCTGGCCGCGACCTCGTTCTGGTACCTGCCGCGGATGGGGCTGCGGTTGGTCGTCTTCCTCGGCCTGGCGATCACCGGCGCCGGGTTCATCTGTATGCGCTACCTGACACTGGATTCCGACTACTGGGGGCTGGCCTGGCCCATCCTGATCCTGACCACCGGTCTCGGGCTGACCATCGCCCCGACCACCACGGCCATCATGTCCTCGATCCCCGACGACAAGCAGGGCGTCGGGTCGGCGGTCAACGACACCACCCGCGAGGTCGGTGCCGCCCTGGGCATCGCGCTGGCGGGCTCGATGCTGGCCACCCAGTACACCCGGGTGCTCGCGCCGTCGCTGGACGGCTTCCCGCAACCGGTCCGCGAGGCCGCCACCCGCTCCCTCGGCGAGGCCATCGGGGTCTCCGGTCACCTCGGCCCGGCCGGCCAGGGTCTCGTCGACGCCGCGATGCAGGCGTTCACCGACGCCACCCACTTCGCGCTGACCATCCTCGGCGCGGTCACCGTCATCTCGGCGGTGCTGATCGGATTGTGGGCCCCCGGACGCGACGGCCGGCAGCTGGCCCTCGTCCGTCGGCTCACTGGGGGCGGGTACACCGGCCGTCACCGCGCGCACTGACCGGGCCTCACGGCTACATTGATCCCGGGGCCACACTGCGCGGAGGAGCAAGCCGATGTTTCTCGGTTTCTGGGGCGATCTGACGGTACTGGCCGCCGTGCTGGCCGTCGTCCTCGGCGCCGTCGCCTTCCGGTATTTCTCCCGGCTGGACAAGCGGGTGCCCGCACCCATGGGCGAACAGGTCGGCGCGCACAAGGCCGTGCTGGCCAAAATGCGCAAACGCGAACCACTGTCGCCCGAGGAGGCGGAGTACGCCACCGAATTGGTCACCGACGCACGGTCACCGATGGCCTACGCGATACCCGGCGTGCTGTTCACCATGGGGTCGTTCTACATCGTCGGCTGCATGTACGAGCTGAGTGCGCACGGCGGGCATCCGTCGTTCCGGACCTTCATCGGACTGCTGCCGATGTTGGCCTCGCTCAACATGACTGCGCAGCTGCGCCGGGTGGCGCGGTTGAAGTCGCGGTTGCCCGCCTAGCTTGGTGGCGGCGCGAGCGGGTCGCCGTCCTCCCAGAGCAGCAACTGCCGGACCGCCGCGCGCGAACCGTAGGGCTGCAGCATCGTGCTGGCCGGGCGGGGGCGTACCCGCAGCGGCCACCAGAACCAGCGTCCCAGCAGCGCCGCGATCGACGGCGTCATGAAGGAACGGACGATCAACGTGTCGAACAGCAGGCCGAGCGCGATCGTCGTACCGATCTGGCCGAGCACCCTCAGGTCGGAGAACACGAACGACGCCATCGTCGCCGCGAACACCAGACCGGCGGCCGTCACCACCGCCCCGGACCCGGCCATCGCCCGGATGATCCCGGTGTTCACGCCGGCGCCGATCTCCTCCTGGAACCGGGATATCAGCAGCAGATTGTAGTCCGATCCCACCGCCAGCAGCAGGATCACCGCCAGCGCCAGCACGATCCAGAACAGTTGGATGCCGAGCAGGTCCTGCCAGATCAGCACCGACAGCCCGAACGCGGCGCCCAGCGACAGGGCCACGGTGCCGACGATCACCAGCGCGGCCACCACGCTGCGGGTGATGAAGACCATCACCAATAGGATCAGGCTGATCGCCGCGATTCCGGCGATCATCAGGTCGTACTTCGCGCCGTCCTGAATGTCGGAGTACGTGGCGGCGGTTCCGGCCAGGTAGATCCGGGACCCGGCCAGCGGGGTCCCCTTGACGGCGTCGGCCGCGGCATGCCGGATCGCGGCGATGTGGGCGATGCCCTCGGGCGTGGCCGGATCACCCTCGTGGGTGATGATCATCCGGGCGGCCTTGCCGTCCGGCGACAGGAACAGCTTGAGTCCGCGCAGGAACTCCGGATTGCGGAACGCCTCCGGCGGCAGGTAGAACGAGTCGTCGGTCTTCGCGGCGTCGAAGGCTTGGCCCATCGCCATCGCGTTGTCCAGCGACGCCGCGGCCTGGTCGTTGAGACCCGAGTTGGTCGCGTAGTTCGTCAGCGCCAGGTCCCGGTTGGCCTCCTGGCTGGCGATCTGCGGCGGGATCAATGCGAGCAGCTTCGGTTGCAGCGCATCGAGTTTGGCGATGCTGGTCGAAACGTTGCCCAGTTGGTCGACGAGCGCGTCGACGCCGTCGAGGGCGTCGAAGACCGACCGCAGCGCGGCGCACGCGGGGATGTTGAAACAGTGCGGCTCCCAGTAAAAGTAGCTGCGGATCGGCCGCAGGAAGTCATCGAAGTTGGCAATCTTGTCGCGCAGGTCCTGGGCGGTGGCGACGGTCTGCGCGAACGCCTTGGTCTGATCGTTGGTCGCGGCGCTGGACTGCTGCTGCAGCGCGTACTGCTGGCGCAGGATGTTGATCGAGGTGTTGATCACCTCGACCTGCTTGAGTAGATCGGCGGACCGCGCCTGCTGGAACGGCAGATTGTTGAGCTGCGCCCCGTTGCCCGCGCTGATCTGGAACGGTATCGACGTGTGGTCCAGCGGGGTGCCCAGCGGCCGGGTGATCGACTGGACCTGCGCAATGCCGTCGGTGTGGAACACCGCCTTGGCGACCCGTTCCAGCAGGATCATCCCGGTCGGGTTGCGCAGGTCGTGGTCGGCCTCGATCATCAGCAGCTCGGGGTTGAGCCGGGCCTGCGAGAAGTGCCGTTCCGCGGCCGCGTACCCGGTGTTGGCCGGGGCGCCGGCGGGCATGTACGGCCGCACGTCATAGCTGGTGTGATAGCCCGGCAGGGCGAGCAGGCCGACGGCCGCCACCGCGCACGTCGCCACCAGGATGGGTCCGGGCCAGCGCACGATGGCCGTCCCGATCCGACGCCACCCCCGCGTCCGCATCGGCCGGGCCGGTTCGAAGAGCCCGAAGTGCCGGCCGAGCACCAGGACCGACGGTGTCAGCGTCAACGCCGCCGCCACGGCGACCAGGACCCCGAGCCCCGCGGGCACGCCGAGGGTCTGGAAGTACGGGAGCCGCGTGAACGACAGGCACAGCACCGCACCGGCGATGGTCAGACCCGAACCCACGATGATGTGCGCGGTGCCGCGGTACATGGTGGTGAACGCCGTGACCCGGTCCTGCCCGTCGTAGCGCGCCTCGTGGAACCGACCGAGCAGGAAGATCGCGTAGTCGGTTCCGGCCGCGATCACCAGCAGGGTAAGCAGATTCGTCGAATACGTGGACAGCTTGATGACCCCGGCGCTGGCCAGTACCGCGACCACCCCGCGCGATGCCGTCAGGCCGATCATCACCGTGAACAGCACGATCATCACCGTGGTGATCCGGCGGTAGAGTACGAACAGCATCACCGCGATCACCCCGATGGTGATCAGGGTCGTTTTCAGAGTGCCGTGCCGACCCACCTCGAACTGGTCGGTGATCATCGGCGCGGCCCCGGTGACGTACACCTTCAGGCCGGGGGGCGGCGGGGTCTCGTCCACCACCTGACGCACCGCGTCGACGGACTGGTTGGCCAGCGATTCACCCTGATTGCCGGCCAGGTAGAGCTGCACCAACGCCGCCTTGCCGTCAGCGCTCTGCGAACCGGCCGCCGTCAGCGGGTCGCCCCAGAAGTTCTGAATGTGCTGGACGTGCACGGTGTCCCGGGACAGCTGGCCGATCAGCCCGTCGTAGTAGTGGTGCGCTTGGGCGCCGAGCGGCTCGTCGCCCTCCAGCACGATCATCGCCGAGCTGTCCGAGTCGAACTCGTCGAATACCTTGCCGATCCGTTTGGCGGCCTGCATCGACGGGGCATCCTGGGCGCTCATCGAGACGTTGTGCGCCTCGGCGACCGTTTCCAGCTGCGGCACAAACACGTTCGTGACGACGGCCAGCGCGAGCCAGAACAGGGCGACGAGCGGGGCGAACCGCCGGATCCACGCGCTCATCCGGACTTATCCAGACAGTAGGTGAACGCACTGTGGGTGTTGACCGTGCGCTCGTCTTTGACCTCGCCGTCGATGGTGATGCGGCAGCTGATCGAATCCCGGTCACCCTGGGCGGCGACGTTGACGAACACCGCCGGCTGGGTGGTCGTCGTGTCGTAGGCCCAGGGCAGGGTAACGGCGTCGCGACGCTGCGGCTGGGCGTTGACGTCGGTGAAGGTGATGGTGGCCACCGATCCCGGAGCGCCGAACACCTCCACGACGACGTGCTTCGGGTTGAAGGGGACGACGTCGTTGGACGAATTGTCCGGCGTGGCCGTCACGTCGTGGGCGGCGAAGAGTCCGTGCAGCCGGTACACCGTGAACCCTGCCACCGCGATCACCGCGACCGCCAGCAGCAGAGTCCAGTGCCGCGCCACCCGGCGTGCAAAGGTATCCCGCCGCACCGATGCCCCTTTCTTCGCTAGGGCAGCTAATCAGCCGAAGGTACGGCACGGGGCCTCGCGCCACAACACCGGGACGCACACATTCTTCGCCACCGCCCAGCGGTTGCACAGCGAACTCCAAGACCCGGCAAGGCGATACCCCCGGCGACGGGGCTAGTGCACGAACTCCGCCGCCCGATGGGCGAGCATCACCGTGACGGCATGCGGGCCGCGCCCAGGGGCCGCGGGCAGCGCCGATCCGTCGATCACCCACAGCCCGTCGACGCCGCGGACCCGGCACTGCGGGTCCAGGACTGCCCGCGGGTCCCCGTCGGTGCCCATCGGAGCGGTACCGCACAGGTGTTGCGAGGTGGACCAGTATGGACCGTCGATTGACCCTGTGCCGCTGAGTATTTCACGCACCACGGCGACGCCGTGGGCGAGTTTACGCGCGTCGGCCGGTTCGGTGTCGTAGTGCTGGCGGATATCCGGGGCCGCGGCTGGGTCGACACTGCGCAGCCGGACCGTTCCTCGGGCAGCCGGGGTCATCAGGGACACCGCGATGCACACCGGGTCATCTTCCTGGCGATTCCCGGTCATCGCACCGAATCCCGTTGTATATGGCCGTATTTCAATCCCGGCGGCCAGGCTGAAAACCACCTCGAGCACTGGACCCCGGGAGCCCGACGTCCAAACGGTCGGCAGTACCCACTCCGGGTGATCGCAGCATGCAGATCCGACGGGGGCGGACACCCGCGTTTCGATGCCCAGGCCGGCCAGATGCGCCGGATCGCCGATTCCGGAGAGCATCAGCAGTTTCGCGGTGCCGATCGCACCCGCGCACAGCACCACCGCCTCGGCGCCGAACCGCACCGGCCCGTCGGGACCGCGACCGATGACACCGGTCGCTCGGGATCCGGCGAACTCGATTCTTGTCACCTGTATTTCGTTGTACACCAACAGGTTCGGACGGGTTCTCGCCCGAGCGAGGAATGTCTCGCCAGGCCCCAGGCGACGTCCGTCGATGGTGTTCGACGGGACCGCGCCGATCCCGTCGGGCAACCGGGGATGGTCGCCGTTGAGGTCGTCGAGCCAGACGATGCCCGCACGTGTCGCCGCCTCGGCGAATTGGGCGCTGATATCCCCCGGGTCGGCGGCCCTGCGGACCGGGATCGGCCCGTCGTCGCCGTGCAGCGGACCGGCGAAATCCAGGTCGGTTTCGATCGCCCGGAAGTGCGGCAACACCTCTGGCCAGCTCCATCCCGGTAGCGCCCAGTCGGCGAAATCGCCCGACGGGGGACGGCAGAAGTAGCCGCCGTTGACCGCTCCGGAGCCGCCCGTCACAGCGCCTCGGACCAGGTCGACGCTGCGTATCGGATCGTCGGTCAGTAGCGTCGGGTAGCGGGCGACGACCGGGCTGTCCGGCCCCAGCGGAAGCCGCAGTCCGTCGCCGATCAACCCGGCGATGGTTGCATCGCCGGTATCCGGGCCGGTCTCCAGCACCGTGACGCGGCGCTGCGGATCGCGTGAAAGGCGCTCGGCCAGGACGGAACCGGCGCTGCCGGCACCGACGATCAGGACGTCGCTGCGCACCGTCGCGATCAGAATCGGATCTGCGGCTGCAGCGGTGCGACGGTCCGGCCGCGCACCACCGATTCCCACAGCCCGGCACCGTAGGCCAGGTCGTCGAGCCGTTTGATCATCAGGTAGGCGATGATTCCGACCGGCCGGACCTCGTCGGCGTCCTCACCTGTGCGGCGGTGCGCGAGCCAGTCGGCGACGCCGTCGATCACCGCGGCGATCAACACCGCCCGGCGCATCCGGGGCGACAGCAACGCACCGAGCAGCGCGAGCGGCCAGTAGTGCCGGCAGATCGCAGCGCACAGCTGAAGGGCTGCTGAGCCCAGACCGCGGGTGGTCAGCAGAGCGACTTCGCGGGCTCCGGTCTCCGGGGACCGCAGCGCTCGGGTGACCTTGCCGCCGGCCACCGCCGCGCACAGCAGCGAGCCCAGCACGCCCAGCCGGCCACCGATGGCCAGAAGGAGCCAGCTCAGCAGCGCCCAGCCGGATATCACCAGCGGTGCCACCTTTCCCGGATGTCGCTGCGCCAGCGGCCCGGCCGAGCTGCCGTAGAACGCCTTGCGCCGCAGCCACTGTCCCGGGTCGCTGCGATGATCGTGGGAGACCAGGGCGATCGGTTCGTAGCGGAGCCGGGCACCGGCCTCGACCAGCCGCCAGCACAGGTCGACGTCCTCTCCGCAGGTCATCGCCTCGTCGAAACCGTCGATGGCGCGCAGCGCCTCGGTGCGGCCGACCATCGCCGCGCTCGGCACGTACGACACCGAACCGTGCGGCATCACCGGGGCCTCCCGCTGGCCGAGATCCAGGGAGGAGCGCACCGCCTCGTAGCGGGCGAGCAGATTGTCGGCGTCGGGCATTCCGACGATGCGGGGTGCCACCAGCGCGACCGCGGGATCGCAAAAGTGCCCGAGCAGCGCCTCCAGCCAGCCCCGGCGCGGGACCACGTCGGAGTCCAGGAATACGACGAATTCCGTTTCACACAAGGCCATTCCGGCGTTGCGGGCGGCCGCCGGTCCACCGGACTCCAGGCGGCGGATCACCCGCACCGCGCAGTTGGCGCCGGCGAAGTCCTCGACCTGTACCGGACGCGCGGACCCGTCGTCGACGACCACCACGGCTAGCCCACGCAGCGAATGCACCAGCCGCTGCACCCCGGTCAGGTTGTCGCGCACCGGAATAACCACCGTCACGTCGCGGTACGATGGGCCGCACGGCGGTCGCGGGTGCGCCACGGTGGCATCCAGAAGGGTGCGGGCCAGCTGTGCGCTCTGCGCATCGCGGACCTCCAGCCGCCCGTTGCCGATCATGCTCTGGGCCGCCGGTGCGAGCCGCAACATCCGCATCGGGGAGCCGCCGAGGAGCACCGAGCCGGAGCCGAGCACCCGCACCCGGCGATCTACCTGGACGGCGAAGCCGTCGGGTAGTCGCTGCCCTGTCATATCAGCAGCCCGCGGTCGTCGGGGCACCAGTCCTCGATCCGGCGCACGCAACCGTCGACCATCTCGGCGAAAATCTGCGCCCCCGCCGCAGCACTCGCCGTTGTCGGGTCCCCCAAGATTCCCTCCTTGCTCACAGCCGCGAGCCCCCCGGCCCGCATGCTCGGCAGCAGTTCACGCAATGCCGCCCGGTTGCCAGGAACCGCGCGGTCGAAACGAACGACCTCCGGCGAAAGATGCAGCAGTACCGACGTTTCGGTGTGTCCGGCGTGCGCATCGGCGCCGGCGACACTCGGCGCGCACCAGGCGGCATCTCGACCCTCGAAACGCAGCCGGGCCACCGCATCGGCCAGGGCCTGGGCGTTGCCACCGTGACCGTTGACGAACACCAGCTGCCCCGCCCATCGGCAGGCGGAACGTCCGTATTCGATGAGCAGCCCGGACAGCGCGGTGGTGCCGATCGACACGGTCCCGGGGAAGCCCTCGTGTTCGCCGCTGGCGCCGTAGGCGATGGCCGGGGCCGTCAGGACGTCCCGGGACGCGCCCGCCAGGCGGTCGGTGACCGCACCGACCACGGCGGCGGCAATGCGGGTATCGGTGTCGAGCGGTAGATGCGGCCCGTGTTGCTCAACGGAACCGACCGGAACGATCAACACCGGCTGCAGTCCATCCAAATCACTCGACGTCGAGTCTCCCAGCTCGGCGGAGTAAGGCACCAGCAGATGTTAGGCCGATTCCATCGGTTGCGCACCGGTTGTTGTGGCTCAGTTTCCAAAATCCGGCAACCGCGGGCCGCATTTTTCACCCACGCCACGTGAGTCCCGTCCGCACCAGTAACCCGAGCCAATCGGACCGCGGTCCGCTAGGTGCCGAGGGCGCGGGTGAACCCTTCGGGAATCAGGATGTCCGCCGGACTGAGGTCGTGGACGGAGTCGCGGCCCAGACCCATCAGTGCCGAATCGATGCCGCCGCGCAACAGATCGAGCACGTTCTCCACGCCGGCCTGACCGTTGGCGGCCAGCCCCCAGAGGTAAGCCCGGCCGATCATCACTGCCCGGGCCCCCAGCGCGACGGCCTTGACAACGTCGCTGCCCCGGCGGATGCCGCCGTCCAGGAGCACCTCGATCTGGTCGCCGACGGCCTCGGCGACCGCGGGCAGGCAGCGGATCGAGGCCGGTGTCCCGTCCAGATTGTTGCCACCGTGGTTGGACACCGAGATGGCCGAAACTCCCGCGTCCACAGCACGTTTGGCGTCGTCTACACGGACGATGCCCTTGAGCATGAAGGGGCCGCCCCACTCCTGGCGCAGCCAGGCGATGTCCTCCCAGGTGGGCGGCGGGGTGCCCATCCACTCCCCGTAGGCCTGGAAGAACGGCGGCCCGGCGTCACCGCGACGCCCCTGGTTGGGCACCCGCAGGTTCGGCGGGTGCAGGGTCTTGGCCCACTGCAGGAACCAGCGGGGTCGGGCCAGGCCCTCGGGCATCATCTTGACGATGGTGGCCAGGTCCATCTTCTCCGGAATCGTCGGGCTGCCCCAGTCCCGGCCGTGCGAGAAGCTCCAGTCGGTGGTGGCGATCATACCGACCGCGCCGGCGTCCTTGGCCCGCTGCACCCGCTCGGCGATGGCCTCACGCCCGCCCAGCCAGTAGATCTGGAAGAAGATCTTGTCGTTGACAGCGACGACGTCCTCGATCGGCTTGGATGCGAACGACGACAGTCCCATGGCCGTGCCCCGCGCCGCGGCCGCCCGCGCAACGGCGACCTCCCCGTCGGGGTCGACGGCCTGGACCCCGGTCGGCGAGATGATGACCGGCATCGAAATATCCTGGCCCATAACGGTTGTGGCCATCTCACGCTTCTCCGGCGCACCGACAACGTGCGGGGCGAAGCCGAGTTCGCCGAAGCTTTCCACGTTGTCGGAGACGGTGAGACCCTTCTCGCTGGCCGAGATCAGCGAGGAGTACACCGACTTCGGCAGCCGCTTCTTGGCACGCTGCTGGGCGATGGCGACGGTTTCGAACCAGGTATCACGAGCCATATTGCTAGACCGGACTTTCGTTGCAGAACTTCTGGGGGGCCTTGGACGGCATGGTCAACAGCTTCAACGGAATCGGGCCCTTGCGGCCGCCGCTGCGGGAGTGGTCGATGTGCGACTTGGGCTTGTCACGCTCGGCGGCCAGCGCCGGTTCGCCGTAGCCCTGCACGCATTCGGGGTCCGGGCCGTCCATCGGCAGACCGGTGAAGAACTTGGCCGCCATGCAGCCGCCCCGGCAGGCGTCGTAGTGTCCGCAGCTGCCGCACGCACCGGCCGACTGCGGTTCGCGGAGTTCGCGGAACAGCGGCGCATTCTGCCAGACGTTGGCAAAACCGTTGTCGGTCAGGATGTTCCCGGCGAGGAAGCGCTCGTGGATGGCGAACGGGCAGGCGTAGACATCACCGACGGGGTCGATCAGGCAGACCACCCGGCCGGCTCCGCACAGGTTCAGCCCGGCCAGCGCTCCCGGCGCGCCCAGTCCCGACAGGTGGAAGAACGAATCCCCGGTGAGGACGCCCTCGCCGTGGGCGACCAGCCAATCGTAGAGCTGAACCTGCTGGGCGGCGGTGGGATGCAGCTCATCCCACACGTCGGCGCCACGGCCGGACGGACGCAGCCGGGTGATCCGCAAGGTGGCTCCGTACCGGTCGGCCAGGGCCTTGAAATCATCGAGTTGGTCGACGTTCTCGCGGGTGACGACGACGGAGATCTTGGCGTCGGCGAAACCCGCCTCGGCGAGGTTCTCCAGCGCACGGATCGCCATCGCGAACGAACCCGGACCGCGCACTGCGTCGTTGACCTCCGCGGTGGCGCCGTCCAGCGAAATCTGAACGTCCACATAGTCACTGGCGGCCAACTTGGCGGCCACCTCAGGGGTGATGCGGACTCCGTTGGTGGAGAACTTGACGCCGACCTGATGCTCGGTGGCGTAGTCGACGAGCTCCCAGAAGTCCGATCGCACGGTGGGTTCGCCGCCCCCGATGTTGACGTAGAACACCTGCATGCGCTGCAGTTCGTCGATGATGGCCTTGCAGTCCTCGGTGCTCAGCTCGCGGGGGTCGCGCTTGCCGGAGCTGGACAGGCAGTGCACACACGACAGGTTGCAGGCGTAGGTGAGTTCCCAGGTCAGACAGATGGGCGCGTCCAAGCCGCGCTCGAACTGGTCGACGAGCCGGGGAACCGGTGCCACTGCGGTCACGAATTCTCCTTCGGAACGAGCATTTTGGATTCGACCAGGACGCGCAGGGCGCTCAGGTAGGGGGCGCGGGCGTCGGCATCGATACCGACGGCGGTGAACGCGGCGTTCGCGTCGTCGCAATCGCCGAGCGCCTGCACCAGTTCCAGAATGGTGCAGCTTTTCAGGAACGACAGTTTGCGGGTGCCGAAGTGGTACAGCAGCGCGCCGAAGGGCTCCGGCCGCACGGCAACCTGCGGGTGCAGGCGCCAGCCGCGTTCCGGGTCGAACGGCACGGGCCGCTGTACCGGCGACGCGGCGGGCGCCTCGACCACGGTCAGTAGACCCCGCACATACCGTCGATGGAAACCTCTTCGACGAGAGCCTCGCTGACCAGTTCGGTCTCGACCTGCTGATTCTGGTCCATGTATTGCACCTTTCGTGATGTGGTCCTCGACACATCGGCCGGGTTGGGCCAGAATATGGCATCGAGTGCAGAAATGAAAGGGGGGTGACGCGGGTGGAGTCGAGTCCCCGGCTGGGTCGCCGCCCGTCGACCACCCACGACGACATCGCAGACGTGGCCATCGAGCTGTTCAGCGAGCGCGGGTTCGATGCCGTCAGCGTCGACGACGTCGCCGCCGCGGCCGGCATCGCCCGGCGCACGCTGTTCCGGTACTACTCGTCGAAGAATGCGATCCCGTGGGGGGATTTCGATGCCCACCTGCAGGACCTGCGCGACCTGCTCGACGCCACCGATCCCGGCGTGGATCTACCGACGGCGCTGCGCTCGGCATTGTTGGCGTTCAACGATTTCGGCGACGCGGAGGACGCCCGTCACCGCCGGCGGATGCGGGTGATCCTGCAGACCGCGGAGCTGCAGGCCTACTCGATGACGATGTACGCCGGCTGGCGCGCGGTGATCGCCGAGTTCGTCGCGTACCGCCGCGGCCAGTCATCTGAAGCCCTGGTCCCGCAGACCGTCGCGTGGACCATGCTCGGGATCGCGCTGGCGGCCTATGAGCACTGGCTGTCCGACGAGTCCATGAGCCTGCGCCGAGCCCTCGGCCAGGCCTTCGACACCGTCGCCGCCGGTATCGACTGACGCGTCAGCCGGGCAGGACCTCGGCGATGGGGGCCCCGGAGGCGATCTTGGTGCGGGCCTTCATCACCTTGCCGGGCATGCCACCGCCGACCACGCCGACAACCGCGCCGTCACGCTCGTAGAAGGCCAGGAACTTGCGGCCGTCGTCCTCGACGATGTGCACGGTGTCGTCGGCCTCGGGTTCACCCAGACACTGGATCTTCACGTCGTACTGGTCGCTCCAGAAGTACGGCACCACAACCGCTTCCGGCACCTCCTGGCCGAGCATCGCGGGCACCAGCACCCGCGCCTGCTCTGCGACGTTGCTCCAGTGCTCGACGCGCACCTGGTGCCCGGAGCCGTCCTGCCAGGAGGCGACGTCGCCGAGCGCCCAGACGTGCGGAGCGCTGGTCCGCCCGACGGCGTCGCACACGACGCCGTTGTCGACCTCAATAGCCGAGTCCGCGAGCCAGTCCGTGCCCGGCCGGCTGCCGATGCCGACGACCACCAGGTCCGCGTCTACCCGGGTGCCGTCGCCGAGCACCACGGCGGTGACCTTGCCGTCGTCGCCGAGCACCTCGCTCACCCCGGTGCCGGTGCGCACGTCGACGCCCTCGCCGCGGTGCAGTCGGGTGACCAGTGCGCCGATCTGCTCCCCCAGCACCGATGCCAGCGGCTGGGGCTGCGGCTCGACCAGCACCACATCGACACCGAGTGCCCGCAGGCTGGCGGCGACCTCGCAGCCGATGAAGCCGGCGCCGACGATCACCGCGCGGCGGGCCGAGCCGGCTTGATCACGCAGCGCCGCGGACTCGTCCAGATTGCGCAGCACATGGATGCCGGCCAGGTCGGGGAACGACGGGATCCGCTTGGGCACCAGCCCGGTGGCGATCACCAGCTCGTCGTAACCGAGCGAGGTCCCGTCGGCCAGCGCCAGAGTCTGCGCCTCGGCATCGAAACCCAGGGCCGCCGAGCCCAGCCGCAGGGTGATGTTGTTGTCGTCGTAGAATTCCTGGGGCCGCAGCGTGGTGTCGACCTCGGGGTTGCGCAGCACTTCCTTGGACAGCGGCGGCCGATCGTAGGGCAGGTGCAGTTCGTCGCTGACGATGGTGATCGGGCCGGTGTATTCGGCGCGTCGCAGCTGCTCGGCGACCCGGGTGGCGGCCAACCCTCCACCGGCAATAACGATTCCGTTTTCGGACATCGTCATTTTCTACACGATGTACCGCCGGTATCGGTTATCCACCTGATCAGAGGTCCCAGAGCGCGACGTAACCGTCCTGGATGGCCCGGGCGGCCAGCGCGGCCTTGGTGCGGGCCGGCCGGCCGACGGCGTCGTATTTGGCCCGGATCCGCTCCAGGTGGGTGTGGACCGTGGTGCCGGCGACGTAGAGCATCCGGCCGGCCTCGGCCTTGCTGTCGGTGCGCAGCCAGGTCAGCAGCACCTCGACTTCCCGTTCGGTCAAGTCGGGCCGGCGTACCTCGCCGACTGCGCCGACGGGTCCCGAGGCGGAGCCGCCGACCACGCGCAGCGGCGTGGTGCAGGCTCCCGGGGTGACCGGCGCGGCCGGTCGAGCGGGCTGAGCGGTGGGTACGGCGGGGGCGATCCGCGGGCGGGCCGGCGCGATGGCCGGGCGGGGGCGGAGGAGTCCGAACTGCTGAGGCATGGTCATGGCAGAAATCGTCTGTGATCGGCCGATCGGGGGATTGCCTCGCGGCAATCCGCAGGTCGGGGCCCTGCAGCCGCCGCGTGTTAGTTTGCCCAGAGGCCGGTAGAACCAGGGGGTGGCATGAAGGCAGGCCTGCTGGACCGGCTGCGCGCCCAGTTCCGGACCCAGTCCCTGCGCGGTGAGGACGTTGCGCTGTGGTGGCAGTTGCCCGACGACAACCACCGGGTTGCCTCGCCGTGGAAACAGCTCGTCGTCGACCTGGTGCAGCCGCCGACGTTCAGCCAGTGGCACACCAAGGTGGCCGCCGCACGCATCACCCACTACGACGGGCTGCGCGGCCCGGTCACCCGCACCGGCTACCTGGCGGTGGTCGCCTCGGCGATGGCGGCCGTCGGTGCACCGTGGTGGATCTGGGTACTGCTGGTTCCCGCGGTGATGCAGGTGGCACTGGAGTTCCTGGCCTACCCGTATCCGTCACGGGGACCGGAGCGCCGCCGTACCAGTCGGATCCTGCCCGCCAGATACGAACGCCTGCAGGGCAATCTGAACATCCCCGCGCTGATCGGCTTGCTGGCCGACCCGCTCAACCTGATCGCGGTGAGCCTGGCACCGTCCGGCGGCGACGTCGGCTGGGTGAAGATCGCGGCGCTGGCCGCGGCGATCGGCTATCTCAATTCCAGCCTGGCGGGTCTGCTGCTCGACGTCGCGAACTACACCGAGGCCAGCGCGATGCCGATGATCTTCCACACCATGCGGCCCTGGGTGCCGCTGCTGTCGTGGGCCTCGGTGGTCGCGATGGTCACCGTCGGGGTGGAGCTGGGCCGCTGGGAACCGGCCATGGTGCCGGTCGCCTACCTGGCCACTGTGCTCGCCCTCGCGCTGGGCGTCACGGTGCGCAACCACGACCGGATGGTGTTCGCCACCGTCGTCCCGGCCCGGGACGCCATCGAGGACGGTCGGGAGGATCTGGGCCGGGTGCTGCACGACGAGTTCGGGCCGATCAAGGCCGCCGCGGAGGGCACCGCCCAGATCAAGGAGGTGCCGCGGCAGTGGGCGACGCAGTTGGCCGCGCTGCCCGCGATGCTGACCTACTTCCACACCCGCACCGGCATCCGCGATTCGCGGCAGATGTCCCTGGACTATCTCGCCGAGGAGATCCTGGAACCGTACGGGCTGTGGGAGTTCGTCAGCTACGACGTGTCGTGGGGCGAACTGAGTCTGGGCGATCACCAGACCGCGATCACCATGGCGACCGCGCTGCTGCACAACGTCGGCCAGGCACTGAGCAAACCCGAGTTCGCCGGCCACCGCCGCGACATCGTGCTGGAGGGTTACAGCAGCGGTTCCGGTCTGGAACTGCGGTACCACCTTGCGGTTCGCGATCACCTGCCGCCGATCGACAACTGGTGCCCGCCGCGCAAGTCGCTCACCGAGTTGCGCGAGCTGCTGCGGACCGAGCACCACGGAGACCTGGTGCAGGAGACACTCGTCGACGGCTCGAAGCGCATCGTCGCGACCTGGTCGGACCGGGCGCTGCCCGCGCCCCTGGAGCTGTTCAAGTGGGAGCAACAGTGACCGGATGGTTTCTGATCGTCGAGGACAATCATCGCAAGGCGATGAACTACCGCGAGTTCGAACGCCACTACCAGGCGCAGCGGCCCGGTTTCGAATTCCGCTTCCTGATCGCCTACACCCCGCTGGACGCCTACCGGCTGTTGACCGACGACCGTCGCCCGCCCGGTCTGGCGGGTGTCGTCGCCGACTGCAGCCTCGGCTGTTTCCGCGACGACCAGGCCAACTTCCGCGCGCAGGTGCTGGCGGATAGCGGTGCGGGATACGAGATCTGGACCGGCCTCGGTGTGCTGGACTGGGTGCACCGGCACGAACCCGACGTCGCGCTGTGGACGCTCACCGACGTCAAGGCCGCGCACGCCCCGCTGTTCATGGGCGCCGGTCATCTGCTGCTGGGTGCCAATCCGCTGAGCCTGGGACGCTTCACCCAGCGCGGACCGTTGGCCGAACAGCTGCTCACCGAATTGGCCGAACCCCACCGCTACGCCGAGCTCAACCCACACTGGGCGAAGGTGGAAGAGGCCTCCGAGAGCCTGCGAATGCTGTTGAGCCGCTCCTACAACGACATTGACTCGTTCGACTGGATCAGCGCCCTGGTGACCATGCCGAAATGGCCGATCACCAGCCGGGGGTTCGAACGCGCCTACACCGAGGAGGTCGCCCGGATCTCCGGCCGCGACGTCCGGGAGGTGAAGTTCTACACGCAGACCTTCGCCCGGAACATGACCTGGTGGCAGTGGAGCCTGGAGGACATCTACCGGCCGTTCCGGGTGAACCGCCGCGAGCAGCTGTGGCCGGTGTTCGACGAGGAACAGAAGGCCCTGCGCGCCTGGCAGAACTTCAACCCGTTCACCGATTTCCTCGGGCACAACAACGAATGCGAGGAGTTCTTCACCGCGCCTGACGTCCGGCTGGCCGTTCGAGAGTGGTTGCGGCAGAATCCGCCGCCGGCCGAGTGACACCCGATAGATTCAGATCCGTGCGAGGCCGGTCGACTCCGAGGCGAATGCGCCAGTTGCGCGCCGATGGATGGTTGCGCGGGCGGATCATCCTGCCCGGGCTTCTCGTGTCGGCGTTCGTCGTCGTGTTCGTGTGGGGCTTCGTGCTCACCGGCCGCTATGCCGTCGACAGTACCCACGCCGAGCACGCCACCCAGGTCTCGTCGTCGTTCCCGCAGCGGCTGTGGGCGACCCTGTCGCTGTTCACCGGCGGCTATCTGTCCCTGACCCCAGACTACGACCCGCAGCCGCCGACCGATCTGAGCATCGTCGGGATCCTGGCACTGCTGCTGACCCTGTTCGCCGCCGGTTCCCTGGTGCTGTTGTCCCGCCGGGTCCGGGATTTCGTCCACCTGGTCCGGCCCAAGGCACACCTGGGGATCATCGGCGACGGTCACACCGCGGCCGCCCTGATCAAGTCGTCCGTCACCAACAACATCCCGACGATCCTGATCACCGAGAGCCGCGATTCCGTGGCGGCGATGGCCACCACCCCGGCCATACCGATCATCGCCGCCGGCGAGCTCCAGGCGGTACTGACCACCCCCACCGCCCGGCGGGTGATCAGCCACGCCAAGCGGGTGGTCATCGCCACCGATTCCGACGGCGTCAACATGCAGCTGCACGACGAGATTCAGGTGATCCGGGCCGGCCAGTCCGAGAAGTACCGCGGGCGCACCGATCTGGTCATCATCCACGACCCCGTCTACGCGGAGTTGGTGCGCCCGGACACCATCACCACGACGCTGCCCGGCAACGAGGTCACCTGTCCGGCGGAGAACATCGCCGAGCACATCTGCCACCTGATCGTCGCTGCGATCACCGGCAGTCCGCGGATCCAGCGCGCGGTCGTCGACGTCGTGGACCTCCCGGCGTCGACGACCACCGACCAGGACCAGCCCGGGCTCGCCGAGACCATTCGCATCTGGGTGCGGCGGCTGAGCTGGTCGCTGAGCTTCGTCTGCGACGACGACGAGATCCCAGTGCCACAGATCGTGCTGCGCGAACCCGGCGAGGACAACCTGGGACCGCCGAAAGAACCCGGCGGTTTGACGATCCAGATCTTCACCGGCCCGTCGTCGACGTCGGTGGCCGCCGCGGCACTCCCCCGGCGCCACGCCCTGCGGATCGCGGTCGCCAACCGGCAGCTGATCGCCGGGGCGGCCAAGCTGCGCTACCTCGACGACCCGCAGACCGTCACCACCGGCCGGGAGTGGCTGGCCGATGGGAAAGGGCTCGGCGACCATCCGGAGGAGACGTTGCAGGATCTGCTCCTGGTGGTGGACCCGGCCGAGACCGGTCTGGACGCAGCGCTGGTGACCGACGACACCGGAACGCAGTGGGCCCGGACGTTCAGTCTCACCCACACCCTGATGTTCTCCAACGGGACCTGGTCGGTGGTCGGCTGGCAGCCCGGCGCCCCGATGGGTGAGTCGACGCAGCAGCAGGTCGAGGAGGCTCGCCGGGCGTCTCTTGACCCCGGCCGGATCCAGGCGGCAAAGGCGAAGACGGTGAGTCAGGGCCGGGCGTGGGACGAAACTGCCTGGCGCGAAAGTCTTCTCCGCGAGGCGAAGAAGAAGATCGGCGACCGGTACTCCAGCAAACTTGCCGTCGACCACATGCTCACGCTGCTGGCCGAGTGCGGGTTCGAGCTGCAACGCCACGACGGCGTCGGCGCGCCGCCCGGGCCTGCGATGCCCGAGGACTGTCAGAAGTACATTGCCTGGCAGGAACACCAGGACTGGCTCGATCGCACCTGGACCGACAGTAGTCGCTATCCCTGGACGCAAAAGCCGCCGTGGCGTGCGCCCGAGGAGGTTCGGCTCGCCACCTTCAGCGGTGTGGCCGCCAACGAGTTCTGCTACGCGGGTCTGGTGGCGCTGGAGAACGACGACGGCTGGAACACCGCGCAGCACACCGCCCAGCGGTTGGGCCGAACGTTGAACCCGAATCTGCGCAAGGCCGCCCGGTACAACCGGCGCATCGCCACCGAAACCTATCCCGCGATCGCCGCCTCATTCGGCTACGCGATCGTCCCGGCCGGTACCGCCGCCCGGACGGCACCGGAGTTCCGGCCCGAACGCTGCGGCCGTCCACTGTGCCCGTGCCGCACCGACACGACGCCGCGCACGCTTGATCCCGCAGAGGTCGGCGACCTGCTGGCGGACGCCTCGAGCTACCGGTCGAGGATCGTCGTCCGTGCGGAACCCATTTCCGCAGAAGCCAATTGGGATACCGCGCGGGCCGATTCGATGCGCGCCAACACCGGCGACTGGTGGGTCACCGACGGCGACGCCGGCTGGTCGGTGGCCGCCGATGTCTTCGCCCAGA
>Ga0209023_10003054_pt1 | contig 20238 bp, 17 predicted proteins | sample LakOneMetagenome_FD_187468 | JGI IMG/M metagenome (GOLD analysis project Ga0209023, IMG submission 187468) | Freshwater and sediment microbial communities from Lake Erie, Canada (SPAdes) (version 2) | ecosystem: Environmental > Aquatic > Freshwater > Lentic | place: Lake Erie, Canada...
ATGCTGTTGTGGATGCTGGAACTCCAACAAACGGTTATACCGGTGGAACTGCTGTAACTAATGTTTTAGCCAATGATACTTTAAACGGTGATCCGGTTGTACCTGCTCAAGTGAATACCACTTTTGTTTCTTCAACTAATGCCGGAATAACGTTATCGGGAACTAATGTTGTAGTTGCTGCGGGAACACCTGCTGGAACTTACTCTCTAGTTTACCAAATCTGTGAGATTGCCAATCCAACGAATTGTGATACGGCTACTGTTTCTGTAACAGTAACTGCTCCGGCTATTGATGCGGTTGTGGATGCTGGAACTCCAACAAACGGTTATACCGGTGGAACTGCTGTAACCAATGTACTTTCTAATGATACGCTCAACGGTGCTCCGGTTGTACCTGCTCAAGTGAATACCACTTTTGTTTCTTCAACTAATGCTGGAATAACTTTATCTGGAACTAATGTTGTGGTTGCTGCAGGAACACCTGCAGGAACTTACTCTTTAGTTTACCAAATATGTGAGATTGCTAATCCAACCAATTGCGATACGGCTACTGTTTCTGTAACAGTTACTGCACCGGTTATTGATGCTGTAACCGATACTGCTACTCCAACAAACGGTTATACCGGTGGAACAGCTTTAACCAATGTACTTTCTAATGATACGCTCAACGGTGCTGCTGTTGTTGCTGCACAAGTGAATACCACTTTTGTTTCTTCAACTAATGCTGGAATAACGTTATCGGGAACTAATGTTGTGGTTGCTGCAGGAACTCCTGCCGGAACCTACTCTTTAGTTTACCAAATCTGTGAGATCGCCAATCCAACCAATTGTGATACAGCCACTGTTTCTGTAACAGTTACTGCACCAGTGATTGATGCGGTTATTGATACTGCTACTCCAACAAACGGTTATACCGGTGGAACTGCAGTAACCAATGTTCTAGCCAATGATACCCTGAACGGTGTTGCAGTTGTTGCTGCACAAGTAAATCTTACTACTGTTTCTTCAACCAATGCCGGAATAACTTTATCGGGAACTAATGTTGTAGTTGCTGCTGGAACTCCTGCTGGAACTTATACCTTAACATACCAAATCTGTGAGATCGCCAATCCAACCAATTGTGATACAGCTACTGTTTCTGTAACAGTTACTGCACCAGCAATTGATGCTGTAGCCGATACAGGTTCATCAATAAATGGATTTGTTGGAGGTACATCATTTACCAACGTACTTATTAACGATACTTTGAACGGTATTGCGGTTGTTGCTGCTCAAGTGAATACCACTTTTGTTTCTTCGACTAATGCCGGAATAACTTTATCAGGAACCAATGTTATAGTTGCTGCTGGAACTCCTGCCGGAACTTATACCTTAACATACCAAATTTGTGAGATTGCTAATCCATCAAACTGCGATACAGCTACTGTTTCTGTAACAGTTACTGCACCAGCAATTGATGCTGTAGCCGATGCAGGTTCATCAATAAATGGATTTGTTGGAGGAACATCATTTACAAACGTACTTATTAACGATACTTTGAACGGTGTTGCGGTTGTTGCTGCTCAAGTGAATCTTACTACTGTTTCTTCAACTAATGCTGGAATAACTTTATCGGGAACTGATGTAGTGGTTGCTGCAGGAACACCTGCCGGAACCTACTCTTTAGTTTACCAAATCTGTGAGATCGCCAATCCAACCAATTGCGATACGGCTACTGTTTCTGTAACAGTTACTGCTCCGGCTATTGATGCGGTTGTGGATGCTGGAACTCCAACAAACGGTTATACCGGTGGAACAGCTTTAACCAATGTACTTTCTAATGATACGCTCAACGGTGCTGCTGTTGTTGCTGCTCAAGTGAATACCACTTTTGTTTCTTCAACTAATGCTGGAATAACTTTATCGGGAACTAATGTTGTGGTTGCTGCAGGAACTCCTGCCGGAACCTACTCTTTAGTTTACCAAATCTGTGAGATTGCCAATCCAACGAATTGTGATACAGCTACTGTTTCTGTAACAGTTACTGCACCGGTTATTGATGCTGTAGCCGATACAGGTTCATCAATAAATGGATTTGTTGGAGGTACATCATTTACAAACGTACTTATTAACGATACTTTAAACGGTGTTGCGGTTGTTGCTGCACAAGTGAATACCACTTTTGTTTCTTCAACTAATGCTGGAATAACTTTATCGGGAACTGATGTAGTGGTTGCTGCGGGAACTCCTGCAGGAACCTACTCTTTAGTTTACCAAATCTGTGAGATTGCCAATCCAACCAATTGCGATACGGCTACTGTTTCTGTAACAGTTACTGCACCGGCTATTGATGCGGTTGTGGATGCAGGAACTCCAACAAACGGTTATACAGGAGGAACTGCTTTAACCAATGTACTTTCTAACGATACGCTCAACGGTGCTCCGGTTGTTGCTGCACAAGTGAATACCACTTTTGTTTCTTCAACCAATGCCGGAATAACGTTATCGGGAACTAATGTTGTAGTTGCTGCGGGAACACCTGCAGGAACCTACTCTTTAGTTTACCAAATTTGTGAGATTGCTAATCCAACCAATTGCGATACGGCTACTGTTTCTGTAACAGTTACTGCACCAGCAATTGATGCTGTAGCCGATACAGGTTCATCAATAAATGGATTTGTTGGAGGTACATCATTTACAAACGTACTTATTAACGATACTTTGAACGGAGCTGCAGTTGTTGCTGCACAAGTGAATACCACTTTTGTTTCTTCAACTAATGCCGGAATAACTTTATCTGGAACTAATGTTGTAGTTGCTGCGGGAACACCTGCCGGAACCTACTCTTTAGTTTACCAAATCTGTGAGATTGCTAATCCAACCAATTGCGATACAGCTACTGTTTCTGTAACAGTTACGGCTGCAACCATAATCGCTAATGATGATGTAGGGACTTGTGTAAATGGGTCTACTGGTGGAACTGCATTTACTAATGTTTTAGTAAACGATACCTTGAATGGAGTTCCTGTAACACCTGCTCTTGTGAACTTAACTTTTGTAAGCTCAACTAATAGTGGAATCTCACTTTCTGGAAGCAACGTAGTTGTTGCGCCTGGAATGCCTGCTGGTTCGTACACGTTAACCTATAAAATCTGTGAAGTATTAAATGCTTCTAATTGTGATAACGCTGATGTAACGGTAACGGTTGCTGCTGCTCCAACTGTAGCTTGTTACGAAACGGCTACTTTCAATCCTGCAACTTGTTTGTATAATATTACTGGAACACAACCTGTAGAACCAGTTCATGCAAACTGCTGGGATACTTATACGTTCAACACTACTACTTGTGTTTGGGATAATAACAATACACCACAACCTGTAGAACCAGTTCATGCAAACTGCTGGGATACTTATACGTTCAACACTACTACTTGTGTTTGGGATAATAACAATACTCCACAACCGCCGATGCCAATATTAGCCGATAATGAAACTGCAACATTCAATACCACTACTTGTGCTTGGGTTGTTTCAGTAACTGTATATCTTCCAAGTTTAGAACTATTGAAAATTGGAACGTATGTAGATTCTAGTTTACCTGCTGGAGTATCAGTTGGGGATACTATTAATTATAACTTTACGGTGACCAATACAGGAAACGTTAGTTTAACCAATGTTACAATTACCGATCCATTGGTAGCTGTCGTTGGCGGACCAATAGCCACTCTTGCTGTTGGTGCGGTTGATGCTACAACGTTTACGGCGATTTACACCATCACTCAAGCAGATATTGATGCAGGTCAAGTGAACAACACGGCAACAGCAAGTGGTACGCCACCTTCGGGAGCGAATGTTACCGCAGTTTCATCAGACCCAACGCCTTGTCCTACATGTGAACCTGTGGTTGGATGTCCTACGTGTACTAGTGTAGCATTAGTTACTTCGCCACGTATTTCATTAATTAAAACAGCTGAATTTAATGATAATAATGGTGATGGATATGGTCAAGTAGGTGAAACAATTACGTATAACTTTACGGTGACCAATACAGGAAATGTAACGATAACAAATATTACAATCCTAGATCCATTACCTGGAATAGTAATAACAGGAGGGTCAATAACATTGGTGCCAGGCCAAGTAGATTCTACTACATTTGAGGGTATCTATACACTTACAGCACAAGATTTAATTAATGGTATCGTAACAAATCAAGCACAAGTAGTAGGTACTACTCCTTCAGGACAGGTAGCGCAAGATTTATCGGACAATCAAAATAATATAAATGATAATCCTACTGTCATAAATATTTCGGGATGTGTTATTGAAGTCTTTAATTTTATATCTTCAAACGGATCGCCAGGTAGTAATGATATTTTCAAGATTGCTGGTATTGATTGTTATCCAGATAATACGGTAGAAATTTATAACCGTTGGGGTGTTTTAGTTTTTGAAACTAAAGGGTATGATAATACATCAAGAGTATTTAATGGAATATCAAACGGTAGAGTTACAATTAATCAAAATTCAAGATTACCTGACGGAACCTATTTCTATGTCCTTAGATACAAAAATTTCACAGGTGGAAATATAGAAAAAGCAGGTTATTTATATATCAAAAATTAATGAATACTTCCCACAATAGAAATATAATAGGAATTAACAAGCAAAATAAATGAGAACAAAAATTTTAATAGTCACTTTGTTGTTAACTGGATTTGTGAGTACGGCGCAACAAGATGCACAATATACTCAATACATGTATAACACAATCAATGTTAATCCCGCTTATGCTGGTTCCCGAGGTGTTTTCAGTGTTTTTGGATTGCATAGAACCCAATGGGTAGGATTAGAAGGTGCTCCAGTAACCAATGCAGCATCACTTAACTTTCCAATTGAGAACAGTAATCTGGGAGTAGGATTATCTTTTGTAAATGATCGTATCGGACCTACAACGGAGAATGTAATTTCGGCAGATATATCCTATACAATTCATACATCCGAAACCTATAAATTATCTTTTGGTATAAAAGGTTCCGCTAATTTATTCGATTTAGACATACATAAGTTAAACGTAGAAGATCAAAACGATCCTTATTTAGAGAATATGAATAATGTTTTTTCTCCAAATATAGGAGCTGGCGTTTACTTTCACTCTGACAAGTCATACCTAGGGTTCTCGGTTCCAAATTTCTTTGAAACAAGGCGTTACGATGATAATTCTGTTGTTATCAATAAAGAACGTATGAATTATTATCTGATTGGGGGTTATGTTTTCGAGCTGTCTCCAAGTGTAAAATTCAAACCTGCATTTATTACTAAACTTATTCAAGGTGCTCCTTTGCAACTTGATGTCTCTGGAAACTTCTTAATCAACGAAAAATTGGTTTTAGGAGCGGCATGGAGATGGAGTGCTGCGGTAAGTTTAATGGTGGGATTTCAAATATCAGATGGGTTGTTTATTGGCTATGGATATGATTTAGAAACCACTAAACTAAGACGATACAATTCAGGTTCGCATGAAATATTTTTACGTTTTGAGCTTTTCAAAAATCAAAATAAAATACTATCACCAAGATTCTTCTAAAAAAAAATATTATCTACATATGAAAAACAGACTTATTATAATACTAACATGCATTGTTTCAATCTGCTGTTATTCTCAAAAAGTAAAAGTAGCTAAAGCGGATAAAAATTACGATAAACTAGCCTATATAGATGCTATAAAAACCTATGAGTTTGTTTTTGAAAAAGGATATAAAACTCCTGATATGCTTCAAAAATTAGGTAATGCTTATTACTTTAATGCTGATTTAGAGAAAGCCGCTAAATGGTATGGAGAGTTATTTGCTCTTACTCAAGATGTTGAGCCAGAATATTACTATCGCTATGCGCAATCTTTAAAATCAATTAAAGAATACACCAAAGCCGATGCTATGATGGTGCAATTCAATCAGAAAAACGGTAATGACCTTAGAGGTAAATTAGCTAAAGATCAAAAAGATTATTTGGATGTAATCAAGAAAAATTCAGGAAGATATACCATCGAAAATGTTGGAATCAACTCTGAAAAATCAGATTACGGAAGTGCTTATTTTGGAAACAAAGTAGTGTTTACCTCCGCAAGAGATACAGGCGGATTAGCTTCAAGAAAGCATAGTTGGACAAAAGAAGCGTTTACTAATTTATTCTCAGCCGATATGGGAGAAGAAGGAGTACTTACTAAAGCGGAACGTTTCGGAGGAAAGCTAAACTCTTCACTAAATGAATCAACTCCAGTATTTACTAAAGATGGAAAAACAGTCTATTTTACTAGAAATAATTTTTTGGATGGTAAAAAAGGAAAAGATGCCAATAGAACCATTTTGCTAAAATTGTACAGAGCTACTCTTACTGAAAATCAATGGACAAACATAACCGAATTACCCTTTAACAGTAATAACTATAGTGTAGCACATCCTGCTTTGAGTAGGGATGAAAAAACATTGTATTTTGCATCGGATATGCCGGGAACATATGGACAATCGGACATCTTTAAAGTTGAGATACAATCAGACGGTAATTATGGAACTCCACAAAATTTAGGAAATGTAATTAATACTGAAGGTAGAGAAACCTTTCCTTTTGTAGCAGATAACGAACTGTACTTTGCGTCTGATGGACATCCTGGACTTGGAGGATTAGATGTGTTTGTGTCCAAAACTCAAAAAAACGGAAGCTATAATGAGGTGATAAACGTGGGAGAACCTATAAACACTTCTAAAGATGATTTCTCTTTTATCATCAATACTAATACTCTATTGGGTTATGTAACTTCTAACAGAGATGGCGGAAAAGGAAGCGATGATATCTACAAGTTTAAAGAAACTATAAAATTAGTATGTGAACAACTCTTGTCGGTAGTTGTTACTGATAGTGAAACCGGACTTATCATTGCTAATGCAAAAGTAATTTTAACAGATAGTAGCTACAATGTTTTGGCAGAAAAGATGACCGATACCGAAGGAAAGGTTGATTTTGGAGTAGTAAACTGTGATACTAAATTCTACCTAAGATGCGAAAAAACAGAATATAATACTGAGGAAACACCAACCATTACTAGTGCGAAAACTGGAAAAACTTTAGTTGCTATTGAACTTGAAAAAACTAAAAAACAAATTAAAGAAGGCGATGATTTAGCTAAAAAATTAAGCATAAACATGATATATTTTGATTTGGATAAATCAAACATCCGAGAAGATGCTACAATTGAATTGGTTAAAGTACTATCGGTATTAGAACAAAATCCAATTATGGAAATTGATATTCGTTCTCATACGGATTGTAGACAAACTGCTAAATACAACTTAGAGTTATCCGAAAAAAGAGCACAATCAACCAAAGAGTGGTTAATTAAAAACGGAATCAACAAATCTCGAATTACGGCAAAAGGATATGGCGAATCACAATTGATAAACAATTGTCCTTGTGAACCAACAAATGAATCAAACTGTTCCGAAGCAGAACATCAAGCAAATAGACGTTCGGAATTCATTATTACTAGATTATAATTTTCATGTTAAGTTGATTAGAGTTCAAAAGGTGGTTGAAATTAAAAATTCAGCTGCCTTTTGTTATATTATAAAATTTACCACAAATACTAACTGTTCGGATATATAGCTTTGGCATAAAAGCGTATATTTTGCCAAAGTTATACTATAATCAAACAAGGGCAAAATTTACCCTTAACAACAAAACGAGAGTAAATTTAGATAAATTTACTCTCGTTCGATTTTATATTCCATTTGCGTTTTACTACACAATGTGTAGTAAAACGCAAATGGAAGAATCAGAATTTTGTCACAATTATTGACTAAATTTAGGACAAAACTAATAAACAAAACAGCACAATATCGCATATCGCAATATGCAATATTTCGCAATAAATTTTTGTTTTCATCAAATAAATAGGTAATATTGCATATCGCAATATGAAATATATGGCACTAGCAAAAAATAATCTGAAACCACAAGATGTTGTAATTCTCCTAAAAATAATCGCTTTAGGAAAAAAATCTTGGTTCCATCATACATTAGCACAAGAACTGGGAATGAGCCAATCAGAGGTAAGTCAATCACTAAATCGCTCTAAATATGCTGGATTAATTGATGATGCAAGGAAGAAAGTAAACAAGATTGCATTTACTGAATTCTTGTTAAATGGAGTGGCGTATGCTTTTCCACAACAACCAGGAGCCTTAGTGAGAGGTGTTTTAACAGCACATGCGGCAGAACCATTAAACAGCATTATAAAATCTAATGAAAAATACGTTTGGCCCTATGCCAAAGGATTAGACAGAGGACAAGCTATAGAACCATTATACAGTACTATAGTCGAGGCTTCTTTAAAAGATAGAGATTTGTATGAATTGCTAACAATGGTAGATGCCATTAGAGTTGGCAGAGTCAGAGAAAAAGAGATAGCTAAAAAAGAACTCCAAAAAAGAATTTTAAATGCATAACAAAGTTATCAACCTTGCTTTAGTATCACAAGTTGCGCTTGGGTTACAAGAATTGAAAGATAAGATGGTATTCATAGGAGGTGCCGTTATCAGTTTATATACAGATGATCCAGCTGCTGACGAAATCAGACCAACCTCAGATATCGACATGACCATTAATTTAGCAAACTATTCCGAATGGGCACAAATGCAAGAACGGTTATCCGAATTAGAGTTTTATCCCGACCCACAAGGGCAATCAATATGCTCATATAAATTTCAAAACATTGCCATCGATATAATGCCTGCAGAAGATAGCAGTATTGGAGTTTCAAACAAATGGTATAAACCGGGTTTTAAATACCTGCAACAAATAGAATTACCGGATGGTACAAGCATAAACATTTTGCCTTCACCCTATTTTCTGGCAACAAAACTAGAGGCTTTCAAAGACAGAGGTCGGAATGATTTTTATGGCAGTCACGATTTCGAAGACATCATCTATCTTTTGGATAACAGAACAACAATAGTCGAAGAAATTCAAGCAGCTGATGATGACGTAAAAGAGTACATAAAAAATGAATTAACAGCTATCAAAAACCATTCACAAGCCGAAGAAATTTTAGCCATGCACATTCATCCATTAATCCGGGAAGAACGATTTAAAATGTTGATGGAGAAAGTAGAAATAATTACAAACTAAAAAAGAACAGCCTAGAAGCTTTTTACTATTGGTATAAAGCAATAAATATTTAAATAGAAAGTATATGTTAACAACAGACATTAAAAATAAAATTCAACTACTTTGGGATAGACTTTGGGCTGGTGGACTTTCAAATCCAATAAAAGCGATTGAGCAAATCTCATATTTGCTTTTCATGAAAAGATTGGAAGTTTTTCATCCCGAAGTGAATGAAGAATTCAAGTGGAGTAATTATCATGAATTAAAAGGTTCTGAATTGAAAATAAGAATCAATGATGTTTTTAAATATATCAGTACAGAATTAGCTAAAGAAGATGAACCATTTGCCATGGCTATGGTAAAAGCTAATTTCGAAATTGAAACTCCGTCATTAATTGAAGATGCTATTCAATTTATAGATGAAATCTATGCAAAAATTGAGGAAGAAGAAGACAAAGGACAACACTTTCAAGATATTCAAGGTGATGTATTTGAATATTTATTAAAAGCAACTAATGAAGCTGGAAAAAATGGACAGTTTAGAACACCTAGACATATTATTCAATTAATTACTGAACTTTTAGATCCAAAGATTGAAGATGAAAACACTAAAATTTGTGATGTTACAAGTGGATCATCAGGATTTTTGGTTGGTGCTTTTCAATATATCTTAAAAGAAAATTCAAAAGAAAGAATTCTAGATGAAGAAAATCAACTTGAAAAAGCATTAACAGGTGAAAATTTATCTGAAGAAAAAAAGAAAAAACTCATTGAAGATACTTTTGTAGGTTTTGATATTTCTGATAATATGGTTCGCATTGGAATGATGAATCTGATGATGCATGGAGTTATGAAACCTAATATTAATAATCTAAATACTTTATCTAGTGCATATGAAGAATATGAAGAAAAGAAATTTTTAGAAAAAGTAAGAGAAGGTGTTTTAAGTGGTAACGTAAAAAAAACAAATTCCAAAAGAGTTTCAAAAAAAGATAAAGAAAGTAATATCCCTGGAAAAGAAATCTATTCATACATACTGGCAAATCCGCCATTTGCTGCAAAAGTTAATAGTAAAAACATAAGTAAAAATCTAAACCGGATTTATACAATAAATGATGATGCTAAAAAAGCAACTCCATTACAGACTGAACTTCTGTTTCTTGAAAGAATCATATTTATGCTAAAAAAGAAGGTAAAGCAGCTGTGATAATCCCAGAAGGTGTTTTATTTAATTCAGGCAAAGCATACAAAAGAACAAGAGAAATGATTTTAAAAGATTGTGATTTGCACTCAGTAATTTCATTACCAAGTGGCGTTTTTAATCCATATACTGCCGTTAAAACGTCGATTTTGATATTCACCAAAAAAGAGTTTGACAGTATTGTTTATCACACTAAAAAAGTTTGGTTTTATGGTATGGAATCTGATGGTTATACATTAGATACAAATCGAAAAAAAATCAATGGTGATTTTCCACTGCCTTTAGTTAGAGATAAATATAAAAATAGGAATGAAGAACCTCAAACTGATAGAAAAAAAATTCATTTCGCTGTACCAATTTCAAAAATTGTAGAAAATGGATTAGAATTAAATTACAATCTATATAAAGAATATGTTTATGAGGAACAAAATTATGAAGAACCAAGTAAGTTAATTGAATTACTTGAAAAGTTAAATAATGAAGCCACCAAAGGTTTAAATAATTTAATAAAAGATTTCAAATAATGGAGTTTGTTAACCGCAAAATAGATGATATTGTAATATCAATTAAAACGGGTAAAACACCCTCAACTAAAGAAAAACTTTATTTTGATGGAAATATCCCTTGGATAACCACTTCTGATTTAAAAGGACAAAAAGTATTAGATTATACTGAAAAGACAATATCTGAACTTGCCATAATTGAAAATGAAGCTTTTACTTTTGAGGAAAATACCATTATAATTTCAACTATTGGTGAAATTGGTAAAGCATGTATAATAAAGAAACCAATGGCATGTAATCAACAACTATCAGGTATTGTTGTTGATAAAAATATTATATATCCAGAATTACTTTATTACTGGTTAGTTAAAAATCAGGAATTGTTGAAGTTTAAAGCAAATAAAGCTATTATTTCAATTCTTAATAATAAATTATTACGTGGTATTGCCATATCTTTTCCAAAAGAACTTGAAAATCAGAGAAGAATAATTGCCCAACTCGATCAAATCCAAGATGTAATTGATTTAAAAATTAAAACTCTCGAAGTTTATGATAAACTTATTATATCTATTTATTATGAAATGTTTGGTAATCCAATTGCGAATGATAAAAAGTGGAAAACAAAAAAAATATCAGAAATTGGAATATGGAAGTCTGGAGGGACTCCTAAAACCAATATAGATGAGTATTACGATGGTGATATACCTTGGTTTACATCTGGTGAATTGGGAGAACTGTTCGTGAATAAAAGTAAAAAACACATAAGTACACTTGCAATTGCGAAATCGAATGCTAAAATTCTTCCGAAACATAGCATCATGATTGGGATGTATGATACAGCGGCATTTAAAATGAGTATTAATGAGATTTATTGCAGTTGTAATCAGGCAATATTATATTCAAAACCAAAAGACGAATTTTATCTATATACCATATATTACACTTTGCTGATATCAAAGAAATACTTTTTAGATAAAAGAAAGGGAGCTCGTCAGAAAAATTTGAGCTCAACTTTTATTAAAAACATTGATATAATTTATCCAAATAATAAGGAAGGTAAAGTTTTGGTGGAAAAATTTAATTCGTATGTAATTTCGATTTACAATGCAAAACATTTAGAAATAGAAGCCCTTAATATCCTAGAAAAATTATTTAAATCAGTATTAAACAATTCTTTTAGGGAAAATTTGAAAATAAAAGAGGAGTCCATCTTTGAAGATTTGATTAAAGGTTTTAGTGTGGATGACCTGAGAACAGATAAAGAAAGATTACAATACTTAATCAACTTATTCTCAGAAAGCAAAATAAATAACATAGAAAGCCATAATGATGCCAAAGATAAACTGTTTCAATTATTAGATGATGGGGTTTTAGAGCAGTCATTTGACGGTAATAATATAAAAATAGATGTTAAATGAAATTAGTTCGACTAAAAATAAATAAGAAATTTAGGAGTCTTTTTGATGGCTTTCAAATTAATTTTAGAGAAGATGAACCAAATGAGAATTGGGAGAAGTTTCACCCTTTTTGTTTTGCAGGTTTAAATGGAAGCGGTAAATCAAATGTTTTGGAAGCTTTAGCAAATATTTTTTATCATTTAGAATGTTGTACACTTAATGAGAACTATTCTGAATATCTAAAAAATGATTTTGATAATAGAAAATCAGAAGTAGATGCTTATGAATTAGAATATTATATAATTGCTAGAGATTCAAATAAAGATTCATATGAAGATTATAATCGAATTTTAATAAAAAAAGAGGAAGGTAATATTCCTCAAATAAGCATTACAAAAGAGAATGTTTTAGGTCTAAAATATCAACCAGTTGCTAATTCTATCCGAAGTTTTTTGCCTGAACTAGTTATTGGTTATTCTTCTGGTGAAAATGAAATTTTAAGTTTACCATTTGTAAAATCAAGACTTTTACAATTTGATGAATATCTATATCATTTAAAAGAAAACGCAAGTTATGTGTTAGACACAAAACCAGAAAGCAGCTTGACTTACATGGATTATCATTCAAGTCAAGCAATCTTATTGTCAAATTTTCTTCTCCAAAATGAAGATTCTTTAAAGCCTATTAAAGAGCAATTAGAAATTGAAAAGTTGCATAGCTTTCGATTAGTAATTAATAATCATAGGCTATATGTCCCAAATGAAATGCCTGAGATTGATTTTTTATTACCAAAAGTTGAAGATACTATTATTAAACTTCGAAAATGTGCTACTGTCAATCATATTGAGAGACATAATTATGGAGAAGACAAAGGAAAAATAAAATTTGAGTATTTAGATTTCTATTTTAGTCCAAAAACGAAAGAGGCTTTCAAAGAACACTTTGACAATCCACTAAAATTGTTTCGTGCTTTTCAGGTTCTTTCATTGTTAAATCTTAGAATTTTAGATAAAGATTTAAAAAAAGAAATATTTAACTCAGATAGTTTATATGCAATGTATAAGATACCTGCTCCAAAAGAAGTTGAGCATGTTTTTCATTTCAATTTGTTTAAATTAAAAAAAGAAAAATCTAATGACAAAATGCTTTTAAAAGCATTTTCAGATGGTGAGCATCAATTTTTGCATACAATGGGTATTTGTTTAATGTTACAAAATAAAAGTGCTTTATTTTTATTAGATGAACCAGAAACTCATTTTAACCCTGAGTGGAGGTCAGAGTTCATTAGTATTCTAAAAGATAGTTTGGATAAAAGTAATTCAAACAGCTTGATGAGAGATATTTTAATAACCTCACATTCACCTTTTATTATTTCAGATTGTTTGCCAGATAAAGTAATCATCTTTAAAAAAGGTGAAAATCCAACACTTCCTCAATTTAATACATTTGGAACTTCGATAGGCATAATTACTTCAAAGATATTCAAAAGTAATAGGACTATTGGTGATTTTTCTAATAATCAAATTAGAGAATTTGAAAAGTTTTTTAAAGAATTAAACTATAATGATGCTCTATCAATTTTAAATTCTAAGGTTGGAGATTCTGTTGAAAAGCTACTTTTTATCAATGAAATGAAAAACAAATATAATTCAAAATAAATGCTTAAACCATTAGTTTATAAATATCATCAAATATCTAAATTCCAATCTTTTATTAACTATTTGTTTTTAGAAGTTGTTTTTAATAATGATGTTTTAGAAAAAAATAATTCATATTCAAATGATTTACTTATTGATAAATATAAAAGCATTTTGAATAATATAAGTAATGAGCATCTTTATGATTCTTTGGTAATAATCTATAATATTTGTAAGGATCTACATAAGGTAGATATGAAATTATTGAGAAGAGCTGTACATTTTAACAATAAAATCGAACAATTATGCGCAGGAGAAGAAATCCCAATTTCATATAGAGAAATTAATAAAATAGATAGTAACTTATCAATAGAATTAAAAAAAATATTTGGTAGGCTTTATAAATATGTCATCAATCTACAACCTGTTTATTCACGATATGGTAAGAAAGATGAATTTTATAAATTAATAATAGGACTAGAAACTGTATGTCATTGTTGTGGAGTTGGAACAATGTTAAACATTTATCAAGGTCCTGTCGGAGCTTTGGATCACTATTTCCCTATAAATCATTATCCTTTTTCTTCAATTAATTTTAAGAATTTAATTCCCATCTGTGATATCTGTAATTCAAAATATAAAACACAAAAAGATACTCTTTTTCATTTTAAAACTAAAACGAAGTTTGGTATAAAAAGAACTTCTATTAGAAAATACAAAGCTTTTTTCCCATATTCAAATGAGTATGAATTAATAAATGTTTCAATAGAAATTAACAATGATGATTTAATAAATCTTTCAGAAAATGATATTTCAATAAAGTATTTACTTGAAAACAGAGATGATGAAATATTAAATTGGGAAAGATTATTTAAAGTTAGTGAAACACACAAAGCCACTTTATTAAGCAATGAATCAAGAGAATATATAAATCAACAGTTTGATATTATTAATACATTTGATTTAGATTTTGAGGCATATTACAATAAACTTTCTAACAATATGTTTTATGATAAAAATTTTATAAAATTACCTTTTTTGAAAGAATTCAATAGAATTACTAATGTTTGATGTAAAATAACTTCAGATTGTTAAAAAATATAGTACATTTTAATAAAATTATTGCCACTCCTTTGCCAAAGCTCCAAAAAAAATTACTGGCACAGTTTTTAGAAAAAACACGTATGCTTCACAACTTGCGCCAGTAATTTTTTTCCCCAAGCTGTGTTACATAATTGAGTATTATAATTCATCACAAAGCATCAATTTTTCCCCTTTGGGGTTAGGGGCGTTTTTGCAATGAAGTTATAATATCATTTATGTAAAACAGCCGCTCCTGCCAACGCGCTAGCCAGTGGCTCCAGGACAACATTTTTTGCAGCTCCCATCGCATCACCAAGCTACAAAAAACACTGTCCTTCGCCACTGTCTTTAAGAACGTTCGCCATTTCATAGGAAACTTTACGGTTGCACTTGCTTTTAAGAACGTTACAGGTAACTGTTTTTAGCAACTTTGTGCTTAAATCGGTAGTGTTTGCATTGCTTTTGTAAGTAGAAAAAATGGCTTTATTGTGTATTGGTTTTGCCTATGGTAAAAGCCATTTTTTCTACCCACAAAACCAAAAAGAGCCAGCAAGAGTATCATTTTTTTATTTGCCAGAAAATAAGAAGTATTTGTTTTCACGATGGCCAAGATGCCAAAGCAATTCCGTAGAACATTCTTTGATAATCGAAAATCTAATCATTCCAAGACCTTTTGTGGCATCAAGCCATCATAAAAACAATCAGAAACACCCCATTAAGCAAATAAAATAAACCACACACTTGCTTTGAGCTGCTGCCGTCGCACTACGAAAGTTTTTGCATTGTTTTTGTAAGTATTGAAAATCACTTGGAAATTTTTTTCATAAAATTGAAAATATCGGGTAAGTGATTTTCAATACCCACATAATCAAGTCCAAGAAAGAGTATGAATTTTCAAACCAGTAAAATAATCGGTATGGAATTTTATATCTCTTTTTTCTGTTTTGAAAATCCATACCCTTTCCGTAGAACATTATTTATCCAATCAACCTTTTTTCGTTCCGTTTTCATCAAGAACATCTCGGTTTAAAGGAAAATAAAAAAATAAATAAAAGAAAGTAAAGGTAAGTTCCGGTTTCAAGAAAAAAAGTTCAAGCCCTACGGGTTTTAGTAAAAATCTCCACCCATAACGTTTCGCAACAACATTCACTTCCGATTTCACGCCCACATTTCCGATGATGTATCGGGTAGTATTTTTTCTAAAAAACTTGTTTTTCTTGAAACCTCCACTTGATGGATGACTTTCTTTTTTTTCTTTTTTTCTTTTAAAAATTTTATGTGTGGCTTGTCGTAGCAAGGCACATCATCTTAAAACCGAAAGTATGCCAAATTTTATAATCAAAACACATAGAGTAGGAACAGTTTACTCAAAACCCCATTTATTCATACTTAACAAAGGGATGAATAGCGGAAAGCCCCAAAAAGAACCATTTACGAACAGCTTTGTTATCATTTTCGAAAACGAACAAGATTGTGAAAATATATATTGGGTCACTTTCAGTATGTGGAAATCAAAATTTTGGCACAGAAACCTCTGTGGTACTGTAATACCTTTTTTGAGAATAGCTGATTTCATAAAAGAATTTTCAGAGAAAGCAGACGAAATGCTTCAAGATTTTGAGCAGCACAAAAAAGATGTGGAAACACTCCGTCTTTTGGAACTGAAGGAAAAACAATTTCATCAAAATATTAATCTAATAAATGACTTGCGAAGAGTCATTCTATATCGGTATTGTAAATAATTAACCTTAAAACAAACACTATGACACTATTTATTCTCTTCCAAACAGATGTTTGGAAATCTAAAGCCTCACGCATCTTTTTTGGCGTATTCGACAACAGAAATAAAGCAATAGACTGTGCAAAATACCATGGGTTGTATTCAAATTGTACAGAAGTTGTAATTGAAGAAATTACATTAAACCTATGCGAAGAATGTCTATAAAAAAAGCCAAGTCTTTATTTTCGACTTGGCTTTCATTTTGTTTAACCCAAACCCCGATAACCATCGGGGTACAACTAGAGTTAAACTATTTTTTGTGCTTCTTTATAAAAAACTTGAATATCAAAGATATTGAAAAACTGACTATTGCACCAATGGTAGCTAATACTATTGTTTTCAGAACATCTTCCGAATTTAAATTTGGTAAGACACTCAAAAATGTACCGCCGGCTGTACCAACTAAGGTTGGATTACTATCTGACATCTTTTTCGGTTGTTAATTGGCTAACTGCAGAAACAACGCCACCAGCTACAGCCAAATAACCGCCAATGGAGCTTACCACAACTGGTAAAGCAATTGGAGCAGCTAAAATAGTTCCGCCAATAGCCGCTAATGCCAAACCAATATTTCGAAGCACTTTGAAAAATTTCGGCGTGGGAGCTTTCGCTCTTTTGATAAGGTTCATGATCGTTTTCTTTTATTGAAGAATTAAAAATCGCGAAGCATACAACCATTTTTTTCAGTCGTTGATGGTTGCAAATTTATATCAATACCACCTGGTGGTTCGACACCTCCTCTTCCACCAATGTCAGAGGAATAATATTCGCCACCGGTAGAAGTACCTTTTCCTCCCTTACTACCACCAGTATCGGAAATAGTATACTCACCTGTTGTTCCTTGATTACCTCTTCCTCCAGTATCAGATGGATTCTCTAAACCACCGTTTGAGTTTTTACCACCAGTATCACAAATTGAATACTCACCAGTGGTACTTCTACCTCCAATATCAGCAATAGAATATTCTCCAGTATTTGTGTTTGTGCCTCTACCGCCAGTATCTAAATCGTCCAAGTCATCAGGAGAATCTATTTGACCAGTATCGCTTGAAGTACCTTTTCCACCAATATCGGAAATAGTATATTCACTTGTTGTACCTTGATTACCTCTTCCTCCAGTATCAGAAGGTTTTTCTAAACCGCCATTAGAGTTTTTCCCACCAATATCAGAAACTTTTCCAATTTCTTTACCAACACTTGGTTCGCAAAAACCTCCAGGTGGCACTTGATTTCCTCCGATATCTAAAAATTCTTTTGTATTCGTTTCATTTCCACTAATATCAAAACTGTTTTGTGAATTTTGAAAATCCGTTTTTGAATTAAATTCGCTTTCTTGCGAAACTTCCGATTTAGATTGGTCTTTACAACTTGTAAATCCAATAGTTACCAATAAAATAAGCATCAAAACTTTGAAGCTTCCTAAAACACGATTTGTTGGAGCAACAGCTCCGAATAAATTTTTCATATTATTTATGATTTAATAATTAATAAAACTGTTTCTGTGCTATCTAAAGCACGATAAACCATGTCTTTCAACTTGGCAAATGCCAGTCGAGATTGCAGACCTAATCCTGGTCCGCTTATTTTTGTGACTGGCGCAATACAACCATTCAATTCTTTCAAAGCATTATTGGCAGGATGAAATAGAACTAAACTTCTATTTTTTACATCAATCACTTCCAAATGCCATTGAAACTTTCGACTGTATCGCTTTTTAATAAAATACTTCCCATCAGGAATGCAGGAAACCTTCGTTTCGTTATTCTTCCAAGGCAATTCAATGGTGTTACAAATGAATTTGCCCTTACATTCGAGTTTACCGTTCGTTCCGTCTGGGAAATAAGTTCTTGATAGTTCTAAAACCATCTTACAAGCCGCTTACCTGTACTAATGCCAATGGATTAAAAGCACCATTTTTCAATGAGTACATTTGTCCGTTTACTTGTTGGTAAAACTCAACACCTAATGCCAAAAACAAAGGTTTGGTACTCGCTGGAGTAACCGCATTAATTTGAGCAATAGCAACCGTAGCAACCGCATCCCATGGCAAAATTGCAGTTTCCGAATTGGCAACCACAAACGTTTCAGCTTCAAAATCAATTTCAGCTCCAGCCGATATAATTTTGTAGTGAGTGGTACCACTTGGTGCAGCAATCATATTGGTCGGAATGAATGAAGCCAAATCAACGGTAATATCTCCAGTAACTCTATCTATTGCTCCCACATAAGGAGCAAATAAACTAGTGCCTAGCTTACCACGAATATTGAATTCAAACCCAGCCAACAATTCGGCTTCGCCATCAATCACGTTTCGCAAACCTCTTTCGTTAATCAAATCCGCTTGAATAACTTTTACCATTTGCTGAGTTAAACGGCTTACCATTCTACCATCAGCAGAATTCAAAAGCAACGCTCTCATAGCAGTTCGCAGAACTTTTCCTGCCTTTCCGGCACGACCAAACTCCGAACCATTTTCACGCGTTCTTTGAAACGCAGGATCACTTTTAATTCTGTTTGCATCAATACCACCTTTTTCACGCGCCAAATGACCGTCTTGGGTTTTATAAAAAGTAATATCGCCGATAGTACCTTTCAACTTAATTATGCCTTTCTGTCTAGCCATAACTTCTAAAATTTAATTTATAAATCAGTGAACAATTCCCTCAATCATCATCTTTGTTGCAACATCCTTCGATTGATTTGAGAACAAATTTTAGCCAATAAAACAGATAAAAAAAGCGAAGCCAGCTCCATATGTCTCAAAGCGACACAAATGGCTTAAAACGACATAAATGCCTATTTAAAACCATCCAAAACCGATGTAAATTGCAGGAGAAATTTATATTTGAAAAAAACTTACTTTTGTATAATCTTAAACTTTACTAATCAGTAGGTTTAAGCTAATCAAAGGCTAGTCAAAGGCATAGATAGTGTATGAAAACGCAAATAAAGAGAATATGTATCTATCCAAAAGACATTGAACGCATCACAGGCAAGAGTTACAGACAAAGCACTAGAATGTTACAAGCAATCAGAAAAAGCCTGAATAAGCTTGAAAATGAGTTAGTAACTATTGAGGAATTCTGCCAGTATGCAGGTTTGAAAATTGAACAAGTAGAACCGCTAATTTTTGGATGAAAAGGAAAAACCAAAAAAAGGAAAATATATTTCCTAGAATCCTCAACTAGTTTAATAACTAGTTCATTTTTTGGTATGAATTAATTGCACATTCATTTGGTCAATTCCTTATTAATCAGTAAATTTACATTATAAGATTTAGTGATATTTGTATCTGTTTAAAGGAGCAAAATCGAGACCCTTATGTTATAGACTAATATAATTTATTATATATCAGCGCATTATGAGGAAAGTTCGAATCCCTCATCGCCCACCACATTTAACTCCTCAGGAAACTGAGGAGTTTTTTTATTTTAGAGTAAGTTGAAAGGGCTTAGTTTTGGTCGGCATTTTTCGCTAAATTTTCCAAGAATGCAACA
>Ga0209023_10003055_pt1 | contig 20238 bp, 24 predicted proteins | sample LakOneMetagenome_FD_187468 | JGI IMG/M metagenome (GOLD analysis project Ga0209023, IMG submission 187468) | Freshwater and sediment microbial communities from Lake Erie, Canada (SPAdes) (version 2) | ecosystem: Environmental > Aquatic > Freshwater > Lentic | place: Lake Erie, Canada...
CCAGCAGCAGCGCGGTGTCGACGCCGGCGCCGTCCGCGGATCGCTGTGCCACGCGCCATCCGAGAAAGGACAACGTCTTGTGTTCTGCGAGCCACCGATCGGGCAGCCACGCGCCACGGATCGTGATCGCCCGTTGCGCCCCGAGCGTCGGCGGGTCCACGGCGGCCCCCTCGACGAGCAGCGTCGGGTGTGCGGACACGGTTGCGCGGATTTTGGCGACACCGGTGGGGAATTTCGCGGCGACTGCGAGCACCGCGGTGCGGATGGCGTCGGGCGGCGGCGCTCCCGTGATGCCAAGGGCGGACACGCTGCGCGCAAGGCGCGCCAGGTGGCGATCGACGAGTGGAACGGTTCCGTTTTCGGCGCGCATCGAATCGAACACGCCGTCGCCGTAGCGCACCGCCGGGTCGTCGTACGACAGGAGGGCGTTCTGCGGATCGACGAGCCCGTCGTTCAACCAGACGACGCTCACAGCGCCCCGATGGTCCGCAGAAACGGCACAGCTTTCGCCCCGGCTTCGGCAAGTTCCGCGTCGGCGTTCGAATCCCAGACCACCGCTCCGCCGCACCAGTACCGAACCTCGCCGCCCGCGATCCAGGCGGTGCGAATGGTGACGCTGGATTCGATCGCGCCGTCGGTGCCGACGACCACGACACTGCCGAACGCCGGACCCCGTGACACCGGCTCCAAGTCGCGGATGACCTCCATGGAGCGCACCTTGGGCGTGCCGGTCACCGAGCCGCTCGGAAACACCGCTCGCAGGACGTCGGTGGCGGTGACGTCGGAGCGGAGCTCTGCGCGAATCTCGCTGACCATGTGTTCAACATACGGCGTGGAGAGGTGCGCGAACAGGCGGGGGACCGTGACCGCGCCTGCACGCGCAACCCGTCCCAGGTCGTTTCGCAGCAGGTCCACGATCATGACGTGCTCGGCGCGGTCCTTGACACTCGTCGCGAGTTCGCTCCACCGTCCAAGCGGCGCCGTGCCCTTGATGGGCTCGGCCGTCGCCACGCCGTCGCGTACGACGACAAGTCGCTCCGGCGAGGCCGACACCACGGTTCCCTCGGGCAAGCCGATGTACGCCAGATGGGACGCCTCGCCTGCCGTCTGCCAAATCTGCATGGCAAAGGCCAACCCGCTGCCCGACCACGGTGCCGTGAGTCGCTTGGTCAGGTTCACCTGGTAGCAGTCGCCGGCGCGAATCAGCTCGCGGATCCGCTCCACGGATGCCAGGTACCTGGCGGCGGTGAGCGACGGCAGAGGAGCGACGTCCACCGGGGGACACGGGACGATGGGCGGCTGATCGGCCATCAGACGATCCACCAGGTCCTGTGCCGCACCGGCTCCCGCACGTGACAGCACGACGCAGCTGCCATGCCGGTCGATGACCGCGACCGTGTCATACCTGCCGATTGCCGCGAGCGGTGGCCCACCGGGGTCGGGGACCGGGGCGGGCAGGTGCTCGATCGTGCCGGCGAGGTCGTACGACAACAGTCCGATCCAGGCCCCTGCGGCCGCGCTGATCCCCGCGGACGGGCCTGCGCACGGCACCCGCAACGCATCCCAGACCGCGTCGCCGACGACGACGTCGACCGGATCGGCCGCCACGATCGTGTGGTCGTGAAACTGCGCGAGCACCGGTCGCTCACGGCCCTGCACGGCGCCGATCGCATGCAGCTGGGTCACCGGTGCGGGGAGGCGGCGCTGCACGATGTCGGGGCGGGTGGGGCGCACTGCGACAGCATGCCGCACCGCTCCCGTAAAGGCCGTCGCGGTATGCTCGCCCGCATGAACCCAGGCCAGTACCGGATCCTCATCTACGACTACGTGCCCGACATCGTCGACCGGCGCGACCCGTATCGCCCCGGGCATCTTGCGAATATCGCGGCGCACGTCGCGTCTGGAGTCGTGGTGATCGCCGGCGCGGTTGGCGTGCCGCCGCATTCGGGGCACATCGTCTTTGCCGATGTGGACGATGGCACGATCTCGGCGTTCGTGGCGGCCGATCCCTACATGACGGCCGGATTGATCACTGCGTGGCGGGTGGAGCCCTGGGCCGTCGTCGCGGTGGCGGAGTAACGATGGCACGCACCGGTTTTGTCGGACGCGACGCGCTCGGCGACTACGATCTGGGCGCCGATCATCCCCTGTCGCCACTCACGCGGGAGCTGGCCGTCGGCCTGATCCGCGCGTACGGATTGCTCGACCAGCCCGACGTGGAGCTGATCGATCCTCAACCCATTTCCGATGCGCTGATCGAAGAAGTCCACGATCCGGCCTACGTGGCGATGGTCAAGCGGTACGCCGACAACCCCATGGAGGCCACGTCGCTCGACGCCATGGCCTGGGGCCTCGCCGCGTGGGGCGATACGCCGCCGTTTGCCGGAATGCACGAGGCCGCGCGCGACGTGTGCAGCGCCTCGGTCACCGCCGCGCTGGCGGTGTGGAACGGTCAAGTGGATCAGGTGTTTTGCCCCGGTGGCGGCCTGCACCACGCGCTCAAGGCCAAGGCGAACGGATTTTGCACCTACAACGACCCGGCGGTTGCGATTACGGCGATGCTCGACGCCGGTGCCGAGCGCATCGCCTACGTGGATGTCGATGTCCACCACGGCGACGGCACGCAGTTTTTGTTCTATGACGATCCGCGGGTCCTGACCTGTTCGGTCCACGAGAGCGGCAAATTCCTGTTCCCGGGCACCGGCGAGATCGCCGAACGCGGCGAGGGGGCCGGCCTTGGGACGTCGATCAACATCCCATTGCCGCCGTACTCGGGGTCCACCCCGTACCTTCGCGCGGTCACTGAAGTGATCGTGCCCGCCGTGACGGCGTTCGGGCCGCAGGTCCTCGTCACCCAAAATGGGGTTGATCCGCACCATCAGGATCCGCTTGCCCACCTGCAGGTCACGATGGACGCGTTCCCGACGCTTTGGGCGACGTTGCGAAATCTGGCTCGCGACAGCGCGCAGGGGCGATGGGTCGCGCTCGGCGGGGGTGGCTACAACGTCGACGTGTTGCCCAGGGCTTGGGCACTGCTGTTTGCCGACATGGTGGGTGCCGACCTCGCCGACGAGCTCCCGCAGCCGTGGCATGCGCAAGCAGAGGTGCGGACAGGCCGTTCGCTGACACCGAATCTGATGCAGGAAGCGCCGTTTGCGATCGATCAAGTGGAGCGTGAGCGGGCGGACGACGAGGCCAACGCCGTCGTCGACGCCGCCAAGGCGCAGTTCGGGCTTTAGGGGTCCGATTGCCGCTGCTCAACCCGCGTTCCGCCTAAATCTCAACCTCGACGTGAGGGTGAGCTTTCACATGAAAGACCTGCTAGGAGGGACTTTCAGGCGAGCAGTGCTCAGTCGTCGTCGTCGGATGCCTCGATGTCATCGAGCAGGGACGTCGTGGCGTCGGCGATCTGATCAGCGGTCAATCCGTACTCTTCCATGAGGACCGGACCGGGTGCCGAGGCGCCAAAACTGTCGATACCGATGACGATGTCGGCCCAGCGCTCCCACCCGAACGTCGCCGCCGCTTCGATGGCGATCCGAGGCGGACCGTCGGGCAGGATCTCGTCGAGGTAGTCGCCGTCCTGGGCGTCGAAGAGCTCCCAGGAGGGCATGCTGACGACGCGGGCGGCGATGTTGCGCTTGGCGAGTTCGTCGCGCGCCGCAAGCGCGAGTGAGACCTCCGAGCCCGTGGCGATGAGGGTGCAGTCGCCACCGTCTGCGACGACCCAGGCGCCGCGCTCGACGTCGGGCGTGCCCGGCAGCGTCGGCAACCCCTGCCGGGTGAGGACGAGCACGGTCGGGCCTTCGGTGCGCTCCAGGGCGATCTTCCATGCCTGTGCGGTTTCATTGCCGTCGGCCGGGCGCAGCGTGACGCATCCGGGAATGGCGCGCAGCGCGGCCAGATGTTCGATCGGCTGATGGGTGGGTCCGTCTTCGCCGAGCGCGATGGAGTCGTGCGTGTAAACGAAGATCGATCCGATTTCCATGAGCGCGGCCAGGCGCACCGTGTTCTTCATGTAGTCGAAGAACTGCAGGAACGTGGAGCCGACTGGACGCAGCCCCCCGTGGAGGACCATGCCGTTCACCATGGCGCCCATGGCATGTTCACGGACGCCGAAGTAGATGTTGCGCCCGCTCTTGTCGTCGGGAGTCACCGGCCCGTATGCCTTGAGCGTGGTGTCCGTCGACGAGGAGAGATCGGCGGCGCCCTGGACGAGCTCGGGGACGCCCGCGGCGATGGCGTTCAAGACCGTGCCGCTTGCGGCGCGCGTGGCCGGTTTGTCATCCGGCCCGAATGTGGGGAGCGCATCTTGCCAGCCGTCGGGCAGCTCACCGGACATCACGCGTTCGAAGAGCGCGGCAAGCTCCGGTTCGGCGGTGCGGTAGGCGTCGAAGGCCTGCGTCCACGTGGCTTCGAGCTCGGCGCCGCGGGCGCGCATCTCGGTCTTCCAGGCGTCGACCTCGGCCGGTACGAGAAACGGTTGATCCTCGGGCCATCCGTATGCGCGTTTGGCTGCTGCAGCTTCTTCGGGCCCGAGCGGCGAGCCGTGGGCCTTGTTCGTGTCCTGTTTCTGGGGGGCGCCGTAGCCGATGTGGGTTCTGCAGATGACGAGCGTGGGTCGTCCGTCGGACTGCTGGGCTTCTGCGAGTGCTGCATCGATCTGCGCCAGGTCGTTGCCGTCCGTGATGTGCAGAACGCGCCAGTTGTATGCCCCGAACCGTGCACCGACGTCCTCACTGAAGCTGAGGTCCGTGGACCCGTCCAGGCTGATGAAGTTGTGGTCGTAGATTGCGACCAGCTTGCCGAGCTTCAGATGGCCGGCAAGTGACGCGGCTTCGTGCGAGATGCCCTCCATCAGATCGCCGTCCGAGCAGATGGTCCACGTGCGGTGGTCCACGATGTCGTGGCCCGGACGGTTGAACTGTGCTGCGAGCATGCTCTCGGCGAGGGCGAAGCCGACGGCGTTTGCGAAGCCCTGGCCGAGCGGACCGGTGGTGGTCTCAACGCCGGGCGTGTGGCCGAACTCGGGGTGGCCGGGGGTCATGCTCTCCCACTGGCGAAAGCGCTTGATTTCGTCGAGCGGCAGGTCGTAGCCGGTCAAGTGAAGCAGCGAATAGAGGAGCATGGACGCGTGTCCGGCGGACAGGATGAACCGGTCGCGGTTCTCCCAGTGCGGGTTGCCGGGGGAGTGGCGAAGCGCCGTCGTCCACAGTTGCCACGCAACCGGGGCCAGTCCCATGGGAGCACCGGGGTGTCCGCTGTTTGCGGCTTCGATCGCGTCGATCGAGAGGGTGCGGACATTTGTGATGCAAAGCTGGGGAGCTGCGAGTTCAGCGGCCATGATTCTCCTTCGAGGAACGTGGCCAGTCTACTCGGGCCCGGGCCGCTTCCGGCCGTGTCGGTTCTGTGCGAATGTGGTGTCGAGGTCGTTCGTGTCCTTCATTGACGACGTTCGTTGCGTCACACTCGGACGGCTGAAGGAGGATGTATGCGAACCACCCCCATGCCGAAGAAACGGCGGATCGCACTTGTTGCGCATGACACGCGCAAGGCGGAACTTGTGGACTGGGCAACCTTCAACCAGGGAACCCTTTCGCGTCATGAGTTGTATGGCACGGGGACGACTGGTGCCTTGGTCGCCGATGCGCTGGGGCTTGACGTTCACCGGTTCTTGTCCGGCCCGCTCGGGGGTGACCAGCAGATCGGCGCCGCGATTGCCGAGGGACGGCTGGATCTGCTGGTGTTCTTTTGGGAGCCGCTGGAGTCCCAGCCGCACGATGTGGACGTGAAGGCGTTGTTGCGAATCACCGTCGTCTACAACGTTCCGGTGGCGTGCAACCGCGCGACTGCGGACTTCATCCTGTCGAGCCCGTTGATGGCGAAGGACTACACGCCGTTCGCCGAGGCCAGCGGGTCCGTCGACGCGGTGTAGTGCCACCCTGCTAGGAGTCGCGCGGCATCATCTCCGGGCCGATGCGCTCGCGGATGAGCGGCAACACGTCGTCGGGATCGGGGTAGCGGCCGATCATCTTCTTCCAAAAGATCAACTCGCCGTCAAGGTGCACGTCGAAGATGCCGCCTGTGCCGGCGACGATTTCGAGCGAGGCCACGGCTGCCCCCCACCCTTCAAGTATCGGCGCGACCAACCTGGCCGCGTTCGGGGCGGCCCCTCAGGGCACGCAGTATTCGATCCGGATGTGGTGTGTCGGATTGATGACCATGCGGGAAGTCTTCCACACTTGCCCGCTACGATCCGGTGCGATGTCGGCCAGGAACCCACGATGCGACTGATCGTCGCCCGCTGCGAGGTGATCTACGCCGGCCGGGTGTCGTCCATCTTGCCGATGGCGACCCGCCTGATCATGTGGAAGTCCGACGGTTCGATCATGGTCCACTCGGACGCCGGCGGGTACAAACCTGAAAACTGGATGACACCGCCGACGCGCATCGTCGAGGAGGACGCCGCGATCATCGTCGAGAAGGGGCCCGCGTCCCGGGTTGAGCGGCTGGAGATCCGCATCGAGGAGATGATCTCCGATTCGGCGCATGACATGGGTGAGGCCGCCCGTCTGGTGAAGGACGGCGTGGAACGGGACCTGCAGCTCGCGCTTGCCGATGCACCCCAGACCCTGGGCGAGGACATGAAACTCGTGCGCCGGGAGTACCCGACGCCGATCGGACCGGTGGATCTGATGTGCATCGACACCGAGGGCTATGTGGCCGTCGAGGTGAAGCGTGTCGGGACCATCGACGCCGTTGAACAGCTGGCCAGGTATCTGGAGTACATCCGTGCCGAGCACGGCATGGAGGCTTGTCGCGGCATTCTTGTGGCCGAGTCCATCAAGCCCCAGGCCAGGACCCTTGCACGCAGTCGCGACATGGACTCGCTGGAGCTGAATCTGGCGGAGCTTCGCGGGCTGAAAGAGCCCGACCTCAAGCTGTTCGGCTAGCGGCGTCGGTGGTGGACGGCCCGACAGGCGGCCACCGTCGCGTCATCGCTACGTGAGGCGGAATTGCCATTTGGCACTCGACGGCTGTCAAATGGCAATTCAGTTCGCCTGCGCCACGCCGGCGGAACCCCGTCGCACTAATTTGATCGATCGTTCCAAAATCTGCTAGCGTTGCCTCATGGCACGCACCAAGGCATTCGATCCCGATACCGCGGTCGCCGCCGCTGTCGACATCTTCTGGCAGCGGGGGTACGCCAACACGTCGATTCAGGACCTGGTCGACGAACTCGGGCTCAATCGGGGCAGCATCTACGGAACCTTCGGGTCGAAACACGAGTTGTTCGTCACCGCGCTCACGAAATACTGTGACGAGGCGCCGCGGCCGCTGCTCGACGCGCTCGACGCGGACGGACCCCTGGTGCCACGCCTTCGCCGCGCACTGGTGGGGCTGGTGGACGCGGACCTCGCCGAACCGGCGCGGCGCGGGTGCCTGCTCATCAACTCCGTCATGGAGAACATGCCGTCCGACGACAAGACGGCGGAGCTGTTCGATCGCACAACCCGAACCATCCGTCTGTCGTTCGAATCGGCCATTCGCAGTGCACAAACAAACGGTGAGCTGCCCCGCACGACGGATCCGGCGGTCGCCGCCACATTCCTGCTGACCACCTTGCAAGGGTTGCGGGTCATGGCGCGCGGGGCGCACGATCGCATGTCGCTCGTCGCGTCGGTCGATCTGGCGCTCTCAGCGCTCTCCTAACCAGCCAAACGGGTCGCGTCGATCGGCCCGCAAACACGCTTCCCAATTATTGGATCAATCGTTCAAAAAAGATGGAGGTCACCATGGCCCACACTGTCCACCTCACACGCCTTGACATGGAGCACGCCGCTCCCCCGGCGCGGATGGTCCTCGACGACACCCGCAAGTCCCTCGGATTCATCCCGAACCTGTATGCGGCGATGGCCAACAATCCGGCGCTACTGCGCGCATATACCCAGGGATACCAGGCCCTGCGCGAACACTCCGGGCTCACCCCGATCGAACTGGAGATCGTGTTCCTCGCGATCAGTCGAGAAAACGGCTGCGACTACTGCGTCAGCGCGCACAGTTTCATCGCCGACAGGGTCTCGAAGGTGCCGGCGGACGTCACCGCGGCAATTCGGGATAGGCGCCCGATCGCCGATTCCAAGCTGGCCGCACTCGTCGACTTCACGGTCGCGATGGTCCGAACCCGTGGATTGCCGACCTCGGTCGAGGTCGGGGCCTTTCTCGCCGCGGGATACCACGAGCAGAACATGCTGGCCGTCGTGGCCGCCATCGGCGTGAAGGTCATGAGCAACTACACCAACCACCTGTTCGACAACCCGGTTGACGACTCGTTCGCCGCGTACTCCTGGACGGCTGCCGACTCCGTCGCCGCCTAACCACCCACACCACCGAAAGGCAGGTCATGGCAACAATTGATGTTCATCGCACTGAGCAGGTCGGCGCGGACGTCGACACCATCTGGCGAATCCTTGGCGAGGAATTCCTCACCGTCTCCACGTGGGCGTCAGCGGTGACGAGCTCCGGTGCCAACCCGAATGCGCCGCAGGGCCCGAGCGGAGCGCCCAATGGCGGCAGATCCTGCACCGTGCAGGGGTTCGGCACCACCGACGAACGCATCGTGCACTTCGATCCCGTTCGTCACGAACTTGCATACAGCGTTGCGGCCAAAAAGATCCCATCCTTTGTTCACGGGATGCGAAACAGCTGGTCGGTGACCGCAGACGGTCAAGACCGTGCGCGGGTCACGACTCGCATCACCGGTGAGGCGCGTGGTGCGATGGGAGCGTTGATGGCCCCGCTGATGCGGATCAAGCTCCGCGCGACCCAGCGTGGGATTCTTGCCGACCTACGCGTCTTCGCGGAGACCGGCACACCCTCCAAGGCGAAACGACGCTCGATCGCCAAGAGCGCCCAGGTTGTGACATCCGAACAGTGAGGGTGTCACCCCCGCGACGTCAGAATGAGACGTCGTGGGGGTGGCTCTCCCGCAGCCCGGCCGGGGTGATGCGAACGAACCGGGCGAGCCGCTGCATCTCGACGATCGACGTGGCGTTGGAGTAGCTCATTCCCGAGCGCAGGCCGCCCACCAGTTCTGCAACCACGGATTCGGCGCTGCCGCGAAGCGGGACGACTGCCTCCACCCCCTCCGGGACGACCGGCAGGAACTCCGTCTGATCCCCCTGGGCGATGACCTCGCGCGCGTCCCCGTCGATTGCGCGACGCGCAGCGGCGGCGCCGGCGGACGCCATTCCGCGAAACACCTTCACACGCGAGCCGCCGCGGTTCACCACGGTGCCCGGACTCTCCGGGCATCCGGCGAGCATGTTGCCGATCATGACCGTATCCGCACCTGCCCCGATCGCCTTCGCCACGTCGCCGCCTGCGCGAATTCCGCCGTCGGCGATGATCGGCACGCCGGAATCCCGGCACGCCGCGGCGCATTCGAATACCGCCGTGAACTGCGGCACACCGACCCCGGCAACGACCCGGGTCGAGCAGACCGATCCGGGCCCGACACCCACCTTGATCGCGTCGGCGCCGGCATCAACCAGATCGCGCGCGCCGTCGGCGGTGGCGACGTTGCCGGCCACCACCTCGGTTGTTCCACTGACCGACCGCACCGCGCCAACCGCGGTGAGCGCCTGCTCCATGTGCCCGTGGGCGATGTCGAGCACCAGCGCGTCGGCTCCGGCCTCCACGAGCGCTTGTGCGCGCTCCAGGTGATCGCCGCGAACGCCGATCGCCGCGGCAACCGCGAGGCGTCCTCGTTCATCCTTCGTGGCAAACGGTCGTTCCTTGCGTTGCAGCAGATCGCGCATCGTGATCAGTCCGGTCAGGCGGCCGTCGGCATCGACAAGCGGCAACTTCTCGATCCTGTTGTCGCGCAGCATGCCTGCTGCCGTGTCTTCGTCGATTCCGATGGGGGCGACGATCAGTCGCTCCTTCGGTGTCATCACCGTGCTGAGCGGGACGGAATGATCGGCGCGAAGCAGCGTGTCACGGCGCGTCAGCATCCCGACCGGTCGATACTCGCCGTCCACGACGACAAGCCCGCCGGTGCCGCGGATCGCCATCTCCTCGAGGGCCGCCGAGAGCGACACGTCCTGCGGGACGGTGAACGGGTCGTCGATCACGAGTGCCTCCGCGCGCTTGACGCGTGCCACCTCGCGCACCTGCTCGTCGATCGTCAGAAAACGATGGATCACGCCGATGCCGCCGGCCCGCGCCATGGCGATCGCCATGGGAGCTTCGGTCACCGTGTCCATGTTCGCCGAGATGACCGGGGCACTCAGGACGATGTTCCTGGTGAAGCGACCGGACGTGTCGACGTCACTGCGCGAGGCGATCGGGCTGCGCTGGGGCGCAAGCAGAACGTCATCGTATGAAAGGGCCATTGGGAGATCTGATGCATTCACGCGACCGAGGATAGCCGACCTCTGCCGTTGCGCCGGGTAGGCTCATGGCATGCGGATGAGGGTTGCAACTATTGCGTGTGTCGCCATCGCCTGTATTGGCACGGTCGTCGGCTGCGGCGGACCCGGTTCAATCAGCACCGGCACCATCGCGGCAGGCACCAGAGTGCAACCAGAGCAGTACCTCGCCGACACACGTGCCGCCGCAAACGCCGTGGCGGCGTTCGCCGAAATCGTCAATGCGCTCCCCAAACCGCTGACGCAGTCGGCACTCGTGCAGGCGGCCGGCCAGATGAACGACCCGGTAACCCGTGTGCAGGAGGCGCAGGCACGGCTCGATGGGATGCGCTTGGAGGATCAACGCCTTGAGTCGCAGCGCGTTCGGGTGCGCGTGGCGTCTGCGGCGGTTGTACAGGCGATGGTCAGGATGCGGGCGGCAGCCGCGAAGGGGGACATGGCCGCCGCAAAGGCCACCGCCGCGGAGCTTCAGACGTCAATCGCAGCGCTTCGAGCAGTTACTCAGCCGATCGTGTCCCAGTAGCGACCGCCCCAAGTCGGGGTGCGAACAGCTGATCAGGCGCCATCCGGCATCCGCCGGACGGGTTGGCCGTGCCGCTTGGCGTGCACGTCGCCACGGCTTCACGGAATCACCGAGAACTGGATGTAATGCTGCGCCCGGGACCTGCCGATGGAACAAATGCGCGCCGGAGGGACAGCCCGGCGGTCATCCCAACCACCTCGGACGGTGTCTGCGTGACTGAGACAACACTTCCACTCCTCATCGCGAGCCGGTCGCCCGCGTTTGTCGAGGGGCTTCGCGTGTTCCTTCGGGGGACACCGACGCAACTTGCCCTGTGCCACACGGTGCACCAGGCCCTCACGCTGATGGAGCGGCGTCTTCCCGGTTTGGTCCTTGTGGACTGGCATTTGGCTGACGCACCCGGCACGGAGTTGATGATCGAAGCCCAGCGGCGCGGGCTCAACGCGCCCATGCTGTGCTTCATCGAGCCCGGCCCGTTTCGCTTGAGTCAGGAGACACAGGCGATGGCAGCGGGAGCATCCGGATGCATTCTGTACACATCGACGCGCGAGGCTGTGCTTGAGTCGGTGGCCGAGGCCATCGATCGGCGCCTGGACCCAGAAGCGGCGAAGTCGATGGGTGACCTCGTGCAGCGGACCGGACCACGAAATGTGCTCCTGACACCACAGGAACGCGTCGTGCTTCGCCTGATGCGTCAGCAGCTCACATACAAAGAAATCGCCATCGAACTGTCGGTGTCCTGGCACACGATTCGAAGCCACGCGCAGTCGATTCTTCGAAAGCTTGGAATTCACTCACGTCGCGACCTCGCGACGTGGGACGCTCGTCTCGGCGCGGTCTCTCAGGAAGATGAGGTCGCCGCCGCGTGAGTGTTCTTTTTGAACAGGAAGTGCAGGAAGTTCGGCTGGTCGCCGACGCTGATCAGGCCGACCGAAACTCCACACGTCGCCGTGTGGTCGCCGGTCCTGCCGGTCTTGCACTTCTGCTCGCCGGTGGCGGGCTGCTGATCCGTGTGGCGCTCCTCGCATTCCACGAGGACGACATGACCGGTCGCGGCTGGCTGTTCACGGCAATTGCATGTCTACTCGCCGGGGTCGCGCTCGTACTGATCGCGCTCCCACGGGTGGTCACTACCGGATCCGACAAGGACGGGAAGTCCGATGTCCCCGGTGGGCAAGCCCCCGAATAGGGGGTGACTGCGGTGGGCGGACGCTGGGAGGCCGCCGCCCACCGCAACCTTTCTCTCAGGTCGCGCAGGCCTCGGCGAGCTGAGCCTCACGCTCGTGCACTGCGGTCCACGGAACGAGAATCTCCCGTCCATCGAGGATGACGTCGCCTTGCGCCTTCAACTTGCCGAATGCGGTGGTGACGGCCTCACGGGATGCGCCGACGAGTGACGCCCACTGTGCGTGCGTCAGATCGAGACTCAAACGGATGCCGTCCTTGCCGGTCACGCCGAAGCGCTCGGCCAACTGATGCAGTCGGGACCGCAACCGATCCTCGACTCGCATCTCGCTGACAATTGCAATCGTCTGAGCGAGCATCGAGCACCGCTCCGACAGGGCGCCCGCAAGGTTGCGTGCCAGGCGCGGATAGCGCGTCGACAGGGCTTCGACGGCACGTGCCGGGAGTGGTGAGATCGCCGACGATTCCAGTGAACAGACGCCAGGGGCGACATTCGATCCGATCGTGGACCACAGGGAACCGGGTTCCAAGATGGCGACCATGACCTCGTGGTCGGGCGAGATGCGCTCGAACAGTCCGACACGGCCTTCACGAACGAGGAAAATGTGATCCAGCCGGTCGAGCGGCGCCGGAGTCTCAGCGCCTTGCGGCCAGCGGATCATTCCGAGGCGCGACTCGAGCATGTCGAGATCGGGCTCCGGCAAACCGGCGAACAACTCCATCCTTCGAAGCGGGGGTCGGTCCGGATGGTCCGCGAGGCGCAAGGGGGAGCGCTTTACGGTCGGGCGTGGGATGGATGTGATCGCTGCTGTTGACATGGGACCAGCCTGGCACCCGATTGTTAGTGTCGCGTGAAGGCACTGGTGCGATTTGTTGAGAAGTTCCGGCGCCGCCAATCGTGGCTCTCGTTTTGTTAGCCCTGATTTGCAGGATCTTTCTCCAACCCATGCGATGCGATGTTTCTTTTCTCGCCTCTTAACCAAGTTGCATCGGATGCGTGGTCGCTACTGACGACGTCCGGGTAGCTACGACGGCTTGGGCGAAAATTCGGCGGTCTCGGGCGCCCGCCGCGATCTTCCTGCCGGTCTGCTGTCCGCGATGCTTACAATTACGGTGATGGCTCGTGAAACCCCGACGGCCGCGGTCCAGGATTACCTCAAGGCGATTTATCGGGTCGAGGAGGACAGCGGCCGCCTTTGGGTGAGCACGTCCGAGCTCGCATCGTCCCTTGGCGTGAGCGCCCCCTCGGCGAGCGCGATGTTGAAGCGGCTGTCCGGTCTTGGTTACGTGGTGGCGGGGGAGCGCCGCGGCGCGTTTGCATTGACGAGCGATGGTCGCGTCACCGCGCTGGAGGTCGTTCGCCGACACCGCCTGCTTGAAACCTTTCTGGTGCAACACCTCGGCGTGCCGCTCGCGGAGGTTCACCACGAGGCCGAAGTGCTGGAACACCACATCTCTCGTGCACTCGAGTCGCGGATCGCCGATGTGCTTGGCAACCCGGACCGCGATCCACACGGCGATCCCATCCCCACGCAGGCGGGTGACGTGGACGACGTACCCGCGACGACCCTCGCCGATCTGGCGGTGAACGATCACGGGGTGGTGCACCGGGTGGGAGACCGAGACCCGTCGTTGCTGCAGTCGCTTGAGCGCAGCGGAATCGTGCCGGGTGCGCACCTTTGCATGATCGCCCATGATCGGCACGGCAGCTTGCGTGTGCGCGTCGGCCACGACGAGGTGCGTGTACCGGTGGCCGCCGCGAAGGCGGTGCGCGTCAGTCCAGCGGTGTAAACGGCACCGACGCGTCGACCAGGTCGTCCACCGTCAGGTCCATGCTCTGCAAGAAGAACGGCGTCACCATGTTGAGGGTGTGCCGACACGCGGGGCAGATCGGCATCGGCGGTGGCGGGGTCAGCCCCGGTGTTTCGCCGCGCAACGAGTAGCCGCATCCGTCGTACATCCGGCACGCTCCGCAGTTGCCGGACTTCTGATCCAATCGGACCAGGTCGACCCCGGCGGCCGCAAGCTCGGCCAGGTAGCCGGTCTGTTTCGCGTGATAGTCGGCGGCATCCCGCGCAAGGCATTCGCGTGCCGCCTCCGTCCATCCCTCGCGAATGGCGGTGGCAAACGGTTCGGGGGGATCCTCGATCCCCCTGAACCGCTCGGTCCACACGTCGATCTGCGTGTACCAGTCGCGATCCGGTACGCCGTCGGTCATCGCGTTCCGGCTCGAACCACTACGGCACCCAGTCGACGGGCACCGCGGCGGGGATCAACTTGGCCGCGGCCGCCCGATCGAGAAGCTCTGCAACGGCGGCACGTCCCTCGTCTCCGTAGTCGAGCGTCCGGTCGTTGACGTACATCCCGACGAACTGGTCGGTCAGGTCGTCGTTCAGGCCGCGTCCGAATCCGCCGGCGTACTCAAGGGCGTCTGCGCGGTGATCAAGACCGAATTTGATGCTGTCGTGGAGCACCTTGGAGAGGCGAACCATGGTCTCCTCGCCCAAGTCGCGGCGCACGGCATTCGCACCGAGCGGGAGCGGCAGTCCGCCCGTGAGCTCGTGCCACCACTCGCCCAGGTCGAGCACAAGCTGCAGCCCCTGCTTCTGGTAGGTCAGCTGGCCCTCATGGATCACCAGGCCTGCGTCGGCCTCGCCACGCTCGACCGTGTTCAGGATCTCGTCGAAGGGCACGAGGATCGGATTGGCGACCTTGCCGATGGCAAGCTGCAGCTCCAAGTAGGCGCTGGTCCACAGGCCCGGCACGGCAATCGTCTTGCCCGCAAGGTCGGCGACGCTCATCGGCTCGCGCGACACGACGATGGGGCCGTACTGCTCACCCATCGATGCGCCGTGCGGAAGCAGGCGATACTTGTCCGCCAGATACGCGTATGCGTGCACCGAGATGGCGGTGACCTCGAGGCGACCCTCCACCGCCCAGCGGTTGAGCGTCTCGATGTCGTTCAGCTCGTGCTCGAACCGAAAGCCGTCGGTCGGGATCATGTCCTTCGCCAGTGCGTAGAACATGAAGGCGTCGTCGGGGTCGGGGCTGTGTCCAAGTCGGATGAGCTGATCGCTCACGGGCATCCTCACATCGAGTAGTCGCTGGAATCAGCGATCCTAGCGAGAAGTCCGACCGACACTAGAACTTTGCGCCTCCGATCGGGACAATCCGCCCGTGTTCAAGTGGTGGCACAGCGACTGGCATGTCCTCGAGCGTTTTCGCTTGCCACTCGCCATGCTCGCGTTTGCTGCGCTCTACGGCGTGCTGGGGTACATCTGGATCTTCGGATGGTCCCTCGTCGACGCGATGTACATGACCGTGATCACGCTGACGACGGTGGGCTATCGCGAGGTCGAACCCGTCGAGACCGCCGGCGCCAAGTTGTTTACGATCTCCCTGCTGATCATCGGGATCTCGGCCGTGTTCGCCGGAATCGGCGTCCTCGCCAACATGATCGGAAGCGGAGAGCTCTCCGGAATCGCGCGACGGCGGCGGGCCCGCCGGGAGGTGAAAGGCATGAACGACCACTACATCGTGTGCGCCTACGGTCGCGTTGGTCGCGCGGTGGTCGGTGAGCTTCGCCGACAGGGTGTGCCGTTTGTCGTCGTCGACACCGACCACAACTTGGAGGCGCGGTTTCAGAAGGACGGCGTGTCCCATGTGATCGCGGACCCGAGCGAGGAGCAGGTGCTGCTCGACCTTGGTGTCGAGCGCGCCCAGGCGCTCGTGTGTGCTGTCGACTCGGATGAGGTGAACGTCTACATCACGCTGACCGCACGTGCACTGAACCCGAATCTGACGATCGTGGCACGTGCATCGCGACGCCAGACGCGCCATGCGCTCGAAAAGGCCGGTGCGGACCATGTCATCAGTCCCTATGAGCTCAGTGGACGCCGAATGGCGTCGTTGTCGCTTCGCCCGTCACTGATCGACTTCATCGAAATGCTGACGGTCGGTCCGGGTCTGCGTCTCGACGAGATCGTGGTGCGCGACGGCTCACCACTTGTCGGTCAGGTGGTCGGTGAGGTCAAAGAGCGCTACCACGGGGTCACGATCTTGGCGCTCAAGCGCGCATCCGAGGAGGAACTCGCGGCACCGCCGGACGAGTCGATGGTCTTGGCGGAAGGCGATCTGGTGGTGGCGTTCGGTCCGCGTGTTGGACTTGAGGAGATGGAGAAGACCATCACCGTCTGACGTGACGGTGGCTATTCCTCGGTGGGCGAACGACGAAGGACGCACATTCCTTCGCCTTCGGCGGCGAGCACCTCGCCGGGCAGATGGATGGCCACCGTTGCGCGAAACGCGCGCTCGGACTGTTGGATCAGCCGTGAGCGCAGGGTGAGCTCGTCGCCGAACGGGATCGGCTTGCGCAGCCAGTATCGGACCTTGGCGGTGACACCCCACAGGTCGTGCGGGGCTCCGGCGTAGACGAGCATTTCGTCGACCAGCAGGCCGATGACCCCGCCGTGCAGGCGGTCCGGCCAGCCCCCGAGATCCGGGGTGGGGGTGAACGTGGCGACCGCGTCGGTGCCGTCCTGGAAGATCTCGAGTTGCAGGCCGCGCGGGTTGGCCGGCCCGCAGCCGAAGCAATGCGGCGTCTCGTTGGCGTTCAGGCGGATGCGGTCGGTGGACATGGAGAAAGCATGCCACTCCGCTTGCACGGGCGGCCACAGCCGGGGCATTTGCCATTTGGCACGCGGCGAGTGCCAAATGGCATTCACTCGTATGCTCACGTCATTCACGAGAAGGGTCCCGGGACGATGCCGACACAACCACCACTCACACAGATGGCCCACGGCGCAGGCTGCGGCTGCAAGATCGCTCCCGGCGTGCTGAGCGAGATCTTGGCATCCATGCCGATGCCGATCACGGATCCGAACGTGATTGTCGGCAACCGCGACATGGACGACGCCGCCGTCTATCGCCTGGACGATGGCACGGCGATCGTCGCGACCCTCGACTTCTTCACGCCGCTCGTGGACGACCCGGCAACATTCGGTCGGATCGCCGCGACCAACGCCATCAGCGACGTCTATGCGATGGGCGGCACGCCGCTGCTCGCCCTGGCGGTTGTGGGATACCCGAAGGACGGGGACCTGGATGTGCTTGGCGAAATCCTTCGCGGCGGCGTGGCGGCGGCAGCCGATCACGGCATCGGCGTGCTCGGCGGGCACTCCATCGACGACCCGGAACCCAAGTACGGACTGGTCGTGATCGGCAGGGTGTCGCCCGACGCGGTGATGACCAACGGCGCTGGACAGCCGGGTGACATTCTCGTGCTCACCAAGGCACTCGGTACCGGAATTGCCGTGGCTGCGGCCAAGGCGTCGCAACCAGGCGCACCCCACGCAGCCGCGGTGGCGCAGATGTGCGTGTCCAATCGTGCCGCTGCCGAGGCTGCAGCCGCGGTCGGCATTCGGTGCGCCACCGACGTGACGGGATTCGGCCTCCTCGGGCACCTGCGTGAGCTTGCGCTCGCAAGCGGGGTCGGTGCTGTCATCCGCATCGACAAGATCCCACCCATCGAAGGCGTCTTGGAACTGATCGCCCAAGGGAACCTGCCCGGCGCGATCGACCGCAACCGCGCGCATCTGGAGCAGTTCGTGGACTTCGACGACAGTGTGGTCGCCGACGCCCGCACGCTGCTTTTCGACCCGCAGACGAGTGGCGGGCTCCTGATCGCGTGTCCACGGGCCGACCTTGATCGCCTGCGTACAGCCCTGCTTGAGCGGGGCGTGCGTGGCTGGCCGATCGGTGAGCTACTGCCGGAACCGGTGGGTCGCATCGGGGTGATCTCTCCGCTGACCGCACGCCGGGCGCGCGAGGCGCCGACACAGACGCAAACGCAGGCGTAGCCGAGCGGTGGGACTTCGCGAGGGTCATGGTACGCTGTGCGCCAATGACTTCGCTCTTTATCATCATCCATTCGATCCTTTGTGTGGTCGTGATCTCCCTGGTGCTGATGCATTCCGGTCGCGACGCGGGCCTGTCCGGGGCCTTCGGCATGGGCGGCTCCAGCAGCGGCTCCACGGCGATTGTCGAGAAGAACCTGACGCGGGCAACGATCATCGCGTCGATCCTGTTCGCGCTCACCACCTACGCGCTGGATCACCTGCTCAAGTAGGCGCAGAAGGGCACAGCGCCGCCACTTTCAGGACGGACGCCACTCTTCACCGCCGCCACCGCGCACGGTAAGGTTCCCGATATGGAACAGAACATCTTCAAGCCCCTTGGCAAGCTCGGCCTGGCAGCTGTCGCGGTGGTCGTCGGCAGCATCGTGCTGTACCTCGTCGCGTGGCTTCACATCTACATCATCGCCGCCGTGGTGTGGCTGTTCCAGTCGATCTTCTAGGCCGTTCACCGCGATAGCTGTTTGGTGGCCGTGCGGCTGCAGGGCGCAAGCACGCCGTCTGGTCGCTGCGCCGACAACGCGGCGGATCGACATGCGCGACCCCTGTTCGATCTGCCGGATCGCCGACCGCTCTCTTCGTAGACTGTTTCTGTGAGCGAACACGACCGGCCTGAATTTCGCGGACGTCCAGAGCCGGCGGCTGGCGACGGCTGGGCATCGCTCTGCGACCAGCTGATTGTGCTTGGCGACGATCTTGCCGGCATCTTTGAACGTGTCTGTCGTTCAAGCGACGTGACCCTGATCCAGTTTCGCGTCCTCCAACTCCTTGGTCGCCTGGCCCCGCAGGCGCAGGAGCCGTGGCAGCTCGCCCAGGTGCTTGGGATCGGTTCGAATCACATCACGATGGTGCTCGATCGTCTGGAGGCCGATGGCCGTGTGACGCGCGGCCCGCATCCAAGCGACGGGCGCCGACGGCTGGTCACCATGACCGCATCCGGCGCCGATCGGGTGGCGGCCATCTCCGCACGAGTGCATGCGGTTGAACAACAACTCGTCGCCGATGCACTGACCGACGATCAGCAACTCCAGCTGCAACGCCTGTCCGCGCAGCTTCGCCATGCCATCCGTGAACGCGTCATTCCGGAAGGCACCGTCCGGCTGGGGCCGTAGCAGTCGGTGCACCCTTGCATTTCGCTCATTCGTGAGTAAGTTCTTGACGACTTCACCGACCCTCGTCAAGGAGATCCCATGAGCAAACCCGTCCTTCTCGTTCACGGCGCCTGGGCGGGCGCGTGGGCATGGGGCTACGTGCAAGCCGAGCTCGATGCGCTCGGCGTGTCGCACACCGCCATCGACCTTCCCTCACGCGACAGCGCGCCATCGACCATGGCCGACGACGCTGCCGCGATTCGCGCCGCACTTGACCAGATCGGGCAGCCCGCCGTCGTGGTCGGGCATTCCTACTCGGGCGTTCCGGTCACGCAAGCGACAGCCGGAAATCCGAACGCGGCGCACCTGGTCTATACCTGTGCGGCAGTCGCCGAGATCGGTCAGTCGACACTCGATCTGATGGGAACCGATCCGGTGCCGAGCGCGCTTGGTGAGGCCATTCGCGCCACCGACGACGGCTTGTCCACGCTCGATCCGGACGGGGCCACCGCAACGCTGTTCAATGACGTCAGCGCGGAGCAGTCGGCGCCTATCGTCGCAGCACTCGGCACGCATCGCTTGTCCGTCTTCGGTGAAGGGCCCGACGCGCTCGGCTACACCACCGTTCCGTCCACCTACGTCCTCACCACGATGGACCTCGTGTTCTCGCCGGAGCTGCAGCGTTCGATGGCGGCTCGTGCCGGTGCGAATGTCGTGGAGGTTGAGGCTGGACACATCCCGCAACTGTCGCGTGCGCGCGAGCTGGCTGCGGCCATCGCGGGGGCGGCCAAGTAGGGAGCCAAGTCGACCCGTCGGTTTGCGTCGGTGGCAGCCACGGCCGCCGACCGGCCGTCGGGTCCGACTCTGCCGACCGATCGTCACGCATCGGCGTGGACGTGCCACCGGATCAGGTCTGGTGCCCGCTGCGGTCCGCGTCGTGCGCATCCCCGGTAGCCTTCGTTGCATGCGCACCAAAACGCTTCTCGCCACCGCGGTGCTCGCCGCCATCGCTCTTGTGCCGACTGTTGCCGTCGGCGTCATCTACACGCCGACGCCGCTGCCACTGTGCACCTCACTCGTGACACAGGACTGCG
>Ga0209023_10003056_pt1 | contig 20229 bp, 20 predicted proteins | sample LakOneMetagenome_FD_187468 | JGI IMG/M metagenome (GOLD analysis project Ga0209023, IMG submission 187468) | Freshwater and sediment microbial communities from Lake Erie, Canada (SPAdes) (version 2) | ecosystem: Environmental > Aquatic > Freshwater > Lentic | place: Lake Erie, Canada...
CCCGTTGCAGAATTCGGGGAGATCGAATAGGCGGCAACGGGAACTTTATTTTCCAAGCCGTTTCAGGTGCGCCCGCCCCTGTGCGCACCACAGGCGCCGCATGGCGCCCGTTGGCCGATGATCATTACACCGCCCGGATTTCTCGCGGCGTCAGGAGCGGGGCTACAAGGAAGGCGACCAAGGCGACGGGCGCAAGAACGAGGGTCGCCTGCCAGCTCCACATGTAGAGCCCGAACACCTGCGCCTCGAAAGCCTGCGCCGCGCGCGGCCCGACCAGTCCCTCGACGACCATGCCGCCGGCGATCATCACGGTGGGCGCGCCGACCAGAATTAACGCGAGCGCCGCGCCAGCCGCCTTGAGCAGGCCCTGCAGCGCGATCATCGGAATTTGATGGAACATCATCTCGGCGCCCTCGCTCGACGCCGCCAGTGTGGCGACGTCGGGAGTCCTAAGCGCCCCCGGCGCGTTCTACTGTGCGACGCGGCACAGGCCTGCCCGTCGAGCCGCGGATTGCCAGCACGCTCCCGCGCGGGCAGACTTGACCTCGACAAGGCGGGAAACGCCGACGTGGAGGAAACATCATGCAGCGCATTTCCGTCGCCGCCCTGGCGCTCGGCCTTTCGGCCACAACCTGCCTGTCCACTGCCGCCCTCGCCCAGACGCCGAAATTCGCCAACCAGGGCGTCACGGACATGGAGATCGTGATCGGCACGCATCAGGATCTGTCCGGTCCCATCAAGGCCTATGGCGTCAATGGATCGAACGGCATGAAAATGGCTGTCGAGGAGATCAATGCATCTGGCGGCATCAACGGACGCAAGCTGCGGCTCGTGATGGAGGACGTGGCCTACGATCCGAAGAAGGCCGTGCTCGCCACGCAGAAAATGATCGAGCTCGACAAGGTGTTCGCCATGGTTGGGACGCTGGGTTCGCCGACGACGCTCGCGCCGCAGCCCAACGTGCTGGCGGCAGGCGTGTTTCAGCTGTTCCCGATCTCGTCGGCGGAATTCACCTACCAGATGGACCCCGCGCAGCCGCAAGACCGGCTGAAATTCGCGACAACGCAGCCCTACCCCGAGGCGACCAAGGCGACGATGCGCGAGATGGTGAAGCGCACCAAGGCGACCAAGCCCTGCATCATGTATCAGGACGACGAGTTCGGGAAAAACATCTACACCGGCTTCATGGCCTACATGGACGAGGCCAAGATGAAGCCCGCGAGCGTGACGACCTACAAGCGCGGCGCGAGCGAATTCTCCTCGCAGGTCGCGCGGATGCGCGCCGACGGCTGCGATCTCGTGTTCCTCGCTACCATCGTGCGCGAGACGATCGGCGCGATGACCGAAGGCCGCAAGATGGACTTCAATCCGGTGTGGGCGACATCGGCCGCCGCCAACGTGCAGGACGTCGTCACGCTTGGCAAGGAGACGGTCGAGGGCCTCTATGCGACCGGCCTCTACGAGACGCCCTACGAAGACCAGGCAAGCCCGCGCGTGAAGGAATGGATATCCGTGCATCGCAAGATGTTTGGCGGCGATCCCAACACGCAGACGATCTACGGCTACAACGCCATCATGAATTTCGCCTGCTACGCCAAAATGGCCGGCAAGGATCTCAACGGCGCGACGATGCTGGCGGTGCTGGAATCCGGCAAGGGATGCGCCGACATTTTCGGCGACAAGCCGCTCGCCTATTCCAAGGACAATCACCTGCACGCGCTCACGGCGCAGCTCCACCAGATCAAGGGCGGCCGCTGGGTGACGCTGAGCCGCGAATTGCCGATGTGAGGCTCAGGCGGTCTCTGTCGCGCGCCACGCATCGGTCGCGCACACGCGCGCGAACCATGCCTGCAGGTTACCGTAGTCAACGAGCGGGAGCTGCGCCCGCTCGCTGTGCATGAGCGGCGCCGCGACGGCAAAATCCGCGATCGTCAGCCTGCCCTGCGCGATCCAGTCGCGGCCAGCGAGATGTGCGTCGAGCACCGCCGCCGCCGGCGGCAGCTGCGCTTGCCCGCGCGCAATTTCGGCCGGGTCCGCCGCGCCTGCGCCCAGCACTTTCTTCGAGACGCGCTCGCGGATGAACAGCGCGCAGGCCGGCGCGAAGTGGCAGGCGGACCAGAACAGCCAGCGGTTGATATCCGCGCGCGCTGCAATGTCTGCCGGATAGATGTCATCGGCCTGCGCCTTGTCGGCCAGATACTGCATGATCGCGTGCGACTCCCAAAGCGGGAAGTCGCCGTCGACCAGCAGCGGTACGCGGCCGTTGGGATTGAGCCGCAGATACTCCGCCGACTTCTGCGCGCCGCTTTCCAGCGCGACGGATACGAGTTCGATCTCGAGGCCAAGATGGCGCGCGATCAGCGTGGCGCGGCGCGAGTTGGACGAGAGCGGGTGGTAGTAGAGGCGCATGGCGCGTGGAGACTAGCGCCAGACCTCGCCTCCACCAATGCCGGACGCGCCCCTGCGCTCCGCGCGAAACGCGGGTTGCCAAACTGCGAACGGTTGCGCAAAGCGTCGTGCAGGAGGCCCCATGGCGAAATCACAGGAAGAAATCGATGCGGTCGTGGCGGCGATCCTGTCAGCGCCCGCCCATGTCGCGCAGGGATTGAGAGCCGTTTCGGTCGGCGACAGCGAAGCGACGCTCGAATTCACGGCAGGCCCGGCGTCGCTTGCGCCGACGGGCGCCGTTCACGGCGGCATACTCGCCATGCTGATGGATCCAGCCGCCCTGTGCGCGCTGGTTTCGACCATGCCCGACGGCGTCCATGCAGTCACCGCCGACATGCACGTGCAACACATGCGCCCGGCGCGTCCTGGCGCGCGTTTGCAGATCGTCGCGCGGGTGCTGCGCGCGGGACGGGCGCTCGCCTTCTGCGAGGCGAACGTGCTCGACGACGGCAAGCTGTGTTCGACCGCGCGTCTGACCAAGGCGATGGTGGCGGGGAAGTAGCCGAGAGAGTCATCCCGGCCCGGCAGAAGTCGCCTGTTGGCGACTTCGCCTAGAAAGCGAAGCGAAGAGCCGGGACCCAGCGCCCGCGCCAATCTCTCCAGGTCCCGGATCGGCGGCTGCGCCGCCGTCCGGGATGACAGTTGCGCCTACTCCACGAAGTCCCACGTCTTTCCGTTGAACTTCTGCAGCTTCATGGAATTCACGACGCGATAATCCTCGGGGCTCGTGTTGATCGAGCCGCCCGGCAGCATCAGCGAGAAGCGCCAGTTCTTCAGGTTTGCCGCCTGCTTCATGATGTTTTCGCGCGACAGATCATTGCCCGCCTGCCTGAGCACCTGCTCCAGCGTCTGACCGAAGGAATAGCCGGCGACGACGAGCGAATCCGAGGGATCGGCCGAGGGCATGTTGACCTTCTGCCAGGCGTAATAATTTTTCACGGCGGGCTCGTCGGCGTATTTCGGATCGGTCACGTCCATCTGGAAGCCGGCGCTCAGGATGCCAGCCGATTTGTCGAGACCGGCCGGCTTGAAGGTCGCGCCGATCGAGGCTGCGCCGAGGTGCAGATACGTCGCGGGTTTCCAGCCGAGTTCGGCCATCTTGGTGATCGCCTGCGCCGCCTGCTTCGAATAGGTGAAGAGCGTCAGCACATCGACATTGGCGTTCTTGATCAGCACGAGTTGCGAGTCGATGGACGGGTCGGCCGCCTGAAAACTCTGCGATGCGACGATCATCTTGTCGGCGTTCGCGCCGAGGCCTTCCTTCAGGCCATTCAAGAGGTCCTTGCCGAAATCGTCGTTCTGGTAGAGCACGCCGATCTTGGCGTTGGGCATGCGCTTGAGAATGTCGGCTGCGTAGAAATTCGCCTCCGAGCGCAGGTTGGGCTGCCAGCCCATGACCCATTTGAAATTCTTCGGATCGTTGAAGGCCGAAGACCCGGCGGCGATGAATAGCAGCGGCACGCCCTTGCCGTTGAGATAGGGCCGGATCGCCATGTTGATGGGGGTGCCGAGCACGCCGAACACCAGCGCGACATCGTCTTCTTCAACCAGCCGCCGGACGTTTTCGACGGCCTTGGGCGGCGAATATGCGTCGTCGCGCGAGATGAACTTGATCTTGCGGCCGTTGATTCCGCCCTTGGCGTTGATGGAATTGAAATAGGCTTCTTCCGCCTTGCCGAGCTGGCCATAGGCAGACGCCGGGCCGCTATAGGCGATCGTCTGGCCAATGCGGATTTCAGTGGCGGTCACGCCGGGCATATTGCCCTGCGCAAACGCCCCGGTGGCCGCCAGCGCGCCACCGACAAGTGCGGCGGCAAAAATGTTGCGTCCCATGCATTCCTCCCTTGGCCGGGCTTTGCCGCCCGGTCCTCGGCCGAAGTCTAGGACGAAAATTGAGGGGTCCGCCACGCCTGTTTCGCGTGGGGCCCATGCAGCGCTTATTGCAGCAGATCGACGTAAAGCCAGCGCGGGCCGTTGGGTCCCTCGACGAAGATCGTTCCGCCGGCCGCACCCGACTGCTGCAGCTTGAGCACCTCGCGTTTGAGATCCTCGACATTGTGGACGTCCACCTTGCCGACCTTGCGGACAATATCGCCCACGCGAACGCCTCCGTACCAGGCGATGGATTTATCCGTCACCTCGATGACCTCGGCGCCGTCGACGCCGGGCCGCGGCGGGGCGAATTTGTTGCCGAAACTCTCCGGCGTCTCCACGCGGGGCAGCGGCGCCATCGCGGTAATCCAGAGATTGCCGGGGAATTCGCCGATCTTGGCGCTGATCTTCTGCATCTTGCCGTCGCGCCAGACACCGAGTTCGACGGTCTGGTTGGCGGAATGCGCGACATTGCGGTTGAGCGCGATGGCGTCGCGCAGCGCCTTGCCGTCGAAGGTCCGCAGGATGTCGCCGAGCCTGAGGCCAGCGGCGGCGGCCGGGGAATTGGCCTTGACCGCGGCGACGATCGCGCCGCCGCCGTTTTCGGGTCCAAGGCCCAGCGACTGCGCCATCGGCTCGCTCACCGGCTGCAAGGTCACGCCGAGCCAGCCGATCTGCGGCCTGCCGAATTTCTCTACTCCGTCGCGCGCGTGCTTCACGTCATCAATCGGGATGGCGAAGCCGATGCCGATCGACCCGCCCGCATTCTGCGTGTAGATCGCCTGATTGATGCCGATCACCTCGCCGTTCATGTTGAACAACGGGCCGCCGGAATTGCCGCGGTTGATGGTGGCGTCGGTCTGGATCAGATCGTCGTAGGCGCTCAAGCCTAATTGCCGATGAAAGGCGCTGATGACGCCGGCCGATACCGATCCCGCAAAGCCCAGAGGGTTGCCGATGGCGACGACGCGGTCGCCGACCCGCATGTTCTCATTGTCGCCTAGCGCTGCGGGCTTGAATTTGGTTGCGCCGGGTTCGACCTTGATGAGGGCCAGGTCGTAATTCGTGCCGGCAAGAACGAGCTTAGCCGGCAGGCGATGCCCATCGCTGAACGTGACGAACAGGGCATAGGCGCCCTCGATCACATGCCGGTTGGTGACGATGAGGCCGTCCTCGGACACGACGACGCCGGAACCGACATCGTCCTCGACAACGGTGGCGGCTTCGCCTCCCTTCACCTGGTCACCTTCGGGCCTCGCAACGCGGCGATTGTAGATGTTGACGAAGCTCGGCATGGTCGCGGCGACGAGATCGGCGGCATCCTTATATTTCCACTCGGCGGCCGGGGCCGCCGCCGGCGTGGCGAGCATGAGAGCGACGAGAAGGCAGGCGATCGGTCGGTTCATTTCGTGATCCTTTACGCGCGGATCACGTTGCGACCACTCGTGCCCAAGTCAAGTCGGAGACGCCCTCTGAATGAAAGCCGTTACGCTTCGAAATCGTGCGCCATCGGCGCTATTTTTTTGGCGAGGGGCGGAAATTCTGCATCCGCCTCTGGTTCCTTCTGCCCTGCTTTAGGAGTTGCGGCGCGTGTATGCGAATTTGGCTAAACGCCTCGTCGAGGCTATCTTCGACGATCGGCAGATTACCGAAAATAACCCAATACCATCTGCGCTTGTAACGCCATAGATTTCCAATTTGAACTGAAGCGTGCATGATCCGGTAGTTGTCTTTGATCTCGGAATTTTCGAAGATAACCATATCTTCCTCGCGCCCGAGATACAGAATCATTTCTATTTTCGATTGATATATTTTTCGATATTGTCTCTCACTCTAATGTCTACACCACGCCGACTGGCGTTTCATAGCGCCAATCATTTCAGCGCACCAATACATATAACATATCGTATCGTGGCGCTCCAGATGGATATTGTCCAATACCAAATTTAACCGGCTCAATACCGAATAGGCATCAATGCGGCAAATTTCACGAAAACTGTTGAGCGATATGCTCGCGGGCGACTTTAAGCGCCAGCGCGACGCCATCTTCGTCTTCTCTCGCGGCGGACCAGATCATCCGCAGTTCCATGGAGGTTCGCAGGTCGTCGATTGGAACGAAAGCGATATCCGGACAGCCGGTCCTCGCCATCGCATGCGGCAAGAAACTCACGCATACGCCGGCCTGAACGAGCGCGACCGCCGCCGCCCATGTCAGCACTTCATGATGCCCGAGCACATTGAGACCGCCGGCGGCGCAATAGCTAGCAATCTCGTCATGGTAGGTGGGTGACGACGCGCGCTGGATGAAGGCGAATTTCTCGTGTCTGACGTCTTCGATCCGTACAGAGCTTCGTGAAGCCAGGGGATGATCGCGCGCAACACAGAGAAGGAGCGGATCGACCGCGACCACCATCTCGTTGAGATCAGGTTGCTGCGCACTAACAAACACGAATGCGATGTCCAGTTCGTGCTTGCGAATGCCGTCCAGTTGGCCCGCCGCCGAATTTTCGAACAAGCGCGGCTCGAGATCGGATCGCGCAATGCGAAGGCGTCTGACGATTTCGCCAACGCCCATGTAGATGGCGGAATGGAGGAAGCCGATCCGCAGGCTTCGACGCTCGCCGCGCGCGGCCTTGCTCGCAACCGTCTTGAGCTCGCCAAGCCGTTGCACCAGCGGGATGCAACTCGCATAGAGAGCAGCGCCCGCCGGCGTAAGTTCGACCTGCCGTCGCGTGCGGTCGAGCAACTCGACATCGAGTTCTTCTTCCAGCTGGCGGATGGCGCGGCTCAGCGGCGGCTGGGAAATCGCCAGCCGCTCCGCTGCCCGGCCGAAATGGCGTTCCTCGGCCAGGACGATGAAGTAACGGAGAACTCGGACATCCATCGGCCACTCCAATGTTTCGCCACGCGATGTTTGAAGCGCCGTCGGCCGGTCCGGCGTCCTATTTTTGGACGAAGGTTCTGCCGCGGTTCAACCCCCAGGGCAATGATCGGGCGAATTTCTAAGTTCATCTCCCCGGGCAGCATCGAAACCTGAGGCGGACAGCGACGCCATCGCCTAGGCGCCGACCCTGAAACCACATAACTAGCCATCATGACCGACAAGACCGACCTCCTCGCCCGCATCGCCACCGCGCTTGAGCGGCTTGCCCCGCCTGCACCGACCGTGCCGGACTTCGACGCCGCCGAGGCCTTCGTCTGGAGCGCCTCGCAGCAACGGCTCAATCCGGTCAAGAAGGTCAATCGCGTCGACCTGCGTTTATTGCGCGGCGTTGACCGGGTCCGCGACCTGCTGGCGGAGAATACGGAACGTTTCGCCAGGGGCCTGCCGGCCAACAATGCGCTGCTCTGGGGCGCGCGCGGCATGGGCAAGTCTTCGCTGGTGAAGGCCGTGCACGCCGACATTCTGGCGCGAAAAATCGGCGGCGCGCGGTTGCGGCTGATCGAAATCCATCGCGAGGACATCGACAGCCTGCCCGTGCTGATGGGCATGCTGCGCGACGCGCCCTATTCCTTCTTGGTCTTCTGCGACGATCTCTCGTTCGATGGCGGCGACACGAGCTACAAGTCGCTGAAGGCCGCGCTCGACGGCGGCGTCGAGGGACGGCCCGACAACGTCCTTTTCTACGCCACCTCCAACCGCCGCCACCTGCTGCCGCGCGACATGATGGAAAACGAGCGCTCGACCGCGATCAATCCCGGCGAGGCGGTGGAAGAAAAGGTCTCGCTCTCCGACCGCTTCGGCCTGTGGCTCGGCTTCCACAAATGCAGCCAGGACGAATATCTGTCGATGGTCTTCGGCTATTGCGACCACTTCGGCCTCAACGAGTCGCGCGAGACGATCGAAGCCGAAGCGCTGGAATGGGCCACCACGCGAGGAAGCCGGTCCGGGCGGACGGCGTGGCAGTATATTCAGGATCTCGCGGGGCGGATGGGGAAGAAGACGGGGTGATCACCCCGCTTGCTACTGGTCCGGCGGCGCCCTAGCTTCGAGGGATCGGGCGGCGGCCTGCGGGACGGCGACCGAGGCTCAGGGAGCTCTACCATGCGCAAAATTGGTATTTTCGCGGTCGCTCTTGCAATTGTCGTCGCCTGCGCTGGCGTCAAGAAAGGCGAGGCGGCGCCTGCGCCCGTCGCGCCAAGCGCGATAGCTGCCTTCTAACAAGCGCGTTCCAAGCAAGAGTACTTCGACCGTCGGCTCCGAGGCCGGCGGTCGTTGTTGCGCGTGCAACGCACGGCCAGCATTCTGTCGCAGCGCTTGACGCGTCGCGTCTGCACGCGTCCCATGATCGTAAGAATGCGCGCCTCGACGCGCCGATCACAGGGAGAAACGTCATGGCAGACCACGCTTATGACCTCGTCATTCGCGGCGGCTCGGTCGCCGACGGTTCGGGCGCGCCGGTGCGCGAGGCCGATATCGCGATCAAGGGCGACACGATCGTCGCGGTCGGCAAGGTCGCCGGGCGCGGCCGCGAAGAGATCAACGCGCGCGCGAAACTGGTGACGCCGGGCTTTGTCGACGTGCACACGCATTACGACGGACAGGCAACCTGGGACGAGCGGATGCAGCCGTCCTCGTGGCATGGCGCAACGACTGTCATCATGGGAAATTGCGGCGTCGGCTTTGCTCCCTGCCGTCCCAATGATCACGATCGCCTCGTGCGCCTCATGGAAGGCGTCGAGGATATCCCCTTCCCCGTGCTCTCGAAGGGCCTGCCGTGGAACTGGGAAAGCTATCCCGACTATCTCGACGCTCTCTCGCAGCGGCGCTTCGACATCGATGTCGGCTCGCAACTGCCGCACGCCGCGCTGCGCGTCTATGTGATGGGCGAACGCGGCGTGAACCGCGAGCCCGCAACGCCCGACGATATTTTGCGCATGGCCGACATCGCGAAGGCGGCGATGCAGGCCGGCGCCATGGGCTTCTCGACGTCGCGCACGCTCAACCATCGCGACAGCGAGGGAAATCCGACGCCCACGCTGACTGCGGAAGAGGACGAACTCGTCGGCATTGCGATGGGTCTCAAGGCGGCAGGCGCCGGCGCGTTGCAATTCGTGTCGGACTTCACAGACGCCGAGGCGGAATTCGCCTTGATGCGGCAGATGGTGCGTAAGTCCGGCCGGCCGCTCTCCTTCTCGCTGCTGCAAGGCCATGTCGCGCCCGACAAATGGCGGCTGCTGCTCGACCGCACGGCGGAGGCCAACGCCGAAGGGCTGACCATTCGCGCGCAGGTCGCGGGGCGCCCGGTCGGCGTGCTGCTCGGTCTCGAATTGACGATGAATCCCTTCTCGAAGAATCCCGTTTATCGCGAGATCGCGGCGCTGCCGCTGGCCGAACGTGTCGCACGTCTGCGCGATCCGGAACTTCGCGCGCGCTTGCTCGCGACGCCGCCGATCGCGGAGCCGGGCTTTGCGCGCTCGACGCTGCAGAACTGGTCGAACATGTTCCGCATGGACGGCGACTTCGATTACGAGCCGTTGCAAAGCGACAGCCTGCAAGGCGTTGCAGACAGGCAGGGCGGCAGCGCGCCGGCGCTGGCGCTCGACGCCATGCTTGCGAACGAAGGGCGCGGCATTCTCTATGTGCCCTTCCTGAACTACGCAGGCTTCACGCTCGATCCCGCGCATACGATGCTGATGCACGACAACAGCGTGCCCGGCCTGTCCGATGGCGGGGCGCATGTCGGCATGATCTGCGATGGCTCGTTCCCGACATACAATCTCGTGCACTGGACGCGCGACCGCAAACGCGGTCCGCGCATTCCGCTCGAAAAAATGGTGGCGATGCAGACCGCCGACACCGCTGCGCTGATCGGCCTGCATGATCGCGGGCGCATCGCGCCGGGCCTGCGCGCCGACATCAATGTCATCGACTACGCGCGGCTGCGGCTGAAGGCGCCGACGGTGGCCTATGACCTGCCGGCTGGCGGCAAGCGGCTGCTGCAGGGCGCGGAAGGCTACGAGGCGACGATCGTTGCCGGCGCAATCACCTACCGCAACGGCGAACCGACAGGCGCCCTGCCCGGCCGTCTCCTGCGCGGCGGAAAGGCTGCGCCGCAAGCGATAGCTGCGGAGTAGCCACCAATGTCATCCCGGACGACCGAAGGTCGATCCGGGACCCAGCACTCACAATGGGGCCTTTGGGTCCCGGCTCTCCGCTTCGCTGCGGCCGGGATGACATACGCGCCTCTTACGCCGCCTTCTTGCCCGGCCAGTTCACCATCAAGATCCCGACCGCCACAAGCCCGACCGCCAGCGCGAAGCCCGGCGTGATCTCGTCGCCCAGGATGAAATGGCCAGCCGCTACACCGACGATCGGCGTGAGGAAGGTGAAGGCCGAGAGTTCGCCCGCGCGATAATTCTGCACCATCCAGAACCACACCGCGAAGGTGACGCTGACGATCCAAATCGTCTGATAGGCAAAGGCGAGGCCGGCCTTCAACGAGACATGCGTCGGCCAGGCCTCGCCCCGCCACAGCGCGAAGCCGCCGAGAATGACGATCGAGACGAGCAGCTGGTACATCAGCGTCTTTTCCGGCGGCACGAAGCGCAGGTTCGTGCCCTTCATGATCAGCGTGGTGACGCCCCACAGCGCGCCGGCGAGCAGGCTCAGCGCGTCGCCGATGAGCATCTCGCGCGACCCCGCCGAGACCCCGAGCGCGAGGCCCACCCCGATGAAGGAGAGCGTGAGGCCGATCCATTGCAGGCGGCTCAGGGTTTCGTTCGGCGTGATCCAGGGAAGGCCGAGCGCAACGAAGAAAGGCGCCGAATAGAGGAACAGGATGCCGTGGCTCGCTGTCGTCCATTGCAGGCCGATGAACAGCGCGACGAATTCCGCGCCGAAGGCGACGCCGCTCCAGATGCCGGGCCAGAGCGTGTCGTCGCGCTTGAGCAGATCGGGATAACGCCATAGCGCATAGGCGCCGAGCAGGATTGTGCCGCCGACCGAACGCAGGGCGGCCTGCGTCAGCGGCGGAAAGTCGACCATGGCGATCTTGGCGGTGACCTGATTGAAGCCCCAGCTCGCGCAGAGCATGAGCACGACGAGGACGCCGAAGCGGTCGAGATGGCGGAGCGGCTGATTCATTGCGCCATCTTGCACGGCATGCGCGCGATGACACGCCGCGCTTTGCGCATGACCCTTCTGCTAAAAGAAAAGCGGCGGCCCTTTCCTTGGAGCCGCCGCTTTATTTCTCCGGATCGTGTCTCGCGGCCCGGAGGAATTCGTTCGTTGCGCTAGAGACCGGCGAGGTAGCCCGTCGGATCGACCGGGGTCGAGCCCTTGCGCAGTTCGAAGTGTACCTGCGGCGAGGAGACGTTGCCGGTCTGGCCTGCCTTGGCGATCGTCTGGCCGCGCTTGACGGAGTCGCCGCGCTTCACGTCGAGTTCGCCATTGTGTGCATAGGCGGAGACGAAGCCGTTGGGATGCTGGATCAGCACGAGGTTGCCGTAGCCCTTCAGTTCGCTGCCGGCGTATTTCACCACGCCGCCTTCGGCCGCCTTCACCGCCGTGCCCTCGGGCACCGCAATGTTGATGCCGTCGTTGCCGCCGGACTTGAAGCCCTGGATCACGCGGCCACGGGCGGGCCAGCGGAATTCGGGATTGGCGCCTTCGGAAGCCGCCGCCTTCGGCTCTTCCTTCGGCAGGCTCGCCGTCGTTTCGGTGCGATCGACTTCGGCCTTCTTCGTTTCAGCGGGCTTGGCCTCGGCCTGGCGCATCTCGATCTTGCGCACTTCCTTCTTCGGCTCGGCCTTCACTTCCGGCTGCGGCGCCACTTCAGCCTTCTTCATCGGCTTGACGGCTTCCTTGGCAGGCGCCGACTTGGCGGCGGGCTTGTCGTCCTCGTCGTCGTCATCGTCCTTGGCTGCGGACTTCGTCTTCTCGGCGACAGGCTTCTTGTCGGCGACCTTCTTCTTGTCGACGGCCTTCGGCGCGGCCTTCTTCTCGGCGACCTCGTCCTCGTCGTCGTCCTTCTCGACCTTCGCGGCCTTGGCAGGCGACGTCTTGGCGGCGGGCTCGGGACCCTTCACGAGGCGGAATTTTTCCTTCGGCGCTTCGGCCTTGGCGACCGGCGCGGGGGCAGCTGCCTTGACCGGCGCAGCGGCGGGGGCCGGCGCGGCCGCGCGGACCGCAGTCGTGCGATAGACGGGAACGACCAGACGCGCGCCCGGCTGCAATTGAGCAGCGGAGTTGAAGCCGTTGACGCGCAGCAGCGCATCCTGCGGAACGCCGTAGCGATCGGACAATGTGCGGGCCGTCTCGCCCTGGGCGACGACGATCGGCGTACCGCCTTCGGCGCTCCAGTGATCGACGGAGGCAGCGCTCGTGCGCGAGGGGGCGGCGGGTTGCGGCGCTGCGGCCTGCGGCGCAACCGAGGGAGAGGGCAATGAGCTCGATCCCGATGGCGGCGCCAGCGGCTTCGACTCGATCTTCATCGACGATGCCGATGGCGCGCGCGGCGTGATCGTGCCGGTCGGCGTGCGGTCGACAGGGCCGGTGGAGGCCGTTTCGAACGGATTGGAGAAGGGATTGGAAGAGAGCCGGGTCGCATCGGAGCAACCGGTCAGGAGAGCCGCAGCGGCAGTCGCCACCAGCAAACGCAGACCGAGCCGAACACGAAACAGGGGCTTGTCAGCAAACATCACGCAACCCATTGAACGCCACTTTCTCGCCGTGATTAAGCGCGGTCGCGGTTAATGGACGGTTTAAGGTGAACGGGTTATCGCGAAAAAATCGAAAATATTAAGCGTAACCGATGCTTGGCCTTTACAGCGCGGCGGCTGCGCCCGTGGTTGCGGCCGCGAATCGGCCCGCGCTGAACATGCGGAGCACGGCGCCGTCGGCCTGGATCAGCGCGCAATGTTCGCCCTCCCCGTCCGCGTTCGGCAGCGCACAGAGCAGCAGGCCGGCAGGCGCCAGCGCGCCGAGCAGGCGCGCGTCGGGCGCGGGCAAAAGCGCATGGACGATGATGCGGTCGAAGCGGCCGTATCGTTCGGGTTCGGCGAGGCCGTCCGCGAAATGGATCGCGGCATTGGCGACGCCGAGCCGCTCCAGCCGCGACCGCGCTTCATGCGCGAGCGCGCGATACCGCTCGAAGGAGACGACCTCGCGGACAAGACGCGCCAGCACGGCGGTCGAATAGCCCGAGCCCGCGCCGATCTCCATCACGCGATGGCCGGGCTCGAGCTGCAGCGCCTCCAGCATCTGCGCGAGACGGCCTGGCGCCTCCATTGTCTGGCCGCAGCCGATCGGCAGCGGGCAATCGCGCTGGGCGATGTCGCGCAAAGTGTAGGGCACGAAGACCTCGCGCTGCACAGTCTCGATCGCGCGCAACACGTTCACATCGCGCACGCCTGCCTGGCGCAGGGCCAGCAGCAGCGCGCCGCGCGCGGCGACCGCCTTTGCGGCCTCGCTCATCGCGTCAGCCGAGAACGGCCGCGAGCCTCGTCATCGTCGGCTCGTCGGTGAGGTCGAGACGCAGCGGGGTGACGGAAATCTTGCGGTCGACCAGCGCCTGCAGATCGGTGCCGGCGCCCGGCGTATAGGGACCGCGCTGGAAGGCGATCCAGTAATAGGGCTGGCCGCGCCCATCCATGCGCGCGTCGATGTCGAGCAGTTCCGCCGAGCGCACGCCCTGGCAGGTGACGGCGACGCCGGCGACCTCGTCCGGATTGCAATCGGGGAAATTGAGATTGATGAGCACGCCACGCGGCATCGGCTCTGCGATCAGCTTGCGCAGCAGCGGGGGCGCATGGGTCTCGGCCGTCTGCCAGATCGGATTGAAGCGACCGGTGGCCGGCCCATAGGCCTGCGACAGCGCAAACGAGGGAATGCCGAGGATCGTACCTTCGATCGCGCCCGCGACCGTGCCGGAATAGGTGACGTCTTCGGCGACGTTCTGCCCGCGATTGACGCCGGACAGGACGATGTCGGGCCGCTTGTCCTTCAGGATGTTGCGCACGCCCATGATGACGCAATCGGTCGGCGTGCCGCGCACGGCGAAACGACGCTCGCTGATCTGGCGCAGGCGCAGCGGATCGGACAGCGACATGGAATGGGCGACGCCGGACTGATCGGTCTCGGGCGCGACCGTGTAGACGTCGTCAGAAAGCTGCGCGGCGATGCGTTCGAGAATTTCCAGGCCGGGGCCGTGGATGCCGTCGTCGTTGGTGATGAGTATGCGCATTTTGTCTCCATTCCCGGGCGCCCTCACTGTCCCGTGAATGGGCGATGTCTCGTTCAAGAATCGGTCGCGACGATCCTCGGGCGAAGCGCGCGAAGCTTCAACAGGATCGTGTGGCGAGGGAACTCGACCCGGCCTAGGCCTCGATTCTCTCCAGCCCGCCCATGTAGCCGCGCAAAACCGCAGGCACGGTCACCGAACCATCCGCGTTCTGGTAGTTCTCCAGCACCGCCACCAGCGCGCGGCCGACGGCGACGCCGGAGCCGTTGAGCGTCGTTACATAGCGCGGGCTCTTGCCGTCGGCGGGGCGATAGCGGGCGTTCATGCGGCGGGCCTGGAAGTCGCCGCAGACCGAGCAGGAGGAAATCTCGCGATACTTGCCCTGCCCCGGCAGCCAAACTTCGAGGTCGTAAGTCTTCTGGCTCGCAAAGCCCATGTCGCCGGTGCACAGCAGCACCTTGCGATAGGGCAGCTCCAGCGCCTTCAGAATCTCTTCCGCGCAATGCGTCATGCGCTCGTGCTCGTCGAGCGCGTGATCGGGCGTGACGATGGAGACGAGTTCGACCTTGTAGAACTGATGCTGCCGGATCATGCCGCGCGTATCGCGGCCGGCGGCGCCGGCTTCCGCGCGGAAGCAATAGGTGCCGGCGGTCATGCGCAGCGGGAGCTTCGCTTCGTCGATGATCGTTTCACGCACGAGATTGGTGAGGGGAACTTCGGCTGTGGGGATGAGCCAAAAATTCACGTGCTCTGGAATTTGTCCAAAGTCGATTTTGTTCCAATAATTGCCCTCAGACAGATCACGCAGCGATACATCGTCTGGGTCCTTGTCGAGGCCCGCCGCCGCGGCCAATTTGGCAAGTGTCTTGATCTGCTCCTGGAATTCGTCAGGTTGAATTAGTCGACGCGTACCGAACTGATCCTCGCGAAACTTCGGCAGCTGCGCAGTCCCGAACATCGCATCGTTACGCACCAGCAGCGGCGGGGCGACTTCGGTGTAGTCGTGCTTGTCGGTGTGCGTATCCAGCATGAATTGCGCGAGGGCGCGCTCCAGACGCGCGAGCTTGCCCTTCAGCACGACGAAGCGCGCGCCGGAGATTTTCGACGCGGTTTCGAAATCCATCTGGCCGAGCGCTTCGCCGATGTCGAAATGCTCCTTCGGCTGATGGCCCTTCGCCTTCCACTCCGCATCGCGTGAAACGATAATCTCGTCGCCCCAGCGGCTGCGCTCTTCGTTGTCGTGCTCGTCCTTGCCTTCGGGCACCTTGTCGAGGGGCGAATTCGGAATTTCCGACAGCGCCTTGTTCAGCGCCTCGGTCGCGTCCCGCTCGGCCTGCTCCATGGCGGGCCAGTTTTCCTTCAGCGCGGCGACCTCGGTCTTCAGCGCTTCGGCTTTCGCCATGTCCTTCTCGCGCATGGCGAGGCCGATTTCCTTGGAGGCCGCGTTGCGGCGCTCCTGCGCCGCCTGCAGCTTGCCGATCGCCGCGCGGCGATCGTCGTCCAGCGCAATCAGTTTCGCCGACAAAGGCTCGAGCCCGCGGCGATGGCGCGCGTGATCGAAGGCTTCGTGGAAGTCGCGGATGGCTTTGATGTCGAACATGATCGGTCCGGGTTGCGTGCGCCACCTTCTCCCGCAAGCGCGAGAAGGGGTCAACACCTGCCCCGTCATGGCCGGGCTTGTCCCGGCCATCCACGTCAGACGGCGGCAGGAACTGATCTAGGCTCGAGATTGTGACGGCGGCTCGGCGTGGATGCCCGGCACAAGGCCGGGCATGACGGTGGGGGGGGGCCGCCCCTCAATCCGCCTTGGTCGCCTCTTCCTGCGCGCGCTTCTTTTCGATCATCCCGACCGAAATGATCGAGGCCTCGTAGAGGAGCACGCCGGGGATCGCCAGCGCGAGCTGGCTGAAGACGTCCGGCGGGGTCAGCACCGCCGCCACGACGAAGACGATGACGATGGCGTAGCGGCGGTTATCCCTCAGGAATTGCGACGAGATGATGCCGACGCGGCCAAGCAGCGTAAGGACGACCGGCAACTGGAAGACGATGCCGAAGGCAAAAATCAGCGTCATCACCAGGCTGAGATATTCCGACACGCGCGGCAGCAGTTCGATCTGCGCCTTGCCGGGCTCGTTGGCCTGCTGCATGCCGATGAAGAAGTGCAGCAGGTTCGGCATGACGACGAAAAACACCAGCAGCGCGCCGGCGGCGAAGAAGACGGGCGTGGCGAAGAGATAGGGCCTGAAGGCGTCGCGCTCGGTCTTGAACAGGCCCGGCGCCACGAAGGCGTAGATCTGCGTGAAGATGACCGGACACGCCAGGAAGGCGGCGGCGAACATGGCCACCTTGATCTGCGTGAAGAAGAATTCCTGCGGCGCGGTGTAGATCAGCTTCGCTTCCGGGCCGGCCGCGTGCTGATAGGGCAGCACGAGCAGGTTGTAGATGTTCTTTGCAAAGAAGAAGCAGAGGATGAACATCACGAGGAAGGCGATCAGCGCCTTGATCAGGCGCGAGCGCAGCTCGATCAGATGTTCCATCAGCGGCGCGCGCGTGGCGTCGATATCGGCCTGACTCATGCGCGCTTTTCCGCGAGCTTTGCGGGTTCCTCGTGCGCGACCGGCACGGGCTCGGGGTCGCCCGCGAGCTTGGAATCATGCGCGGCGATCTTTGCCTCGAGCGGATCTTGCGCGGCGATGACCGGCGCATCCTCGAAGGCGGCTTCCACAGCGAGCTTTTCCGGCGGCGGGGCGTGTTCGATGCCGAGATCGCCGATTTCGGGCGTCTCGGCGGGCGCATCAGCGTTTGTGGACGCGCCCGGCGTCACGTCGCCTTCGACGGCTGCCGTGATCTGTTCCTTCACATCGCGAATCGGATCGAAGGCGACATCGAATTTCGCGAGGTCGGCTGCGCCCTGCATTTCCTTCTTGATGTTCTCGACATCGGCCTCGCGCATGGCGTCCATGAACTGGCCCTGGAACTCCGAGGCCATGCGGCGCATCTTGCCGACGACATTGCCGACCTGCCGCAGCACGCGCGGCAGATCCTTCGGGCCGATCACGATGAGCGCGACCGTCCCGATGACGACGAGTTTGCCGACGTCGAAATCAAACATTCTGGTGCGACCCCGGGCGGTCGGCCGCGCGCGCGGTCAGACCTTGCGCGCGTCGGCGGCCTTGTCGACGGACGCTGCGGCCTGATGGTCGATCGTCCTGATCGGGTCGGCCGGCCGCTGCGCGGTCTCGGCCGTGTCGTCCTCGGCCATGCCCTTCTTGAAGGACTTAATGCCCTTGGCGACGTCGCCCATGATGTCGGAGATCTTGCCCTTGCCGCCGAACAGCAACAGCGCGACGCCGCCGACAATCAGCCAGTGCCAGATCGAAAAGGAACCCATTTCGCAACTCCCTCAGGCAAAACCGGCTTGGCGGTCCGTGCCTCCACTACGCGAAAGGGCGCAGCGGCATTGGCCGGAACCTAAGACGGGCAAACGCCAAAAACAAGGCAAAGCGGCAATTCGAGCCTGATATCAGCGGATGGCGTAAACGGGCTCGACATGCGCGACATCGCCGTCCGGCCCCTTCGCCAGACAATAGCCGGAAGGTTTGGGCGTCCAGGCCGGAACATCCGAGCGCTGGATGCAGACCGGGAACTTGTCGAGGCATTGCGATTGCGTCGCATAGGCGCCGCCGCCCTTGCGCGCGGACGCCAAAGCCTCGGGCATGGCCTTGCCGCAAAAGGCCGCGTCGAACTGCGCCCGGCACTGTTGCTCATCGGCAACGACCGCGCCGCCCGGACATTCGGGCTGGAGCAGCCGCCAGCCCATGAAAACTGCGACCGCGACAATGAAGGCAAAGACGAAAGGCATTTGACAACAATCGTTTGGATGACGACGCCGCAGCTTATCAATACGGTAAACGGCTGCAAGGCCGCCATAAGGGTTTCGTAGGCTTAACCGCCATTAGCCTGATTTGCGGCGCCCTTCGGTAAGGACGCAACGCCATCCTTTGACGCTAACAAAGGCGTCATTCCATGCGTAGGTCCATTGCCCTTCTGATGATTTCGACAGCCATCGCGCTGGCCCCTGCCTTTGCGCAGGCGGAATCGCGGGCAAAGGAGGAATCGCGTTTCATCAGCGGCACTGTCGGCGCCATCGCCGGCGCGATGGTCGGCGGCCCGATCGGCCTGATCGCGGGCGCGGCGCTGGGCTACAGCATAGGGCCGGAAGTCACCGGCGTACAGCGCACCACAATCGGTCCGCGCAGGCGGGCCGTGCGCCATGCGCGCCGCCGCTACCGCGGCCCCACGCGCACCACCATGAAGATCGTGCTCGACTGCTCGGTGCAGGCGAACCAGGAAAACCCGGCTTGCGTCGACTTCCTGGCCAAACGCCAGCAGCAGTTGCTCGCCCAGCAGGCGCTCTACGGCCAGCAGCAGGCCGTATACGGCCAGCAGCCCGTCTACGGGCAGCCGCAACTCGTTTATGCGCAACAGACAGTGGCGCAGCAGCGGATTGTCGCGCAGCCCGGCTATCCGCAGCAGCCGGTCTATCTCGCTCCCGCGCAATCCGACTATTCGCCCCTGCCCGCGCAGGGCATTCAGCAGCAGATGGTCGATCCGCGCCAGCGCGCTTACGACCCGCGCCAGAACCCGATGGTGCCGCCGCCGACTGCCTTCGGCGACGGGGCGCAATATTCCGCCGCGCTGTCCGGCCCGAACGCCGCGGGACAGCAGGGCGCGAGCGGCGGCTACGCCAACTCATATTCCGCCCCTGCCCCGCAGGGCTACGGGTACGGAAACGCGCAGGCGCCGCCGACGCTGGTGCGGCGCTGACCGCATCGCCCGAATCGAAAAAGGGCTGCGCGCCGAAAGGTTCGCAGCCCTTTTTCTTGTCAGGCTTCAATGCGCTGTCTTGCGCGGGCCGGTCCAGTCGAGCGCGGAGACGGAGACATAGCCGCCAACCCAGGCGCCGACCGCCGCGAACATGATGTAGACCCAGCTCGACGTGTAGCTGATGACGGCAAGGCCGAGAGCATGTACCAGGCCGACGACCAGGTGGCCGCCGCCACGCGCTTGCGCGCGCCGACGGCCGCGTTGAAGAAAACATAGGCGGCGTCGGTCACAGCGGTGGAGACGAACACGCCGAGCGCGATCAGAAGATCGATCTGTGGCAAGTGAAGAAACGACATGGGAAAACTCCTTTGAAGCAGGAGCCTAGCCATTGATTCCGGCCTTCTCGGGCCGGAGGACTTTTCTTCGTGATTTCAGTGATTTGAGCCAGCTCAGCGCACACTCTGCGGACAGGCGGGCGCCGGGCGACCAAAGGATGGGCGGTTCATGGACACATTGACGGCGAAAGCGCGGCGGCCGCGCGCCTTCCTGATCATGCTGGCGCTCGGCGCGCTGGCCTGGGGCCTGATGCTGCACGACGCATTCCACTTCGCCCCGGGCGGCGGCGATCAGGTGCTGAGTTCGGCCTTTGCGATCATCTACGACGTGCTGATGGTCTGGACGGCGCTGGTCGTGATCACCGCCGTGGCGGCGGTACAGGGATCGATGCCCGCGATCGGCTGGGGCGCGGCGATCATCCTGTTGCCGGCCTCGGGCGCAGCGACCGCGGCGGCGATCGACCTCGCCTCGCGCGGCGGACGCTGGGCGCTCATCGTTCCCTGCCTGCTGCCGCCGCTGATCGCGCTCTACGCCTGCTGGGCGCGGCTGCCGCGCTGGCGGG
>Ga0209023_10003057_pt1 | contig 20224 bp, 24 predicted proteins | sample LakOneMetagenome_FD_187468 | JGI IMG/M metagenome (GOLD analysis project Ga0209023, IMG submission 187468) | Freshwater and sediment microbial communities from Lake Erie, Canada (SPAdes) (version 2) | ecosystem: Environmental > Aquatic > Freshwater > Lentic | place: Lake Erie, Canada...
AACGGTGGCGGCGCACGGCCCCACCCGGCCCTTCGGGCCACCCTCCCCAGGCGGGGAGGGAGAAAGTCGCTAGGCCGCCCGCGGGTGGGTGCGCAGCCAGTTGATCAGGTCGACACGGGTGATCAGGCCGACGAACTCGTCGCCGTCCAGCACCAGCGCCACCTCGTCGCGTTCGAACACCGGCAGCAAGGCGTCCATGGGTTCGTTGGACTGCAGCGTCTTCAGCTTGGAAGTCATGGCCGACTTCACCGACTGCTTCATGGCCGCGTCCTGGCCCTTGTGCTCCATGGCGCCGAGCAGATCGCTCTCGTCGAGGATGCCGACGAGGCGGCCCTCGACCAGCACCGGCAGCTGGCTGACGTCGGCCTGGCGCATGCGGTTGTAGGCGGTCATCAGGGTCTCGTCGGGGGAGATGGTCACCACCTCGCCGCCCGACACCTTGCGGGCGACCAGGTCGCGCAAGTCGCCGTGTAGCTGGCGGTCGGTCAGGCCCTGGTCGGCCAGCCAGCTCTCGTTGAAGACCTTGCTGAGGTACTTGGCGCCGGTGTCGCAGACGAAGGTCACCACCCGCTTGGGCTCGGTCTGCTCGCGGCAGTAGCGCAGGGCCGCGGCCAGCAGGGTGCCCGACGAGGACCCGGCCAGGATGCCTTCCTTGCGCAGCAGCTGCTGGGCCGTCTCCATGCTCTCGCGGTCGGAGATGGAGAAGGCGCGCTTGACGTAATCCATGTTGCAGTTGTCAGGGATGAAGTCCTCGCCGATGCCTTCCACGGTCCAGGACCCGGCTTCCACGATCTTGCCGGTCTCGTGGTACTCGCGCAGAATCGAGCCGACCGGGTCGGCGAGCACCATCTTCGTCTTCGGCGAGTGCTCGGCGAAATAGCGGCCGAGGCCCGACAGCGTGCCGCCCGAACCGACGCCCACGACCACCGCGTCCACGTCGCCCGCCAGCTGCTCCCAGATTTCGGGGCCGGTGGTGGTGTAGTGGCTGAGCGGGTTGTTGGGGTTGGAGAACTGGTTGACGTAGAAGCCGCCGGGGATCGACTGGGCCAGGCGCTGGGCCAGGTCCTGATAGTACTCCGGATGGCCCTTGCCGACGTCCGAGCGCGTCACCCGCACCTCGGCGCCCAGCGCGCGCAGGTGCTGCACCTTCTCGCGCGCCATCTTGTCCGGGACGACCAGCAGGGTGCGGTAGCCCTTCAGGATGCCGACCTGTGCCAGCGCCAGGCCGGTGTTGCCCGCGGTGGCCTCGATGATCGTGCCGCCGGGCTTCAGATAGCCCTCCCGCTCGGCCGCCTCGACCATGTTGAGCGCAATGCGGTCCTTGATGGAACCGCCCGGGTTCTGGTTCTCCAGCTTGATGAAGAGACGGCACGGGCCGGTATCGAGGTGCTTGATCTCGAGCATCGGCGTGCGGCCGATCATGTCCAGCGTGGAGCCGGCGGGCGGGGCCAGAGGCGCGGAATTTGTCATGGCGCGCACTTTCCCCAACGGGAGGGGAAGGGCAAGCCCGAAGAAGCAGTCTGGCGCATGTCACAATGGCCGGGTTAGATCACCGACGGGAGGCGTCAAACCATGGCCGGATCATTCCTGGACAAGCTGTTCGGCAAGAAGCCGGCAAAGGATTCGCCCGACCCGGCAACAGCCACAGGCGGCGAGGGTGAACAGCCGCCCACGCCAAAGCTCGACGCCGATGTCCACGAGAAGGCCTGCCAAGACACCCAGGCCGCCATGGACCGGCACTGGTCGGGGATCGGCCAAGTTGAGACGGATGTCATCGCCTATCTCATTCCGCCGGCCTTTCAGGGCGGACCCGCCTGGCCCACAATCCGGCAGGCCTACCGCGTCGTTCGCCGGCCAGGCTCGATCATCATCGCCACGGACGGCATGTCGGATCCGTACGACGACGACAGCGGCGAGAATGGCTTTGGCATGGAGCTCTTCATCGAGACCGCCGACATTCCAGCCGAGTTCGCCGGGACCAGCGGCAACGTCGCAGATCTGAAGCACAGCTGGGCCTTCGAGATGCTGGAGCACCTCGCCGGGATGATCGCACGCAGCGGCGGCATCCGTGACCGCCTGGAAGAGATCGGATCGATGTCCAGCGAAACACCAGGGGTAAGCGAATCCCACGCCGTCGCAGCCCAGGTGCCTGATCGGTTCAAGAGCGCCGACGACAGCATCGGCGTGCTGTTCGGCCTGCCGAAGCCGGACTTCCCCGATCTGGTCGAGGACACGCCGTTTCGGCCTGTTCGGCTGGTTCCGGTGGTCGTTATCACGGCGGCCGAGCTGGAGTTTGTCCGCGCCGGAGGCCCTGACGCGCGCCACGACCTGGTTGAGCGGCTCGCGGCCCTGCCCTCCGGCCACCGAAGCGATCTCAAGCGCGACAGCGTGATCTAGGCCGTCGCGCGCACCCAACGCCGCGCCACTTCCGCCAGCTCCCCGGCCCGCGTGTCTATGTCCGCCGCGTCTTTCGGCTTCACCCCGCGGTGGAAAACCAGCATCACCGCGTCCCTGCCGCGGACATTGGCGGCGATGCGGTCCTCGCCGTTCCAGCAGAAGCTGGGGCCGTTCCACTTCACATGTTCGATAATGGCCGGATCCGCGGCGAGCACGATGGCGCGCAGCCGTTCCAGCTCAGGCTTCATCGGGTGGTCCAGCGCCGCGAGCAGCGCGTCGACCGACTGAGGCGCCTTCGCCATCAGGCGATCTTCAGCACCAGCTTGCCGGTGTTCTCGCCGGCGAAGAGCTTGTTGAGGGTCTCGGGGAAGGCGTCAACGCCCGCTTCGACGACGTGCTCCTTCACCTTCAGCTTGCCCTCGGCCATCCAGCCGGCCATGGCCGCGACCGCCTCGGCGTAGCGGCTGGCGAAGTCGAACACGACGAAGCCCTCCATGCGCGCGCGGTTGACCAGCAGCGACAGGTAGTTGGACGGGCCCTTGATGGCGGTGGTGTTGTTGTACTGGCTGATGGCGCCGCAGATGGCGATGCGGCCGTGGAAGGCGATCTGGGCCAGGCAGATGTCCAGGATCTCGCCGCCGACGTTGTCGAAATAGACATTGATGCGGTCGGGCGCGAGCTCGCGCAGGCGCTTGGAGACGTCCTCCGACTTGTAGTCGACGCAGGCGTCGAAGCCGAGGTCGTCGACGACGAAGCGGCACTTGTCGGCGCCGCCGGCCAGGCCGATGGCCTTGCCGCCCTTGATTTTCGCGATCTGGCCGACGATCGAGCCGACGGCCCCGGCCGCGCCGGAGACCACCACCGTATCGCCTTCCTTCATGGCGGCGACGTCCAGCAGGCCGAAGTAGGCGGTCATGCCGGGCATGCCCAGGCCGCCCAGGTAGCTCTCCAGCGGCACGACGGAGGCGTCCACCTTCTGCAGCCGCTCGCCCTTCACGGCGGCGTATTCCTGCACGCCGGTGATGCCGGTGACCTTGTCGCCGGCGCGGTAGGCCGGGTGATTGCTCTCCACCACCGTGCCCGCCCCGCCCGCGCGCATCACTTCGCCCAGCTCGACCGGCGGGATGTAGGAGCGGCCGGCGTTCATCCAGCCGCGCATAGCCGGGTCGAGCGACAGGTGCGATACCTTGACCAGCACTTCGCCTTCCCCGAGGGGCGCGACTTGCGCTGTCTCAAAGCTGAAGTCCTCCCGCTTGACGACACCCACCGGACGGGCGGCCAGTTTGACCTGGCGGTTTTGAAGTTGGGGCATGGCGCACCTGATTGCGGGCCTAAGGACGGGCCTGTATGCGTCTCTTTAGCGAACTGATCGCCGATCAGAAACAGCGGAGCAGGGCGGGTGGAGATTTCGGGCAAGGTCGTCGTGGTCACCGGAGCGGCCAACGGCATCGGCAAGGCGCTGGCGGAACGGTTTGCGCGCGAGGGCGCCGCGCACGTGGCGGTCTCCGACCTGGATGAGGCGGGCGCCAAGGCCGTCGCCACCGCCATCGGGGCGCACGCCTCGGGCCACCGCTGCGACGTGGCCAAGGAAGAGGACATCCGCGCCCTGGTCGCCGCCGCCGAGATGGCCGCGGGCAAGCCGGTCGAGATCTTCGTCTCCAACGCCGGCATCGCCGACATCGACCCCGACCTGAACAACGCCGCCTCCTCGCCCGACCCGATCTGGGACCGGGCCTGGCATGTGAACGTGATGAGCCATGTCTATGCGGCGCGCGTCATGCTGCCGGGCTTCAAGGCGCGCGGCGAAGGCTGGTTCGTGAACGTGGTCTCGGCCGCGGGCCTGCTGACCCAGGTGGGCTCGGCGGTCTATTCCACCACCAAGCACGCGGCCCTGGGCTTCGCCGAGAGCCTGGCCATCAGCCATCGCGACGACGGCATCCGCGTCTCGGTGGTCTGCCCCCAGGCGGTGGACACCCGCATGGCCCGGGCGGGCAATTTCGCCGGCGCTGACGTGGACGGCATTCTGACGCCGGAACAGATCGCCGAGGCCACCGTCGAGGGCCTGCAAGCCGGCAAGTTCATGATCATGCCGCACGAGAAGGTCTTCGAATATTTCAACAACAAGGCCCAGGCCTACGACCGGTGGGTCGGGGGCATGGCCAAGTTCCGCCGCCAGGTGTGGGACGCGCTGTCGTTGGCGCGCTCCTCGTCGGCGCAGTAATCCGAGACTATGTCGTGACCACTGAATGGCCTTCTGAGGAGCTTTGGCGCAAGTCTCTCAAACTGCAGATGACCCACCTGCGGAACCTAGAAAGAGACGGAAGCAGCAGCCCCGAGGAAATTGAAAGGGCTCGCGACCGCGTTGAGCGTATCTGGCTTCAGGGCCCCGCCGAATGGCAGGCGGGGGGACGGCCGCACCGGCTACCCTGACAGCCAGCGTGCCAACGGACCGAACTGCCTACCGATTGAACAAGACTACTTAGGGAGACGCCGCCTTGGACTTCGATCTTACCGAACGTCAGCGCCATTGGCGCGACCGGGTCCGCGCCTTCATGGACGCGCACGTCTATCCCAACAGGTCGACCTACAAGGACCAGATGGCGGCCTTTGGGTCGAACCGCTGGCAGGTCATCCCGATCATCGAGGAGCTGAAGCCCAAGGCCCGCGCCGAGGGTCTGTGGAACCTGTTCCTGCCGCCCAACGACGCCCACGACGAGGGCGAGTATCACGGCGCCGGCCTGTCCAATCTCGAGTACGCGCTGTGCGCCGAAGAGATGGGCCGGGTGATGTGGGCCTCGGAGGTGTTCAACTGCTCCGCGCCCGACACCGGCAACATGGAGGTCTTCCACCGCTACGGCACCCCCGAGCAGAAGGCCAAGTGGATGAAGCCCCTGCTGGACGGCGAGATCCGTTCGGCCTTCCTGATGACCGAGCCGGCGGTGGCCTCGTCGGACGCCACCAACATCGAGTGCCGCATCGTGCGCGACGGCGACGACTACGTCATCAACGGCCGCAAGTGGTGGTCGTCGGGCGTGGGTGATCCGCGCTGCAAGATCGCCATCGTCATGGGCAAGACCGACCCCGAGGCCGCCCGTCACGCCCAGCAGTCGCAGATCCTGGTGCCGCTGGACGCGCCGGGCGTCGAGGTGGTGCGCGCCCTGACCGTGTTCGGCTTCGACGACGCGCCGCACGGCCACTGCGAGGTGATCCTCAAGGACGTGCGAGTCCCTGCGGAAAATCTGCTCCTCGGCGAGGGCCGTGGTTTCGAGATCGCCCAGGGCCGGCTTGGCCCGGGCCGCATCCACCATTGCATGCGCACCCTGGGCGCCGCGGAAGCCGCGCTGGAGGCCATGACCAAACGCCTGCTGACCCGCGTCGCCTTCGGCAAGACCATCGCCGAGCACTCGGTGTGGGAACAGCGCGTGGCCAGCGCCCGCACCCAGATCGAGATGACGCGCCTGCTGTGCCTGAAGGCCGCCGACATGATGGACAAGGCCGGCAACAAGGTCGCCCAGCTGGAGATCGCCATGATCAAGGTGGCGGCCCCCAACATGGCGCTGCAGATCATCGACGACGCCATCCAGGCCCACGGCGGCGCCGGCGTCTGCCAGGACTTCGAGCTGGCCCACGCCTACGCCGGCATCCGCACCCTGCGCCTCGCCGACGGCCCGGACGAGGTGCACAACCGCTCCATCGCCCGTATGGAATACGCCAAGTACTCCAACCGCGAGCGCAAACACTGATGGCGGCTGAGCTGGGCAGGTTCGAGGGGACCAAACCGGTCGAGGAGCGGCACCGCTTCGACGGGGCGGCGCTGGCCGCCTGGATGGACGCCAACGTCGAGGACTACGCCGGCCCGCTCAGCGTCAGCCAGTTCAAGGGCGGCCAGTCGAACCCGACCTACCGCCTCGACACGCCCGGCCGCGCCTACGTCCTGCGGCGCAAGCCGATGGGGGTGCTTCTGCCCTCGGCGCATGCGGTGGACCGCGAGTTCAAGGTGATCTCGGCCCTGCACGCCCAGGGGTTTCCGGTGGCCAGGCCCTACGGCCTTTGCGCCGACGACGGCGTCATCGGCTCGATGTTCTATGTGATGAGCCTGGTCGAGGGGAGGGTGTACTGGAACGGCCAGTTGCCCGACCACCAGCCGATCGAACGCGCCGCCATCTACCGCTCGGAAATCGAGACCCTGGCGCGGCTGCACAACTACGACCCCGAGGCCATCGGCCTGGGCGACTACGGCAAGCCCGGCAACTACTTCGCCCGCCAGATCGACCGGTGGAGCAAGCAGTACAAGGCGTCCGAGACCGAGACCATCGAGGAGGCCAACCGCCTCATGGAATGGCTGCCAGGGTCAGTGCCCGAGCAGGAGCGCGTCTCGGTGGTGCACGGCGACTACCGCATCGACAACCTGATGTTCCAGGCCGACCAGCCGGTGGTCGCCGCCGTGCTGGACTGGGAGCTGTCGACGCTCGGCGATCCGCTGGCCGACTTCACCTACTACCTGATGCACTGGGTGATGCCGCCGGACGGCCGCTCGGGGCTGCTGGGCGTGGACGTGGAGGCCATGGGCATCCCGACAATCGCGCAGGCCACCGAACTCTATTGCCGCGAGACCGGCCGCGATGGCCTGCCCAACCTCGACTGGTACTTCGCCTACAACCTGTTCCGCCTCACCGGCATCGTCCAGGGCATCGCCGGGCGGGTGCGCGACGGCACGGCGGCGAGTGCGCAGGCGGTGGAAATGGCCAGCAAGAACCGCATGCTGGCGGAGGCGGCGTGGAGCTTCGCGAAGAAGGCGGGGGCCTAGTCAGGTGGCGCGTCGAGGTCGTCGGGCTTTCGCTGATTGAAAGGGTAGTCGCGATAGTGCGCGCGGCGCCGCTCGGCGTCGACGTCAGCAGCCCTATCTATCGAGCCCCAGCGCCAAAGCACGGCGCCAAGGCTAGCTACAACCAGCAGGGTCATGAACGCCGCGCTGCCGAGGGTCCAGTCGTGGGTCCGCCCCAACAGGATATTGACCGCAATTGCGGCCAGGATCGAACCGCCGATCCAGTCGCGCCAGCCGAGCCGCTCGCGGAAGAGCGCCCACGCCAACGCCCCCGCGCCAACACCGACGCCTCCCGCGATGAGAAGGCTGTCAGCGATCCCCATCGCTCGCCCTGGCCCGCGCGGCGTGGAAGATGAGCTCGTGAATGATCGGCAGGCCTGACAGCAGAAGGCCGCAGCCGACGATGATGCCGATGGTCGGCAGGCTCATCTCATAGCGGCCCCAGAGCGTGAGCAGCACCGCGCCGGAGAACACGGCCGAGCGGGCCAGCCACCGCATCAACGGCGGCCAGTTGTGCTCCGACCAGACCAGCACGCCCAGCGCGAACGCCCAGCCGCCGACCACGATTGCGATGTCAGGCCCCATCGGGGGGGACACTAGGACAGATCGGGGGGCGATGTCGTGACAGGAAGGCCACTCTCTCTCCCTCCCCTTCATGGGGAGGGTGGCGCGGAGCGCCGGGTGGGGAGCGACGGCGGCGCACTTGCCCCACCCTAGCCGCTGGCGCGGCCTGTCCCTCCCCATGAAGGGGAGGGAAAAAAGGGCCGCTAGGCGTAGACCACCCCCACCCACTCGCACACCAGCGCCGGGCGTTCCTTGCCCTCGATCTCCACCGTGCAGGCCCGCGTCATGGCCACGCCGCCGGCCTTTTCTTCCACCGCGATGATCTTCTGGTGCAGGCGGATGCGTTCGCCGGGCCGCACCACGTCGGTGAAGCGCAGCTTGTCGAAGCCGTAGTTGATGGCCCGCGTCACGCCCTCGATCTTGAGCAGGCCGTAGCTCATCCCCGACATCAGGCTGACGGTCAGGAAGCCGTGGGCGATGGTGCCGCCGATGGCCTTGGTGGCCTTCTCGACGTCGACGTGGATCCACTGGTGGTCGTTGGTCACGTCAGCGAACTTGTTGATCATGTCCTGGGTGATCTCGACCCAGTCGGAGTGACCCAGGTCCGTGCCCGGCAGGTCCTTCAGGTCGGCGAACTGTACGGTTTTGGTCATCAGCCCTGCCCCTTCGCCGCCATGGCGCTCTGGATCTCGTTCATGCCCTGGGCCGCGCCCGACTCCGGCACGATCTCGCCGGTGCGGTCGCTGATCTCGGCCCAGCGCTTGGCCACCTGCTCGGCGGCGTCCTCCCGGTCCCCGACGTAGACGCCCTTGGTGTAGGTCACATAGGTGCGCTCGAAGTTGCCGGCCCCGGCGTTCAGGATGGCCCGCGTCGGCGCCTCGTCGCTGACCAGGAACATCACGCCCGGCGTCACCAGGCCCGGACGCAGGGTGTCGAGGTCGAGCCGCGCGCCCAGATCCTCGGTCATGCGCGTGGCGGCCGTCGGGGCCAGGCAGTTGATGCGGATGTCGTTCTTGGCGCCCTCGATCGACAGGGTCTGCATCAGCCCGACCATGGCCATCTTGGCGGCGCCGTAGTTGGATTGGCCGAAATTGCCGAACAGGCCCGACGAGGAAGTGGTCAGCACGATGCGCCCGTAGTTCTGGGCCTTCATGATCTCCCACACCGCCTTGGTGCAGTTGACCGAGCCCATCAGGTGCACGTCCATGACGAACTTGAAGTCCTCGATCTCCATCTTGCCGAAGGTCTTGTCGCGCAGGACGCCGGCGTTGTTGATCAGGATGTCGATGCGGCCCCATTTGGCCATGGCGTCGGCGACCATCTTCTGGACCGCGTCGTAGTCGGTGACCGAGGCCGCGTTGGCCATCGCCTCGCCGCCCATGGCCTCGATCTCGGCCACCACCGATTCCGCCGCCGTGGCCGAACCGCCGGTCCCGTCGCGGGCCCCGCCCAGATCGTTGACCACCACCTTGGCGCCCTTGCGGGCCAGGGCGAGCGCATGCTCGCGCCCCAGGCCGTTGCCGGCGCCCGTCACAATCGCCACTCGTCCGTCGAACCTGATCGTCACTCTGCGCCCCCGAAGTCAGAGAAGTGGGTTTCAATTCGCTATGGCGATGGTCTAGCGTCCGACCGCCGTCGCCGGAAGCGGTTTTCGACACGGCAGGAGAGAGACGAATGAAGGCGCTGCTCAGCACGGCCGTCGGCGGACCCGAGACCCTCTCCTACACCGACCTGCCCGATCCGAAGCCGACGCGGGGCGAGGCCCTGATCGCGGTGAAGGCCGTGGGGGTGAACTTCCCCGACGTGTTGATCATCGAGGACAAGTACCAGTTCAAGCCGGAACGCCCCTTCGCGCCGGGCGGCGAGGCCTCGGGCGTGATCGAGGCCCTGGGCGAAGGCGTCACCCACCTGAAGGTCGGCGACCGGGTGCTGGCCATGACAGGCTGGGGCGCCATGGCCGAGAAGATCACGGCCGATGCGAGCAAGCTCGTTCCGGTGCCGCACGACATGCCCTTCGATGTCGCCGCCGGCTTCGTCATGACCTACGGCACCTCGATGCACGCCCTGAAGGACCGGGCCAAACTGCAGAAGGGCGAGACCCTGCTGGTGCTGGGGGCCGCCGGCGGCGTCGGCCTGGCGGCCATCGAGATCGGCAAGGCCATGGGCGCGCGCGTCGTCGCCGCCGTCTCCTCCGAAGCCAAGGCCGCCATGGCCAGGGCCCACGGCGCCGACGAGACCCTGGTGTATCCGCAGGGCCCTTTCGACAAGGACGCCTCCAAGGCGCTGGCCGCCCAGTTCAAGGCCGCCTGCGGACCCGACGGCGCCAATGTCATCTACGACCCGGTCGGCGGCGGCTATGCCGAGCCGGCGTTGCGCGCCATCGCCTGGGAAGGCCGCTACCTGGTGGTCGGCTTCCCCGCCGGCATCCCGTCCATCCCGCTGAACCTGACGCTGCTGAAGAGCTGCCAGATCGTGGGCGTGTTCTGGGGCGCCTTCGCCACGCGAGATCCCAAGGCCAATCAGCAGAACCTGGTCGAGCTGCTGGCCATGTGGAAGTCCGGCGCCATCAAGCCGGAGATTTCCGAACACTACCCCCTGGAGCGCGGCGGCGAGGCTATCGAGCGGCTGGCCTCGCGGCAGGCGATGGGCAAGGTGGTGGTGACGGTAGGAGCTTGAACATGAAACCCCGCTGGAAAACCGCGGCGTTGCTCGCGGCGGGCGCCGCCTTGCTGATCGTTTGGTATTTCACGGGCAACGAAGAGCTCGACATTGAACTCCTCGTCATGACGCCGGAGTTGATGATTTCCTGGTTCGTAGCCGGAATCGCCGGATTGGTCCTGACCGGTTGGGGTCTCGGAAGGCTGATAGCCGCAGCCCTGCGCAGGCTGCGCGGCACTCCCCTTCCCTAGCGTCAGCTAGACACGTCCCTGAACAACGATAAGAACCTGAACCCAGGAAACGCCCGGAGCCGAAAATGGCCGACGATCTCGAAGCCTTCCGCAAGGATGTGCGCGCCTGGCTTGCCGACAACTGCCCGCCGGAGATGCGCGAGCCGTTGAAGGACGTCGAGGACCGCTGCTGGGGCGGCCGCAAGTGGAAATTCAAGAACGACGCGCAGCGGCTGTGGCTGGAGCGCATGGCGGCCAAGGGCTGGACCACGCCCGAGTGGCCGGCTGAGTACGGCGGCGGCGGACTCGACCGCGAGCAGGCCAAGGTGCTGCGCTCGGAGCTGAGCCGCATCAACGCGCGCTCGCCGCTGGACAGCTTCGGCATCTGGATGCTGGGCCCGGCGCTGCTGAAGTACGGGACCGAGGAGCAGAAAAAGAAGTTCCTGCCCCAGATCATCAGGGGCGAAATCCGCTGGTGCCAGGGCTATTCGGAGCCTGGCGCAGGGTCCGACCTGGCCTCGCTGCAGACCCGCGCCGAGGACAAGGGCGACCACTGGATCGTCAACGGTCAAAAGGTCTGGACCTCCTACGCCGACAAGGCCGACTGGATCTTCTGCCTGGTCCGCACCGACCCGACCGCCAAGAAGCACGAGGGCATTTCCTTCGTGCTGTTCGACATGGAGACGCCCGGCGTCACCACCAAGCCGATCGTGCTGATCAGCGGCAACTCGCCCTTCTGCGAGACCTTCTTCGACGACGTGCGCGTCGAGAAGGAGAACCTGGTCGGCACGCTGAACCGCGGCTGGGACGTCGCCAAGTACCTGCTGCAGCACGAGCGCACCATGATCGGCGCCATGGGCCAGGCGGCGGGCATTCGGCCGTTGGGCCAGATCGCCAAGGCCAGCGTCGGCATGGACGGCGACAGGCTGGCCGACTCGTTGCTCCGCACCGACATCGCGCGCCTGGACGTGGACCTGATGGCCTTCAAGCTGGCCATGGAGCGCACCACCGACCGCATCAAGCGCGGCCAGTCCGACCCGGCCGCCGCCTCGATGCTGAAGTACTACGGCACCGAGCTGAACAAGCGGCAGTACGAGCTGATCATGCAGGCCGGCGGCGCCGAGGCCCTGGAGTGGGAAAGCGAGCGCTCCAAGAAGGGCGACTCGGCCCGCACCTGGCTGCGCACCAAGGCCAATTCCATCGAGGGCGGCACCAGCGAGGTTCAGCTGAACATCATCGCCAAGCGCATCCTCAACCTGCCGGGGGCCTGACGCATGCCGCTAGTCCTCACCGACGAACAACAGATGCTGCAGGAGTCCGCCGCCGGGTTCCTCTCCGAACAGGGCGTCAAGGAACTGCGCCGGGTGCGCGACAGCCGCGACGAGACCGGCTTTTCGCGCGACCTGTGGAAGGCCTTCGCCGACATGGGCTTCACCGGCATTCTCGCGCCCGAGGCCTTCGGCGGCCTGGGCCTGGGCCACGTGGAAGCCGGCGTGGTGATGGAGGAGATCGGGCGCAACCTGACGCCCTCGCCGTTCCTGTCGACCGCCATCCTGGGCGTCACGGCGCTGAAGCATGCCGGCGATGACCGACAGGGCGAGTACATTCCCCGGATCGTGGCCGGCGACCTGATCACCGCGCTGGCCGTCGACGAAGGCGCCAAGCATGGCCCGGCGCGCACCGCGATGGCGGCGACCCGTTCGGGCAACGGCTTCAAGCTGGACGGGGCCAAGGGCTTCGTCGTCGACGGCCATGTCGCCGACCTTATGATCGTGGCGGCGCGCACCGCCGGGGCGCCCGGCGAAGAGGCTGGCCTGACCCTGTTCGTGGTCGATCCCAAGGCCAGGGGCGTCTCCATCGAGCGCACCGTTATGGTCGACGCCCACAACGCCGCGCGCATCGAATTCGAAGGCGTCGAAGTCGACGCCGACGCGGTGCTGGGCGAGGTCGACGGCGGCTACAAGCTGCTGGAGGGCGTGCTCAACGCCGGGCGCGCGGCGGTGGCCTCGGAGATGGTGGGCGTGGGCGACGAGGCCTTCACCCGCACCGTCGACTACCTCAAGCAGCGCCAGCAGTTCGGCCGGTTGATCGGCGAGTTCCAGGCCCTGCAGCACCGGTCCGCCCACCTGTGGTCCGAGCTGGAGGTGACCAAGGCCGCCGTGCTCAAGGCCCTGCAGATGCTGGACGAGGCGCCCGAGGCCGCGGCGCCCTACGTCTCCGTCGCCAAGGCGCGCGCGGGCCGCACCTGCACGCTCGCGGTGCAGGAGGCGGTGCAGATGTTCGGCGGCATCGGCATGACCGACGAGGTCGACGTGGGCCTCTTCATGAAGCGCGGCCGGGTCGGGCAGGAACTGTTCGGCGACGACAACTTCCACGCCGACCGCATCGCGCGGATGGCGTCTTACTGAGTGAGCGTATGACCGAACCGACCAAGAGCTGGCCCGCCATGTCCAGGGCCCAGGCCGAGGCGCTGCTGACCGCGCCCGGCACGCCGTTCGAGTTCGAGGAGGTCGTCATCCGCGGCGTGCCGACGATGGTGTGGAAACACGCCCCGGCCACCCTGCGCGATGTCTACCAGCAGGCCCGCGACGTGTGGGGCGCGCGCGAGTTCATCGTCAACGGCGACGAGCGCATTACCTATGAAGCCTTCGGCCGCGCCGCCGCGGCCCTGGCCGAGGAGCTGATCGCGCGCGGCGTGGTCAAGGGCGACCGCGTCGCCATCGCCATGCGCAACCTGCCGGAATGGCCGGTGGCCTTCTTCGGCGCGGTGCTGGCCGGCGCCGTCGCCACCCCGCTGAACGCCTGGTGGACCGGGCCGGAGCTGGAATACGCCCTGCAGGATTCCGGGGCCAAGGTGCTGATAACCGATCCGGAGCGGCTGGCGCGGGTGGCCCCGCACCTGGCCGACTGCCCCGACCTGAAGCGGGTCTATTCGGTGCGGCTGGCGGAAAGCCCCGATCCGCGAGTCAACCGCCTGGAAGACATCATCGGTACGCCCGACCGCTGGGCCTCGCTCAAGGACCGCAGGGCGCCCGACGTGCCACTGGAGCCCGAGGACGACGCCTCGATCTTCTACACCTCGGGCACCACCGGAAAGCCCAAGGGCGCCCTGGCCACCCACCGCAACAACACCTCCAATCCGCACGCCCTGGCGTTCTCCTATGCACGGGCATTCGTGCGCCGCGGCGAGGTTCCGCCGCCCAAGCCGGGTCCCGCCGATCCGCAGAAGACCGGCATCGTGGGCATCCCCTTCTTCCACACCACCGGCTGCCATGCCGGGCTGATCCCGGCCATGATGCAGGGCGCGCGCATCGTGCTGATGCGCCGCTTCGACGCCGAGGACGCCATGCGGCTGATCCAGCAGGAGAAGGCCACCAGCGTGGGCGGCGTGCCGGCCATCGCCTGGATGATCCTGGAGCACCCGAATTTCGGCAAGTACGACCTGTCGTCGATCGAGGGCATTTCCTACGGCGGCGCGCCCGCCTCTCCCGAGCTGGTGCGGCGGCTGAAGGAGAGCTTTCCCAAGTCGATCCCCGGCACCGGCTGGGGCATGACCGAGACCACCGGCACCCACACCCACCACCAGGCCGAGGACTACGAGAACCGCCCCGACAGCTGCGGCGCGCCGGTGGGACCCTACCAGATCAAGATCACCGACCCGGACGGCAAGGAAGTCCCTCCCGGCGAGGTGGGCGAACTGTGGGCGTTCGGGCCCAACATCCTGAAGGGCTACTGGAACAAGCCGGAGGCCACCGCCGAGACCTTCGTGAACGGCTGGGTGCGCACCGGCGACCTGGCGCGGATCGACGAGGAAGGCTTCCTGTTCATCGTCGACCGGGCCAAGGACATGCTGATCCGCGGCGGCGAGAACATCTACTGCGTCGAGGTCGAGAACGTCCTGTACGAGCACCCCGCGGTTGTCGACGCGGCTCTGGTGGGCCGGCCGCACGAGGTGCTGGGCGAGGAACCCTGCGCGGTGGTGACCGTGAAGCCGGGCATGAAGGCGACCGAGGCGGAACTGCAGGCCTTCGTCCGCGAGCGCCTGGCGGGCTTCAAGGTCCCCGTCTCCATCATCATCCGCGACGAGCCCCTGCCCCGCAACGCCAACGGCAAGATCCTGAAAGGCGAGCTGAAGGGCCTGTTCGCGTGAGGCCGAAAGCTGTCGTCGAGGCCTGGGTCGAGGCGTTCAACGCGGCCGACGCCGACCGGATCAGCGCGCTCTACGCCGAGGACGCGGTGAACCACCAGGTGATGTTCGAGCCCATTGTCGGCCGAGCCGCGATCCATGCCATGTTCACCCGTGAGTTCGGCGCGCTGGACATGCATTGCATCCCGGAGATGCTCCATGAGGCCGCCGATTGGGCGATCCTGGAATGGCGCGACCCGCAGGGACTCCGCGGCTGCGGGTTTTTTCAGGTGAAGGACGATCGCATCGTCATGCAGAGGGGCTACTGGGACCGGCAATCGCTGGCGCAGAGCCGGGCCGGTTGAGCCGCGACGGAACCCCGCGTCTCCTGCGTTAGACTCTGCGCAGACGGTCGACACTCGGGAGTTTCCAATGAAGAATGCGCTTTGCCTGGGTCTCGCAGCCGCCCTCACCCTGGCCACGGCCGCCTTGGCCGCCGATGGCCCGGGCCCCGATCGCGTGGGCCCTGATCGCATGGGCCCCGATCGCATGGGCCGCGGCGCCCGCGCCGACGCCAATGCCGACGGCCGTGTCACCCTGCAGGAATCCCAGGCCGCCCTGCGCGAGCGCATCCTGCGCTTCGACGCCAACCGCGACGGCAGGGTCACCAAATCCGAGATGGAGGCCGTGCGCGGCCAGTTCCAGGAACGCCGCGCCGGGCGCCGCGAGCAGCGCGGGGCCAACGTCTTCGCCCGCCTCGACACCGACGGCAACGGCCAGCTCTCGCAATCGGAATTCGACGCCGGCCGCGAGCAGATGAGAGAACGCCGCCAGGAACGCCGCGAGATGCGCGGCGGCCGCGTGCGGGGCGAACCCGGCGAGCGCTTCGCCAGGCTGGACGCCGACCGCGACGGCTCGGTCTCGGCCGCGGAGCTGGACCGCGCCGCCGCCGAGCGCTTCGCGCGCCTCGACGCCAATCACGACGGCGTCCTGACCGCCGACGAACGGCCCAATCGCGGCGAACGCATGCCCGGCCGCGATCGCGGCCATGACGACCAGTAGAGCTTGACGAAGGGCGGCGAACCTACCCCGGCGTCGTCCACCCGCAATGGCCCCGCCACTGCCGCCCTTCGGAAAGAGGGACCCGGTCGCCCCGCCAGGCGGCCGGGTTTTCTTGTCGACCCCCGGGGGTCGTCCGGTTCCCGTGAAAGGGGCTGGAATAGAGCGTATACGTAGAATAACTGAATTGCGTTTAGGCCCTTGCGGAGTAAAGGTTTACGCTAGGTCACCTGCGTAGCTTTGCCACGGCCGCGAAAGCGGCAGAGTTGCGTAAAACAACGTTGGATTGCTTGTCGGTTTCGTGACGTGCACGTACGGACGCAAGTCTGGGTTTAGAGGATGAGTATGACTCGCGCAGGCAACAGACGGGCTCCCGTGAAAGAAGTCGGCCCCGATCCCATCGACGTCTTCGTCGGCCTCAGGATTCGCATGCGGCGCAAGACCTTGGGCCTGACCCAAGGGGCGCTGGCAGAGGCCCTGCACCTGTCGTTTCAGCAGGTGCAGAAGTACGAACGCGGCGCCAATCGGGTGTCGGCTTCGATGCTGGTCAAGACCGCCCGCTTCCTGGATTGCCCGGTCAGCTATTTCGTCGACGAGCAGGAACTGGCCGATACCCCGACCGGCAGCGTCAACGACATGATGCAGCCCGGGGCCATCGAGGCGCTCAAGGCCTACACCGCCATCCCGCCGCACCGGCGCCTGGCGGTATTAAACCTGATGCGCAGCCTGGCCGAGGACAACACCCCCGAATAGGGCGGCTCCGCTTTCGGCCTCGCGCCGGCGTCGCTAGTGTGCCCGCCTCGACGGGAGACCTGCGATGTTCGAGGCCTGGCACGACTACTACCTCACGCTCGGCGCCGCCGCCGGCGCGCTGATCGGGCTGCTGTTTGTCGTCGCCACCCTGACCGGAGACTTCGAGCGCTCCCGCGCGCTGAAGGCCGTCGGCATCTACATGACCCCGACCATGATCGACTTCGCCACGACCCTGGCGTTGAGCGGCCTGGCCCTGGCGCCGAGGGTGTCGCCGCTGGTCGTCGGAAGCCTGATCGGCGTCGCCGCGACGGTCGGTTTGATCAACGGCCTGCGCGCCTGCCTCGGCATCCGCAGCCTGGCGAGTGCGGACGAGAACCCCCCGCACTGGTCGGATTTCTGGACCTATGGCGCGGCGCCCACGGCGCTCTATCTGGCGCTGGGCGGCGTCGGCCTGAGCATCGCCCTCGATCGCCGCGGCGGCGACCATGGCCTGGCGGCGGTCCTGATGGCGCTGATGCTGCTGGGCATTCGCAACGCCTGGGACCTGATCACCTGGATGGCCCCCAAGAGCACGGAAAAGAAGTCCCCCGCGAAGAAGCCTAGCTGACGCTCTCGGCGCTGTAGCGCGCGATCAGTCCGGTCTTGATGGCGTAGCGATAGACGCGCGCGAAAATCCAGCAGGCCAGGGCCAGATAGGCGACCGACAGCGCCCCGCCGATGGCCACCTGGCCCCAGGGCGCCGGCCTGCCCTGGACCACCGCGCGCATGCCCTCGAAGACGTAGGACGGCGGCAGGATCTTCGAGACCGCCTGCATCCAGCCCGGCAGCACCGACACGGGATAGAACACCCCGGCGAAGGGCGAGATCAGCGTCGGGATCGGCCAGATCAGCCACTCCGAGGCCGGTCCCAGCCGCAGCACGATGGCCGCCCCGATGATCCCCAAGGCTATGCCGGTCAAAAACAGAACCAACAGGAAGGGCGCGAGCGCCGGGCCGTAGGCGGCGAAAGACAGGCCGAAGAACGCCGTGGCCATGACCAGCATGGCCACCAGACCCACCAGGCTGGTGACGATGGCGGTCAGCACCAGGCCGCCGAGGTATTCCGAGATCCGCAGCGGCGTGGCGAAGAAGTTGAGGAAATTGCGCGACCAGACGTCCTCGAAGAAGGCCATGGTCACGCCCTGCATGACCCGGCTGAGGAAGTCCCACAGCAAGACCGCGCCCAGCAACGCCGGCACGAAGTCGAAGGCGGCGTTGGAGACCTGGTTCAGGTAGCGGGTGATGAAACCCCACAGCAGGATGTCGATCGCCACCCAGGCGATCAGCGGCAGGATGCGCTGGGGGCTGCCTTTCAGCAGGTAGAACTGGCGCAGCACGACGGCGGCGACGCGCGAGCCGTTCATGACGCCGCCGCCGGACGGAGGCCCTCGTGCAGACGTTCGCGCGCCACCTGCACGAACAGGTCATCGAGACTGGCCACGCCATGGTCGACGACAAGCTGGTGCGGCTCGCCTTCGAGCACGATGCGGCCGTGCGACAGGAACATCACCCGGTCGCAGACGGCCTCGACCTCATACATGTTGTGGCTGGTCCACACCACGCCGCAGTGGCCGCTGTCGACGATGGAGGAAATGCCGGCGCGAATGTCGCGCGCGGTGGAGGGATCGATGGAGGCGGTGGGCTCGTCCAGCAGCAGCAGCCGCGGCCGGTTCAGCATCGCCTTGGCCAGGCCCAGCCGGGTCTGCTCGCCCGAAGACAGCACGCCCGCCTTGGCGCGCCGGTACTTGACCAGATCGTATTCGACCAGCAGTTCCTCGATGCGCGCCGCCAGCCCCTCGACATCATAGAGCCGCCCAAACACGCGCAGGTTCTGCTCCACCGTCAGGTTGCCCGGGAGCGGCGCATAGACGGCCGCGAAGTTGGTGCGGGTCAGGGCGCGGGTGCGGCCCTTCTCCAGGTCGACGCCCTCGATCTCGATGCGCCCCGAGCTGGGCTCAAGCACGCCCAACACCATGTTGATGGTGGTCGTCTTGCCCGCCCCATTGGGCCCCACCAGCCCGACGATCTCGCCCGGCGCAACGTGGAAGCTGACGTCATCGACCGCCTTCAGGGCGCCGAAGGTCTTGCACAGGTGCTCGACGGACAGGATAGGTTCGGGCGCGGCGCTCATCGCGCCCTAGGTAGCCGAGTTGCCGGTCGCGCGCATCCGGTCGATGGTCGCTCGCGATTTCGTGCGAGCCCCCGCCGCGCTACCAAGGCATGCTTGACCAACGACCCCCGCGGAGCGCGCCATGCCCAACGACGACGGCCTGACCGAACAACAGCGCAAATGGATGGCTTCGGTGCGCGCCTCGCTGGAGACCTCCACCGGCCGCAGCCTCGCCCAGTGGGTCGAGATCGCCCGCACCTGCCCCGAGACCAAACCCAAGGCCTGGCAGAAGTGGATGAAGGAGGTGCACGGCCTGGGCCAGAACTACGCCATGATGGTGAAGCACGAGATGGCACGCCTCGACGGCGCCCAGCCGCGCGATCCCAAGGCCATGGCCGCGGGCCTGTGGGCCGATCCGCGCGCGGCGGCGACGTTCAAGAAACTGCAGGCGCTGGTCGACACCCTGCCCGGCGCCATCACTGGCCAACGCAAGACCTACACGACCTGGTCGAAGAGCTACGCCTTCGCCTGCGCCCGCCCGGTCGGCAAGGCGGGAGAAGTGCGGCTGGGCCTGGCGCTGGACCCCGATGCGGACAAACGGCTGCAGCCGGCAGCGAAGGAAGGCTGGTCGGAACGGCTGAAGTCGACCGTGGTGCTGGCTTCCGCGGCGGAGGTCGACGCCGGGCTGAAGGCCCTGATCGAGGCCGCCTTCGCCAACGGCTGACGCCCTACTCCGTCGAGCAGACCAGGCCGCCCTCGGGATCTGGCGGCGCCAGCGCGCAGATGGCCATCGACAGTTCGATGGCCGGACCTGCGAAATCGGCGCTCCAGCGCAGCACCTGCGCGTCGGTTGGATGAGTCCCGCCGGGCGGCCTCAGCCAGGCGGCGGACCAGCGCCGCACACACCATCGCCCCGACAGCCGGCCTTCGTCACAGGCCCGGCCGCGCAGCCGCTCGAGATCGAGGCTGGCGTTGTAGAGGCGGGCGTAGTCGCTGACCGGCGCGTCGGAAATGGGCGCCTCTACCGTGGCGACGCCGTCCAGGCGGTCCAGCACCTGGTCGGCCTGACCCATCAGCGCCTGGGCGCGGCCCAGCATGTAGGGGTCGGGCGCGTCGGCCCGGGCGGGCGCGGCGGCGAGCAGGGCGGCAAGCAGCAGGGCGATTCTCATCATCGTTCCTAGAGCAGCGCTTGCGAGCGTGCGCGCACTTCACGGCGAGGCTGAGGCGGAGACAGGCCCACGCCGTTCCGACTTGACCCGCCCGGCGCGTGGGTCAGTAGTCGCGCCCAGGCTCAGCCCCAGGGGATTGCCAATGTCGTTTCATCGTCGTGCGCTATTGCAGGGCGGCGCTTCGGCGCTCGCGTTCGGGGCCTTGCCGGCGGCGGCCGCGACGCCCGACGCCGCGGCCGACACGCTGCTGGGGCGCATCACCGAGCAGTTGCTGAACGACTATCCCGAGACGGC
>Ga0209023_10003058_pt1 | contig 20222 bp, 18 predicted proteins | sample LakOneMetagenome_FD_187468 | JGI IMG/M metagenome (GOLD analysis project Ga0209023, IMG submission 187468) | Freshwater and sediment microbial communities from Lake Erie, Canada (SPAdes) (version 2) | ecosystem: Environmental > Aquatic > Freshwater > Lentic | place: Lake Erie, Canada...
ACCGCGATCGCGAATCACATTCATTTTTAACGGCACATGCGTCGTCAGTGTATAAGCAAATGCGCCTACCATCGACATCAGAATCAGACTATAAATAAGCACCCGTGGACGCAGAATATTGCGCATGATCTGCTTCGTTGTCAGCCCGTTCTGCACTGCATTTTCTGTCGTGAAGCGAATCAGGCCGCGGGGTGAGCCTATTTTATCCATCACACTATCGCAGGCATCGACGCAGGCCGCGCAACCGATGCAATCATGCTGCAAGCCATTGCGGATATCGATACCCGTCGGACATACCTGCACGCACATAGAGCAATCGATACAGCCGCCTTTCGCGATCATCGCAGGATCAGATTTATTCAACACATTCCGTGGCTCGCCGCGTGCTTTATCGTAACTGACAACCAACGTGTCTTTATCAAACATCGAACCCTGAAAGCGCGCATACGGACACAGGTAACGGCACATCTGCTCACGCATGAAACCAGCATTGCCGTAAGTCGCGAAACCATAAAACAAGATCCAGAATGCTTCCCAACGGCCCAAAGAAAAACTCAGCACTTCGCTACCCAGCAAATGCACAGGAATGAAATAACCGACGAAGGTAAACCCGGTCCAGATACCGACCAATCCCCACACCGTATGCTTGCTGAATTTTTTAGTGAATTTTTCCAGATTCATCGACTGCTTCGCCAGCCGCATACGCGCACTGCGCGGCCCCTCGATCTTATTTTCTATCCACATGAAAATCTCGGTGTACACCGTTTGCGGACAAGAAAAACCACACCAGACCCGCCCCGTCACCGCCGTGAACAGAAATAAGGAATAAGCGCAGATGATCAGCAACACCGCCAGAAAAATGAAATCCTGCGGGAACAACACCAGACCAAACAAATAAAACTTACGCGCAGCAAGATCAAACAACACCGCCTGCCGCCCATTCCAGCTCATCCACGGCGAACAATAAAACACGCATTGCGTGAGCCAGACAAAAAACCAGCGCCAGTTGGTATACCGCCCCTTAGACTGCCTGACATAAATGTCATCAAACTTCCTGTAAATACTCACTACGGATACGCGTGCGTCTGCCTGACTCATCATTTCACTCAATAGAAAAACAGAAATTAATCCACGCCACCGCATAGTGCACACGACAACGGATGAGGAATAACGCAAACTTGTTCCGGCAAGGCATGGCCTCACATGGATTCACAGAACATCACCATCAGCGCCAGCGATACAAGCAATGCATCTGCAAAAGCAGTATCACCGCGAGCCATCACGCCACCGTGGCGGTTTTGCGTCCATCCTGTGGATATAAAAAGAGACAGTTCAGATAAAACCGATGCAGAACACCCACCACCGCATCCCCCACCATGAACCATCACCACTGGTATTGACGGTGCCAGTGTGCTACGGAGCAGAAGTAAAAAACAGTGGCAGAAATGGATGAAAAACCATATCAGATGGAAATTCAGCGGAGCAGATCAGAGAAATGGTGAAGTGAAAAGCGGCAGGAAACAGAGACGTCAAGAGTAAGCGCTTGGTGAGCGGATGCCATTGGCAACGTCACAATTCAAAGATGAGCGACACTTCGCCAACTGGTTCGGTCTAACGCCGAAGGCGGATCAACTAAGCTTCCGGCAACTTCAGGCCTGCCTGATTTTGTATAACTAGCGAATGGCGCGATGATCACGCAGATTCTATGTCGGCACAGAACATCATAGATTCCACATCATGTGCCGGACAGCCGTCTGCAGACCTATTCCATGCACCAGAACTATTGATTAATTTCTTGTTATCAGGCCAATGTCTTTGATATCTTTAGGCAGCATCGTGGTCATTGCGCTCTAACGTTTAGGTAGGGGCTGCGGTACGCAGCCCCAGAGAGCGAAGAGAACGATTTGAAGCGCTTGTTAGGCGCGAACCATAGAGTTTTGACCAGCACTACGAGTGCAATAAATACACAGAGTATCGAGGTGTCATTCAATATCAAAACAGTTATCCAATTTGCTTGTTGAATACTGGCAGTCTACCAAATTCTTTTAGATGCATGACTTGTAAGTAAACCTCTATAACAGAAACAACATCAGGATCGGAAACCGTAAAAACGTGCAACTTGATATTTCCATTTATGATGCTGGTTGTTAATTCCAAAGATTCACGCGAGTTAAATTTAGTTTTTGGGAATGTCATCCAGCCGTTTTCTAGCCTTTTCGGTGTCCCTAGATGATCCCAAACTCTCTCGTGAAGATTGTCTTTTGTGGCTTTTCCAATGTATATGATTTCATCATTCTCAGATGAGAAAATATACAGTCCGCTTTCCTCGCCAATGTCGTTTCCACCAAGACATCCTCTGAATTCTTCGTTCGAGTCGTCTCCAATGTTTGGCCTGCTTTCGCCAAAAGCGTAGATGATTTCGGTAGCGGAGAAAACCTCAGGAAGAGATTTTTTAAGTTGAAATATACTTTCGCGTGCTGAGTTGATTTTCATATATTTATGCTTGGCGCCTAAGTTCGAATTAACCGGCTGGCGCGGCACTATCGCGCCAGTCCGTGTTGAATGATTGGTTAGCGCTCAGCTTTGCTGTGATAGTAATAAAGGTAAGCAAGACCAATTGGCGCCACAAATATGGCGAATACCCAGCACATTGCCATTGTGATGAATTTCGTGACAAGCATAAATATCGCATTAACGAAAAAAATGTTTTCCCCCATGATGAAGCCAACGATACTTTCATAGACAAAGCGAGAATATGGGTAAAGGAGTGTGTTGATTACAGTAAGGAGTAGCACGCCTATTGGTATTGAGCGCCCGCCTTGCGTTGACATAGTAAAAATAAGAGCGGCCACAACTAGGCCAAAGAAAAACTGGCGAAAATAGTACCGTGAAGACAGACCGCCGAGCGTTTTCTGAATAACTGGATACATGAAAGTTTTCCTATGGTTGGTTGAGTTGATCAGTAGATCGCTAACTTGTTTTAAAGTACAAAATGGCAAAATATCAGATCGATAAAAAATAAGCAACGAGCTCCAATGCTTCGCAAGTCCTTATCTGGTATCGGTTGCAGTGCGAGTATGGCGTCCTCGCCGCTGAAAAACGGTAACTGCATTGAGGCTGGCTTGCTTTGTTCTGGTCTGCGTCGTCTATCGGAAATACGGGGTGGCTTTAGTGGCGGGAGCAAGCGGTTTGGATGGCGCTGCGCATTTACGTGCGGCGCTATGCAAAGTCAGCATTTACCAAATCGGCGCTTGCGGCAATGTGATGGCGAACGAAAACATCACCAGCAACGGCGTAGTTTTCGTTCGGTGGTGCCGGTGTTTTCGATCTCCCTGCAGGCATTCTGATGCTGAAGGATAATGAGTCGTCGTATTCAACTGATCGTTCAGTCGAGTGCGTTTGCTTGTTGACTGATGTTGAGCCTTTTTTATCTGACCCGATTTTACGTTCACACGCCTGAGGAGACTCCATGAAAAATAAACTTTGTTCCAGTATCGCTGCCGGTTTGATTTCGACTTCCGCTTACGCCGCTGAACGGCTTCCGACCATACCACCCGATCAATACACGACGGAGCAAAAAAAGGCCGCTGAAGAGTTTTTGGCAACGCGTAAGGTGCCCGTATTTGGCCCGTTTGAACCCTTGATGCACAGCCCGCAAGTCATGTCGCAGGCCAGAGCCATGGGCGACTATTTGCGCTACAACTCGGCGATAGGCAATACCTTAAGCGAGCTAGCAATTTTAATCACCGCACGTGAATGGACGCAGGATTTTGAATGGTACCTGCATTATCCTATCGCGCTCAAAATGGGCATCAAACCGGAAATCGCCAACGCCATTGCCGACGGCACGCGCCCTGCCGGCATGACTGCGGATGAAGAAATTGTGTATGACTTTTCGACCGAGCTGCATAAAAACAAGCGCGTCTCGGACGCCACATTCGCGCGCGCCGAAAAACGTTTTGGTAAAAAAGGCGTCGTCGATTTAACCGGCATCAACGCCTATTATTCTTTGCTGGCGATGCAGCTCAATGTCGCACAATATCAAGTGCCCAAAGAAAGTAAAAAACTCGTCCGCTTTCCAGAATAAATCTGTCTGGTCATTGTGAGAAATGGGGTGTTGGATAGTGAGCGTCAGCACCCTTCCTATTCAGATGAGCAGGCCACGTTTGGGTGTGAATTTCGACGTTGAGATAGCGGGATCGCCAAGACCGATAAATTATTAAAGAGTGCAGTCGTTGTTAGCGATTCCACGTCAACCGTAAAGTTACGTGTTTGCTTATTCATCCAGGCATTTCTTTTGCAAGAGTTCGAGGATCATCCTACCCTCTTCATCAATTCTATCTTTTGCAAGATCAAGCGCCGTGAGCCCCATCCAGCCGGAGCATTTTGGATCTGCTCCAAGTTGTAGCAGTCGTTGAATCATATCGGTGGAACAAGTCCCGACGGCATATCCCAAAGGCGCATGATCTTGCCAACCTTCGCCGTCCGCTTGCCCATTGACATTAGCACCTGCGCTGATCAGATACTCAACCATCTCAAGTTGATTATTCGCCGCAGCAAAATGCAACGGCGTTCGCCCGCAAATATCTATCGCATTGATCGCGCAAGCTTGCGATAAGAGAGACTTGGCTGCGGCAAGGTCTCCAACTTCGGCTGCTTGGTGCAACCGGTTATCAACATCGGCTTCTGAGGGAACATTGCCTAGCCGCATAACATTTGAGTTCAGGGGCCACCGGAGCCCGAAGGGCGGAGGGCACCGGCAAGCGCAGCTTGCCAGTGGTCCTCTGGAACGAAGTGTTCGGCGTCTTGGGTACCATTTAGTTCTCGGGGGCTACCAACTTAGTTCCATCAGCAAACACGATAGCTTGAGGCTCCCAGACGACTTTGTATTTGTCGTCGCTCAGCTCGGCAAGTTTACGATCTTTGTTATTGCCCATTGAAAAGCGGACAGAACGTGATCCGGTCCATGTGGCGGTCTGTCCCGCATTGATCGTGCTGTCATTTGAAATTTGGAAAGCTGAGAGTTCGTCCCCAAAGAGATCCTTTATGGCGATTCTTCCTTTGACCCCGGAAATGTCCTTCGCGGTGTTGTTCTTGTAGCCGAAGGTTACTTCGAGGTTTTCGTCCATAACCATCCCGCTGTAGCCGCGCTCTGTGGCGATCTTCTTCGAGACAAGGGTAATGGTAACTGCCTCCAGCATTGGCTTCATGGCAGCCTCTCGTTCGGCCTGAAGTTTCGCCTTGAGGGCTTGCTGCTTCGCTTCCTCGAGAGCGGCGTCGGCTTTGAACTTCCTCTGTTCTTCGATGGCCTTCCCAAGCGTCATCCCATCTGGAATGCCTGGACCTTCCTTGCCGCCGAATAGACCGCCAAGTTTTGCGCCAACGGTATGACGCATGATATACCCAGCTGCAAGCTCCCGTTCTTCAGGAGTGAGCTTCTCCATTGCGGGCTTAATCGATTCTATCTTCTCTAGATCTTTGGGAAGCTGCGTGTCCTTAGGCCCGCTACATGCCACCAGTGCCATCATGGAAGCAAAGATCAATATATTTACGCGCATGTGTTTACCCTGAGAAAAGTGGCGGAATGAAGTTGTGTGGGCGTGAAGAGATAAGACGCCGAACTTGTTTTAAAGTGCAAATTGGCAAAATATCAGATAGATGAAAAATTAGCAATGAGTTCCAATGCGTTGCAAGCCTTTGTCTGGTATCGGCTTTTTCGTTATACCGATGAAGTACACAGTATGCCTGCCATGAACGCGCATCCCACCTCAATTCCTCGATGAAGTCCGGCATAGCTTGCCGTGCCAGTATGATGTCCTCGCCACTGAAAAAAAGTAGCTGCGTTGAGGCTGGATTGGTTTGCTTTGTTCTGGTCTGCGTCAACTACCGTAAATAAGAACGGCTTGAATGGTGGGAGCGAGGGTTGGGATGGCGCTGCGGATTTGCATTTCCTGCTGCGCTGACAACAGCACGTACATCGCCGCTTTGAAACGATCATTTTGGAAAAAATTGGGGAGTATGTGCCAAAAACACCTTATTCTCAGCATAAAACAAGGGCGTTTTAAAATACTCCCCCCAGTATATTTAGCCCTTTTACAGGCAAAATTTGCGGCAAACGACGCGGTTGGCGCAGCTGACGCCATCAGCGTCATGCGCTTTGCGGTGGGTCAGGCGTATAACTGAACATCGGGCAGATTTGCCAGTACCTGATCGTAAGTGTCGTAGCTGCTCAGCGCGGTGACGATGACGGGTAAAGGTTCGCTCCAGACTTCGGGCAGATCGCGTTCATGCGGTGCGATGACGGGAAATGCGAGCGCTTCCTGCGGCGGATGAAACTCTGCTGCTACGCCGGGTTTGTTGCCGCGCGCATCGATCCGGTACCAGCCATGTTCCGGCACATAAACGGCGTTGAGGCCGTGCAGGCAATACGGCGCGCCTTCGCCGGTGACGGATAAGCGTTGGTAGCACAGCCCGGTCGGAATGCCGTTCGCGCGCAGCAGCGCAGCGAGCAGGTGGCTTTTGGCGTAGCAGTAACCGGTACCGTGCAGCAGCACGTCAGACGCTTTGCAAGTCACGGGGTTGAGCTTGTAATCGGAGCTGTGTTTGATCTGGTCGCGCACAAAATGAAAGATGTGGCGTATCAGTTCATGCGTGTTGGTCGCGTCAGCAGATGCCGCGAGTTCCTGCGCTTTTTGCCGGACGGCGGGATGGTCAAAATCGATGTATTCGCTTGCGCTTAAAAATTGCTTCATGAAAAATTCTGGTAATAAATGAGGACCATGCCGCCTTGTTGGTGTGCACCGCAGAAGATGCCCGCCTGACGGCACAAATACTGCACGAAAGTGTTAACGTTCACCCCAGCGCCAGCGCGGCGGCTCGCCTTTGAGCAGACAAACTGCGATCAGCGCGGCGCAGATGATTCCGAGGTAGAGATTAAATATCAATTGCCCCTGCATTGGGAGCACGACGACAGCACCAGCGACGACCAGTAAAAGAAACACGAACAACACCAGCCAGCCTTGCCACACGTTGGGAATACCCCAGCCCCAGCCGTAACGCTTTGCGGGAAACCAGTATTTCTTTTCGACGGACATGGTGCATCCTTATAAGTGTATTGCGTACTGAAGTGTAGCATCCGGGCGGCGGCGCTGATCGCGCACAAATGAGAAAACATGCACCGCATCGTCTCGCTTCAACATCATATGCCTGATAGACGGTTGCTGGCTTATGCCAGACAAACAATATGGCTTAGCTTTTTGTACTCAGAGATGCGGCCTGACAGAAACGCTTAGCCAACATGGGATATCTCTCTGATTCGTACATTGACTCGCCAATAGAATATGAACGAAAAAAGTGCTCCGGTTGCAACCACGCCGACTGCACCCGCCTTCTCGTTGAGATCAAGAAGAAAGGTCGAGCCCACGATTGCCACCAAAGGGACACCGACGACAAAAATGAGCGCAAAGAACCGTAAGCCAATGGGTACATGTAGCGCAAGGAAGCGCGCGACAAAGTCTCTGTTATCACCAGCAGCGTTGGATCGGAAGCACCAAATGGTACCAAGCATCACAAACGAAACCTCTGTCACGACGGCAGCCCATGCTGGAAGGAAAGTCGGTTGCGTTGCATCGGAAGGCATGGCGGCGCTCATCGCAGCAAGAGCCGATGAGAAAAGAAAATACTTGAGTTGCTCCAGCTCCGGCAATGGGCCACGTTTGAGGTCTTCGACAAGGGAGCGTGTATTCCATAGGTACATGATGTTGCCTTGCGTAATTTAACTTGACAGAAATACAGCTTAACTCGAAGTGTTAAAAAAGACAATTTTTCAAATGCCGTTGAAACCGTCTGTAACAGCACAAAAATCGCCGCTTCAAAACGCTGGTTTTCGTAAAAATTGGGGAGTATGTGCCAAAATCGACTTATTCTCAGCATAAAACAAGGAGCTTTAAATATACACCCCCCAGTATATTTAGCCCTTCAAAAGGCTAAAAGTGAGGAAACTGGTGCGATTGGCGGAGGTAAGGCCGTTAACTGCGGGCAGAACCATTTCGCCTTTATACGAACAATTTTAAGAACCGTACACAGTCAATGACGTTGAGCCAATTCGGCTTTCCGCCATAAGTAAATAGCGCTTGCCACCAGGCAGGCGGTTGCGAGTTGTAATGCGTAGCGGAGTGCGCTTGCGTGATCGGCGGCAAATGTATCGATTAAGGCCACGACGACGGGGCCGAGCAATTGACCAAACGCGAAGCTGGCGGTCATGCGTGCCAGAACGGCGGTCGGGTTAGCATCGGAACGGGCGCGGGCTTCCTGCATCCCCAGCATGGTGATGACCATGAAATTTCCGCCGACGAGCAAAGCAGCCAGTACGATGCTGGTCATGGAAAGCCAGAGGCAGGGCAATATTACGCCGACTGCCATCAGCGCATGAGACGTTGCCCATACATGCAGGCGATTGCATTTGCCGAGCACGCCTGCAACGATCAGGGTCGATGCGGCAGCCGCCATGCCGAATACGGGCCATGCCCAGCCGAATATCTGCGGGTCATCCAGCAATTGTCTTGCCTGTGCTGGCAGATACGTTGCCGGCAGGATGTAGCCAAAACCAAACATGCCGTAACAGATAATCAGCCCCGTCACACCGGGTGCTGAAGTTGATGCTGATGCTTGCGCGGCATTCACAGGTGTAGCGACGCTGTTTGCAACTGGCGGTAAGGGAAAGTAAAAGCTGACGATCAGTGGCAATAGGGCGACCAGTGACGCCAGACAAGCTAAGACTATCCACATCGCACTGGCGGGCATTTTTTCTGCCGCCCACAAACAAAAAATACCCGCCGCGACGATGCCCAGCCCAACGCCAGCATAGATAAGACCCGTCAGACGGGGCCTGGCCAGATTCGCCATCCAGCCCAGACCCCACGCGCTGGTCGCAATCAAGGCCCATGCACTGAAGACACCAGCCAGAAAACGCAACACAGCCCAGGCCCACTCAGACGATGTGATGCCTATCGCAGCGGTGACGAGCACGATGTAAATCAGACTGACTGCCAGCAAATTGGCAGGCGACAAGCGCACCCGGCTGGCACACAGCGCGCCGATCAGATAGCCCAGATAATTACTAGCGGCCAGCCACGCACCTACATCACTGCGCAACACGCCATCCCGCAACATCAATGGCAGCAGAGGTGTAAACGCAAAACGGCCGATGCCCATCGCCAGCGCTAAGGACAACATGGCGGCGATAGCGACGAGGATGGCGAGGTGCTGCGGACGTGCAGCAGAATTCAATACAGGTGTGTTCATGCGCTTATTACAACGGAAAACGTCTGCACTGACAAATGAATTATTCTGGATTAAGATTCTCTTTATGAGAACAATAGATTTAGAGTCACTGCTGATATTCCGAACCGTGGTTGAAGAAGGCGGCGTCGTGCGCGCGGCAAGCAAGTTGCATCGTGTGCCTTCAAATGTCACTACACGCATACGGCAACTGGAAGAATATCTGGCCGTTCAACTCTTCCGACGCGAAGGCCGTACGCTGGCGTTGACGACGGAAGGACACACACTGCTGAACTACGCGCACCGGTTGCTGCGTCTGGCAGACGAAGCGGTAAACGAAATGCAGACCGGAAAGCCGCAAGGTACGTTCCGCCTGGGCTCTCTGGAAAGCACCGCAGGCAGCCGTTTAGCGCCGATACTGTCGCACTATCACGAGCAACATCCGGATGTGATTGTCGAACTGATGACTGGAACCACCGCCGCGCTCATCAAGCGCGTCACGCAGTTTGAGATCGAAGCAGCATTTGTTTCTGAACCTTTCACAGCACCGGAACTGGAATCGATTCCCATCTTTCAGGAAAAACTGGTGTTAATCACTTCCAACAAAATCAGCCGCTTGCATAGCCTCAGTGATCTGGGCGGCAGCACCATGATTGCATTTGCGCAGGGCTGTTCGTATCGCCAATGTCTGGAAAACTGGTTAAGCCATCACAACGTGATTCCGCAACGTGTGCTGGAATTTGCTTCCTATCAGGGAATGATCGCCTGCGTTGCCGCCGGAACCGGATTTGCCATCGTGCCGGTATCGGTCTTGAGCGCTTTGCAGGCGAATGACAAAGTCAATCAGCATGCATTACCAAAACAGGTGTCGTCGAACAAAACGCATCTGGTCTGGCGGGGGCAGGCATCGTCAGCATTAACGGCATTCATCAAAATGCTGAAGACAAAAAAATGAAGCCACAACTGGTCTTCTTCACATCTTAAAATATCCGACAGGCTGATCGCCATACTGAAATTAAAACAGGAAAAATTCAGGCCAGATCGTGCGCCACCTGATCTGCGATCTGCGCCCATTCTGCATCGGTGAACAGACGCGAACGGGTGTGAAACGCCTTGCCGCTTGCGCCTTCCAATGAAAATGTGCCGCCGTGACCATCGATCACATCCAGAATCAGCTGGGTGTGTTTCCAGTAATCGTATTGCAGCTTGCCTATGTAAAACGGCACGCCGCCGACCTCGCCCAGTTTGATGTCGTAGGGGCCTATGGTCAGATCGGTGGGCAGATAGCAATTGGCGGCGCTGTTGTCACAGCAGCCGCCGGACTGGTGAAACATAATGCTGCCATGTTCGACCTGCAATTGCTGTATCAATTCCAGCGCTGCGGGTGTGGCGGTGACTCGCTCAACCATAATCGCCCCTCCAAAACCGTCCATCTCTATTTTTTCGAGTTAGGCGGTGGTTTGTGATGAATTGGGCATGGCGGTTTTGTCCGCCACCCTTGTTCCAATCAATTTTTATGAGCGTTTGCCGTAAGCCGACGCAAATATACCCACAATCTCATCATGCGATGCTTGAATCGGATTGGTTAAACCGCACACATCTCTGAGCGCGTTTTGTGCCAAGACAGCAAAATCCTCTTGTTTCACACCCAATTCTTCGAGCGATTTTGGTATGCCCACGATATCTGCTAATTTTTTAATCGCTTCAATGACACCCAAACCTGCCAAATCTGGATTGCTGGCATTCAAAATGCCGCCAATTTGATTTAAGCGCTCTTGCGCGGCACGCAAGTTAAACGTTTCCACATGTGGCAAAAGGAGTGCATTGCACACACCGTGCGGTAGATTATAAAAGCCGCCCAATTGGTGCGCCATCGCGTGAACATAACCCAAGGACGCATTGTTAAATGCCATACCCGCTAAAAACTGCGCATAGGCCATTTGCTCGCGTGCTTCCTGATTTTTAGGTTCTTTGACCGCGGTCGGTAAATAGCGTCCGATTAACTCTATGGCCTTGACTGCACAAGCGTCAGTCAGGGGGGTGGCAATCGTTGAAACATAGGCTTCAACCGCATGTGTCAGTGCATCCATCCCCGTGGCCGCAGTCAAGCCAGCGGGCATCGCCTCCATCAAACCTGAATCGTTGATGGATAAAAATGGCGTCACGTGGCTGTCGACTATCGCCATTTTAACGTGCCGGGTTTCATCCGTGATAATGGTAAAACGCGTCATTTCAGACGCAGTTCCAGCCGTTGTATTCACGGCGATGAGCGTCATTTGTGGCACTTTGGATTTATCTAAGCCCTCGTAATCCTCAATTTTCCCGCCATTGCTCGCAACCAATGCAATGCCCTTGGCACAGTCATGCGATGAACCACCACCCAAAGAGATGATGAAATCGGCTTGCGCGGTTTTGAGTTTTTCCAGACCGGAATTGACGTTACCAACGGTTGGATTGGGTTGCACGCCATCGAATACGTCTGCCGAAATACCTTGGGCAGCTAGCTTATCGGCGACCGTTTTTGCCAAACCCATTTTTGATAAAGCACCGTCCGTGACGATTAAGGCTTTTTTATAGCCCATTTGTCCTATTTGATTAATTCCCTCATCTAAAGCACCCAAACCAAGAATGTTTTTACCTGGCATAAAAAATTGTGAAACGCCCATAACGATTTCCTTAATTTTTTTAAATCAAAACTTACGTAAAATTGTCGCGGCAAGGTGTGGCGGCGAAGACAGTACACACAGTACGGAGAGGAGTCATAACGCCGCAGTGATGATTTTTGCGTAAGTCCTGCAAATATTCAATCAACACTACAAGGGGCACCATGGACAGGTGACGAGCCACCTGTCCAAATCAGAAACTTAACTCCCCATGGAAATTAAAAGAAGCCGAGTTTATTCTCACTGTAGCTGACCAGCAGATTCTTGGTTTGCTGGTAATGATCGAGCATCATTTTGTGAGTTTCACGTCCGATACCGGATTCTTTATAGCCACCGAATGCTGCATGCGCTGGATAAGCATGGTAGCAGTTAGTCCAGACGCGACCCGCTTTGATAGCACGACCCATGCGGTAAGCGACATTACCATTGCGGCTCCATACACCGGCACCCAGACCATACAAGGTGTCGTTGGCCAGCGCCAAGGCTTCAGCTTCGTCTTTGAAGGTGGTCACTGCCAGCACAGGGCCGAAAATTTCTTCCTGGAAGATGCGCATTTTGTTGTGACCTTTGAACAGCGTTGGCTGCACATAGTAGCCGCCTTCCAGATCGCCACCCAGATGCGCCTGACTACCACCCGCCAGCACTTCGGCACCTTCTTGTTTGCCGAGATCCAGATACGAGAGGATTTTTGTCAGTTGTTCTTTGGAGGCCTGCGCACCCATCATGCTGTCGGTATCCAGCGGATTTTTATGCTGAATCGCGGCAACGCGTTTCAATACGCGTTCCATGAATTTGTCGTAGATCGATTCCTGTATCAGCGCACGTGATGGGCAGGTGCAGACTTCGCCCTGATTGAAGGCAAACAAGACCAGACCTTCGATGGCTTTATCGAGAAATTCATCGTCTTTATCCATGATGTCGGCAAAGAAGACGTTTGGTGATTTGCCACCCAGCTCCAGCGTGGCCGGAATCAGATTATTAGCGGCGGCCTGCGCGATCACGCGGCCAGTGCTGGTCGAACCAGTGAACGCAATCTTGGCGATACGTTTGCTGGTCGCCAGTGGCATACCAGCTTCGCGCCCGAAACCGTTGACGATATTGAGTACGCCGGGTGGCAACAGATCGGCAATCAGATCCATCAAAATCAGAATCGAGATCGGTGTGGATTCGGCTGGTTTCAGCACGACGCAATTACCTGCGCCCAGCGCCGGAGCCAGTTTCCATGCGGCCATCAGAATCGGGAAATTCCACGGAATGATTTGCCCGACGACGCCGAGCGGCTCCTGAATATGATAAGCGACAGTGGTTTCATCGATATTCGACAAGGCGCCTTCCTGCGCACGCACGCAACCGGCAAAATAACGGAAGTGATCGGCGGTCAGTGGAATATCGGCATTCAGCGTTTCGCGTATCGCTTTACCGTTGTCGACGGTTTCGGCATAGGCCAGCAATTCCAGATTCGCCTCGACACGGTCGGCAATTTTCAGAAGGATATTGGAACGTGTGGCAGCATCGGTCTTGCCCCAGGCATCGGCTGCAGCATGTGCTGCGTCCAGCGCCAGCTCGATATCTTCGGCTGTGGAGCGCGCTGCCTGTGTATAGATTTTGCCGTTGATCGGGGTAATGACATCAAAATACTCGCCTTTCACAGGCGCAGTCCATTTGCCGCCGATGAAGTTGTCGTAACGGGATTTATATTGGATTTTGGCGCCTGCAGCACCTGGGGCTTCATAGATCAAGGTTGTCTCCTTCAGTTAGTTGTTATTGACAGTCACAAAGTTTTTTTGCGCTGGTCAGCGCCACTATTCGCAAAAGCCATGCCAACCGCGGATGACAAGATAATCAGCCTGCTTTCCTCTCTGGCGTCGCCTGTACGAGAGCCTTGGCGAAGGCGACACATGCACTTTTGCCGACGGATTCCTGCTAAGATAGTTGTCAACTGTCCGCTGATGTCTGTGACACCTGACACAAAATGAGACAGGTATAACAGTGGCAAAAACAGCAGTAAACGCAGCACTAAACACAGCACTAAACACAGCACTAAACACAGCGGCAACTACCGATGCCGCAGGAGACAAGTTCATGCGCAACCACGCCATTCTGCCCTCATCCCATCTGAAGCAGGCCCGTTTGCAACTGGTCGAATATGGCATAGCTCCAGCCCCGGGCATTGATGATCGCATTGCACAATCCTGGCAGCGCAGCTTGTCGGCAGGGCTTTTCCCGGTAGGACGGGTCGAATGTGAAGACAATTTAAGCAGCAGCAATTTACAACATGCGCGTCACTTCAATCATGAGCTGATCAGCCATTCCGAACCTGTAATCGAATATCTGTTTGAACAGGTGCGGCACAGCCATAGCATGGTGATACTGGCCGATGCGCAAGGTGTACTGATGCATACGCTGGGTGATCTGGATTTTCTGAATAAGGCTGACCGTGTGGCATTGAAATGCGGTGCCACCTGGGCGGAAAATCAGCGCGGCACCAATGCGATCGGCACGGCAGTGGCTGAGGCAAATGAAATCGAGATTCACGGGGCGGAACATTATCTTGAGCATAATGAATTTCTGACCTGCGCTGCGGCACCTATCTTGTCCGCACAAGGGAAGTTGATGGGGATACTGGATATCTCCGGCGACCATCGCAGCCGCCATCCGCATACGCTGGGTCTGGTCTCTACAGCGGCACAAATGATAGAAAACAGCATGGTACTGAGCGCTTGTCAGCATCAGATTATCGTGCAATTGCATCCGCGCGCCGAAGGTCTGGGCTCGGTAGCGCAAAGTGTGCTGGCATTCTCAGAAGATGGCTGGCTGACTGGCGCGAATCGTAAAGGGCTGGCATTACTAAAATTGCAGTACAAAGACATCGCGGCAACCTGCTGGTCAGATTTATTCGAGACAGAATTTCAACAGATACTGTCATTTCACCAGCGCGCAGTGATACGGCCTGAAACGCTGCGAACCAAAGATGGCGGCATGTTGTTTGCGCAGGTACATAGTCACAGCCTGGCGCGGCAAGCACTAAGCGCCAATACAAAAGCCGCTCCGGCAACACCTATATCCCCGACGACAAATGAAGATACCCAGTGGCTGGCCGCAAGCGAGAGAGCACGCAAGGTCATCGACAAGGCGATTCCTTTACTGGTGACCGGCGAATCCGGGGTCGGCAAAGAATTGTTTGCACAGGCAACACACCGGGCATCACTGCGCCGGAATAAGCCGTTTGTCGCGGTGAATTGTGCAGCGATTCCAGAACATCTGATCGAAGCTGAATTATTCGGTTACGTCGCAGGCGCATTTACCGGCGCGACGAAACAAGGTGCACAAGGACGTTTGCGCGAAGCGCAGGGCGGCACTTTATTTCTGGATGAAATCGGCGATATGCCTTTAGGCTTACAAACACGATTGCTGCGGGTGTTACAAGAACGTCAGGTTACACCACTGGGCAGCAGCACGCCGGTGGCGGTGGATTTCAATTTAATTTGCGCCACGCATCAGAATTTAAAAAACAGCATCGCTGCTGGCCGTTTCCGCGAAGATCTGTTTTATCGCATCAATGGTTTAAACGTCTGCCTGCCTGCGTTACGGGCGCGAACGGATTTTGAGTTTTTATGCGGAAGACTATTACAAGAATTTGCACCGGACAGCGATCTGCACATTGCACCTGATCTGCTGGCGGCGATGAAAACCTTTCACTGGCCCGGCAATCTGCGTCAACTCAGCCACGTGCTGCGCGCTGCGGTCGCTTTAAGAGACGATGATCAGCGCTGCATCAGTTGGGAGCATCTGGCAGACGATTTAGTCGCAGAGTTACAGGCGCCGACTGCTCAGAAAGCCGCTGCGACAATCGTCAGCGACAACGCTGGTGAGCCACAAGAACTCAGCTTACATGCACGTTCGATGAAAGCGATCCGACAGGCGCTTGCCAATGCGAATGGCAATGTCTCGGCAGCGGCACGCGAATTAGGCATCAGCCGGCAAACGCTGTACCGCAAGCTGCAAGAGACTTAATCCGTAAGACAATTCCGGCAAACTTTCTTTACTGATGACGCATAAAAAAACACTGGCTTGCGAGCCAGTGTTTTTTTGTTGTTACTATCAATAAGTGACTACTAATAAGTTACGACCAATCACTCAGGCATCTAAACGGATAGTGACAGAATCGGCGTTGTAAGTGACCGTCGCTTTAGGAAAGCCATCGACTGTCACGGTAGCGAATTTGCCGCCAACCGATTTTGCGCTCAGTATTGTCAGTACGGTTCCTGCCGCGGGTTTGTAATCGGCAGCAAATTTCAGATTCAGGCTGGCCGCACCATCAATCGCGACCGCACCTGCGACCTGAATTTTTCCGAGGTTGCTACCGTTGGCGACGATTTCCAGCGCGCTGCCATTGAGTTGCGTGTAGTTTGCCAGCAGTTGCAAAGGCAATTTGCTGTTATGCACCAGCTTGCCACCATTCAGATAGACATCGCCTTTACCAAATGCCTGATTGCTGTCTGCTGCCAGCGTGCCTGCACTGATAATCGTACCACCGCTGTAGCTGTTATTACCGCTAAGACGCAGAATGCCCGTGCCCAGTTTGGTCAGGCGACCAATACCGCTGATGTCATTTCTCCAGCTATCCTGTGCAAAGAAGCCACCTTTCGTTGCATCCATCGTGACGCTGACATCGCCATTGAATGCAGCGTAAGCATCCGTCGCCGCGAACAGATTCAAGCGGCCCCAGCCTTCTTCATCATCCAGAATCGGATAGCCGGATGGCAATGCGGTGGTTTTCAGCACAACGCGACGCTGATTTGCATCGAGATAAGGCAAACGCGTTTCCAGTAATATTTCCGCCCCTTTTGGTACGACGGCTGGTTTGCTGGTGTCGCCAATCGCTGGCAAGCCAAAAGTCAGACGACGCAGATAATTTGCCTTATTGATCTGGTAGTCAGCAAACCGGTCACTCGCCACAGTGCCGCTATGGGCATAGGTCTGCAAAGCATTAACATCACTCAGTTTCAGGGCATTTTGCAAACCGGATTGTGCCTGTTGATATGCCTGCGTTTTCAGATCATTCTTAGCATTCGCACCGGTGGCAATACTCGCTGTCGCCACGGCCTGCGCCTGCACGCGGCCACTGATCACGTCGAGCGGAGAGTGCATGCCAGCGAGGATACGGTTTTCACCAAGTTCCAGACCCCGCGCCAGCATTTCCTGATAGCGTTGTGGCACCAGATACGCCATCGCAATCGCCTTGCGCACCGCTTCCGCAGAGTGACCGCTGATATAACCGCCATCGGTTGCCGGGGTGGTGCTTTTCGCTGGTTCCAGCGCCGCGACGACCTTGACACTGCTGTTCCAGCGCCAAGGACGGGCGTATTTGAAGAAGCGTTTAGCAGGTTCGGTAGAACCATTTTCTCCGATGTTATTAACAAAATCGACCGCCAGACCAAAACTGGTATTGGTGCTGCTGCCGACGCCGATATCATTGCCTTTATCGTCATAGCGCACGGATGTCGCATCCGCCGCGATGTCGGTGATGGTCGTGGTTTGTTGCGCACTGCTACGCCATGCCTGCGTCAACGGGCCCATGCCATCGATGATGCTGTATCCCTTGTTGCGGCGATCATCCAGATAGGCGGCGAGTTCCTGCTCAGGCGTACGCACTTTAGTTGCGTCGACTACATACTGAATATTGGCGTTGTGTATCGTCGTGTTGAGCACTTTGCCATCGGTCGCATCACCGGGAACCCCGGTCCAATCCGATGCTGTCACTGCCGGAAAGCTGCCATTCGCCGCTGCCGGAGAGCCCGCATCCACCAACAGACTGCGCGGTTGCCAGAGTTGCAGAAAACCCGCAACGACGCGCACACCGGCGTTGGTTTGCAAGGTCGCATAGCGTGCATCGCCGCGTTGATTGGTATAAGCAAAGTCAACGTATGGAAGCACTTTACTTTCGTCAGCAACCGGCGCGCTATCGGTAACACCAGAACCTTTGGGTGCATCCGGAATAACTAAAGTCGCCGTCGCCACGACTGAATCGGAAGATCCGCCACAAGCGACAAACATGAAGCCAGAAATCAGAACGGCAGAAATCGTACGTAGCGGAAATGAGGTTTTTATCATTTTCTATACACAGTGAGATGAATGGGTCGGCCGAATCAACGAATAGAACAAGTCGAATACGGGCGCTCACTATAAGGGCGGCGTATGTCATCCCTGTGACACCGTTCATTCAATGCAGACTACGACGAAAAATAACTCACCGATTCAGGCGTAAAACTTATTTTTAAGTATTTACTGAATAAGATATAGTATACCCCCCTACCCTATTTTATTTGATATGAGCCATACGATTAAAGATAAGCAAAAGCTACTGAACCGGGTACGCCGTATCCGTGGGCAGCTCGATAGCATAGAGCGGGCGCTGGAGGAGGAAAAAGGCTGCATGGAAATACTGCATCAGATCACCAGCTGCCGCGGCGCGATGAATGGCCTGCTCGCCACGGTACTGGAAGACCACATACGCACGCATTTGATCGATGCGCCGCATGACAGCACCGAACACAATGAAGACCACACCGATGCACGCGAACAGCTGATTGATGTGGTGAAAAGTTACTTAAAATAAAGCGCTCAACATGATTGAATTCTCAACTCTGCTGCAACAAGGCGCAACGAATGCGTGGTTGTTTATTCCCAGCGCCATCCTGCTTGGCGCTTTACACGGACTGGAACCTGGCCATTCAAAAACCATGATGGCGGCATTTATCATCGCCGTGCGCGGAACACTGACGCAGGCCGTTTTGCTGGGTTTGTCGGCAACCCTGTCGCATACCGTCGTTGTCTGGATCATCGCACTGGCCGGTATGTATTTCGGCCAGCAATGGAATGCCGAAGCCACTGAACCTTACTTACAGGTTGTGTCTGCAATCCTGATTATCAGCATCGCCGTCTGGATGATGTGGCGTACCTGGCGCGAGCAGCATCATGCTCACCACCATCACCACGATGATATGCAAGAAATCGATACAGGGCATGGCATTGTGCGACTGGAGATATTTGAAGACGGCGTACCGCCACGGTTCCGGCTCTATCAAGACAATCAGGACAAGCAGCACAATCACGTCTGGACGGCGGAACAGCTGACGTTGGAAACCGTGCGTAACAAGAAAGATCACCAGACTTTCAGGTTTGTGCAACGGGAAGGCTTCATAGAATCAGAACAGACGATTCCTGAGCCGCATGAATTCTCTGCCCATTTGCACTTAGGTCATGGCAGCCACTCGCATGAATATGTCGTGCATTTCACAGAACATGAACATCATCATACTGAGTCAGACGGCCTTGACGTGGCCGGTGACGAGTATCAGGATGCGCATGAACTTGCCCATGCGAACGACATACGCCGTCGCTTCACCAACCGCGAAGTAACGACCGGACAAATTGTCATGTTTGGTTTAACCGGCGGCCTCATTCCCTGCCCGGCGTCAATCACGGTCTTGCTGCTCTGCCTGCAACTGAAAAAGGTCGCGCTGGGTGCAACACTGGTGCTGAGTTTCAGCATTGGCCTGGCGCTGACCATGGTCATGTCTGGCGTGTTGGCCGCACTGAGCATCAAACACATCTCGAAACGCTGGAGCGGTTTCGGCACATTTGCCCGCAGAGCGCCGTATTTATCCGGCGCTCTGATTTTACTGGTCGGGTTCTACTTGGCTTATCAAGGCTTGCATAGCTTACTGAAATAAGACCAGAACTCATTTCATCAATAAGGATGAGTGCGGGTAAGGTGATTCGGGATGCAGTGCAAGGCGTGACGCGTAGCTAAAATACTTAGTTAGCGACACCATACTGCAATGCATCCGATCCATTATTAAAACGTTTTGCTGATGCTGACGACCAGAGCCGTCTTACCAAGAAACTTCCCGTTTGCCGGCGATGCATAGCTCGTCTCACTGGCATTCGTACCAACCACCGCCACAGCGCCTGTCAAGACACCGAAATCTTTGGTGATGCCGATTTTCCAATCCGTATAGCTGCTGGCACTGTTATTTTTCACTTGTTGACGCCCCGCATGGATGTTCAACGTTAGCCCAGTGGCGACGTCGACGTTGGCACCCAGATCAAGATAGCCACTGTTTTTACTGTCAGCCATACCGAATAAATTGGTGACCGCATGTGAATACTTCAGGTATGCCGGACCATAGGTCAGTTGCCCGTAAACCTCGGTGGTATTCGCATCCGTGGCCAATCCATTGGAAGGATAAACATAAGTCAGAACACCAATGTCGT
>Ga0209023_10003059_pt1 | contig 20218 bp, 18 predicted proteins | sample LakOneMetagenome_FD_187468 | JGI IMG/M metagenome (GOLD analysis project Ga0209023, IMG submission 187468) | Freshwater and sediment microbial communities from Lake Erie, Canada (SPAdes) (version 2) | ecosystem: Environmental > Aquatic > Freshwater > Lentic | place: Lake Erie, Canada...
AAACTGAAGGGAGAAGAAATAAGGAAAGAGGCGCAAAAAGAAAAATTCAGGAATGAATCAGAAAAACAAAAATCGGAACAGGAGAAAAAAGATGTTATTGCCAAACGTACCAGGAACATGCAGTATATGCTGATCGGGACTTTTTTGCTGCTTGGGGTATTCCTTTTGTATGGATATATTCAGAAGAACAAGGATAAGAAACGAATTGAAAAGGCTTACAGCGAATTAAAATCAACGCAGGCTCAATTGATCCAATCCGAAAAGATGGCAAGCCTTGGAGAACTCACTGCCGGGATCGCACATGAAATTCAAAACCCGTTGAACTTCGTTAATAATTTTTCTGAAGTGAGTGTTGAATTGATAAAGGAAATGGTTGAGGAAGTTGATAAAGGAAATCCTGAAGAAGTTAAAGCCATTGCAGATGATCTTGTACAAAACCTGGAGAAAATAAATCATCATGGTAAACGGGCAGATGCAATCGTAAAAGGAATGCTGCAACACAGTCGCAGCAGCAGTGCCACGAAAGAACCAACAGACATCAATAAGCTGACAGATGAATATTTACGATTGGCTTATCACGGATTAAGAGCAAAAGACAAATCCTTCAATGCTACATTGAAAACTGATTTTGATGAAAGCATCGGCAGCATCAATATCATTCCGCAGGATATTGGAAGAGTGGTCCTGAATTTAATTACGAATGCATTTTATGTGGTGGATGAAAAGAAGAGATCGGGAATTCAAAACTATGAACCAACCGTTTCAGTGAGTACAAAAAAACTGAATGGAAAGGTTGAAATAAAGGTCAGGGATAATGGCAATGGAATTCCTAAAAAGGTATTGGACAAAATATTCCAGCCATTCTTTACCACCAAACCAACAGGCCAGGGAACAGGACTGGGCTTGTCTTTAAGTTATGATATCATTAAAGCACATGGCGGGGAACTAAAAGCCGAAACAAAGGAAGGTGAATTTGCTGAGTTTGTTATTACTTTGCCTCTGTGATGATCTTTTAATATTCTTTAAAAGTAACTATGCTTTTACAACCAATACTGGCACTTATTATTTTACGCTACCTGCGTAAATCTTTAAAAACATCGGGACTGTTAGCGAAATGGGACCGGCTGTTTATGATCGGCACAGGGCTCTTTGTTGCATTGATAGTAGTGAGCACCACTGTTAAAAGCAGCCAGGAAATAGTATCGTGGATCAGCCACGCCTTACTGTTAGGGCTTATTTACCTTGTCTATTCCCGGAAAGAATTGCAGGCTGCCAGGCAGGTCGTTTTTGCAGTATTGCCATTGATCGCAATTTATCTTATTGAAGATATCGTTATCCTGATAAACGAAAAGTTCCATGATAAATGGGAAAATTATTTTGATATTGCCGGGTTCTTCGCATTCATCTGGATGGCCGCCATGCTGTTCATCAACAGCAGGCAACAAAAAGCACTTGAAAAAGAACGCCTGAAAAGGGAAGAAAAAGAAAAAGAATTCAAGATCACCGAAACATTAAAAGCTTCGCTGGAAATTCAGGTAAAAGAACGAACTGCCGAATTAACCTCACAGAAAGAAGAATTACAACATACACTGGATGAACTGAAATCAACTCAATCACAACTCATCCAATCGGAAAAAATGGCCTCGCTGGGTGAACTCACTGCCGGTATTGCCCATGAAATTCAAAACCCGTTGAATTTCGTGAACAATTTTTCCGAAGTGAATACAGAGTTAATAGGCGAAATGAAAGAAGCGATTGAAAAAGGGAATATAGAAGAAGCCAAATCCATTGCCAACGATATCGCAGATAATGAACAGAAAATAAATCATCATGGCAAACGTGCTGATGCGATCGTGAAAGGCATGTTGCAACACAGCCGCAGCAGCACCGGGCAAAAAGAACCGACAGACATCAATGCCCTCGCAGATGAGTATTTACGGCTGGCCTATCATGGTTTGCGTGCAAAAGACAAATCCTTCAATGCATCGATGAAAACTGATTTTGATGAAACGATCGGTAATATCAACGTCATTCCACAGGATATGGGAAGGGTTATACTGAATTTAATTACCAATGCATTTTATGTAGTAGCCGAAAGGAAAAAACAAAACACTGCCGGTTATGAACCAACAGTAACAGTAAGTACAAAAAAAATAAACAACCGGGTCGAGATCAGGGTAAAGGATAACGGCAACGGAATCCCGCAAAAAATACTGGACAAAATATTTCTTCCTTTCTTTACTACAAAACCCACAGGACAAGGCACCGGCCTTGGTTTAAGCATGAGTTATGATATTGTTACCAAAGGCCATTCCGGTGAGTTGAAAGTAGCAACAAAAGAAGGAGAAGGAACAGAATTTATCATTAATTTACCCTTATAAATATTATATTCATTACATGAAAATTTTAGTTGTAGACGACGAAAAAGATGTGCAGGTACTTTTTGAACAACGGTTCCGCAAAGAGATCAGGAATAATGAAATGGAATTTGTTTTTGCTTTCTCCGGTGAAGAAGCAATAGTGTACCTCGATAAACTAGAGCATGAAGCTGTACTGATATTATCGGATATCAATATGCCCGGAATGAGTGGCCTTGAATTGCTCGGCCACATCAAACAAAAATATCACAAACCGCCTCCTGTTGTTATGATGATAACTGCATATGGTGATGCGGAAAATTATAATACAGCTAAAGAACTTGGAGCAGATGATTTTTTAACCAAGCCGGTAGATTTTACCCTATTAAAAGAAAAACTTAAACCAATAAACTGATGGCAAAGATCTTAGTGGCTGATGATGAGACAGACCTGGAAATGCTCATCAAGCAGAAATTCCGCCAGAAGATACGGGAGCAACAATATGAATTCATCTTTGCCATAAACGGCAATGATGCACTGGATAAAATTCAGCAGCACCCGGATATTGATATTGTACTAAGTGATATCAATATGCCTGAAATGGACGGTTTGACACTACTCAGCAGGCTGGGAGAATCAAGCCCGCTGATAAAATCCGTAATTGTTTCAGCTTATGGGGATATGGAAAATATCCGTACCGCCATGAACCGCGGCGCATTTGATTTCATTACCAAGCCCATCAATTTTGAAGACCTCTCTTTAACAATGGAGAAAACGATCAAGCATGTTTTGCAGATCCGGGATACACTGAAGGCGATCAAAGAGAACAATATCCTTAAAATGTACGTCGATGAAACGGTGCTAAACTTCATGGGTAGCCGCGAATTTGAATCTTCCTTAATGGAAAATGAAACAGTAGAAGCTACTGTAGTATTTCTCGACATCTGCAGTTTTACGTCCATCAGTGAAAATGCACCTGCAGATACGGTTGTAAAACTGCTCAACAATTATTTCGATGTAATGGTAAAGGAAATTCTTGCCCAGGGTGGATATATTGATAAATTCATTGGTGATGCCATCATGGCTGTGTTCCGCGGGCCTTATCACCTGGATAAAGCCATTGACGCATGCCTGGCAGTAAGGAGTGAGATAGAAAAACTACCAACCATCTCGGAACATTTTACTTTTACACCTAAAGTTTCTATCGGGATAAACAGTGGCGAAATGATATCAGGCAATATCGGTTCCGCCAAATTACGCCGCCTTGATTATACAGTGATCGGTGATGTGGTTAATACGGCACAAAGGTTACAGTCTGCCGCCAAAGCCGGACAGATCATCATCAATGAAACGTCTTACCAAAAAGTAAAAGAATCTTTTAACTGCAATAAAGTGGGCGAAGTGATCCTAAAAAATAAGGCCAAACCCGAATTGCTGTACGAAGTGCTCGATTGATTTTATAAAAAAGCTATCTCAAAAATTTTGTTTTTACCATTAAGCCGGGAAGACAAAAATTTGTATCCCATTATATTCATTACTTAACGTCTTCCTGCCTTCCCGGCAAAAAAATAAAAAACCGATGATCAATATCATCGGTTGTCCTGTAAAAGCAATAGGTAGTGTGAGGTGTTTTTCTTTATAACTACAGCATCTGTATTAATAGCCGTTTCTGCAGAGGTAAGAATGGAGGGTACGTACGGTGCAACGGCGAATCTTTTATTAATTTTTTTTAAATAAGCCGGCAGTACAAGTACTGCCGGCTCCCCGCTTATCTAAACATTAAACCTTTCCTAAAAAAACCTTGTGTTTCATTGGTAATCGCAATATTTATAAAAGGCTGGCATTTACCGAATGCCAGTCAGCCAGATGGTTCTCGTTGCTGACAGCAAAGGTCTTTTCGACAGCTATTTCATTTCTTACCTTAATGCTTATCGTGACCGTTTGGCCCAACAGGCATAATGGGTTAAAAACATGTACCCTGAAATAAGCGGTACTTCTCGGGAAGGGAACATATTCCTGGTGTTGAAAATATTTTCCCTTCCGTTCGAGCAAAAAAGGCATGTTTGCTGCATCATAAAAATGAACCAGGAAAGAAGTATCAAAAGAAATAGTTGCTTCGTAACAAACCATTACCTTCTGAAAAAGCTTTGCACCTTCTTCCCTTCCTGTTTTTTTATGAAGCATTCTTTGTAAAAAATTCATGCCCATTAATTTTAAAAGTGGTTTCAGTGGAAGTCAGCAACAACAAATAACTGTTTACTTATTATTGTACAGCAAAGAAAAAATAAATAGAAACCTGTGTGGGAATTTTTCGGTGAATGGGGCTAAAAATTAGATAAGATCCGTTTTTAAAAAGATAAAAAAAACGTCTTGTTATAAATATGTCATTCCGACGAAGGAGGAATCTCATTAAAGATATTGCTACCGTCTTCATGAGACTCCTCCTTCGTCGGAATGATAACTATAATTATATTTATTTCACATTCGGCAGAACCGCCCAGTAACAAAGAACAATGCGCCTTCTTTCATCATTTTCCTTGTAATCTTTAATAGATGGCATTGGAAATTCTTCTCCCTTGCCCTGCCCGATGTATTCGATCTTGAGCTGATCGAAATTTTGAAGCTCCGAAACTTTTTTGAGGAACATGGCTGTTAATTGTTTTATCAAACCCACAGCCCTTAATTCGGAAAGTTTTTGATTCAGTTCTTCTTTTGTGGCATCCCTTTTTCCAAGATTTGTTGTAAGCGTATCAAACAAGGCCCCATAAGGGTTTATTTTCTGCCCATCGGCAAACCCAAGCACCACAAGGGTTGCAGTACGCGGCATGTCTTTGTATTTATTTGAGAATTTCACCAGCGAATCTATCAATGGCAAAAATGATTGCGCTGCCAGGCCTTCCTGTTCTTTGGGAATATTATATAAACCCGGTCCAAAAAAAGCTGCAAGGTCGAACAACACATAATTAGCGGTGTTCAACGCATCTTCCATCATCAGGTATATCTTCAGCCTGTCATCGTATTTTTTATAAAAAGTATCCAGCTGGGCCAGTTTGGGAATGACTTCATTCTTATAAGATTTCCTGAATGCCTTTTTATTATTGGCAAGGTTCTGAAGACTGCTGATCTCTTTATTAATGGAATCCATTTCCTTCCGTATGGATTCTATTCTTGTTGTTAACCGGTTGTTGATATTACTGTCAATTTTCCTGTCCGCAAGTTTTGATTCACCATCTGCAGCGATGGATGTAAGTTTATTTTTTTCTTCTACCTGCGCAGATTGCATGGTCTGCAACTTGTTTGTAACCTCATGCATCTGTTTCGTCCCCACACAGGAGTGTAACCCCAATATGGCAACAATGATCAACAGGTATGTATTAATGATCCGCATGATTTAATTTATTTAGGAACAGCCTTGATAGCAAAATCCACTTTTTTCTTTGCTGTTACAGGTGCCGGCTCTGCCTTTTTTATTTTATTCAGTTTCTGATCGTGAATGATCTTATTGATACTGATGGTTCCATTGGTCTGCAGCGATGAATCTTCCCTGATCGCCTGCATCCGCAACCCAATGTTCACCAGCGTGGTCTTATCGGCAAATACAGTTTCATCTGCCAGTTTGGTGAGACCGCGGCTCCTTTCATTCTTCCTGTTAACGGCCTGCTGGGCACTTTCAGAAAAGAAAAGAAAATAGCCCATTAGTATCAGTATCGCAGTAAAACCTGCAAGCCATATGATCCTGATGGAATTATTGGCAAAATTCCTGATACGTGTTATCTGGTCTGCACGTTTTTCATCATATTTAACCGGAACAGGCAAATGTTATTGTTTTATATAAATGTAATTTAAAGCTACGTTATCGTTTTTTGATCAGCTCAATCGTCTTTACCAATATTGATACCAGTTTATTACCTGCTTCCTCAATAACAGGCCATTCTGCAGCTGACTGCACAAGGTCGTTCATAGAAAAAATGGCTTTATAAACTTCAGAATCAGTACCCAACGGAGATACTGAAGATTTCATGTGATGAAGCACTTTTCGCAGCCCTTCTTTGTCTTTATCCCTCAATGCTGCTTCCAGATCACGGCCATCCAGCGGCAATTGTGTTTCAAGTGCATCAAGGATCGTTTTCATGGCTGCTTCGTTTCCGTTACAAACCTTCGACAGGAACAGGAACGCTGACGCCAATGGCTTTACTGACTGGCCTGTGTCCTGGATTGCCCTGTCTTCAAGATAAATATATTTTTTTATTACGTTCAATAAATGTTGCTCATCAATGGGTTTTGGAATATGGTCATTCATTCCGGCGGCATAACATTTTTCTATTTCATTCGGAAGTACATAAGCCGTCATGCCCACGATCGGTATCCGTTCTGCCACATATTTACGGATAAGCCTGGTGGTTGTAATACCATCGAGCAAGGGCATTTGAACATCCATTAATATCAGGTCAAAATGCTGGTTCTCCAGTAACACCAGCACATCCTGGCCGTTCTCTGCAATCACAGGCTGGATATTGAATGGTGCCAGTAATTTATTTACCAGTAATTGATTCACCCGGTTATCTTCGGCCAGCAATATTGATTTTTGTGACGGGTCTGTGGCACGTTGGGTTGCATGCTGCTGATGAAGTTCGGTATCCTGAACAGGTTGCTTATTGATCTTGAAACGGAGTTCAAAACTAAATACCGACCCTTTTCCCGGCTCACTGGTAACCGTTATGTGCCCTCCCATTGATTCAATGATCATTTTGGTAATGGCCAGCCCAAGCCCTGTTCCACCTTGTTGCCTGATAAACGCATTGTCGAGTTGTTCAAACCTTTCAAAGATCAGGTCAAGTTTATCGTTGGGAATTCCAATGCCGGTATCTTCAACTGAAAAATGAATGCTGGCAGTGTCATCATCCTTGGCAGTCAGATCAGTCTTCAACCTGATAAATCCATCATTGGTGAATTTGATGGCATTGCTGATGAAGTTAACCAGCACCTGCCTTAATCTTTCCGGATCACCGATAAGATTATTTTCCGCCCCTTCGCCTATCTGCAGATTAAAGCCGATTAATTTTTGCTTGGCCACCGTTGCATAGGTTATTTCCAGGTCCCTTAATAATGTATGCAGGTTGAAATTGATATTCTTGATGGCAAGTGCACCTGCTTCAATTTTCGACAGGTCGAGAATATCATTCACGATATGCAAAAGGCTTTCGCTTGAATTGTTGATGATACTGGTATATTGCTGTTGTTCATCATCAAGTTTTGTTTTCGACAATAAATTACTGAAGCCCTTCAATGCATTCAGCGGTGTACGTATCTCATGGCTCATATTGGCCAGGAACTGGTCTTTGATCTTCACCGATTGCAACGCCACTTTACGTGCCTGCTCCAGGTCGCGTATCAGCAGGAACTGCATCACCTGTCTTCTAATGATGATCGTTGCCAGTAACAACACCGCAAGCAATGCCGTAAATGCCAGTGATTTATTAAGCCATGAAACCGTTTCGGCAACATAATTATTTTCTTTAAGTGTGGCACTGAGTGATTTCTCCAGTTCTATCTGGAAGGCCAGTGAATTTACATAGATGCTGTCGCCAAAATGGTTCTTTGCAAGTGAATCCATCAGCTGTGCATTATCGTTAGATGATAATATAGCTGATGACAATGCCGTTTGCCTGTTTACCAGCAGTATTATTTTTTCCAGTGAAGAAGATATACCTGCTTCATTGATGATCTTTTCAAGCTGGCCCGCTTTCTGGATCAGTTTATTCAGCGAATCTTTTATCCCGGCCCTGTTCTTAAAATCGTAGGAAGGTTTTTCGGTTAAGATCTTTGATTCCAGTTCAAAAGAAAGGTTTACCATTTCTTCTATCCGGTTGTTGATCACAAATGTTGCGGTGGCCTGTTTGTTTCCCTTCACCAGCCTGTCTACCGACCTTGAAGTATTGATCTGCGTTATGACCAGCACGGTTATCAGCGCCAGCACCATCAGCACTATCCAGACAAAAAAACTGTACGATTTTTTCATGTTAGTAAATACCTATAGGAAATTTAAATGACCAAGCAACCTGCTTTTATAAAAATCAGAAAGCGGTACTGCTGTTGTATTTAAAAATACCACATTGTCTTCTATATAATCTATTTTATCAACTGCCACGATATAACTCCGGTGAATACGGATGAATTTTTTGGCAGAGAGTTTTTCTTCCAGCACTTTCAGTGTTGCATGTATCACATAATATTTATCGGCAAAATGGATCTTTACATAATCCCCTTTTGCTTCCAGGAAATAAATATCATTGAATAATATTTTCCGGATTGTCTTTCCGTCTTTGATAAAAATATAATCCTGCTCTACATTGTTTATAAGTACATCTTCCTGTTGAATCAACTCAATGGCCCTTCTTACAGCTGTTAATAATCTTGGTAATAAAACAGGTTTTACAATATAATCAACAACGTTCAGTTCAAATGCTTCAATAGCATATCCCTGGTTGGCAGAAGTAAGAATGGTCATCGGGCGCACGGTCAGCGATTTTAATAATTCTATACCGCTCATGCCGGGCATTTCAATATCAAGGAAAAGCAAGTCAACTTTATTGTGCGAAAGAAAGGCACTTGCTTCTATAGCACTGTCGCACACAGCAGCTATTTTCATTTCCGGTATCTGTTCCAATAACTGAACCAATAATAATGAAGCGATCTTATTATCATCTACAACAAGGCAATTATAGTTCCTGTTGCCATTGCCTGTACCTGAACTATCCATGATATCAGTTTACCCTTTTATTTATATTGAATATTTGTGCAGCATGGTATTGCCACACCCTTACGAAGATATTATTAAATTTCTTTAGAAGAACACCGTTATTGCAGGGTATTATATTAAACGTCATTGCGAGGTACGAAGCAATCTGCATTATTAACCAGGTAGATTGCTTCGTACCTCGCAATGACGAAATGCATTTTACTTAACTTCCTGCATATCCACCAGCCTTTTATAAAAACCATTCTGGTTGATAAGGCTGTCGTGGGTACCTCTTTCTACAATTTCACCCTTTTGCAGCACCACGATCTCATCTGCATGGCGAATCGTACTCAGCCTGTGCGCAATCACGATGGAGGTGCGGTTACTCATGAGGTTATTGATGGCATCCTGGACAAGCCTTTCGCTTTCTGTATCCAGGGAAGATGTTGCTTCATCCAATATTAATATCGGTGGATTTTTAAGCACAGCCCGGGCAATGGTCATGCGCTGGCGTTCACCACCACTGAGTTTTAGACCGCGGTCGCCGATATTGGTCTCATAGCCTTCATCTTTTGTTTTGATAAAATTGGCAGCATTGGCGATCGTGGCGGCATGTTCAATTTCTTCTTTTGAGGCATTGTCTTTTGCCAGCGCAATATTGTTTGCAATGGTATCATTGAACAGAATGGCTTCCTGTGTTACAATGCCCATCTGGTTGCGGATAGAATGCAGCGTGTAATTTTTTATGTTAACCCCATCGATCAACACCTCGCCTTCACCTGCATCAATGAACCTTGGGATAAGATCGGCCAGGGTACTTTTTCCGGCACCACTGCTCCCAACCAATGCGATCGTTTTTCCCTTACCGATAGTAAGGCTTATATTTTTTAATATCACAGTATCCTCATAACTGAAACTCACATTTTTTAATTCAATTGAACCGGAGAATTCCTTCAGTTCCTTTGCATCGGGCAATTCCTTGATGCCCACATTTTCATTGATAAGATTTTCGATACGCTCAATACTTGCTGCCCCTTTCTGTATGTTGTAAGATGCACTGGACAAGGATTTCAGCGGTTGTATCAATTGTGTAAAAATGGCAATATACGCAAGGAAATCACCTGCATTCAACGTAAAGGACGGATCGCCGCTTAACACCAGCCTTCCGCCATACCAGAGAATGCAAAGCACTGCCGTTACACCCAATGCTTCCGAAACCGGTGAAGCAAGATCTCTTCTTCGGTTAGCTTTGTTCTTTAGATGATACATCATCTCATTCTCATGCTCAAACTTCTTCTGTATCTTTTTTTCTGCATTGAATGCTTTAATGATCCTGATACCTCCAAGCGTTTCTTCAATGGTTGAAAACAAAACACCGAACTGTTGGAGCACACTTTTATTTTCTTTTTTCAATGAGCGCCCAATCCTTCCAAGAATAAATCCGGCAATGGGTAAGAAGATGACAAGGAATAATGTAAGCTGCGGGCTCAGTATCACCATGTACACAAAAAATAAGATGATGGTGATGGGTTCCCGGAAAACGCTTTCGAGTACACTTACTGTTGAGCCCTCCACATCTGCAAGGTCGTTGGAAAGTTTGCTCATGATATCGCCCTTTCGTTGCTCACTGAAATAACCGATCGGCAGCTGAAGAATCTTTGAATACATGCTGCTACGCATATCGTTCAGTATCCTGTTGCGTATCGGGTTTAAAAAATACATGCTCAAATATGCAAATATGTTCTTCAATATGATGGCCGTGAATACGATCAGGCATATTACCATCAGGGCTTTTATATTCCCGCCCGGTTCACCGATCAGTTTATACAGCCATTCTTTTACATAATTTACCGGGTTTATCCTGTTAAAGAACCCGGTACCTGTTGCAACTTTAAATACGTCACCCTGCTTGAAAATGAGCATCAAAAAAGGACTGAGCAACCCTAATGACAATACGCCAAATATGGCCGACAGTATATTAAACCCGAAATAGCTGATTACCAGCCTGGGATATTTTTTTATGTATTTGAAAATGGTTCTTAAACTCTTCATGCCTTGCAGTAAATATTAAAAGGGAGAAAACCCTGCAAAGTAAGTAATTTTACCGCGATTAATGAGTAAACAATATGTTAGAAGGTAAAAGACAAAAACAGGTAGCTTCTGTGCTGGAGAAAGACCTGAACGAAATTTTTCAGCGCCTGGGGCTTTCGATGATGAATGGCGGGATGATATCAATCTCATCCGTAAAAATCACGCCCGACCTTTTTGATGCAAGGATATACCTTAGTTTTTTTAAAGTATCTGATCCCGTTCAGGCCCTGAAAACAATTGAAGAAAGAAGCTGGGAAATAAAACGTGAACTAACGGCAAGGGTAAGACACCAGTTAAGAAGCATGCCACAACTGAGTTTCTATATTGATGATACGCTGGAATATGTAGATAAGATGGAACAGCTTTTTAAAGACATCAAGACACAGGACGACAAAAATCAAAAAAAATCATAGCCAGATAATGTACCTCGTTTTTGCATGGCGGTATTTTAAAGGGAAGAAATCTGCCAATGCCATCAATATCATTTCGTGGGTTACAACCGGGGTCATTGCTTTTGCCACCTGCTGCCAGATCCTTGTACTAAGTGTTTTCAACGGGTTTGAAGACCTGGTAAAATCATTGTATTCATCTTTTTATCCTGACCTTAAGATCGTTCCTGCTAAAGGAAAAACATTTGTACTTACAGCTGAACAACTTTCACAGATCAAACAACAACCGGGTATTTTAAATGCATCGCTGATCGCAGAAGAAAAAGCCATGCTTAAAAACGAGGATGCCCAGGCAGTGGTTTCTATCAAAGGTGTTGATGATAATTTCCCGAAAGTGAGCGGAGTGCCTTATAAACTTACCGATGGAAAATTCATTACCGGTACAACAAACAATCCGCAGGTAATTGTTGGAATGGGTATTCAGAATGCAACAGGCATTACATTCAATGATGCATTTGCACCAACAGAACTAACGGTCATCCTGCCTAAAAAAAATGTAACAAGCAACGATCCTTTACAATCAATCAGCGAAGGAAATGTGACAGCAAGCGGTGTATTCGCCATACAGCAGGAATTTGATAATAAATATGCCATCACCAATATTGGTTTTATAAAACAGCAAATGGGACTTGCTGATGATGAATTCACTTCGGCAGAAATTAAATTAAAATATGGTTCCAGCATAAAAGAAAGCCAGGATTTGTTGCAAAAGATGCTGGGAAAAAACTATGTTGTACAGACAAAATACCAGCAGAACAGCAACCTGTACAGCACGATGCAACTGGAAAAATGGGCGTTCTATGCAGTACTCACCTTGATACTCATCATTGCAGCTTTTAACATGGTAAGTGCACTCACCATGCTGGTAATGGAAAAGAAACAGGATATTGCCATCCTGCAAAGTATGGGCAGTACAGGTTTGCAGATCAGGAAAATATTTTTGTCGGAAGGATTTTTACTGGCAGGCATCGGTGCTGCGATCGGGATATTGATGGCCGTTATCATCTGCCTGCTGCAATTAAAATTCAAATGGATCAAACTCCAGGGAGGCTCATTCCTGATAGATTATTTCCCGGTAAAATTAATAGCAACAGATTTTTTACTGGTTGCCGGAACTTCCATGGCGATCGCATTATTTGCATCGTGGTTCCCGGCGTATAAAGCGGCAAAGCAACCTTTAGAACTGCGTTAAGTTGATGTGCTGATATGAAAATGTGCTAATGTGCTGATCAATTAGCATATCAGCACATTAGCACATCAGAAAATTTTTAATTAATAATCCCCCAGGGTCTCCGGTAACTGTGCCAGCGCACTTTTCAGTTGTTCATCATTTGGCGCAATTCCATGCCATTCGTGGTGGCCTTCCATGAAGTCGACCCCTTTACCCATAATTGTTTTCATCAATATTACTACGGGCTTGCCTTTTCCTGATAATGACTTGGCTTTTTCCAGTCCTGCAACAGTAGCATCCATGTCATTGCCATCCATTTCCATCACTTCCCAGCCAAACGCCTCAAATTTCGCATGAAGGTTTCCCAGGCTCATCACTTCTTTGGTTGGGCCATCGATCTGCTGACCATTCCAGTCAATGGTAGCGATCAGGTTATCAACCTTTTTATGTGCCGCAAACATAATGGCTTCCCAGTTCTGGCCTTCATCAAGTTCACCATCGCCATGTAAGGAAAAGACAGTATTACTGTCATTATTTAGTTTTTTTGCATAAGCAGCGCCTATGGCCACACTCATCCCCTGGCCCAAAGAACCACTGGCAACCCTTACACCCGGAAGGTTTTCGTGTGTGGTTGGGTGCCCCTGCAAACGGGTATTGATCCTCCTGAAAGAGGAAAGTTCAGCAATGGGAAAATATCCGCTCCTCGCCAATGTGCTGTAAAAAACGGGAGAAATATGTCCGTTACTCAGGAAAAAAATGTCTTCACCGATGCCATCCATTTTAAAATCAGGGTTGTGCTTCATGATCTTGAAATACAATGCAGTAAAGTATTCCGTACAACCCAATGATCCGCCGGGATGGCCGCTTTGAACGGCGTGTACCATTCTTACAATATCCCTTCTGATCTGTGATGCAATCTCTTTAAGGTCGCTCATCGTATATGTTTTTTTAATAATTACCGGTTAAATAATGATGCAAACCTACTTTAAATCAGTGCACGTGCAAAGAAAAAAACGGCCAATGCCTATCTTTAGTAATAAGTTCATTAATATGCCGTTATTTAATTGCATATTTGCATGGGATCTCTGGGCATTATCAGGAAAAAATACCCTTTTATGGGTAGATCCGGAGATTTCTTAGGATTTAAATTCGTTCTGCAAAACATATTTGATACTTTTGTGAAACTAGGACTGTTTTAAACCAATTGCATGGATAATATTTTACTTACCACGGGGCTAGCGTTTTTAATAACGTTTTTCGCCATTCCTGTTATTATTCAGGTTGCAAAAGATAAAAAACTTTTTGATGAACCGGATGAAAGAAAGGTTCACAAAGCTGTTATTCCAACCTTAGGCGGATTAGGCATTTTCGCAGGTTTCATTGTTGCTACACTCATGGGCGTTCCTAAAGGGATCACAACCGAACTACAATATTTTGCTGCAGCATCCATTGTTATTTTCTTCCTGGGTATGAAAGACGATATCCTCGTTTTATCAGCAAGCAAAAAATTCATCGGCCAGTTGATCGCAGCCGGCATACTCATAAAATTCGGCGGCGTACAGATCACAGACATGCATGGTTTTCTTGGAATTAATTCAATTCCGCATATTGCCAGCATTGCACTTTCCCTTTTCACCATCATTGTTATTACAAATTCTTTCAATTTAATTGATGGCATCGATGGACTTGCAGGAAGCCTGGGCCTTCTCACAACACTTATATTCGGATCTTACTTTTTCTATATCGGCCAACTGGCATATGCAGTAATGGCCTTTGCTCTTTCCGGAAGTCTGGTAAGTTTTTTAATCTATAATTTTTCTCCCGCAAAAATATTTATGGGAGATACAGGATCGTTATTATTAGGGCTGATCAATTCAATACTTGTAATTAAATTCATCAACCTCGGCGGTTCTCCGGGCGTGTACATGCCTTTGGCAGCTGCGCCTGCTATTGGTTTCTCCATCCTGATGATACCATTGTTCGACACCTTGAGGGTATTTGGTTTAAGGATACTTGACCGCAGGTCGCCATTTAGTCCTGATAGAACCCATGTTCATCACTTCCTACTCGACATTGGTTTTTCCCATAAAAAAATTACACTTTCCTGTGTAAGTTTAAATATCCTTTTTATCGCACTGGCATTCGGCCTTCGCAACTTTGGGACTACCATTGTTATGGGAGTTTTGTTATTGACGGGGTTCTTATTCATCGGCCTCATTTACTTCCTGCGCCAGAAGAACAAAACAGTTTCTGTTGATGAGATCGTGGAAAATGAAATGAGAAAATCCCATAAGATCTTATCCCTTTCAACTGAAACAGTGGAAGTAGAATAATCATTTCTGTTCAACAGCATCTTTCTTCATATTTAGTTAAACTTAAAAACTACCTGCAACTAATAGTAGTTTTTTATAGCTTTGCAGCCAATTCAAATCATTATGTCAGAAGATCTAAATAAAATAATGGCAGACACTGAATCTGCTATGAAAAAAGCCATCAACCACCTGGAAGCTGAACTTGTTAAGATACGTGCCGGTAAAGCAAGCCCGAATATGCTCGACGGGATCATGGTTGACTACTACGGCAACCCAACGGCTGTTAACCAGGTTGCCAATGTATCGGCGCTGGATGCCCGTACTATTTCTGTTCAGCCATGGGAAAAAAATATGTTAGCGCCAATTGAAAGGGCCATCATTGCGGCCAATATCGGCATCAATCCCCAGAATGACGGTAATGTGATACGCCTTTTCCTGCCACCGCTTACAGAAGAGAGAAGGAAAGAACTGGTAAAGAAATGCGGTGGTGAGGGTGAAAATGCAAGGATCTCTGTAAGGAATATCCGCAGGGAATGTATTGAGCACATCAAGAAGTTACAAAAAGACGGGCTAAGTGAAGATGCGGCAAAGGATGCAGAAAAAGAAGCACAGGACCTTACCGATAAATTCATCAGCCTGGTAGAGAAACACCTCGAGGCAAAAGAAAAAGAAATAATGGTTGTTTAAAAGTTGCCACTGATTAAAAAATTTATTACCAGCTAACCGCCAATAAAGAGACAGAAAATAATGATCTGCTGAGATCATTAAAAAAATCAGTGAATCTGTGGCAATAAATAATTTTACTGCCGTTGTTGGTCGTATGATTGCCGTTGTTGGTCGCCTGACCAACAACTTATAACTGACCAACAACTTATAACTGGCGAGCAACTTATAATTAGCAAGCTTTTCATTTTAATATTTTATGCTGCAGTTTGTCCGCGAAACCTGGTTCATCATTTTTTCACTCCCATTATACAGCATATTAATAGGAACAGAGATCCTTTTAAGCAACTGGCGTGAAAAAAAATTCTACAGTTTCAAAGCCACTTTGCAAAACGTTTACTTCACCATATTAAATGCCTCACTGGATGTTTTATTAAGATGGGCATTTTATGTTGGCGTGTTGGTATGGGCATATCAATTTCACTTTTTTACAATGGAAAATGTATACCTCTACTGGTTTGCATTATTCATGCTGGAAGACCTCGCTTTTTATTTCGAGCACCGGGTAGATCATTACTGCCGTATTTTCTGGGCTGTGCATGTTACCCATCATTCATCAGAAGAATTTAATTTAACAACTGGCTTTCGTTCTTCGGTATTGCAGCCGGTTTACAGGTTCATTTATTTTATCCCGATCGTATTACTTGGCTTTCGTCCGCTGGATGTTGTTTTCATGTATTCGATAACCCAGACTTACGGCATACTTGTTCATACACAATTCATCCGTAAAATGCCCCGCTGGTTTGAAGCGGTATTTGTAAGCCCTTCGCATCATCGTGTTCATCATGCAAGTAATATTCGGTACCTGGATAAGAACATGGGCATGTGCCTCATCATCTGGGATAAAATTTTCGGCACATTCCAGGAAGAACTGGAAAGCGAACCGGTAAAATACGGATTGACAAGACCCGTTGAAAATATCAACAACCCTTTTAAAGTGATCTTCCATGAATGGCAAAGCATCGGTAAGGATATGAGAAAAAATATTCCCTTTTCAACAAGGATAAAATATTTATTCATGCCACCCGGGTGGAGCCACGATGGCAGCAGCAAAACGGCGGATCAGTTGAGAAAGGAATTATTATAACTATTTTTTGATTGAACCAATTATCCCCTAAATTTAAATATGCAAATATTACCTGTAACAGATGAAGCAGGCAGCAAACTCTTTATAAAAGTTCCCCTGTCTATTTACAAAGATGATCCCAAATGGATAAGGCCGCTTGATAAAGATATCAACGAGGTCTTTGATGAAAAAAAGAACAAGGCATTCCGCTTTGGTAAAATAGAACGCTGGATATTGAAAGACGATAACGGAAACCCTATTGGCCGAATCGCCGCTTTTGTAAATAAAAAATATAAGAATAAAGGCGATGATATGCCGGTTGGCGGTATTGGTTTCTTTGAATGTATCAATAACCAGGAAGCTGCTGATCTTTTATTAGACAATGCAAAACACTGGCTTATCAGCAATGGCATGGAAGCAATGGATGGCCCCATTAATTTCGGCGAGCGTGACCGTTGGTGGGGAATGATCACACAAGGTTATACCGAACCGTTATATTGCATGAATTACAACCCGCCTTATTACGTTACGCTTTTTGATAATTATGGTTTCAAACCTTTTTACAACCAGGTATGCTTTGGGTTGGATGCACAGGCAAGGGTTTCAAAAAAAGTGCTCGACAGGCATAAAGTTTTGGCTGCTAATCCTGATATTAGTTTTGGTACCATCAAAAAAAATAACCTTGAAAAATATGCTGTCGATTTTGTGGAAGTATATAACAAGGCATGGGCGGGACATGGCGGTTTAAAGGAACTAAGCAAAGAACAGGTGATACTTATGTTCAAAAAAATGAAACCGGTAATGGATGAAGACATTGTATATTTTGCATACCACAAGGGTGTTGCGATCTGCATGTTCGTTAACCTGCCGGATATAAACCAGTATTTCAAACATTTTAATGGAAAATTCGGGTTATTACAGAAACTGGAATTTTTATGGAGACAACGGTTCAGGAAAGCAAGAAAATTTGTGGGAATGGTATTTGGAACCGTACCGGAATGGCAGGGAACGGGAATTGATGCCTATATCATTGCCGAATGTGAAAAGATCGTACAAAGGCCACCGCAACTTTACCTGCAATATGAAATGCAGTGGATCGGGGACTTTAATGTGAAAATGATCAATGTGGCTGAAAGCCTTGGCGAAACTTACAGGAGCCGTCAATTGACAACTTTCCGTTATATTTTTGACCGGACAAAGGAGTTTAAAAGGCACCCGATGCTCAGTTAAACCATGTGTAGATTGTCATTCCGGCGAAGGAGGAATCTCATGAGATGCTTCGTACCTCTGCATGACAATTAAAACCCTAAAATCAGGAATTAAAAATTTAGATTTGCACAAATCAGTAATGATTTTGATCACCGCATATTATGGATAAATTCATTGTTTCAGCGAGGAAGTACAGGCCACAGAATTTTAGCACTGTTATTGGGCAGTCGCACATAACCACTACGCTTAAAAATGCCATCAACAATAACCAGCTAGCCCATGCATTTTTATTTTGCGGGCCACGTGGCGTGGGTAAAACAACCTGTGCCCGTATACTGGCAAAAACGATCAACTGCGAGAACCGCACAAAAGATGGCGAAGCATGCAATACATGTAACAGCTGTACTTCGTTCGACAGTGGTATCTCCTTAAATATTCATGAACTCGATGCTGCGAGCAACAACTCTGTTGATGACATCAGAACACTGGTAGAACAGGTTCGCTTTGCACCACAGGCCGGTAAATACAAAGTATATATCGTGGATGAGGTTCATATGCTGAGTGCCGCTGCCTTCAATGCATTTTTGAAAACACTGGAAGAACCGCCACCTTATGCCATTTTCATTTTGGCAACAACAGAAAAGCACAAGATACTTCCAACGATACTGAGCAGGTGCCAGATATTTGATTTTAAGCGTATCACCAATAATGATACGGTAGAACACCTGCAGGAAATATGTGAGAAGGAAAACATTACTGCCGAAAAAGCTGCGCTGCATGTGATCGCTCAAAAAAGTGAAGGTTGCATGAGGGATGCATTGAGTATCCTGGATAAAATTGTAAGCTTCACAGGCGGGCATCTTGATTATGCCAATACATTGGAACACCTGAATATCCTTGATGAAGATTATTATTTCAGGCTGCTCGACCAGATGCAGAAACAACAGTTAGCCGAATCGTTGCTGTTGTTTGATGAAATAAACCAAAAGGGATTTGAAGGCGATACCTTACTGGAAGGATTTGCAGAATTCGTACGCAACTTACTGGTAAGTAAAGACGCAAAAGCCGCAACCTTACTGGAAGTAGCAGACGATTTTAAACAGAAGTATTTACAATATGCCCAGCAGGTTTCTACAGGCTGGTTAATTGCCGCATTGAACCTGTTAAATGATGCCATCATCAATTACAAACAGGCCAGGAATAAAAGACTGCACATTGAAATGCTGCTGATAAAACTAAGTTACCTGCAACAGGCTGTTCAACTCGTAGCAGATGATTCCGGTATAAGTAAAAAAAAACTAACGGATAATACAAAAGCCGTTTCATTCAGGGCATTACCACTTATCAGGGTAAAAGAAAGCAACAGTTCTGCTGAGGCAATAAAGCCTGTTTCAAAAACTTCATCTGCAACACTGATCATAGAACATACTCCGGAAATAAAGCAAACAATTCCTGTACAGCAGAAAGTTGCTGAACAAACACTAAAGCCAAAAGCAAAACTCGGATCGCTTGAAAAATTAAGGGAACAGATCAGTATAAAAAATCAAACAAGCGGCAACAATACAAAGCCGTTAACAGCCGAATCTTTACAAGCAGCTTGGGATGGCTTCATTGAAAAACTGGCAGAGAAAAAGAACCATTCGGCCGTGACCGTTTTTAAAATGGCGACATTTCAGATCCTGGATGAAAATAGTTTTGACATCATAACTAAAAGCAACCTCAATCAAAAATTCATAGAGGCGGAAAGATCTGCTTTGATTGATTACATGCAGAAATTCTTTAACAATCGTTTTCTTAAGTACCAGTTTCAGTTGGTGGAAGATGAAAATGAGGAAGAAGTTGATAAAAGTCCGGTTTTAAACAGGACGCAGCAGTACCAGCTTTTGGCAAAAGAATATCCGCTTATTGAAGAATTGAAAAAACGCCTGAGCCTGCAAATTGACTAGCAGCTACTTATTTCGTCGGCGAGTGGCGTTGTATGGCACAAGAGTGCGACGCCACCGAAGATGCCCGGAGAAATATAGCCGGGTACAAAATCAACCCATACTTTTCCTGTTTTTGCATTAATTTCGGGATTCTAAATTGATAAATTAAGAAATAT
>Ga0209023_10003060_pt1 | contig 20217 bp, 23 predicted proteins | sample LakOneMetagenome_FD_187468 | JGI IMG/M metagenome (GOLD analysis project Ga0209023, IMG submission 187468) | Freshwater and sediment microbial communities from Lake Erie, Canada (SPAdes) (version 2) | ecosystem: Environmental > Aquatic > Freshwater > Lentic | place: Lake Erie, Canada...
GACTGACGATGGCGCAACAGCAATCTGATCCGCTGGCTGTAATCGGTCTTCACATGGGTTGCCTTGAACAGGCCGGTGCGTATCGCCTGGGCGATCGGGCGGGCATCGCGACGATCCGTCTTCACCGGCGAGGCTTTGGCGAACGCCTTCATCTGCCGAACCTCGATGCAAAACACAGGCAGGCCGCGTTCTACCAGACCGCTATACAGCCAGGGCGCAAGTGGGCCTGCTTCCAGCCCGACACGTTTAATCGTTCCGGCCATATCAGCAAGGCAGGCGCCGATATCATCGGGGTGGCTGGCGACGCTGCGCTCCAGGACCACCCCGCCGTCTTCACCCAGTACGCACACGGCGGTCTGTTCCAATGACACGTCCAATCCGACATAGTATTCCACGGCGGTTCTCCTTCTCTGTTTCATCACAGAGCGATCCTATCGCTCAACGGGGAGAACCGTCGCCTCAGAGCTATGCCCAAATTATTCCAGCTCGAATTACGGAGGGATTCGTCAGAGCATCTGATTTGGGGTAATCGATCCGGCTATGATCGAGACGGTGCTGCATTTCGGCGGGCAGAGATGGCCTCCGCCTGGCCTGCGGGTCACGCTGCCGCTGCCTTTTTCTCGTGCCAGACGTAGCGCGTGATGTTGTAGGCGAGGTTGGCCATGCCGATTTTCATCGTCGCTCTCGCGATGCCGATGGTCCTGACGAACAGTCCCATCCTGGCCTTCTGGTGAGCGAAGACATGCTCGATACGCGATCGGATCTTCGATCGCCGGCCATTGGCCCGCGCCATCGCCTCGCTCATCGGCCGACCCTTCGGCTTCTTCTGATGAATGTCGGAGACGAAGCCGTTCCTGTCGAGCCAGGCCTCGTTCTTTTTTGAACGATAGGCTGTGTCGGCCCACACGGTTGAGCCGGTGCTCGGCCGCTTCACCACGTTGCGGAGTTGCGCCCCGTCATAAGCGGCGGCATGCGTGACCGTCCAGCCGCGAATGAAGCCGTGTCGCTGATCGATCGCGGCATGGTTCTTGTAGCCGAAGACGGGAACGGCGATGTCGCGTTTGTGCTCTTTGCCCTCGTCGTCGACCTTGGCTTTCGAGAACTTCACGGTCCAGCGTGCGTCTCGGTCTTTCTGCCGCAGCTTCGCCGGCTTGCCTTTCCAGGCATCAGGGATCTTGCCGGCCTTGATGTCGGCCTTCTCGTCGTCGGTGTTCCTCTGCTTCGGCGCGGCAACGACGGTGGCATCCACAATCTGTCCGCCCATGGCCAGGTATCCTGCTTTCGAGAGGTGCTTGTCGAAACGGGCGAACAGATTCTCCACGGCGCCCGCCTGGGTGAGATGCTCCCGGAACAGCCAGATCGTCTTAGCGTCCGGCACGTGATCGCCGGCATCCAGAAGACCAAGGAACCGGCCGAAGGTGCGCCGGTCCATGATCTGGAATTCTGCCTGGTCGTCCGACAAACTATACAGCGCCTGCAGCACCAACACCTTGAACATCATCACCGGATCATAGGGCGGGCGGCCACCTTTCGCGCCGTCGGACCGCTTCAGCGCCTTGGACAGAGGCTTGCGGAACACTTCCCACGGCACGACAGTGTTCAATTTCTCCAAAGGATCGCCGGCTTCGCTCAGACGCGCATAGCGCTCGTCAACATCCCAGAATCCGGCCTGTCCTCGCATCCGGCGCCTCCCAGCAAATCAGCATGGCGGTGGAACCAAATCTCGGCCGAAAATGCGAGGTAATTCGAGACCTCCAACTGGCCCGACATCCTGCGCATCGCCGCCACCATCGCGGCCGGGAGTGTCGCGCCCAGCCAGATTCTGCGCAAGCTCGCCTCCTATCCGAGGCAGAACGAACTTGCCACGGCTCTGCGCGAGGTCGGCCGCGTCGAGCGCACGTTGTTCATGATCGACTGGATTCTGGATGCCGATCTGCAACGCCGCGCCCAGATCGGCCTCAACAAGGGTGAAGCGCATCATGCGCTGAAGCGGGCTATCAGCTTCCATCGCCGCGGCGAAATCCGCGACCGGTCCGCCGAAGGACAGCACTACCGGATCGCCGGCATGAACCTGTTCGCCACGATCATCATCTTCTGGAACACCATGAAGCTCGGCGAGGTCGTCGCCAGCCAGAAACGAGACGGGAAGCTGCTATCGCCCGATCTCTGGCCCATGTCTCCCCGCTCGGATGGGAGCACATCAATCTCACCGGAGAATATCGTTGGCCAAAGCCTTAGCGTAGTCTGTATGTCCTTTGGGCCGCCAGTTGAGAAGCGAGCCCGATCCTTCAGAATCGAGTTGTCGCGCCGAAGATGGCGCGACCTCGAATTCCGGAGGGATCATGCAAAAGAAAGTTTTCTATGTGGGCCTCGACGTTCACAAGATCAGCATTTCCGTTACGGTTGCTGAAGACGGCCGCGACGGTGCCGTTCGTTTCATCGGCGCTATTCCCAACACGCCGTCCGATATAGCAAAGCTGACGAAACGATTATCGAAAGACGGAGACCGGCTGGAGTTCTGCTATGAGGCTGGCGGATGCGGTTATGGTCTCTATCGGCAATTGCTGGATCTCGGCCATGGCTGCATAGTCGTCGCCCCAAGTCTGATCCCTCGCAAGCCGGGAGAGAGGATCAAAACCGACCGCCGCGATTCCGAGAAACTGGCGCGCCAGCACCGGGTCGGCGACCTGACAAGTGTCTGGGTGCCAGATCCGGTACATGAGGCTGTCCGCGACCTCGTACGTGCGCGCATGGATGCCACCGCCCAGCTCACACGGGCACGGCAGCAATGCCTCGCTTTTCTGCTGCGTCATGGGCGAATTTACGGCCCCAACCGCAAGAACTGGACGCTGCGACATCGACGGTGGCTTGGTCTTCAGACCTTCGAGCAGGCGCCCCATCAGGTCGTCTTCCAGGATTACGTCGAGGCGGTATGGACGGCGCAGGATCGCTGCGACCAACTCGAAGCGCGGATCGCGGCCATGCTCCCGGACTGGTCGATGGCCCCGCTGGTCGGAGCGCTGCGTGCCATGCGTGGGCTCGACACGATCTCGGCGGTGATCTTCCTGGCATCGGTCGGCGATCTCGGTCGGTTCGAAGCGCCGCGCCAGCTCATGGCCTATTTGGGCCTGGTGCCGTCCGAGCAGTCGAGCGGCACGAGTGTGTGGCGTGGTGGCATCACCAAAGCGGGCAGCAGTGAAGCGCGCCGGATGCTGGTAGAGGCAGCTTGGAGCTATCGCTATCCACCACGCCTGGCGTCGGAAAAGGTGCTGATCGTCGAGCGGCAGGAGAAGCCGGTGCGCGACATTGCCTGGAAGGCGCAGGTGCGGTTGTGCGGGCGCTATCGCAAGCTCAGTGCGACCGGAAAGAAGCCAACCGTCGTCGTTACCGCTATCGCACGCGAACTATGTGGGTTCATCTGGGCGATCGGACAGGAAGTGGCGCCATTGCCGTCCTAACTTTCGCCCCGTTCGGCCGGGGGCGGAGCGCAAGGTCAGGCAATCCTCGAGAATCCTATGGGCCGGTTCAACCCGACGCCCGTGCGTAGTGCGAGGCAGGCCGCGACGAAAAGCGTTCCTGCGGTATCCAACCCGCGCATGGGAGATTGATCGACCGTCGCCCAGCGGCTGCTCCGCCCTCGACCCAACGGCATCGTCACGACACCAAGCACCGCCATGCTTGCGGCACGGCGGAAGGATTTATGCGGCGTCCCACTTGAAAAAGGACATGGGAGGATTCCGCCCCTTCCCGCAAACGACCCGCCCTCCGGCGGCATTGATGCTGTGGCCGCGGCGGAGGTCCAGATCATGCTCGCCTACGGCGAGGCGCTGGCAGGGACCGGAAAGCCGCTGGTCGCGTCGGGGAGCATTGGCTCGCCAAGTTGGGAAGGCCTGGGCCGGCCACCGAGGCCAAGCTGCGAGGCTCTGGTGCATTGAGGCTATCGCATAGAGCGGTGACTTTGTATCGGTCTCAGCGGACGCGTATTGCCAGGTTGGAGAAGCGCCGCTGACCGCCGGGCGTCGCCCGGCACGGCGGACGCCAGCCGGAAATCGCCTCATCCGAGAGCCAGAGCCTGATATCGCCGCGCCGAACCAGGCCACGGTCGTATTCCACCCAATTCCACACGCGATACTTCGCCCGCGGGGTCCGATGCCGGCGAGGCTCATTGAATTTGAACGGCATGATCGGCTCGGCTAAGTTGCAGAGACCAAACTCATACCATCGCAGGAGCATTGCTGCACCAAACCCACAGCAGCCACGAAGAACCTAGCCCACATCCGACAGCGCCTGACGCCAAGCCAATGCCGCCTGAAGCCCTTCGTCCTGCCTGATCCTGTCGAACTGTTCCCGTTCGGCGTTGCGATGAGATTCCAGAAAAATCTCGATCTCAAGCCCCTGCAACACCGCTTCCTTGAACCCCATGACGTCGTATGTCCGATTGATCGCCCGTTTCAGATATTTCACGGCATGGGGCGACGACGAAACGATACGCCGCGCCATCCTGTCCGCCCGCACCTCGAGATCGCCGTCAGGGACAACCTCGTTGACGATGCCCATCTGGCATGCCCGGACGGACGTAAGGCGGTCGTCCCCGGTAAACAATATCTCTTTGGCAAGCTTGGGCCCGGTTACCCAAGGCAGTAGAAGCGCCACAGCGCCGGAGCCGAACTTGGCTTCGGGCGCACCGAGCAATGCGGAATCTGCGGCAACAACGATGTCGCAGGCCAGCATAAGCTCGAATGCCCCGCCCAGACAGTAACCGTGGACGGCGGCAATTGTAGGCTTCGGGCTGTTCCAGAAGCGCAGGATCAGGTCCAGGTCCTCTTCGAGCACGGCCCGCCATCGCTCGCCATCCATTTCGCCGCGCGCCGCCGCGGCCTTCAGGTCGAATCCCGCCGAAAACGTGCGCCCCTCGCCTGAAATTATGACGGCCTTGACGGCTGCGTCGGTATCGACAATGTCCATCGCTGCATTCAGGTCGCGCATCATCGCCGGGTTGATGGCGTTCAGAGCGCCGGGCCTGGCGAGAACGATTCTGGCCACCCCCTTGTCGACATGGAAACGGATCGTAGAAAACTCCGGGGAGCCCGTCGCAGTTTCAGTTGAATTGCCATTCGTCATGATCTGAACCAATTATCTACACCTTCGATGCGTCCGGAGCTGGCACCGGAATGATCACCGCATCCACTGCTCGCACACCGCCCGGCGTGGCGATCAGCGGGTTGACGTCGATCTCCGAAAGCACGCCGCGGAGGTCGTCCGCCAGCCAGCTTAACCGGACCAGTGCGTCGACGACGCCTTGCTGATCGACGCCCGGCGATCCCCGATAGCCGTCGAGTATCGGGTGACACTTCAGCGAGGCGACCATTTTCCTGGCATGCTCGACCGAAAGAGGACCGATCGCCGCCGCCTTGTCTTCCAGCAACTCCATCAGCACCCCACCCGCCGAGACAACCAGGAGAGGCCCCCATTGCGGGTCGACGGATACGCCCAGCGCAAGCTCGACGCCCTTGGACACCATTTCGGCGACGATCGTCTGCGACCCGAGCCGGCTCGAAATATCCCGATAGGCCGACCGAAGCGCCTGCGGATCGGCAATGTTCAGGAGGACGCCGCCTACATCGGATTTGTGCAGAATACCCGGCGCGGCCGTTTTCAAAACCACAGGAAAATCGAGAACGCGACAGACGTCATCGATCTGGTTCTCATGATCAAGCCGGAAGCGACTGGCCGTGGGTATGCCGTAGGCGGAAAGAAGTGATAGCGCATCGTGCTCCAATAGTGGCGCGCCATCCGATAGTTTTTCCTGCCACAACCGTACGGTTTCCATCTCGGGACAGCCGACCGGTCTGGCCGGCGTGCGCAGATCCGGGCGGTCGCGGAACGCCAGCAGGGCCTTGATCGCTTTCAGTCCGACCCTGGTTCCATCGACCACCGGGATTCCGTGCGCGGTCAGCTTGACGACAAGCTTGTCGTGACGAACCATCGTGTAGTTGGTGACGAGAACGACAGGCTTGTCCGATGCTTGGCTGACCTCTATCAACGCGTCTACGTAGCCCTCCGAGACATAGTAGCCATCGCGAATGTTGCAGAACATTGCCCCGATCGCTGCATTGTCGTCGTCCAGCATGGTGCGCAGGCTGAGGGCTGCGGCCGACTGGAAGTCCCTGCCGCTGGACCATACGTCCAGCGGATTGGCAGGCGTAAGCTCCGGGTCAATGATCCGGGCGATATCGCCGATCGTTTCCCCGGACAACCGCGGGTAGTGCAGGCCAACGCCATCGGCGATGTCGACGGCGAGTTCCCTCTCTCCCCCGGAATCATGAATAGCGACAAGCCCACCCTTTCCCGGTCGCTTACGCTGCTGAAACACGCAAAGCGTCGCCGCCAGTTCATCCTCATCGTCCACCTGGATCACGCCATAGCGCCTGAACATCGCCTGGCACGCAGCGTCGTCGCCTACGATCGCCCCGGTGTGACTCAGCGCCATCTCGGCGCTTGCCGACGTCCGGCCGATCTTCAGTATCACGACAGGCAGATCACGCGTGGCCGCCAACTCAAGCGCGGCCCTGAACTCCTCGGGGGCGCGAATGGACTCCAGGAACATTCCAACCACGTTGATGCCGGGAGACGTAGACATCCAGGCGAGATAATCGGCCGCGCCGGTAACAAGCTCCGCCCCGGACGAGATCGCCAGATTGAGTTTAAGGCGCTGGTCATTGTGCGCTATGGCCGCAAAGACAGACCCGGACTGCGCAACCAGCCCGATCGAGCCTGCCACCATGGGCTGGTAGGCCGGGAACCCCGCCACCCTCAGGCCAATCTCGTTGTTGTAGAACCCCATGCAATTGCCGCCACACAAAGCAATGCCCGCAGCCCTCGCCTTTGCCGTGATGCGGCGCTTTAGCGCGCCCTCGTCTCCAGGAATGACGCATGAGGCAAAGACCGTCGCGGCGCGGGCGCCATGCGCGATCGCTTCGTCCAGCGCTTGCTCGACCCGGTCGTTGCCGACACCGATGACGACATGCTCGACTACTGCGGGCAGATCGGCCAAGCTGCCGAAACACTGCATGCCGGAGATTTCGCCATACCGCGGGTTCACTGGGTAGACCGCCCCGCCGAAACCGCCGATGGTGGCCATGCCCACCATCGCTCGCCCGACCGAATTTTCTTTTTCGGAGGCTCCTATCAATGCAATCGACCGAGGTTGCAGCAAGGCGCGAAGCGCGCCCTGCCCCACTTCATCGATACCCGATCTCGTCGCCGAATCCCCCCGAATCATGGAAATACACGCTCCGCTACTGCTTGAGGATAGTATGGACCAATACGTCCCTGAATACATTGATGGGGGCGGGCGATCTCTCCAGCCGGGCCTGAAGAATCGCGCCTTCCCAGGCAATCCAGAAAAATCGCGAAATCTTGTCCACATCGATTTCTTCCGGAAGATCGCCGGAATGCTTCGCCTCGACAAGACAATCCCGAATGTAATCCGTCCATGATGCGAAAATTGAGAGTATCCTATCTCGAAATACATCTTCCAGATAGGTTATTTCATGCCCAACATTTCCAATTAGACATCCTCTTCGGAAAGAATATTTTTCTAAACCGCTGGCACCTTCGGATATATATGATACTATTCTCTCAAGAGGCTTCTTATTTTTGTCATTCAGTATTCTATCAAGCTTCGATTCCCAGATCCGGCTGTAATTATCGACAACCGCAAGGGCGAACGCCGACTTGCTTTCAAAATAATAATAGAACGACCCCCTCGGAACTTCCGCCTTCGTCAACACTACATCGATGCCGGTGCTGAAAAACCCCCGCTCCGACATGATCTCCGTCCCGACCTTTATCAGGCGGTTTCTGGTTTCCTGCCGCGACGCTCGTTTTTCCTGGATTTTCGCCACCGAACTCATCGGAAAAGCTCCCCGATCCACAAAAGAAGTCAGCGCCGGAGGTTGACGACAAGTCGTCCACGCACACGACCGGCAAGCAACTCATGAGCCGCTGGCACCACATCGGCAAACGCAATTTCCCGTGTCATCCGGTCCAGTAAAGCGCGATTCGCCAGATGCGCGATTCGCCGCCATGCATCGATCCGCACCGCATTCGACACCATGACCGAATCTATGCCCGCGAGCGTCACACCCCGCAGGATAAAGGGCGCAACGGTCGTCGGAAGGTTCATGCCCTGCGCGAGACCGCAAGCGGCGACAATCCCTCGGTACTCCGTCGAGGCGCACGCGTTTGCGAGCGTCACGTCACCTAGGCTATCGATCACGGCTGCCCAGCGTTCCGGCTGCAAGGGCTTGCCCGGAGAAGCAAGCGATGCGCGATCGATGACCTCCGCCGCGCCGATCTCCTTGAGATAGGATTCCCCTTCCGGGCGTCCGGTCGATGCGACGGCGTGGTAGCCCAGTCCCTTCAGGAACATAAGCGCCATGCCGCCGACGCCACCCGAAGCCCCCGTCACCAAGACCGGCCCGTCTTGCGGCTTCACCCCGTGCCGTTCGATCGCCTGGATGCACAACATGGCAGTGAGACCGGCTGTTCCCACGGCCATCGCATGGCGGGGCGACAGACTGTCCGCCACGACGACTGGATTGGCCTCGTCGATCCAGACCGCTTCCGCCAGGCACCCCCAGCGTGCTTCGCCCAGACCCCACCCGGTCAGAATAACATCAGATCCCGACGGCAGGTCGGAGCGGCTGCTTTCCGTAATCGTCCCGGCGCCGTCAATTCCAGGCACCATAGGCCACTTCCGGACCACGGGACCGCGGTTGGCGATTGCAAGCGCGTCCTTGTAGTTCAGGCAGGAGTACGCGAGGGAACACACACTCCCGGGGGTCGAGGCTGCCGGCGGTTGAACCTGTTCAAAGCCGCAAGAGAATTCCGGCTCCTTTCGAAGCACGAGAGCTTTCACGCCCGACCTCCATATTAGACCAGTCGTCTATAATTTGTATTGGACCGGTCGTCTAGTCACTCGAATCCGAAATTCGGTTCATTGTTTTTTGGCAGAAGCGTTTGACGGCTGCGAGGATTTCGTCGGCGGATTTCACCCGTTTGTAGGGCTTGGGGTTTTCGTTGTGCGCCTCGATGAAGGCGACGATATCGGCTTCGAGTTCTGCCGTTGATCGATGGACGCCGCGTTGCAATTGCTTCCGCGTCAGCTCTGCAAACCACCGTTCAACCTGGTTGATCCAGGACGCTGACGTCGGGGTGAAGTGAATATGCCAGTGCGGGCGGCGCGCGAGCCAGGCCTTGATCTTCGGCGTCTTGTGGGTTGCATAGTTGTCCATCACGAGGTGTATGTCCGGCCCCTCGGGCATCGCGGCGTCGATACGCTTGAGGAAGTCCAGAAACTCGGTCGCCCGGTGACGTTTGTAGCATTTGCCGATCACCGCACCGGTGGCAACGTCGAGCGCAGCGAATAGGGATGTCGTGCCATTACGGACATAGGTATCTCAGCCGCACTGTCGACTATGTCAGGGGCCAAGGGATTGTCATTCCGGACGAGCTGCTTTCCCAGGTTGCACCGCTTCCCTGGGCGCATATCGCACTCACCGGCGACTATCTGTGGAACGAAATTGACCGCCCCCTCGAACGATTCCGGCCGATCCGAGCTAACCGCTTCAATCCAAACAACTTCAACTTCCCTTAGCGGGTATTATTGCAGAAATACCCACGGAGCCCCTTCTTCACCGATGCAATGCAGGCATCCGCCGCAGGCGCAGATCAGGCTGTCCGGCTCGATGATCTCTTCGATACGGAGAAGATGGCCTGGAAGAGAACCGCGATTGGTTGCGCGCGGTTTGGAAACACGTTTGCCCGGAGAGGTATCGGCCTCGTCCTCAGCCTGGACGGCCGCGATGGCCGTTTCCAGATCCTCCAGCGCCAGATCGATCAACAGGCCGACCGCGCCCCATCCCTCATTGCTCCCGCCGCGAAAACAGGATCATTCTATAATATATCTTACTTCAGTTCCAGGTGACTAGGACATTGTCCTCCGATATGCCGCAGCAACGATATCGAAGCCAGAGCGAACGATCCGAAGCTCCTTCGCTGCGATCCGAACCGCCAGTCCGACTGTCTCGGGGAGGATGCTCGCAGAGCCATAGCAGCCCGGTAAACCGTCGAGATCCTTGGTGATCTGAGCTACCAGCTCCCTCAGAGGCAGCGAAGAATGAAATATCAGATTGGCAGAACCAAATGCCCGAAAGTTTGTCATGGCGTAAGGGAAAGGGGTTGAAACGCTGTTTCGCTCTGAAAACACCGTTCGGCCGTCGGTCAACTCAACTGAAAATGACGTACTCATTTCACGAAATCGTCGCTCTTTCAAAGCCGGGTCAAACCAAGTAAAGGAGTCCAAAACAAGCGCGCTGGCATCTTTTGCGCAAACGACATGTAAGGACTGAGAGAATGCAGAGTCCGGAAACATAATACGCGCATCCGGCAAATACTCAAGATTTGCTCCCTCTCCAATAGAAAGGCGAACGCTCTCGTGCGCGCAGGCTTTTGAGCCTGCTTTATATATGGATGTGGCGCCCTGAGTAGTAACTCTTACAGAGGTGTTTGGCGCGAGTTTAAACCGCTGCGAAAGTCGATCGGCGCCATTGATCGCTCCGCTTCCCGTTTGTATTATAACGCTGAGCTGTCGGCCACGATCATCAGTCGGAAAGGTCCGGGTTAAGACATAAGGCCAAGTGAATACCTTACTTGTCAGGACAGTATTCTCGCTCCGGCGTGAGAATTCCAGCTCAATAGATTCACTCGACATTTTGTTTTGACGACTTGAATAACACCTCGCGTTCTAGGATTTCGACGATAGCATCAACCCCCTCGCCCTTCCGGCAGTTTGTGAATAGTACGGGCTTGCCTCCACGAACGCTCAGCGCTTCTCTTTCCATTCGTTCTAAATCAACACCAACGTGCGGAGCCAAATCACGCTTGTTGATGACGAGAACATCACAACGTATCACGCCTGGCCCCCTCTTACGCGGAATATCATCTCCGCCTGCAACGTCGATCACAAACATCCAAAAGTCGGTCAGATCGTGGGAGAAGGTGGAAGCGAGATTGTCTCCACCACTTTCCAGGAGGATTAGCTCAACTCCCGGAAACCGCCGTTCCAATTCATCTGCGGCTTCGATGTTGAGAGTTGGATCTTCCCGAATGACAGTGTGCGGACATGCCCCTGCCTCCACTGCCGACACGCGCATCGGATCTATCAGACCTGATCGGCGCAATCTTTCAGCGTCTTCGGCAGTGACAAGATCGTTGGTGATCACTGCGATGTCGATTCCGTGGCTAACGAGAACCGGTATCAAACATTCCACCAGGGCCGTCTTTCCTGATCCCACAGGCCCGCCGATACCCACCCTTGCAGCGGGGATATGCTGCTCTAATCGAGCGCCAGTGAATGTCATCTCAGCATATACTTTCTGGCCAGCGGGACACGTTTCGCCGGCTCGCACATTAATAAGGCCCCGTCCGCACGAACCTCGAAGGTCTGAGGATCCACCTCGACGTAGGGCATCTCAGCGTTCCTCACCATATCTGTCTTGCGTAACTTGCGAACGTTTCGAATTTGAACGCTCTCTCTCTGAAGGCCCAACTTGGTCCTGACGCCAGCCTCGATCGCCAATTTCGACATAAAGTTTACGCCGAGCCGTTGCGGTGCAGCGCCTAGAGAACCCCACATCGGGCGTTGTATCATTGGCTCCGAGTGCCCCAGGCTGCCGTTTCCGTCTCCCATGGCAGCCCATACGACAAACCCGCTCTTGACGACCATGTAAGGTTTGATCCCGAATGACGCACGCGGCCATAGAACCAAATCGGCCATCTTTCCCACTTCTACAGATCCTACGGAGTGATCGATACCTACTGCAATTGCCGGGTTGACGGTCAACTTGGCGATGTAACGTTTGATACGCTCATTGTCGGCTCGGTCGGTTGTCTCTTCTTTAAGCCTGCCGGTTCGCTCTTTCATCACGCTGGCGAGTTGCCAGCAGTTCGCGACGTTTTCGGCAAGTCGGCCCATTCCTTGTGTATCTGTTCCAAAAATCGATATGGCGCCCATATCGTGCAGGAAGTCCTCCGCGGCCATCGTCTGCGGCCGCACCCGGGCTTCGCCAAACATTATATCTTCGGGAGAGTTATAATTAAGCTGATGGCAAATCATTGCCATCGGGACGCCCTCCTCCATCGCGTACGATGTGTAGGGGTTGGTCGGGTTTGTCGACGACGGTATAACGTTGTTCCACGATACGACTCTGAGGAGGTCAGGCGCGTGACCGCCCCCGGCTCCCTCGACATGATACATATGTATCGTTCGGCCATCAATCACGTTCAAAGTATCTTCACAAAAGCCGTACTCATTGATCGAGTCCGTATGCAGATGAACAGCAAAGTCATTGCGATCTGCTGCAACAAGAGATTGATCAATGACAGCTGGGGAAGCGCTGAAATCCTCGTGTATCTTTACCGACATGCCACCTGCAGCTACAGCCGTCTCGACCGACTCCGGGTTCGACCCCCCGCGGCCGAACAATGCGTAGTTCACAGGAGAAAATTCAATTGCCTGCAGGAAACGGCCAAATGTCCAATCGCTTCCGCTTCCCACGTCGAATACGGGGCCCGACGCGTTGCCGATGAGAGTGGTCGTACCTCCGGCCAAAGCGTGTTCTGATTGTTCAGGCGACAGCAGATGTGCGTGGGATTCAACCGCACCGGCGGTTACGATATACGGCCCGCCGGCTATGGGCGCCGTCGTATGCCCGACAATCATGTCGGGATGGACATTGGGCATCACATCGGGGTTCCCGGCCTTGCCGATGCCAACAATTCGGCCATCGCGAATTCCGATATCGGCCTTGATGATCCCGGTGACCGCGTCGATGATGGTGGCGTTTTTGATGACCACGTCCAATATCCGATGGCGCGAGGTTTGATTCCCGTTCACACCCTCGCCATCACGGAGATTTTTCCCGGCCCCGACCAGCAACTCGTGACCGTATGTCGTAAAATCGTGCTCAATTTCGGCGAGCAACTCGGTGTCGCCTAATCGCACCAAATCCCCTTTGGTGGGACCGTAAAGTTCAGCGTATCTTTGACGTGTCAGCGTCGCCATTTCTCACGCTCCCAGATAGCCAAGTTCACGTGCGCGTTTGAGCGCGGTCTCCTTGGCCATAGGAGCATCAAGCGAGCCGTTCACTAATCCTGCCTGACCGTACACGCAGCGATTTCCTTCAATGGGGATCATTCTTACCGTTTTTGAAACACCAGGCTCAAAACGCAATCCGCCGCCTGCAGGTTCGTCAATTTTCATTCCCCACGTTGCGGAACGATCAAACCGCATTGCTCGATTGACCTCGAAGAAATGGGTGTGACTGCGAACTTGCACATCCCGATCACCGGTGTTCATAACATCGATCTCGACGTGCGGAAGCTGCTGGAAACTTGTTATGTCGCCCCTTGGATGAATGATTTCACCAGGCTTACGATGATCTTGAAGTGGCAGTTCACCGGGACTGATCGGATCGAATACGGCGACCACCTTTGTTCCCTCTGCGAACATGCATTCGATATAGAGCATCGGGATCATTTCGGAGACGCCAGGTTCGACATCGTCGGTAGTAAGCATCCGGCCTGCCAGATCTCGGATTTCTGCATATGGAAGGTTACGACGAGCGGCCAACATGACTTCATCCGATATAAGCGCGACGGCTTCTGGATGGCTAAGCTTGATACCGAGATCCCGGTTGCGCCGAGCAAATTGTGCTGCATTGAAAATAAGAAGGCGGTCTATTTCCGTCGGTGATAGATTTATCATCTGAAGAACTTTCTCTCAGGTCGAGAACATCCGAACATCTCGGTGAGGTCCGCGAGCGACAGCAATGTCGATAAGGGGTGTAAACGTGAACGGAATTGCGTCATCGGGCGGCCGGCACGCCAATAGCCGGCTGAGCACATTTCGTGCCTTCGTTTGGCAATTCTGCGCGTCGACATGCCCTATCACGCCTAGCCGCACCGCTGCGCTCGTCAGGCCCGTGATCAAGGTCCAGCCCGATATCAACTCGCTTGCATCAAGTTTCAGGCCAGCATCGCGGGAGACGATCGCCTGCACGATGGGCAGGTGACCCAGGCGTTCATCACGCGCAACCTTTTCTCGGTAGAGCTGCGCTGTGGCCCCTCCCAGCTTTACTGATACGCCCAGAAGCGCCCGCCCTGCCCGACGTGAGCCTTGTCTCATTTCAAGCGACGCCGTAACTGCCTCAGCGCGAAGATCCTCGAAGGAGACTTGATCGACGTTCTCGCATTTGAAAACTGATCGCAGCAGAATGCGGTCGAGCGTGTGCCAGCGGTAACTCAACTGATCCTCGATCACGTGATCGAGCTGCTCGATGGAATTGAGTTGACCATCGGCGGCCAATCCCTCGACGCCCCATGAGAAGGCAAAGCCTCCCGCTGGATACGCGCTGTCAGCAAGTTGCAGCATTCCCAGGACGGCATTAACGTCAAAGCTCATTGATTTCGATCACGTCGCCCGTGTCGATCAATGACTTGATGCGTGCTCGGTAGGTTTCTTGCGGTCCATCGAGAAGCACTACGAGCGCGTCCCCTTCGAAGCGGACGCGCCAGTGGAGATTTCCTGCATTCCATCCAAGTTTCAGCTGTGCCTCAGCATCCTTACCGCGCAACCGCATCACTTTCTGTTCGCCAAACCTGACCACAACTGCGCGTTCGCTACTGACATGCAAGACCGCACCATCGAAGAGATCCTCCTCTCTGTCGAGGCTTACTGCACAAACCGTTCCGCGATCGGTCTTCGCGCGAAAGCGCTTTCTACCAGCATCTGACGCGGCGATAAAAATATACTCAAGCGATCCTCGGTGTTCGAGATGATGCAATTTCTCATGAGTTTCTTCATCCGCAGAGCTACCGATGATGCCGTGGAGACGCAGCATGTCGACCTCCTCTAGATCCATTGGTGAAAAGCCTAGACCAAGCCTACCAAAATGAAAGCGCCGGAGGCTGCGACGACACCGCCCAATAATCTTGCCGCCGAGGCCGTAACGCGGGCCATGCCGTACCCCATGGCAATGCCAGTCGCATGCAACAACGCCGTTGCCAGCAAGAACCCAGCGCCGAAGTCGAGGCCAGATTCGTTAGTAGGCATTTCAACGCCATGAGCGTAGCCATGAAAGACCGCGAAAACGGCGACCATCACAGCTATTGCTGCGGTGGGCAATTGGGCATTGAATGTGTAGGCCAAACCGAAGGCAACCACTGAAAGCGCGATCGCGACCTCGGCAAAAGGCAGGCTGAATCCGAAGTTGCCCAGTGCGGCGCCTGCGGCCATTGCCGCCAGAAACGCACACGGCGCGAGCCAGATCGTCCTTCCACCCACGCTAGTCGCTAGCAAGCCAACCGAAAACATAGCCAGTATATGATCGATCCCGGTTAACGGATGGAGCAACCCGCTCGAAAAACCTGCTGCTTCATGGAACCCCACATGCGCGTAGGCGGTATTGGAGAGCAGCGTTAGTACCAAAACGATAGACAGACGCTTCATTTTTCTTCCTTCAAGATCTTGCTCCGCCCTCACCTTCGCGGGCAAAGACGGCAGCGGCCTTGCAAAACCTCCTGCCCTTTTAGCGCATCTCGACGGCCGCGCGCATGATCGCCTCTTTCAGGATGCCGACCATGTCGTCGATCTGCCGTTTGTTGATCACCAATGGCGGTGACAGCACGCACATGTTGGCGAGCGGCCGTACAATAAGACCCAGTTTGAGCGCAAGCTCGTCGATCCGCAGGCTTGTTCTTTTGTCCAAATCGGTGGCGACAGTAGCCGTCTTGTCGATCAGGCACTCGACGCAAGCGACCATCCCGATGCCTCTGACGTCCGCCACTAAAGGCAGTTGTTCCAAAGCGCGAATCGACGCTTGGAAATACGGGGTGATCTCGCGGACATGTTCGAGAAGGCCATCGCGCTCGAAGATCTCGATATTGGCGAGCGCCGCCGCACAACTGACGGGATGACCAGAGTACGTGTACCCATTGGCGAACGAAGTTGCCTTGCCATTTTCGCCGCTGATCCGTTCGATTAGCCTATCCGAAATAGCGAGACCGCCCAGTGGCACGTATCCCGAGGTAACCCCTTTGGCGAAGGTTATGATATCAGGCGTCACGCCAAACACTTTCTCCGACGCGAACCATTCGCCACAGCGGCCGAAGGCCGTAACGACCTCATCGGAAACATAGATGATGTCGTTTCGCTCGCAGACGTCCTTGATCCGCGCGTGGTAGCCCGTCGGCGGAATGATTACGCCGCCCGAGGCCAACAGCGGCTCAGCCAGGAATACGGCTACGTTCTCCGGTCCGAGTTCACCGACCCTGAATTCGAATTCTGCGACCAGCAGTTCGAGCACCTCGGACTCCGTGAGTCCAGGATGCAGGCGGCAGTTGGGACTCGAGACGAAAGAAATCCTGTCGCTGGCGATGTCGAAGTTCTTCCAATTGCCCTCGCGACCGGAGCACGCAGCGGTTAAGCTGGTGCTGCCGTGATATCCATCCTTGCGGACAATGATCTTTTTCTTGGCATGCCGGCCGAGCGCGTTGTTGTAGAATTCGACGAAACGCAAAGCGGTGTCGACAGCTGTCGATCCGCCAGTCGTGAAGAAAATCCGGTTCAGGTCCCCCGGCGTAAATTCCGCAATTTTCTCGGCAAGCCGAATGGCCGGCGAGTTCGTGGTGTACCAAGGAGAATTGTACGAAAGCGACATAGCCTGTTTCGACATCGCATCGGCCATTTCCTGGCGCCGATATCCAATCTGCGTGCACCACATTCCCGCCGGACCATCGATTAGCCGGCGGCCGGTCTCGTCATAGACGAAAATTCCTTCTGAGCGCTCGAGCCGCAGTAAACTCTTGCTGCCGAGCTTCTCCATATCCGCAGCTGGGACCAAAAGGTGGCGCTTTGCCGATGCCGTGAGTTCCATGACCAGTCCTGTTATTGCCAATTGTGAAGAGAGACTTAAAAATCGATGCTGTCGGACATGTAGACTTGGCGGCCGGCCACAAAAGTGGCGAGGACCTGTGTTTGCCCAAGTTCATAGACATTGCAGTCCAGGATATCCCGGTCGACAACAATCACGTCGCCGGCGCTGCCTGGGCTAAGCCTGCCGGTATCGGGACGCCAGGCGGCAACGGCCGCGTTGGTTGTGTAGCCCATCAGTGCTTCATGACGTGTCAATCGCTGCCCGGGCAGGAAAACAGGGTGGTCCCTCTTGCCGGGAGGCTGGCGCGTTATTGCGGTCTCCATGATCTGGAATGGATTGAGCGTTGAGACAGCCCAATCGCTTGAGAGGGTCCAGAGAGCGCCGGCATCAATGATCGATCGGAACGGGTAGATTAGATCGCTCAGATGCCGACCCACCATCGGCACCGCGACGTCGACTACCGATGGCGCGTGACGTGCCCAAAGCGTCTGGATATTTGCGATGCAGCCAAGGCCTCCAATTCGGGGAATATCCTCCCGACGGACACACTGCAGATGGGTAAGTTGATGTCGCCCGGGCCATGGCCCGTTCACATGAAGGGCGTGTTCAAGCCCATCCAGTGCGGTGCGCGCAGCGAGGTCTCCGATTACATGAACGTGTATTTGAAATCGCTCGGCATCGAATGCGGCGAATAGGTGACGGATGGCCTCCGGTGAAAACATCAACGGAGCATTTCCACCGGCCTCGTCGGCGTAGCCGCCGATCATCGCTGCGGTGCGGTTCTCAAAAACGCCATCGAGAAAGAATTTCGCGGAATGAACCGTGAACAAACCGAATCGGCTGTCTCGCCTCAATTCCTTGAGCCTTGCGACCTCAGCCGAGGGGACATCCCCAGGGTCCACCTTCGCGCAGCCAGCAACGCGCACAGTCAACGCGCCTTCTGAAGCCATCTTTCGGTAGACCCGACAATGGCGTTCGCCCACTGAGGCATCGATGACACCGGTCAGGCCATTCTGGTTGGCGTGTTGCTGTCCGAACAGAACACCTCTGCTGTAATCCGAGTCGGTCAGGGGAGGCATGCGCTCGCGCACCCAGGTGACGGCATCTTCATGGACCATGCCGGTGGGACGACCATCGGCGTATGTCACGAACCGCCCGTTGAGGGGCGGCGACACCCCTTCGACAAGGCCTACTGCCTGGCAGGCTGCGCTGTTCAGGCAGGCGCTGTGGAAATCACTGGCGTAGATGAGACAGGGCCTACCAGACGCTGCGTCATCCAGAGCGGTCCCATGGAGATTGTCCTCGGAGAAGATCCCGCTATACCAGCCAACCCCGAATACCCAGCCGTCAGGGTGTTTGCGGGCATGGGCTCGCAAGATGTTCTTAAGGTCGTCCAGCGTTTTGGCGCACGTCAGATCCGCCATCGTCGCGTTGTAGTATCCGCTATCCTGTAGATGCAGATGCGTGTCCTGCAGGCCTGGAAGGACTGTCATCCCGTTCGCGTTGATCCGGAGGGCGGAGGGCGTGGCGAGACCATGCATTTCCTCGTCCGTGCCCACGGCAAGCACACGGCCATTACTCACCACCAACGATCGGGCGCGGGGCAAAAGAGGGTCCATCGTGATGACGTTGGCGTTGTAGATGAAGAGATCTCTGTTCAAACCGAACTCCCTGTCCTGTCTCTCAGCCTATTGCGCCTCATCGCGTGCCAGTTGTGCAGGCAGCGATTTTCCTGCTCGTCTCGACACCACTGGGCGCGTCATACCGGCCCGGATCCAATCCAGTATCGCCAATCCGCTTGCCCAACCGCGCGAATCCCGTTCGCTGCGATCCTTGCGTTTCGCTAACGATCATCCGGTTGACGCATCTGCATAGCCAGCCAGCACATTGACCACGTTGATGCCGATGTCTGCGATGGCGTAGCCGCCCTCCATGACAAAAAGGGTCGGCAGCCGAAGTCTCGCTATGGCGTTACCGATTCTGGTGAAGTCGCCACTGCCCAACTTAAATTTTGAAATCGGGTCTCCGTCGTATGTATCCACGCCGAGCGAGACCACCAGGACCTCCGCCCCGAACTGCGCAATTCGTGTAAGCGAGGCGTCCAGCATTTGGCTGTAGCCTTCAAATGTGGTTCCGATGGGTAATGGCAAATTGAGATTAAAGCCCTGCCCCGTGCCCTGCCCCTTCTCGTCGGCAAATCCCCAATAGTAGGGATATTCGAGCGTTGGATCTGCGTGGATCGAGACTGTCAGCACGTCCTGACGATCGTAGAAAATGTCTTGGGTGCCGTTGCCGTGATGGTAATCGATATCCAGGATCGCAACTTTCGACGCGCCGGCGGTCCTAAAGCCCTGCGCTGCCGCGGCTGCATTGTTGAGAAAACAATATCCGCCGAAATAGTCGCGACCCGCATGGTGTCCGGGTGGCCGGCAAAGCGCAAAAGCGCTGTTTTCTCCGCCGGACACCAGTTCTTGCGCGGTCAATGCGACGTTAGCTGACGCTGAAATAGCTCGCCAAGATCCCTTCATAATTGGACTGCTCATGTCGAAACAGAACCGGCCGAGCTCGGCGCCGATACGTCGCGTCCTTGATTCATCTGAGCGCCTAGGAGGCCAAACATTTGGGAACGCGTTGACTGACCTGTTCTCTGCCGACCAGCGCTCCCAGAACGTCGACAGGAAATTCAACATCTCCTCGTCATGAACCTTCGCCAGCGGGGTAATACCGAAGTCACGCGGTGCAATCGTTTTTTCGCCAAACTCTCGTTCGACCGCGGCTAGCACCATCTCGGCGCGCCGCGGGGTCTCGAAAGTAGGCACGCGCTCACCCCGCATGAGCTCGGCTTCGGCCTTCTGAAGCGAATGGCAAGGCGAATAGACCGTTTTCATGCTGTACTCCCGATTGGGTGCCGTGCATGGCGGAGAAACCATAGCGCGCCTGCTGGCCTAAAGGCCTCTCAAGTCAGCAACCCGGATTCTTCTCGTATGACTCAAAAAACCGTGTTCTCACTACCCAACAATGATTGATTGGTCAATCATTTTGTTAGCTCTTCATCCACTCTCTCCTAGGCTCAGGACTTCGGTAACAGTCCTGACCTCGGCATCATAGGAACCGCGTCCCTAGCACTACAGTTGCGCTTTTGATTTGAGGTGTGCTTGTTGTGCGGCGGCCTGATGTGCTCGTCGCCATAGCGACCAGGCGATGATGTATGAAGGTT
>Ga0209023_10003062_pt1 | contig 20208 bp, 23 predicted proteins | sample LakOneMetagenome_FD_187468 | JGI IMG/M metagenome (GOLD analysis project Ga0209023, IMG submission 187468) | Freshwater and sediment microbial communities from Lake Erie, Canada (SPAdes) (version 2) | ecosystem: Environmental > Aquatic > Freshwater > Lentic | place: Lake Erie, Canada...
GCCAAGTTGCAGCGCCCGGTAGTAGGCGAGCCACGACACACCTGTCGCAAGTCCCGAGAGGATCAAGAACACCCACGACGCTCGCGGAACGAGCGGAATCCAACGGTGCTCCGAGAAGCCGACGGCGATGGCCCAGGCCACGAGACCGACGACGACCGTTCGGATGGCTGTAGCCAGTGTAGAGGGCACGCCCACTACGCCCATCTTGCCGAGAATGGCCGTGAAGGCTGCGGCGACTGCCGAGAGGAGTGCGTACGGAAGCCAGGACATGCGCCTAGCCTACGCCACCTCGATGCGCGGCACGTCGTGTCGGAACCAACACGTCATCCGTGTCGGGCAGCCTTGTGTGTGGCCGTGCCGTCGCGCCGGCGCGACGCCTGAGAACGCGTGTCCCACGCGCGGGAAGGCGTTGCTCCACGCGTCGTTCACGCGATAATGCGGACGCCGCGATCGAGCGGCCCTGTGGAGTCTGCGATGACGACCGAGATCCCAACCACCGCTCTGCAACTGCGTTCCCTCGTCCGTCCTTCTGGCGATCTCGAGCTGACGCTCGCCGACGTGCCGGTTCCGCAGCCAGGCGCGGACGAAGTCTTGATCCGCATGGAAGCCGCACCAATCAATCCATCCGATCTCGGCATGCTCTTCGGAGCCGCAGACATGACCGCGGCGAGCTACGCGGGAACGCCAGCGCGTCCTGTTGTGACCGCGCCCATCTCTGAAGCCGGCATGCGTGCCATGGCCGCGCGAGTCGGGCTGTCGGCGCCGGTCGGAAACGAGGGCGCGGGGGTCGTGGTGGCAGCAGGGGAGTCCGCCGCTGCGCAGGCGCTGATCGGCAAGACCGTCGCTGTGCTGGGCGGCAGCATGTTCTCGCAGTATCGCTGTGTCAAAGCCGCGGCGTGTCTGCTGCTCTCTCCGCACGCGACAGCCGCAGAAGGCGCATCGTGCTTCGTGAATCCGCTGACGGCGCTCGGCATGGTGGAGACGATGCGGCTCGAAGGTCACACGGCGTTGGTGCACACCGCCGCAGCCTCGAACCTCGGTCAGATGCTGCATCGAATCTGTCAGAAGGACGGTATCCAACTTGTGAACGTCGTGCGGCGGCACGAGCAGGCGTCGCTGCTGCGAAAGCACGGCGCACAGTGGGTCTGCGACACGAGCGCCCCGACCTTCATGCAGGATCTGTTCGAGGCGCTTGAAGCGACCGGTGCCACCATCGCGTTCGACGCGACAGGCGGCGGCACATTGGCCGGCCAGCTTCTCGGTGCGATGGAGGCGGCCGCCGTGGCGCGTGGTGCCGCGCGTTCCATGTACGGAACAACCGTCCACAAACAGGTCTACGTCTACGGCCTGCTCGATCATCGTCCCATCACGTTCCAGGCCGGTTTCGGCTTTGCGTGGTCGATGGGTGGGTGGTTGCTGTCGACGTTCCTGAACCGTGTGGGGCCCCAGTCGGTGCAGGCACTTCGCTCCCGGGTTGTCTCCGAGCTGAAGACCACCTTCGCGAGTCACTACACGCGGACCGTGTCGCTGCAGGAAATGTTGGCCGCCGATGCCATCGCTGTCTACGGCAAGCGTGCGACCGGTGAGAAGTTCCTCGTGAATCCGAGTCTCACGACCGCCTGACCCGTCCCTCCCGACGCACTGGCCAGGTTCGAAAGGCACTGCAAGGTCGAGCTGTCCCTGCGAGCCAACCACTCGCGGGCCTGCCGCAGCGCCTGCGGAACGACTCCTGCAGGTCAGCGTGACGCGCGTCCGTCCAGCGCCGGTCTGATCGGGTGAATTCAGGTGAGGAGCTAGCTGTTGTTCAGTTCGACTCTGGTGCGAGTGATCTGTTGCGGAATGTGCCGATGATGCGGGCCGTCCTCGTATGGACCTGCGGTTTGCTGGTGGCGGCTGCGTCGACGGCCTCTGCCGGTCAGCCCTTGACCAGTCCTCAACGATCGGTCATGCCGCTCTCGTGCGCCGAGCAAGCGGCTAACGCCACCCCGCGCTGGCGGCCGGACCAGCACACGTCGGCGGCGAACCTCCTTCACGCCGAACGCGTGGACATCGCGAACGCGTGGTGCCGGATGCTCGAAGCAGACCGTGCTGACAAGAGTGCGCGCGCCCAGGACGTGTTTCGCGCAGTGTTGACCGGCAACGGCCTTCATCCGGCAATTGCCGCGAGTCTCGTGCCTGGAAGCGGCGTCGCAGTGGGCGGGTCGTTTCAGGTGGAACAGTCACTCGCACGCGTGCGCCTGTCGGAGAAAGCCACAGCGCTCGCAGCCACTGACGGTTCGTTCGGGGTGAGTGGGCGCCTCGATGTGCTCGGTCAGGGAGACCGACGAGAGCATCGCAGCAACGCTCGAGTGTTGCTCGCCTATCAGCATCTGAAGGGCCTTGCCGACTACGGTGTCGGCAACGACACGCGTCGAGAGAACGTGTCGTTCTACACGCTGGACCGCACGGTCCTCGGCGGCATGGTCGAAGTGCCGCTCACGCCAAATCTGTTCCTGATCGGTGAGGGTGCGGTTCTGAGGATGGACCCCGGCCACTTCAGTAGTCCAACCCTCGTGCCCGATTCTGGCGACGTTGTGGCCGCGTCCGTCTTCGCACCGCTGGAGCAGCCGTCAACCTACGCGGTCGCCGGGGCCGGCGCGCGCGTGCAGTATCCGGCAGGTAGTGTGACGACGGGATACTCGACGGAGTTGGGTGGACGCTATCGCCAGCTGGTAGATGTCGGCAGCCGCGGCGGATCGTTCGGTCGGGCGGACCTCGCGTGGACGAATCGGTACACGCCGACGACGGCACTTGGCACCTTCACGGTTGCCGGTCTCGCCTCGATGTCGGTCCTTCCCTCCGGCCACGAGGTGCCGCTCGTGCTGCAGCCGACGCTTGGCGGCTCGGACCTGAATGGTCTGCAGTCGCTGCGTTCGTTCACCAATTTCCGCTTTCGTGACGTGCACCGGCTCGCGCTGACCATCGAGCACGAACGCGAGATCTTCGGTCCGCTGGCCACGCTCGTCTTCGCCGACTGGGGCGGCGTGGCGCCGCGCGTCTCAGACTTCGGCGCCACCGACTTTCATCATAGCTACGGTGTCGGGCTGAGCGTGCGCGCTGGCGGAGTAGCCGTGTTCCGCATGTTCTACGCGTTTGGCGGTGGGGAAGGCCATCGAACCACCCTCACCAGTGGTGTCGATGCGTTCGCCGCCGCGCTCAATGCACGCGCGTTGTTTTGATGTGAAGATGAGAAGCCAGAGGTCGTCACATGTCGTCGGTTCGCACATCGCTCACGCTCGTTCTTGTCCTGTTCCTGACCGCCTGCAACACCACCCGTCAGACACCGCCTGCTCCATCGGCGACAGTGCGCCCGGTGCTGGTGCAGGGGGCAATGGACGTCGAGGTACGGGCACTGGTGAATCTTCTGGAGCATCCACTCGAGTCACGCGTCCAGGGGTGGACCTTCTGGACCGGTGAGCTGAATGGCCACCCTGTGGTCATCTCGAAGACGTTAAAGGGCGGCTCCAACACGGCTGCGGCAACAGCATTGGCGATTGAGCGCTTTCACCCGGTCGCGATCATCAATCAGGGAACGGCAGGCGGACACGACCCGGCTCTCCACGTGTCGGACATCGTGCTCGGTGCCGCGGCGGTGAACATCGGCTCGTTCAAGACCGGCTCGCGCGCTCGCGGGGCTGGCACCGACTTCGCCGAGTGGAAGCCGATGGACCTGCTCTTTTCAGAGGGGAGCGCCGGCCAGACACCCGAAGCGTGGACGATGAGGAGGTTCGCGGCGGACGCGGGTCTGCTGGACGCGGCGAACGGTACCAGGACCCAGTACACGAAGGGGCGGGTGGTGGCAGGCGTGATCGGTTCGAGCGACATCTGGAACAGCGAGCTGGACCGCATTGCTCGACTCCACGACGAGTTCGGCACGAGCGTCGAGGAGATGGAGACCGCGCCCGCCGCCCAGGTTGCGGCGTTCTCGCAGGTGCCGTTTCTCGGCATCCGGATTCTGTCGAACAACATCACCAACGGCGACGCCTACAACGGCCAGACTGCTGAACTGTGCCAGACCTTCGTGGCGCAGGTGGTGAAAACCTACGTCGCGACGCACCCGCAGCAATAGCAACGCGCCATTCGAATCGTCGAGTCGGCGCGCGCTGGTCCGGATCTGCGGTTCCGTGACAGTACTTTCGCGAATTCGCTGGAGACAGCATGCTTGTCGTCAACCACCTGCGAAAGCAGTACGGAGCCGTGCTCGCAGTGGACGATGTGTCGTTCAACGTGAAGCCGCGCGAGATCGTTGGTCTGCTCGGCCCGAACGGCGCCGGCAAGACCACGACCATCAACATGGTGCTCGGCGTGCTCGAGCCCTCATCGGGGTCGGTCACAATCGACGGGATCGATGTTCGCGTGGACAGAAGCCGCGCGCTCGAGCGCGTGAACTTCGCGGCGGTCTACGCGCCGCTGCCGGGCAACCTCACGGTCCGACAGAACCTGCGCATCTTCGGCCTGTTGTACGGCGTGCGCGACCTGGGGCGGCGCATCGACGCGCTCATCGAAGGGTTCGAGCTGACCGCGCTCGCCAACGCGAAGTGCGGCGTGCTGTCGTCCGGTGAGCAGACGCGCGTGGAACTGGCGAAGGCCTTCCTCAACACGCCACGACTGCTGCTGCTCGACGAACCGACCGCGTCCCTCGACCCGTCGGCCGCCGCCGATGTGCGTGCGCGCATCAGGGCGTATGCCGCCGATACCGGCGTCGCCATCCTCTGGACGTCGCACAACATGAACGAGGTGGAGACGGTCTGTGACCGCGTGCTCTTCATGTCCAAAGGCAAAGTGCTGCTCGAAGGCGACCCGCGTCAATTGCCAGCCGCGCACGGCATGGCGTCGCTCGAAGAGTTGTTCATTGCGGTGGCGCGCGAGCCGCTGCGCGTGCTGGAGAGCGCGTGATGCGGTTCAGCGCGCGGCGCAGTTCGGCCATCGTGCTTCGTCAGGTCTTCCTGCTGCGCGGCAGCCTGGCGCGTTTCGTTCCGCTGTTCGCCTGGGTCGGCGTGGACATGGTGCTCTGGGGCTTCATGACGCGGTATCTGAACAGCATCAGTCGTGCGGGCTTCGACTTCGTCGCGATGCTGCTGGGCGCGGTGTTGCTCTGGGACTTCTTTGCCCGCGTGATGCAGGGCGTGACGACGGCGTTTCTGGAAGACGTCTGGACCCGGAACTTCCTCAATCTGTTCGCCTCACCGCTCTCGGTTGGTGAGTATCTCGCCGGTCTCGTTGCCTCGACCATCTTCACCAGTTCGGTGGGACTTGGCGTGATGCTGGTGCTGGCGAGTGCCGTGTTCGGGCTCTCGTTCCTGACCTATGGTCTGCCACTCGTGGCCTGGGTGCTCGTGCTCTTTGTGTGCGGCATCGCGCTCGGGATCGCGGCGTGCGGGCTCGTGCTGCTGTTCGGCCCGGCGTCCGAGTGGTTCATCTGGCCGCTGCCGGCCATCATTGCGCCGTTTGCCGGCGTCTACTACCCGGTCTCGACACTGCCGGCATGGATGCGGGTTGTCGCGCACATCGTGCCTCCCGCCACCGTGTTCGAGGGCATGCGCGCGGTGGTCGCCGGGCAGGGCCTCTCCTTGCCTGCACTCGCCTGGGGAGGGCTGCTCGCCATTGGCTATCTCGTGCTCGCGTGTCTGTGGTTCCGAGCGGTGTATGGGCGAGCCGTGCGCACGGGGCTCATTGCCCGCTACAGCGCTGAAAGCGTCAGCTGAGCCGGCTCACTCGACGCTTCAACGCGTCGCACACGCGAATGTCGCAGCGTCACTCGACGGCTCGCTCAAGGCACCTGTTGAGCGGACGTTGACGGTCGCGACGGCGGCCAGCCCACGACGTTCCGGCAGGATCTGGTCGACATGGAGTTCCGCCAGGGCTGGTTCCTCGCAATGACGCGGAAAAGCGGGAGTTGTGAGCGGGCGCGCCCGGCACTGGTTGTGCTCGAACATCGTTGGGTTGCCGGTGTTTCGTGCCACGAGCCGCGCTGCACAACGCTGCGCGCGTCATTGGACGGACTACTCGCGCCGAGAGACGTCTCTCACCGGTCGCTGTCCGGCAGCCTGACGTGACAACTCGCCGGCGCGTCATATGGAGGCACCTATGCGCAACCTGAGTTCTCGTCTCGCATTCATCCTGTTCGTGCTTGTCGCTATCGCGATGCCTCGCGTGGGGACCGCGCAAGAAGCTGGCAAGACGACGATCAAGACCGCCTCGGCTCCGTACGTCGCGCCGACAGCGGGGAAGGAGATGTACATCAAGTACTGCGGCTCGTGTCATGGTGCCCAGGGCAAAGGTGATGGTCCCGCGGCCACCGCACTCAAAGTGCCGCCAACCGACCTGACGTTGTTGATGAAGAACAACAACGGAACGTTCCCTGAGGCGCGGTTTCGCGAAGCGGTCATGCACGGCACCGTTGCGGCACACGGGACTGCCGATATGCCGGTCTGGGGCGAGGTCTTCTCCGCCCTCGACAAAGACGCCGGCACCAGCGCCCTGCGCATGAACAACCTGATGAAGTACGTGGGGGCCTTGAGCTATCCAATCAAGTAATGCGCGCGTCGCAACTTTCCAGTCGATAGGCGACGTCAATCGGGGCGGCGGATCGCGCAGGAGGTGGGCTCCCGACCGCTCCGAGTCGTGCCGACGCCCTGATACGCGAAACCTCCGCCGGTCTGGCATGCCCGACGCGTGAACATGTCGATATCGCATGCACGCGAGCCCAAATCCTCATAGCATCGTGGTGATGAGCATCGCAGTTGGTCTTGCCGGAGTGAAGCACGATGCCAGCGTTGCGCTGGCCACCGACCGCCAGGTTCTGGCGGCTGCCCCCCAGGAACGCATCACCCGCGTGCGCTCCGCCGGTTTTGGCACAAGTGGCTTTCCAGACGATGTGCTGGATGCGCTGCTGACGTACACGTCGCACAAGCGCGGCGACGTCAGCGCATACGCCGTCGCAGAGGACGCGCCCTTGTCGCCCGGGCTTCCCGTCGAACGCATCGAGCATCACCGGGCGCACGCTCTCGCCAGCTTCCTGCCGTCGCCGTTCGCGTCGGCGGTGATCGTGGTGTGCGATCAGGACGCTCCGGAAATCAGCGTGTGGAGCGGCACCGGAGAAGAAATCGCGCGCGTCGAGTGGGTGTGGCATGGTCCGGGGCTTGCGCGCGTGCAGTCAGAGGCGGCGCGGATTCTCGGCTTCTCGTCGGGTGGCGCCAACCAGCGCATGGACGCGGCGGCCCGCCTCGTCTCCGGTCATCGGGACACTCGCGCCGATGCGCTGCTGTCGTTTGGCGGCGACCGCCTCCGTCTCGCGCCGGAGTGGGAAGGCGATCTCGTTGCCTGGGCACGGCAGGACGGCCAGACCATTGGTGTCGTGGCGGCCGCCGTTCAATCACGCCTCGCCGACATGGTCATTGCGCTTCTTGGAGAGGTGAAGAAACGGCTGCCCGAACGGACCAACCTGTGTCTCGGCGGAAGCCTGTTCTACAGCAGCTTCATCAATAGCGCGGTCAAGCGCGCCGGACTCTTCGACGCGGTGTTCGTCCCCATTCATCCGGGTAACTCCGGGCTGGCCGTGGGGAATGCGTTATTCGCGAGTGGCGGCGGGCGCACCGCGGTCTCGCCCTTTCTTGGTCCGTCGTACACGTCCGAAGAGGTCAAGGCGGCGCTCGACAACTGCAAGCTGACCTACAAGTGGGTGTCCGAGGACGAAGCGATTGCCGCGGCGGTGAAAGATCTGGGGAACGGCCGCCTGGTCGCCTGGTTCGACGGACGCATGGAGTGGGGGCCGCGCGCGCTTGGCGCCCGTTCAATCCTCGCCAATCCGTTCGCGCCCTATGCGCTCGAGAACCTCAATCGCTTCCTCAAGCAGCGCGAGCCCTGGCGTGGATATGCGCTCAGTGGACTCTCGTCGGCGGTGGCCGAGCACTTCGACGGTCCGCCGGCGTCACCGTTCATGGAGTGCGACTACGTGCCGCGCGATCCGAAGCGCTTCGAGCACATCCTGCCGTCGGAAACGGCCGGTGTCCGCGTGCAGACGGTGGCGGACGATTCGGACTTGCCGCGGTTTCGCGCGCTGTTGACGGCGTTCGGGGCAGCGTCGGGCGTTCCGATTCTGGTCAACACATCGTTCAACGGTTTCCGTGAACCGATCGTCTGCAGTCCGCGTGACGCCATTCGCGTGTTCTACGGGACCGGTCTCGACACGCTGGTCATCGGGCAGTTCATCATTCGCAAATGATCTGATTCGACGCGCGCGTTCGATCTTCCTGCCGGATTCGTTAATCCTCCAGCGTGGGGCATGAGTAACCGCCGCACCGGTTGCAACCAACGACTTCTGATGGGAGTTCGACGATGACTGCAAAACGTTCGGTTCGGCGTCCGGCCCGGTCCAGGAAAGCCGCTGCGCCTCGTCGGGCCAGGACGGTGAAGGCGGCGAAAGCGGTGATGCCACTCAACGGGTCGCCACTCGACCTGTCGAACGGCGTCATCATCGTGCTATCTGGCGGGGGATTCGACGAGATGAACCCGAAGGAAGTGCGCGACCGCATGGACGCCTACATCGCAGCCGTCAATGCCGACCCCTTCGTGCAGACAGCAACGGGCGGCGCCGGGTTGCGCTTCATGCTGCTGCCTGGCCAGAAGAAGCCGCACCTGCACCAGACGAAGTGGCGGGCGATCTGCACCCGTCTGAATCAGCTCAATCCGACGTGCATCATCATCGCCGGTCACTCGAACGGTGGCGCGGCCGCCATGGACCTTGCGCGTTGCCTGCAGACGCAACAGCGCACCGTGGACCTCGTGTTCTCTGCCGACTCGGTGTTGACGCTGGATGACATCGGCGATGTGAACGTGGTTCCGCCGAACGTGCGAATCAACGTCAACACGCACGTCATTCCGACCCCGGCGTGGATTCTCGCGCCGTTCCCGATTGGCAAGGCCAACCGCCGCGCGACTGGCGACCCGCTCGACGGTATTCTCAACATCGGGCTCGCGTACAACCTCGGTGGGGCAATCGCGCACCGCAATGCGTTCTACGACCTCGCTGGCGGCGACAAGAGCGGTAGTGGATTCAAGTATCCCAACTACCTGCTCGATACGACGCTCGCCGTGCTGCACGGCGCCACGACGTTCGACATCGTCCAGTCGGCTGAGGCGCCGCTGCAGACGTTGGCGACCAAGGCGAAGGTGCGGATCGAACTCGCGTCGACGTACCTCACGAAGACGCTTCTGCCGTAGGTGGCACTGGCGTCGGCCGTCCGATGACCGCAGGGCGCCAGCGTGCGCGTGTGGCAGGCTGCACGTCGCGACTGCGCGAGTCATGGTGTGCGTCGCTCAGGTGTGGCCGTCCGCGCGTGCTCCTCGCTTGGCGGGCCGCGTCAGGCGTGCTCGCGTGAGGCGGAGTGGCCCTGATGGCCCTGGTGGCGCCGCAGGGTCTTGCGCTCGGCGACGGCGAGTTCTTCAGCCTGAACGGCCACGCGTTCGTGTTTGACGTCCAGCCGGAGCCAGCCAAAGAGGCTCATGTAGATGTTGGCGACCCAGACGAGCGAGAACCACGCGAACACCAGTCCTCGCCAATCGACGACCAGCAGGTGGAAGTGGGTGAGCCACACCATGCCGCCGGCGATGTAGTGACTGAAGCAGTACTCGCAGGTGAACAGGTAGAAGAACTTTCGCGTCACCATCGAAGCGGAGTGCTGGCTTGCAGCCGTGCACCATTCACGGACCTCGGCGAAGAGCTCTTCGTGTGTCACCGTCCACGACACGCACGCGACCGGGATCGCCAGCAGCAGCAACCAGCACGTCTGCGTTGCGAGGCTCACCGTCGCGCTCCGCTTGTGTGCGCGGCCTCCACGGGTGGACGACGACCGACGAACACCATGCGCCGGCTCGTCGCCTCGAGTGGGCGCCTGCGATAGTCGCCGTAGCGCGATTCCACGTCGAAACCCGCAAGCATGAACAACAGTTCGAGTTCCCGTGGGTAGTAGACGTGTGATTTGTAGTCGCTGACGTAACGCTCCATGACGACTTTGTCAGGACCGCACTTGTCGTAGACGAACTGCACCTCAGAGCGCTGCTCATGCGGAAGGTACCGCTGGCATCGGTAGCGGAGCAGTCGGATGCCCGTCCTGGGGTCTGTGGTATCGCTATCGAGCTCCATCGTGGAACGGGGTGGCGTTTGCATCGACTCCGCATACGCGGGCAAGGTCGCCATCGCCACGTCGACCACGAATCGACCACCGGGTGTGAGGTTCCGGTGCGCACAGCGCCACGTCGCCAGCTGCGCGTCGAGCGAGTGAACATGGCACAGGGACGAGCAGGGCGCGACGATGAGATCGAAGGGCTCTGAGGAGCGCCACTGCGTCATGTCTCCCTCGATGAAGCTGACGCGCGATTGAGCGTCTTGGGGCAGGTCTGTTCGCTTGCGTTCGGCCTCGACGAGCATCGACGCCGTGAACTCGAGTCCCACGACGGTGCTCGAGAGTGTGGTGGCCTCGAGTGCGAGCGGAATAGTGACACGGCCCGTTCCCGATGCGAGTTCCAGGACGCGCATGGGCTTGAAGGCGTGGAGCAGCGACACGAAGAATCGCACGTCCTCCTCGTCGCCGTAATGCTCGAGGTCGTAGTCCGCCGGCCGCTCGTAAATGGTCTCCATCAGGACTCCACAAGTCCGCTGTGCCACCCATACTGTGGCGACGCTCGCACCGAATCCGAGCGCGTGTGAGAGGCAGCAGGCTGATGCAAGATGTCTTCCTGCGGCTGCATGTGAGAGCGAGCGCGCCGAGCTGTCGAGGTTCATCCCCGCGACTTCGCACGGGCCAAGCCTCTGAGGAGCCGTGGACGCCGCCGGTGCGGGGAACTCGGTCCAGCGAGATCACGTGGTACACGTCGGCGTCGGCCTGCCTGTCCAATTCGAGACAGTGCGAACCGGGGCGCGTCGGTAGACTCGGTTCCATGCACATCAACTACGCCAGCATCGCGCCTGCCACGACCTGGTTTCTCACCATCGTCACGGGCGGTGTTATCCAGCGCGTGGATACGCTCACCGGCTGGGCGGCGCTTGCCCTGCTTGCAGGAGGTCCGGCGTACCTGCTCTTCAAATGGCAAATGGGACCCGCTCAGACGATGTCGCAGAGCATTCAGAAGGAACTGCACTAGCCTGTGGCGACGCTTGCCGCCTCAGGCGCAAAGCGACCACTCCGCGGCCGCACCATCGCGAGCATGGTGACCGATGGGGCGCTCGCAGTGCTCGTGGCCCTCGCCTTTCCCGTTGTGATCCTTCTGCTTGGTGCGCCTTTCGTTCTCATCGGCCACCTCATCGCAGCGCTCATCCATCGCTTCTAACCGCGCGATCTGGTTGCCCTTCAGGAGCGACGTCCTGGCGTGCGCCCGGCGGCGTCCTCGTGATCTGGTCGATAATGTGTGTACCAGATGGGCTCAAGATCCCGCCGAACATTCAATGTGGAGCGGTTTCTCCACTCATCGGGACTGACCCTGCGTGCGGTTGAGTATCCTGCCGGCTCCATCATCTACGCGCAGGGAACCCCCTGCGACTCCGTGCTGTTCATTCAGAACGGCAGCGTGAAGGTCTCCGTTCTGTCCTCACGCGGCAGGGAAGCGGTCGTCGGCGTGCTCGGGCGCGGCGACTTCCTGGGTGAGGGTGCGCTGGCGGGGCAGCCAGTACGTTTCGCCACCGCGTCGGCACTTGTCGATAGTCGTGTGCTCCCAGTCCCCAAGAAGCGCATGGTTCGGCTGCTGCACCAGCAACCCAAGCTGGCTGACCGGTTCCTGTCCTACATGCTGGCCAGAAATCTTCGGCTCGAAGAGGACCTGATTGACCAGCTGTTCAATGCCAGCGAGAAACGCCTGGCGCGGACGCTGCTGCTGCTCGCGCGCTACGGCAAGGCCAAGGGACCGCAGCGTGAATTGCCGCGCCTGTCGCAGGAAGTGCTCGCCGAGATGATTGGCTCGACGCGCTCGCGCGTGAACTTCTTCATGAACAAGTTCCGCCGCCTCGGTTTCATCGACTACAACCGCACGATTACCGTGCACGATTCGCTGCTCAGCGTCGTGCTCTACGACGCGCCAGACCATCTGAGCTGACCCTCCGCATCTCCCCGCGTGGCGCTGTCCGGTTCGGCACAGACGCTGTCGGTCCTCCAGCGTATGGTTGAGATCTCTCATTCGGACGTCCGGCCTGGCGTTGCCCAGCATCTCGGCGTTCATGTCGGCGTGCGCTCAAAGACAGGAAGACCAATGACTCAGGTGAATGGAACGAACTCGATCGGCCCGTGGCGTCGGGTGTGCGGAGTCTTCGCGGCGGTTGCGATGCTGTCGGTCGCGTCAGCTGCGGTCCAGGCACAGGGGTTGTCCGAGTATCGAGAGTTTGCGATGGGCAGCGGCGTGTCGGCCGTGTCCGCCCTGGGAAAGCTCGCACCTGATAGTGCGCGAACCGTGCATGCGCGTCCCGCGTTGCTGCAAGACCTCGAGTGGAGACCCTCGAACTGGATGATCAGTGCGTCGCCGGACCCTGTGGACAAGATCATCTTCAGCTTCTACAACGACCAGCTGTTCCGAATCGTCGTGGACTACAACCGCGACCGAACGACGGGGATGACCGAGGCCGACCTGGTTGATGCGCTGGTCACGTCATACGGTCCCGCGTCTCCGAAGACCGCCCGACGTACTGATCGTGCGGCTGACGAAAACGAGCTGTCCGCCATCGCCCGATGGGAAGACGGGGCGCACGCAGTCGTGCTGTATCGTCCCTCGTTCAACAGCCTGTCCTATCGCCTCATGCTCACCGACACACGCGTGACGGAACTGGCACGAAAGGCCGTCATCGCAGCCCAGCGTCTGGATGACCGCGAAGCCCCGGCGCGTGAGCGGGCGCGAGAGCAGAAGGCGCTCGAGGCCGAGCGTGATGCGGCCGCGAAGGCGCGCACCGAACACAAGCGCGACTTCCGCCCGTAGGCCCTCGTTCGGCGCGCCGCTTGTTCCGCATTGCACAGGCCGTTGAGTCGGCACCTGCGACACTCCAGATGGGGCGACACTCGGGACCCCAAGAAGGATGTGGCTATGACGACTCTTCGACGCACGGTGCGTGCACTCGCGGTTCTTCCCCTGGTTGCTGTCGTGTTCGCTACCGCTCAGTGCGGAGGCACGACTCCATCGGCTCCAACGTCCACCGCGTCTGTTGCCAACGTCTTGTTGACGCCATCGACGGTAGCCGCCGGTGTTCCGTCGAGTGGCGTGGTCAACCTGACCAGCGCCGCGCCCGCGGGCGGTGTCACCGTGACGCTCGTCAGCAGTAACAGTTCGGTGGCAACCGTGCCAGCAACGGTGGTGCTGCCTGGCGGGACGACGAGCGGTGCGTTCGCGGTCGCGACGGCTGATGCGGGCACCTCGGCCATCAGCGCCAGTATGGGAGGCGTGTCGTCCGCCGCCACGTTGACCGTGACAGCGAAAGCCGTACTGGCGTCGCTCGCGCTCAGCAGCGATCACGTTGTCGGCGGCGGCTCCGTACTTGGAACAGTGGCGTTGACCGACGTTGCAGGCGCCGGAGGCGCGACGGTGTTGCTGTCGACTGGCGACCCGGTCAGCGTGCCCGCATCGGTCACGATTCCGAGTGGACAGCGCAGCGCCACCTTCACGGCGTCGACGCGGGCGGTTGCGGGCACCATTGCCGCGAGCATCCGGGCGAACTACGCGAACGCGACGCTCCTGGTGGGACTGTCGGTGCAGGCCGTGGCTCCCGCGAATGTCGCGGTTGCCGGATTTGGCATATCCGGAAGCGCCAGCACAGATACGTGTCTGCTGGTTGACGGAGCCACCAGACTCGAATGCCGATTCGACGGCAGCCTGTCGACGGCTCCGGGGACGATCATCGCGTGGGACTGGACCTACACCGTGCTGACGACGCTGACGCAGACCACCACCGGGCCAGTGCTGGACCTGCCGGCTGCGAGTTGCGGCTTCATTCCGGCTCCGCCTCTGGGTAGCGGCCTGACGTCGTTTCCGCTGACGGTCACCCTCCGGATTCGCGACAGCCTGGGCAACGTCAGCGCCGTTGAGTCCTACGACGGCGCTCGAGTCATCCCAAACGGGTTCTGCGGCTTCTAGGCAGTCGCCCAGATCCCGTGTCGATCACGCGCAACGCAGGCAAAGGAGCCGGCTATGTCCGCCACCACAGAAGACTTCGGATCATCTCTGTCGGACGTGGTCGGGGGACCTGCTCGACGCCCACGCTGGCCAGCGCACGCGGCGCGGGTGCGGACTGACTCCGAGGCTGGGCGGGCAGCAGGCGAAGCGTCACCCGACGAAGGTCAGAAACAAAGCATCTTCGCCTACATCAGAACGGGACAGGCATTGAACCTGGTCACAGTGCCTGTCATTTACTCACTGATCGTGCCGCTCATGGCTCTCTCGACGCCTGGATCTCCGCCTACCAGTGGATGTGCTTTCCGATCTACGGCATCGCGAAAGTGCGTCGTCGAGACTACTTCGCGCTCGACCGGGCGAAGCTCCCGTACTTGAACGCCGTCGAGAAGATGGGATGCACGTTCTGTAGTTACGCCACAGGGCTGATTGCTTTCGCGCAGGAGGTGACGGCGCGAACGGAACAGTACTGGTGCCCGATTCGACATGCGCGTGAGATTCCGTCACCGCACGATCGCTATCAGCTGTTCTTCGATTTCGGGGACGGCCAGCGCTACCACCGTGAGCTGATGGCACTCCGCCGCACGATGGAGCCGGGCGCTGACGCCGGTTCGAATGCTCCTGATGCCTCTGACGTCCCTGATGTCCGCCGATTCGGTCGCCGTGGGGTGTTCGCATCCTCGCCGACGGCCAGGGCATCGAGCCCGGCGTCTGTGCGCGCGGCCGTCGCGCCGCGCGTGAAGAATGGGCGAGTGCTGCAGTGGAAGGCGACGGGGCAGGACTGAGAAGCAGGCGCGAGCCAGGCGGCTCGCGCCCCGTAAGATGCGTGTTAGGTCAGCACCTGAACGACGACGCGACGATTCTTCGCGCGGCCGTCTCGTGTCGTGTTTGGCGCCACGGGCTTGTTCTGGCCGTAGCTGATGACGTTCATCTTGTGCAGCGGGATCTGGTAGTGCTCGTAGAGATACATCTTGACGGTCTCTGCGCGCTCGAGACCCAGGCGCTGGTTGGATTCCTTGCTACCCGTGTTGTCGGTGTGACCTTCGATTTCGAAGTAGGCACCGTTCGGGTTGGCAATCATCTGCGTGACCATTTCGTCGAGACGCGCCCTGGCTTCATCGGGCAGATGGCTCATGCCTGACTTGAAGTCGGCCGAATTCTCGCTGAGCACGACTTCGAACACCACCTTCTTCGTTCGCGCATCGACGGCGTTGGCAGTCGCGGCGGCGGCCGTGCCCGTCACTGCGGCTGCAGTTGCGGCCGTGTTGGCGGTGTCGGCCACCTGCCTTGCCTCGGTCGCGGTTGCGGTTGCGGCGGCGCTTGCGGCCTGCGCGCGCTGATCGACGTCACCAATTTTCGCCTCGTTCTGGCGCGTGCGTTCCTGCGTCTCTTCGAGCGACGTGCTGATCGCGTCGGCCTTGGTGTTCACTTCGCCCACGCTGGTGCGGACGAACTTCTTGGTGGCGCATGCCGTTGAGCCGCCGAGGGCGATGGCTGTGAGCGTGAGCATGACGAACATGTGTCGAAACATCGTGTGACTCCTATTCCAAACGAGAAGCGCGTCTGTCTCTCCGCCAGTTCGGACGTGGAGGAGCGCGGCTGTGAAAATGCCGTCGCGGGGTGCGCCCCCACGACGGCGCTCAATCAAGGACGAATGACGATGCCGAATGACGCGCGCCAGAAGTGGAAGGCGCCAAAGTCGACGTTTGCGTTGTTGGCCGAGCTGTTGTCAGTCAGGTTGCGGAAGTACCGCACGTCTCCCCGCAACCCAAGGTGCGACGAGAGGAACCCCGTAGCGCCCGCGCCCGCGTTGAGACCGGCTTCGCTGTTGCTGATGCTGCTGCCGCCAGCCGTGCCGTCGATCGTCGAGCGCAGCACGCCGACGCCCGCCGTGATGTAGGGACGGACGCTGACGCCGCGCTTCGCGCCAATTGGCGCCGCGAGTACGACATTGCCCATCACGTCCATGACGGCGTTCGAGCCGAACGTCCCGGCGTTTCCGAAGAAGCTCGGCGCGTAGCCGAAGTCGCCTTCGAGGCCGAGAATGCCGGCACTCATCCAGCCAACGTCAGCACCGACGTTCATCCTGCCGTTGCCGGAGCTGCTACCAAAATTGACGCCCAGAAACGGGCTGATGTAACCGTCGGCGTGCGCCAGCGTCGGAGAGGACACGACGGCCATGAGCGATGCGACGAGAAGGATCTTCGAGAGAGATTTCATGCGGACGGACTCCTTGGTCGGTACCGCAGCGCAGACAGGCCATTGCGACGTGTCGCGCGTCGGCGGGGACGGCGATGTCCCACGCACCTACGCTACAGGCGCGACGTCCGGCGGGCGTGTGCTGCATCGCACAGCGCCACTCGAGAGTCTCTGTCGGGGAGCCCGTGACTAATCGCTGAGCGGTGGCGTGGGTGGCCCGCTCGCCCGTCTGGATGCGTGCCTGCCGGTCCTAATCGGACGCGCGGGTGAGTGAGTGCGGTTGTGGCGACGGCGGTGCTGCGGCCGAGGAGCGCAGGCTGCCCACGTCGCACCCAGCGCACGTCAGTCGTGCAGTACGACACTGAGGAGTGAACTGTTGACCTTGACGGGCGCGGTGCCGTCGTAGTCGATGAACCCCAGCTTTCTGAACTTGTTCAGGAAGAAGTTTACGCGCGAGCGGGTCGTGCCGATCATTTCCGCCAGTGTTTCCTGCGACAGGTTCGGCACCACGCGGGCCGGGGAATCCTGTTGCCCGTAACGCGCCAGCAGCAGCAGCGTGCGGGCGAGACGCTTCTCACTCGAGTTGAACAACTGATCGATCAGGTCTTCCTCGATGCGGATGTTCCTGGCCAGCATGTGCGCGATGAAGCGGTCTGACATCTCACGCTGCTGGTGCAGCACGGCAACCATCGCCTGTTTGCCAATCAGTAGAATCGTGCTCGGATTCATGGCAGTGGCGCTGCCGATTCTCAGGCGCTGACCGGCCAGGCATCCCTCTCCGAAGAACTCCCCCGGTCCCAGCATCGCAACGACCGCCTCGCGTCCGCCTTTCGACAGCACTGACAGCTTCACGCTACCGGACTGGATGTACATCACCTGCTTGCAGGGATCGCCCTGGGTGAATATGGCCGCACCCGTGTCATAGGTCGCGGTCTCGCGCTCCACGCCAGCCGACTCCAGGAAGGCCCGCGCATCGAAGGCAGGAGTGCTCTGCAGAGTGGGCGGGGTCGGCTTCTTCGCGCGGCGTGTCTTCAGTGCCATCACTGTTGAGTGTACCGAGACGTCAGGCGGTGCGCTGTTCACTCCGGCACAGGCCTCGCCGAGGCATTGTGTTGTCGGGCGATGCCTCCGACCCGTGTGCAATTGGAAACAGAAGCGACACGTGTCGCGGACCTATCGTGCTCTCATGAACAAGTTCTTCACGACCGTCGCGTGCTCTGCGTGGCTGCTCGCGTCGCCGTTGCCGGCCCATGCCCAGATCTCGTTCGGCATCCACATCGGTCAGCCGCCGGCTGACCGTGCGTACCGCGTGCCTCGCCAGCCTGGCCCGGACTACGACTGGATTGCGGGCTACTGGTACCCAAAGGGGTCGCGCTACACGTGGCACAACGGCTACTGGACCCGACCGCCGTACGAGGGTGCCTATTGGGTCGCCCCGTATTACGACGGCGGCGAGTACTTCGCAGGGCAGTGGCAGAGCGGCCGTGGCAACGTCGCGCACGACCATCGCTCGGATAAGCGTCGGGAGCGCGATGAAGATCGCAGACCGAACGGGAACGATCGCAAAGGACGACCGGAAAGAATGGGCGACCCGGGTCGACGCGACGACGGCCGCCGCTAGGCGAACAAACGCGAGTGCGCCGCCCGGCAGCACGTCCAGGCGGGCGTAGCCTCCGTGGTCGGAGTGACTGTACATCTGGTTCGAACGCAGGAAGGAGTCAGCTATGAATCTCATCATCGTGCTCATCGTGCTCATGCTGCTGTTCGGCGGTGGGGGTCTCTATGTCGGACGGCCAATGATCGGTGGCGGACTCGGCGGCGTCATCCTGATCGTCCTGATCGTGATGCTACTCACCGGCAGGCTCTAGACCGGGCGCCGCGTGGCGCCAATAATCAGGACGACGATGCCGCCAGCGATGGCGGCGATGCCGACGACGGGCGAGAACAGCACCGTGTGCTGCCGTTCCGCTGTCGCGTGGAGCGGACCAATGTCGAGCACCGTGTCCCGACTCTTGTACGTCACGCCCTGGTACAGCAGCGCGAGCGTGCCCAGGGCAATCAACGTTCCGCCGACAATCGCGTTCATCCTCACGACACGCCCGCCTTTCGTTCGATGTAACCGGTCAACCGGGACGCATCAACGACGGGCGGGTCGTCCGCTCGCGTACGACGTCACCTAACCGTAGCTGGACAGAGCTGAACGTGGGTGTGCAGATGGAGACACCTCGAGTGCACCGGTGCGTGAGGCCGAGCCATCTCTCGCCGTTCCTGTGCTCAAGTGCACACACGATTGGCCGTCTCATCGGACATGCTGAGCTATGCACATGACACCCAACCACACGGACGCAGAGTTGGCAGAACTCAGGCAGATTCTGGTCGACCGGCAGCGCACGATCCAGATAGACATCGATGAACGTCGGCGTCTTGGACGGGCTAACCGCAACAACGAGGTGTCGGACATGGTTGACATGTCAGACGCCAGCATCGAAGAAGAGATGGCCTTTGCGCTGCTCGACATGCGCGCCACACTGTTGACGCGCATCGAAGGCGCATTGGCGCGGCTGGACGCCGGCAACTACGGTACGTGCATTCAGTGTGGCGAGTCGATCTCGACTGGTCGCCTGCGGGCACTGCCATTTGCGGTCCGCTGCCGCGATTGCGAGACGCGTGTCGAACAGGATGCCGAACAGGGCAGGAAGGCTCAACTACGTGATGGGGGCGGAACGGCGCTCCTGCCGGAGGTTCGAGGTCTCTAGTCGCTGAAGCGTGGACGGCCGCACACCCGCAGCCGCGGCGGGGCGGCGCTCGACGAGGTCGGACGTGACAGAGCCATCGCCCGCTGTGTGGTCGGACGCAACATCTGGCCTCACCGACATTGACGTTGCTGCCCGACACCGGGACGAGGGCTTCAACGAGTTGCCGGGGCGTGATCGGCGCACCCCACTTCGCATCGTGGGCGAGGTACTGCGTGAGCCCATGCTCGCGCTGTTGCTTGGCGGCGGTCTCGTGTACCTGCTGCTTGGTGGACTGAGCGAGGCCATCATTCTGCTGGTCTTCGCTACGCTGTCGGTGGCGATCTCCGTCGTGCAGGAGGCCAGAACCGAACGGGTGCTGGAAGCGCTACGCGACCTGAGCAGCCCACGCGCCCTCGTGATTCGGGGCGGTCAGCGCAGCCGCATTGCCGGGCGTGACGTCGTACGGGGCGACCTCATCGTGCTCGCCGAAGGCGATCGCGTGCCAGCTGACGCGGTCGTCATGACGAGCACCGATCTGCAGGTCGACGAGTCGCTTCTGACCGGCGAATCCGTTCCGGTGCGCAAGACATCGCGCCAGCCAGGTGTCCCAACACGTCCCTCCAGACCAGGCGGCGACGATCTGCCGTACGTGTACTCCGGATCCTTAGTCGTGCACGGCACCGGTATCGCCGAGGTGTCGGCCATCGGGGCCTCGAGCGAGATCGGCCGCATCGGTACGGCCCTGAGCGCGATGGTGCCAGAGCCGCCACGCCTGCAGCTCCAGACGCGGCGTCTGGTTCGCTGGTTTGCCCTGGCAGGAGCAGTGGTCAGCGGGCTCGCCGTCGTCCTCTACGGCACCCTTCGCGGAGCGTGGCTCGACGCCGTTCTCGCGGGCATCGCACTCGGGATGTCCATGCTTCCGGAGGAACTGCCCATGGTGCTCACCGTCTTCATGGCCATGGGCGCGTGGCGGATCTCGAAAGCCCGTGTGCTGACGCGGCGAGCCTCCGCCATCGAAACTCTCGGTTCGGCGACGGTGCTCTGCACGGACAAGACGGGGACCCTCACCGAGAACCGGATGTCGGTTGCCAGG
>Ga0209023_10003063_pt1 | contig 20203 bp, 16 predicted proteins | sample LakOneMetagenome_FD_187468 | JGI IMG/M metagenome (GOLD analysis project Ga0209023, IMG submission 187468) | Freshwater and sediment microbial communities from Lake Erie, Canada (SPAdes) (version 2) | ecosystem: Environmental > Aquatic > Freshwater > Lentic | place: Lake Erie, Canada...
CAGCTGGCCGGCCAATGGCGGGCACGGCGAGCGCCGCCACAGCGCGCGCTACCTGCGCCAGCCGCGCGGCCAGGGCGGCGCGCCGGGCAACGCGGGCAACGCTGGCGCCAAGACGACGCCGAGGCCGCCACGCGATGCCGCGGCCGAGCCGCAGTTGGTGCTGACACCGGAAAAGTAGTTGCGCCTGTAACTCAGCAGTTGTGAGGCCAGTGCCCCAAAAAAGGCAGGATACCGTGCAAACGGTGTCCTGCCTTTTCTTTTTCATTTGGCCCTCATTGCAAAAGTAGAAACTTTCCTCGTAGAATTATCGGCATGAAGCCGACCCTTGCCTCCACCCTGGCCGTGCTACTCGCGCTTGCCACGCCCTTCGTGCATGCCGACGATGCACCCCGCTGCCGTTACGCCATGATCGGCAAGCTGCCGCTGCGCTATACCGGCCCCAACCTGTCCATCACGACCGAGGGTGTGATCAACGGCACGCCTGCCGTGATGCTGATCGATACCGCCTCGAACAACACCGTGCTGACCCGCACCGGCACCGAACGACGCGGCATGAAGCTGAGCAATACGGGCAGGGTGACCCAGGGCATCGGGGGTTATTCGTCGCTCTACCAGACGCGTGTCGACGAATTCCGCTTCGGCCCGGTACGCAGCCCCAAGGGCTACCTGAACGTCGTCACCGATTTCGGCATGGCGCCCTCGTACGATGCGACGATCGGCGCGTCTTTCCTGTTGCAGACCGACCTGGAGATCGCGATGGCGTCCAGGGAGATTCGCTTTTTCCAGCCGCAGGACTGCGGCGACGCGTTTCTTGCCTACTGGGATGCCGACGCCCAGGCCGTTCCTTTCGAATCCTACTCCGGCGGCAGCAGCAATCCGCGCTTCACCGTGTTCCTGAACGGGGAAAAGATGGTGGCGGAGATCAACACGGGGGCCCAGGTATCGGTGGTGTTCCTGGAAGCGGCCAAGCGCATCGGCGTGTTGCCCGATACACCCGGCGTGGTGCGCGCGGCCGGCGCTGTCGGCGTGGGCGAGCGCACGGCGTCGCGCTGGCATGCGGTATTCAAGACCTTCCAGATCGGCGAGGAAACGATCAGGAACGCCGGCCTGAACATCATCGATGGCAAAGCCTATGTGGATGTGATCCTCGGCGCCGATTTCCTGCGCGCACACCGCGTCCTGTTTGCCATGAGCCAGCGCAAGCTGTATTTTTCCTACGCCGGCGGCCAGCCCTTCGACCGCCCCGACCGGCTCGAACCCTGGATCGAAGCCGAGGCGAACGCCGGCAATGCCGACGCCCAGATGGCGCTGGCGGGCTACCACGCGCGCGGTGCCGGCGTGCCGCGCGATCCGGCCACGGCGAACGGCTGGGTTGAAAAAGCGGCGGCCAACGGCAACCCCCAGGCCCTGCTGCGCACCGGCCGTGCGCTGACCCGAAGCGGCCAGCCTGCCGAAGGGGCGCTGCGCCTGCGCGCCGCGCTCGACAAGCTGCCTTCCGACCGGTACGCCGCCTTGTGGCTGTACCTGGCGCGCATTGCCAACGGTCAGGCCGAACTCGGCCGCACCGAACTGGCGGGTGCATTTGCCCGCGGCGGGGCCGATGCCTGGCCGGCGCCGATCGCCGATTTTTATCTCGGCAAGCTGAGCGCCGCGGACCTGCTGAAGCAGGGGAGCGCAGACGGCGGCACGGGCAAGGCACGCGCTTGTGGCGCCAGCGCGGCCATTGCCGGGCTGTACGAGGCGCGCGGCGAGCGCGAGCAGGCGCATGCGGCACGCGTGCTGGAGGCGGCCGAATGCGGCAAGGGCGCGGAGAACGGCGAAGGCTGAGGCAACGGCGGCCGGCAGCGCAGTGCGCGCCATCGCGTTAAAATAGCGCCCTTCCCTACCGCCTTTCAGATCCCGCCATGTTCACCCCGTCCTCGCACGACGTGCGCCGTTTTTTCTGTGAAGCCTTCCGCAAGCAACGCGCCGGCGAAGTGCTGACCCCGATGGACGCCATCGCCGCCGACTGGATCGTCCAGCATCCCGAATACCACGAGGCCATGATGGACGCCGAGGCAGCCGTCGCGCGCGACTACTCGGTCGAAGGTGGCCAGGCGAATCCCTTCCTGCACCTGTCGATGCACCTGTCGATTGCCGAGCAGGTATCGATCGACCAGCCACGCGGCATCAAGGCCGCGCACGACCTGCTGGTACGCAAGATCGGCGAGCACGACGCCCACCACGAGATCATGGAGTGCCTGGGCGAGATGATCTGGAAGTCGCAGCGCAACGGCGTGCCGCCGGATACCGAGGCCTACATCGAGTGCGTGCGCAGCCGCGCAATGCGCTGAAAGTAGGGTGGACGGCTACGCCGTCCACGCGTTGATTGTTATCGGCTCCGCTTTCGCGCCGGATGATCTTGCTGCCAACTATCAACGCGTAGATGGCGAACCGCCTCGCGCGGCCCGGTCCACCCTACTGGTATCAGCCCAGCTTGTCGTCCGCCACGCGATAGCGCGGATCTTCCATCACATTCACCTCGATCATGTCCTGCGCCTTGCCGAGCAGCTCGCGGCAGTCCGGGCTGAGGTGGCGCAAGTGCAGGCGCTTGCCCAGCGCGCGGTACTTCTCGGCCAGTGCATCGATGGCCTGGATCGCCGAATGGTCGACCACGCGCGCATTGCGGAATTCGACCACCACGTCCTGCGGATCTTCCTTCGGTGCGAACAGCTCGTTGAAGTTGGCCACCGAGGCAAAGAACAGCGTACCCTGCAACTCATACACCTTCCAGCCTTGCGCATCCTGCGCCGTCTTCACCGCGATCTGCTTCGCGTGCTGCCAGGCGAACACCAGCGCCGACACGATCACACCCACCAGCACGGCAATGGCCAGGTCGAACATCAAGGTGATCGCGGCGACCAGCACCACCACCAGCGTATCGGCGCGCGGCACCTTGCCGACCATGCGGAAAGTGCCCCATTCGAAGGTCTTTTCGCAGACCACGAACATCACGCCGATCAGCGCCGCCAGCGGAATCTGCTCGATCCAGCTTGAACCGAACAGGATGAACGACAGCAGGAACAGCGAGGCCGCGATGCCCGACAGGCGGCCGTAGGCGCCGTTGTTCACGTTGATCATGCTCTGGCCGATCATGGCGCAGCCGCCCATGCCGCCGAAGAAGGCGGTGACGACATTCGCCGCACCCTGGGCCATGCATTCGCGGTTCGGCTGGCCGCGCGTTTCGGTGATCTCGTCGACCAGGGTGAGCGTCAGCAGCGACTCGATCAGGCCGACACCGGCCAGCACCAGCGAGTACGGGAAGACGATCCTGAAGGTCTCCCAGTTGAACGGCACCTCGGGAATCGCAAAGGTGGGCAGGCCGCCGGCAATCGAACCCAGCTCGCCCACGGTCTTCGACTCGATGCCGAGCAGCGCGGCGCCGATGGTCACCACCAGGATGCCGACCAGCGTCGCCGGCACCGCTTTCGTGATGCGCGGCGTGATGTAGATGACGGCCATGGTCGCGGCCACCAGGCCGAGCATGGTGAACAGCTGGGCGCCCGCCATCCATTCGCCGTTAATTTTGAAATGCCCGAACTGGGCGATGAAGATCACCAGCGCCAGGCCGTTCACGAAGCCGAGCATGACCGGGTACGGCACCATGCGGATGAACTTGCCCAGGCGCGCGGCGGCGAACAGCATCTGCAGGATGCCCATCAGGACGATGGCCGCGAACAGGTATTGCACGCCGTGCTCGACCACCAGCGCGACCATGACCACGGCCAGCGCGCCGGCCGCACCCGAGATCATGCCGGGCCGGCCGCCGAAGGCCGAGGTGATGAAGGAGACCAGCACTGCGGCATACAGGCCGGTGAGCGGCGACACGTGGGCGACCAGCGCAAAGGCGATCGCCTCGGGGACCAGGGCCAGGGCCACGGTAAGGCCACTGAGCAGGTTGGTTTTCAGGTAGGCAGGGGAAACGGACTGCAAGATGACACTCCAACAAAAAGCGCAAAGACGCGGCGCAAAGACGCGGAAAAACGAAATCCCCCGGAGCGGCGTTTGGACCGCTTCGGGGGATTGGATATAGCCGTTATTATAGTCGGAGTTGCCGAAGGCTTCCTGCCGCAGGTGTCATCAACATTGCCAGCGAGGACAGTACGGTGGGCACTCCGTGCCCACGCGGAAGGGTGCGCGGTGTTGACAGAGGCCTGTGCCGCGCCAACAGCAAAGCCGCGCCAGAATCAAATGATCAGCTGCTCATTTGTCGAAGCCGCGGCCAGGCACATGTTTCGATGCAAAGGTCGCCATCACCATGCCGGCATTCGCGTGGGCACGGAGTGCCCACCGTACGGTTCCGGCCGCGTCAGGGAAACACGCCGTTTATTTGCTCACCACCAGCTGCGACGGCAAACTCGACAAATACGCCCCGATATCCGCCATATCCTGGTTGGTCAGCGGCTTCGCAAACCCCGCCATGATCGGATTGTTGCGCCCATTCGCCTTGTCGCCGCCACGTTTATAAGCCATCAGCGCGTGCGTGATGTAGTCGGCATGCTGCCCGGCCAGCTTCGGATAGCTCGGGTCGGACGGTTTGTTGAAGTCGGCGCCATGGCAGGAAGCGCAGGCATATTTCTTGGTCAGCTCTTCGCCGCGCTTGACGTCGGCAGCTTGCGCGCCCAGGGAAACGGCGCCGAGCACGAGCGCGATGATCAGTTTGTTCATGGCGGCGCTCCTCATTTGCGGTTCTGGGCGGTCTGCTGCGCGTAGTAGGCGGCGACGTCGGCGATGTCCTGGTCGGACAGGCTGGCGGCGATGCCGCGCATCGACGGGTGCTTGCGGTCGCCCTTCTTGTAGGCGTGCAGGGCGGCTTCGATGTACTTGGCCGATTGACCACCGATCATCGGTACCTGGTAAACCTCGGGGAAAGCGGATTTGTAGCCGGGAATGCCATGGCAGCCGATACACATCTCGATCTTGGCCGGCGCGGCCTTCGGGTTGCCGACGACGTCCGCGGCGGCCGCGGCGCCGGCGCACGCGCCCAGAACGAGTACAGCGAAAAGTTTTTTCATGGTGGGAATCGCAAAAAAATTTGATCGAATACCGCTACCGCACGAAACAGGATGAAGCCGAAGTGTTGGCAAATCTGCCAACAAGCATCCGATTCTAGCCCAACAAAAGATTGCAGTCTACCAACGTCGCGCACCCGGACAGCCGCGCCCGCATCACGCCCGGACCCGCCCTCGGCTTCTGGCATATACTCAGGATTTCCTCTTTCATCACACACGCCCATGCAAGCCCAAGCCCGCTTCGAAGGATCCGACAACTACGTCGCCACCGACGACCTGAAACTGGCCGTGAACGCCGCCCTTACGCTGGCGCGCCCGCTCCTGATCAAGGGCGAACCGGGCACCGGCAAGACCATGCTGGCCGAGGAAGTGGCGGCCGCGCTGAACATGCCGCTGCTGCAGTGGCACGTGAAGTCCACCACCAAGGCCCAGCAGGGCCTGTACGAGTACGACGCCGTCTCGCGCCTGCGCGATTCCCAATTAGGGGATGAGCGCGTGCGCGACATCCACAACTACATCGTCAAGGGCGTGCTGTGGCAGGCCTTTACCGCGCCGGAACCGGTGGTGCTGCTGATCGACGAGATCGACAAGGCCGACATCGAATTCCCGAACGACTTGCTGCGCGAACTCGACCGCATGGAGTTCTACGTCTACGAGACGCGCGAAATGGTGGTGGCCAAGCACCGTCCGCTGGTGATCATCACCTCGAACAACGAGAAGGAACTGCCGGACGCCTTCTTGCGCCGCTGCTTCTTCCACTACATCAAATTCCCGGACCGCGAGACGATGGCCGACATCGTCAAGGTCCACTTCCCGCGCCTGAAGCAGGAGCTGCTCGCCGCCGCCCTGCAAAGTTTTTACGAAGTGCGCGACGTCGCCGGCATCAAGAAAAAGCCCTCGACCTCGGAATTCCTCGACTGGCTCAAATTGCTGATGGCCGAGGACATCCCGGCCGAAGCCCTGCGCAGCAAGGATGCGAAAACGGTCGTGCCGCCACTGCACGGCGCCCTGCTGAAGAACGAGCAGGACGTGCATTTGTTCGAGCGCCTGGTCTACATGTCGAGGACGAATCGATGATCCGGGTCGAGCCGATCACGCTGGACTTCAACGGCGTGCGGCTGGAGCCGCTGCATCTCGACCACGTCGACGGGCTGCGCGCCGCCGCGGCCGACGGCCAGCTGTGGAACATCCGCGTCACCTCGGTGCCGGAACCGCATCGCACCCAGGCCTATGTGCACGCCGCGCTCGAGATGCCGGACCGCCTGGCATTCGCCGTGGTCGACGCCGCATCGCACCGCGTGCTCGGCTCGACCAGCTTCCACGACATCGTGCCCGAACTCGAGCGCGTGGAAATCGGCTACACCTGGTATGCGCAAAGCGTGCAGCGCTCGCATGTGAACACCAGCTGCAAGTTGCTGCTGCTGTCGCATGCCTTCGACACCCTCGGCTGCGCCGTGGTCGGCCTGCGCACCGATAACTTCAACTTCGCCTCGCAGGCGGCCATCGAACGCCTCGGCGCTCGGAAGGATGGCGTGATTCGCCACCACGCCCTGCGCCGCGACGGCACCGTGCGCGACACCGTCATGTACAGCATCGTGCGCGGCGAGTGGCCCGAGATCAAGGCACAACTGCATTACCGGCTCGAACGCCACGGACACGCACCATGCTGATCGACTTCTTTTTCGCGCTGCGCAACGCCAAGGTCCCGGTCTCGATCAAGGAATTCCTGACCCTGCTCGAAGCCCTGGAAAAAAGCGTCATCGCGCCCTCGCTCGACGACTTCTACTACCTGGCGCGCCTGACGCTGGTGAAGGACGAAGCCCACTTCGACAAGTTCGACCGTGCTTTCGGCATGTACTTCAAGGGCATCGAAGCCGTGTTCGATACCAGCAAAGGCGAGATTCCGCTCGACTGGCTGATCAAGCGCATGGAGCGCGAGCTGACGCCCGAGCAAAAGGCGGCGCTGGAAAAATTCGGCTACGACAAGCTGATGGACCGCCTGAACGAACTGCTGAAGGAACAGAAGGAGCGCCACGAAGGCGGCAACAAATGGATCGGCACCGGCGGCACCTCGCCGTTCGGGCATGGCGGCACCAATCCGGAAGGCATCCGCATCGGCGGCCAGGGCCGCAATCGCACGGCGGTCAAGGTCTGGGACCAGCGCAGCTACAAGGACTACGACGACGAGCGCGAACTCGGCACGCGCAACATCAAGGTGGCCCTGCGCCGCCTGCGCCGCTTCGCCCGCCACGGCGCGCCCGACGAACTGGCCCTGGACGACACCATCCGCGCCACCGCCAACAACGCCGGCTACCTCGACATCAAGATGCAGGCCGAGCGCAAGAACCGCATCAAGGTGGTGATGCTGCTGGATGTCGGCGGCACCATGGACGACCACATCGAGCGCACCGAGGAACTGTTCTCGGCGGCGAAGACCGAGTTCAAGAACATGGAGTTCTACTACTTCCACAACTGCGTGTACGACTACCTGTGGAAGAGCAATCGGCGCCGCCATGCGGAACGCTTCCCGACCTGGGACGTGCTGCGCAAGTACCCGGCCGATACGCGGGTCATCTTTGTCGGGGATGCGACCATGAGCCCCTACGAGGTGCTGGCGCCGGGCGGGTCGGTCGAGTACAACAACGAAGAAGCCGGGGCGGAGTGGCTGGCGCGCTTCTGCAAGGCCTTCCCCAAGTTTGCGTGGCTGAATCCCGAGCCCGAGAATCTGTGGCAGTACCGGCAGTCGATTGCGATCATCCGGCAGCTCATGAACAACCGCATGTTCCCGGTGACGCTGGAAGGGCTGGAGCGGGCGATGCGCTTGCTCAGCAAATAAGGGCACGCGGCGGCAACCGTACGGTGGGCACGCTGTGCCCACGCGGATGCTCGCGTCACATTGGCGCATGAACGCGGCGGATACGTTGATGGTGTGATGATGCGTTCGCGGTGCATCCGGGACGCTGCCGCAGGCCCGCGACGCTTCGGGTCTTAACGCCGCCATCGCGGCGCACATTTCCGCGTGGGCACAGCGTGCCCACCGTACGGTCGAGTGCGCCTATCCTCGCGCGCGCAACGCATTGCGCACCACGTACAAGCCCACCACATCGATCGCCACGTGCACCAGCACCGCCGCCAGCAAGCCCACGTACTGGTAGATGAAGCCCAGCGCCACGCTGAGTCCGAACACCCCCGCCGCCTGCACCAGCGTCGCCTTGTCCAGCTTGCGGAACTGGTACACCGGCGTATGCGTCAGCAGGAACAGCAGCGACGTGATCCACACGCCCAGCAGCGGCTGCAGCGCGGCGCGGAACAGCAGCTCTTCACCCACCGCCGCCGCCAGGCTGATCCACACCGGATTGAATCCCGATAAATCCAGCCGCGCATACGCCGCGATGGTCTTGCGCGTCGATTCCGATGACGCCGTCAGCCGGAAACTCACATACGACCCCACCGCCGCCAGCGCCGACAGGCCCAGCCCGAACAGCAACTGATTGCCGACACCCATCGGCCCCCTGAACACTGACAGCGGCTCGTCTTGTGCCACGACAATGATGACGGCGGCGATGAGGAGGAACACCAGACAGGTGAGCAGCTGGGCGGTCAGGCGAATCGGTGGACGGGCTTGCGGCGGAGTGGGAGCTTGCACGGACATGGAGAGAACGCCAACGCGGTTGACGGATGAGGAATCGGAGGCGGCCAGCCAGGAATGAAACTGCCGCCATTCTAGCCAGCGGCGTGCCCGATGACAACGCGCCAGCAATCGCCCTGCACTTTGTTAGTGCGAGCACGGACGGCCTGGCCGCAAAACACGATATTTGCTCCAGGTCTGCGCCAACGCCGGTAGCGCCAATCGTGCGCCCTGCACCGGCCTGTAGTATGCAACCGAGCTGTATTTACCCATCTACTCGCTTCAATTTCTGGAGATTGCATGACTGAGCTGTTGCCGATCCTGAATGCCCTCGCGTGGCCAGTTGCGATTGCCATTGCCTGGATTGCCGGGGAATTTGGCCAGCGCTACACCAACCTCCCGCGCATCAGCTTTTATGGCCTGGTCGGCTTCGCCCTCGGCGCGCCGCAATTGGGCGTGCTGCCCGTGCCCGACGCCGGCGCCATCCCCATGCTGGCCGACGTCGCCTTCGGCCTGATCCTGTTCGAACTCGGTTACCGCATCAATTTGCGTTGGTTGCGCAACAACCCGTGGATCGGCCTCAGCGGCCTGGTCGAATCGGGCGCCACTTTCGTCGCCGTCTACTTCATTGCGGTGGCCTTTGGCACGGCGGAGCTCACCTCGCTGATGCTGGCCTCGCTGGCCATGGCCACCTCCCCCGCCACGGTGGTACGCGTGATCAACGAGCAGCGCAGTTCGGGCCAGGTGACCGAGCGCGTGTTGCACCTGTCGGCGCAGAACTGCGTGCTGGCGGTGTTCGCCTTCAATGCCGTGATCGGCTTCTGGATCTTCCGCACCTTCGAAGACCTGGGCGACGCGCTCTGGAACAGCCTGGTGCTGCTGGCGGTGTCGGCCCTCACCGGCGCGGTGTTCGGGCTGGTGGTGCCGGCCCTGCTGCGCGCAATCGGCAATCCGCGCCACGATGCCACTGTCGCCTTTGCGATTGCCGTGATCCTGCTGGTGGCGATCTCCTACGCTGGCGGCCTGTCGCCGGTGGTGGCCTCGCTTGCCTTCGGCCTGGTGGCGCGCCACCGCCGCGTGGCCTTCAGCCAGGCCCAGCGCAATTTCGGTGCATTGGGCGAACTGCTGACCATCCTGCTGTTCGTGTTCGCGGCATCGACCCTGGACTGGGAAAAGGTCGCGGCCGGGATCTGGCTGGCGGTTGCCGTCGTGATCGCGCGCTTGCTGACCAAGACGGCCGGCGTCACCGCCTTCGCCCACCTCTCCGGCGTCTCCTGGCGCAAGGGCTTCCTGGCCGGGGTAGCGCTGGCGCCCTTATCCGTGTTCGTCATCCTGCTGCTGGAACACGCGCGCCTGGCCGGCGTGGTGGTAGTCGAGGAACTGCGTTCGGTGGCGGCGGTAACCATGCTGCTCGAAATATTCGGTCCCATCATCATCCAGCGCGCCCTGATGTGGGCCCGCGAGACGCCAGACATTCGACCGGAGAACCGCCATGCCGCTTGAAGCCTTTGCCGAATCCCAGCCGCTCACCTTCGGGGTCGAGCTCGAACTGCAGCTGGTCAGTCTGTCCGACTTCGACCTGACCGCCGCCAGCCCCGATCTGCTGCACCTGCTGTCGCGCAAACCCTTCCCCGGCAACGTGACGCCGGAAATCACCGAGAGCATGATCGAGATTAATTCGAGCGTGCACTCGGACTACAGCAAGTTGCTGGCCGAACTGGTGGAGATCCGCGACACGCTGGTGACGGCCGGCGATACCCTGAACATCGGCATTGCCGGCGGCGGCACTCACCCGTTCCAGCACTGGTCCGAGCAAAAGATTTTCTCCAAGCCGCGCTTCGAGCATCTGTCCTCGCTGTACGGCTACCTGGCCAAGCAGTTCACGGTGTTCGGCCAGCACGTGCACATCGGCTGCGGGAATGGCGACAACGCCATGTACCTGCTGCATGCGCTGAACCGCTACATTCCGCACTTCATTGCGCTGTCCGCGTCTTCGCCGTTCGTGCAGGGCCATGACAGCCTGTTCGATTCGGCGCGGCTGAACTCGGTGTTTGCCTTCCCGATGAGCGGACGGGCGCCGTTCACGCTCAGCTGGAGCGATTTCGAGCACGCGTATTACGCCAAGATGGAGCGTACCGGCATCATCAAGAGCATGAAGGATTTTTACTGGGATTTGAGGCCCAAGCCGGAGTACGGCACCATCGAACTGCGCGTGTGCGATACGCCGTTGACGGTGCAGCGCGCGGCGGCGCTGGCGGCCTACCTGCAGGCGCTGTGCAGCTACCTGCTCCAGCGCGTGGAAGAGCCGCCCGTCGAGGACGATTACCTGGTCTATAACTACAACCGCTTCCAGGCTTGCCGCTTCGGGCTGGATGGGTCAATCACGCATCCGAAGACCTACGAAACGGTGTCCTTGCGCGAGGATATCTTGACGACGCTGCGCAAGATGGAGCCGCATGCCGACGCCCTCGGCAGCCTGGACGGCTTGCGCCATCTGGCGGATGCGGCGGCTGGCGGGAGCGATGCGTCACTCTTGCGCCAGCAGTATGAGCGCGAAGGAAGTGTCGAGGCGATCGTGCATTCGGCGATCAACACCTTCCGGGGCGAGCGGCGCTTCTGGCGGCGGTAGGGTGGACGGGTTTCCCGTCCACGCGTCGATCACTACCGGCTCCGTGATCGTACCGGATGATCTTGCCGCTAACGATCAACGCGTGGGCGGCGCACACGGAACGGATGACCGATCGTCCAAGGTGGAGCCGACCACCCTACCGCCACAGCCGGCGTCGTCAGGCCGCGCTCGGCCCCAGGCGGCTGCCGCGCATGATGCGTTCGATGAAGGTCGGCTTGGCCACCGGGCGCGGCATGCCGTCGTCGACCAGGCCGGCCCATTTTTCGCACAGCTGCTCGCAGGTGGCGCGCAGCACCGGGTCGAGCTCGGGCAGGCGCGACAGCGCGCACAGGTGGCGCTCGATCACCGAGGCCAGGCGCACGCAGGGACGGTCGTTTTCGTCGCGCGCGGTGTAGTGCGACATCAGGTGCAGCAGCGACGCGATCATCACCGCGTCGCGGTGGCGCATGTCTGGCGCCGGCAGGATGGACGGCTCGTTTGCTTGGTCTTTCATGACAGCCCCTTGTTCGGATGGACGGACAGCATCGGATTCAATGAATGAGAATCATTCTCATTCAATGGTAATGGAGAGGCGGATGAGAGGCAAGCGATTTCGCAAGCGTGTGCGGGGGTGTTTGATGCGTTTCGGAATGGGTGTGGTGGATACAGGCGCGTGGCGCACACGGTAAGACGGTGGGTACAAGTACCCACCCTACCAGGTTGTAGGGTGGGTTCTCGAACCCACCATTTCATCGCCTGATCATCAGCAAACCAACTTACAACCTGGTCTCCCTTGCCGCCCGCAAGAACTCATCCAGCACCGGCGTGCAATCGAGCAGATCCGTCCCGCCGGCACGGTGGAATTCCGGATGCCACTGCAAACCCATCACGAAATCCGCCTTGTCGTAGCGGATCGCCTCGACGATCCCGTCCGGATACGACACCGCCTCGATCCGCACGTCGCGCCCGAGCTCCTTTACCGCCTGGTGGTGGATCGAATTCACCACGGGCCGCGTCGCCTTCGGGAACATCTTGCGCAGCGAGGAACCCGGCGGGAATTCGATTGCATGGCGGTGCGCGTCGTAGTCGGTGTGCACGTGGGCCAGCGCATCGGGCACATTCGTCGCCACGTCCTGGTACAGCGAACCGCCAAACGCCACGTTGATCAGCTGGCAGCCGCGGCACACGCCCAGTACCGGTTTGCCGGCCTCGACGAATTCGTGCAGCAACTCCAGCTCATACAGATCGCGCGCACGGTCGCCGCCCCACTCGGGCCGGGTCGGGGTTTCGGAATAGGTTTGCGGCGACACGTCGGCCCCGCCCTGCAGCACCAGGCCGTCGAGGTGGCGCGCGTAGTGGCGCAGCGTGATGTTGCTGGGGTGGAGCAGCCCGTTGGTATTCACCGTCGGGATCATGAACACCAGCACGTCGCGCGACATCACCCACTGGGCGATCGACTCTTCCAGGTATTGCAGGTTCTTGCTGCGCAGGCCGGTCGAGCCCGGTTCGGGGTGGAAGATGCGGGCCGAGACGCCGATGCGCAGGGTGCGGCGCATGAAGTCGCGGCTGAAGCGGTCGCGCAGGGCGCGCCAGCGCGAAGACAATACCCGGCCGGCCAGTGCAAACGGCGTGTCGCCGGGGCGCTGGTAGCGCGGCGGGCCATCGGCCGAGCGGCGGTCGGGAACGCGTACGGGGGCGTCGGGGCGGGTTTCGAGAGGCGGTCCTGGCGCCTCGTCCGTGCCTTGTTGATGATCGTCTGCCATGTCTTCAATATAGCCTCGTCATGGCCGCGCACGATTTGAAGTTGTAACAAAATCACACTGCCGAACAGAACTCATGCAGGCATCGAAGCCAGGCGCTGCAGCATCGCTACCAGGCTGCGGTCGCCCACCGGCTGGTCGAGCAGGCCGCGCACGCCGGCCGAATGCGCCCGCGCCGTGTCGTAGCAAAACGCCCGCCCGACCAGGAACACCACCGCCGTGCGCCCCGCCCCTTCCTGGGCCTTGATCGCCGCGCACAGTGCATACGGGTCGATGCCCGGGGTTGAGGTGTTGATCATGGCCAGCAGCACCGGCGTTTCGTCGCACAGGCGCACGGCCGCCGGGGCGCTGTCGGTCCAGGCGATCGGCAGGCGCTGCTCCCCGACCAGGCGCGCCAGGTGGTCGCGGAAGGCGCCGCCCTGGTCGACGATCAGCACCTTGCCGTTGCGCGGCGGCTGGCGCAGCGCAACGGCATCGATATCCTGGCCTTCGCCGATGCCGCGCTGGCGCCGCCGCCGTTCCGGCAAGGGCGGTTCGCCGCAGGCGCACAGGCGCTCCAGCGTGCGGCGGCGTTCGGCCACCAATTGGGCCAGCGTCGCGTGCAGGGACGCCGCTTCGAGCGGACGCTCGACCCGGGTCCAGGCATTGCCGCGCTCGCAGCCACCCACCTGCAGCGCCAGCGGCGGGCTGCGCATGCTCGACAGGCGCAGCATCGCGCAGGCGTTCTCGCCATCGGCCAGGTAGACATCGGGCTCCTGCAAACTGTCCTCGTGCAGGCAGGCGTACAGCGGGCCGCAAGCAGGCGCATCCGCCAACAGCGAAGCGATGCCGTCGGCGGCATCGGGCGTGAAGCCGAGCAGACGGACGGCCGTGGGGGTTTTCCTGGCATGCATGATCAAATCATCCGGCGCGCCATGCGGGTGCAACGCGCCTGTTGTGCGCCAAACCGCAGCGCTGGCCGCTTGTGTGGCCGAGTAGGTGAGTCCTTCTCCCCGGTTCTTGCTATCTATACTGTATGCCTGTACAGTATTGGTCTTGGCCAGTGCTTTCTGTTCGACGATTTCTCGGAGCCGCATTAAGCTTGCGAGCTTGCGTATCAATCTAGTCACGTTCCTGTTCGTTGACAAGCACATTCCAACAATGCCATTCCTATTTTTTCCTTCCGACAAGATAGAATGCGCAGGCATTTCAAAAAAACACTCATCAGCATGGCAACCAAGAAACCCGCACCCGATTACAGCGAATCATCCATCCGCGTCCTGAAGGGACTCGAACCCGTGAAGCAGCGTCCGGGCATGTACACCCGGACCGAGAACCCGCTGCACATCATCCAGGAGGTGATCGACAACGCCTCGGACGAGGCACTGGGCGGCTATTGCAACAACATCGGGGTCACCCTGAACGTCGACGGCTCGGTCACGGTCGAAGACGACGGCCGCGGCATCCCGGTCGGCATCCACCCGGAAGAAGGCGTCTCCACGGTCGAGATCGTCTTCACGCGCCTGCACGCCGGCGGCAAGTTCGACAAGGGTTCGGGCGGCGCCTATGCCTTCTCGGGCGGCCTGCACGGCGTCGGCGTCTCGGTCACGAATGCGCTTTCCACGCGCCTGGAAATCAACGTCTGGCGCAAGACCGACGATGGCAACGGCATCCACCGCCTGGTGTTCGAAAACGGCGACGTGGTCGAGCCCCTCAGCTCCGCGCCGTTCGAGCGCGGCGGCAAGAAGAACGGCACTCGCGTCACCGCCTGGCCCGACCCGAAATACTTCGATTCGCCAAACATCCCGATGGCCGAACTGGTGCGCCTGCTGCGCTCGAAGGCCGTGCTGCTGCCGGGCGTCACCGTCACCCTCACCAACGCCAAGACCGGCGATGTGCAAACCTGGCGCTACGACGAAGGCCTGCGCGGCTACCTGACCGAAGCGCTGGCGCAAGGCTCGAGCGGCCAGACCCTGATCCCGCTGTTCGAAGGCGCGCAGTACGCGCCGGCCGGCGACGAGAGCTTTGCCGAAGGCGAAGGCGCGGCCTGGGTCGTGGCCTGGAACGAGGAAGGCAGCGTGGTGCGCGAGTCCTACGTCAACCTGATCCCGACGCCAAGCGGCGGCTCGCACGAGTCCGGCCTGCGCGACGGCCTGTTCGGCGCCGTGAAGGGCTTCGTCGAATTGCACGGCCTGCTGCCGAAAGGCGTGAAACTGCTGCCGGAAGACGTGTTCGCCCGTGTCTCGTTCGTGCTGTCCGCAAAAGTGCTGGACCCGCAGTTCCAGGGCCAGACCAAGGAACGACTGAACTCGCGCGACGCCGTGAAACTGGTCTCCACCTTCACCAAGCCGCCGCTCGAACTGTGGCTGAACCAGCACGTCGAATACGGCAAGAAGCTCGCCGACCTGGTCATCAAGCAGGCCCAGTCGCGCATGCGCTCGCTGCAAAAGGTCGAGAAGAAGAAGTCCTCGGGCGTGGCCGTGTTGCCGGGCAAGCTGACCGATTGCGAATCGACCGACCTGACCCGCAACGAACTGTTCCTGGTCGAGGGCGACTCGGCCGGCGGTTCCGCAAAAATGGGCCGCGACAAGGAATACCAGGCGATTTTGCCATTGCGCGGCAAGGTGCTGAACACCTGGGAAACCGACCGCGACCGCCTGTTCGCCAACAACGAGATCCACGACATCTCGGTGGCGATCGGCGTCGACCCGCACGCCCACGGCGATTCGCCGGACCTCTCCGGTCTGCGCTACGGCAAGATCTGCATCCTGTCGGATGCGGACGTCGACGGCTCGCACATCCAGGTCCTGCTGCTGACGCTGTTCTTCAAGCACTTCCCTGCCCTGTTCCGCCACGGCCACATCTGCGTGGCGCGTCCACCGCTGTACCGCGTCGACGTGCCGGCACGCGGCAAGAAGCCGCTGCAAAAGCTGTACGCGCTGGACGATGGCGAACTGCTGGCCATCGAAGACAAGCTGAAGAAGGAAGGCCTGAAGGAAGGCAGCTGGAGTATTTCGCGCTTCAAGGGCCTGGGCGAGATGAACGCCGAGCAGCTGTGGGAAACCACGATGAACCCGGACACCCGCCGCCTGCTGCCGGTGTCGCTGGGCGACTTCGACCACGGCGAATCGAGCGCGCGTTTCAACATGTTGATGGGCAAAGGGGAGGCCGCCGCACGGCGCGCCTGGATCGAAGAACACGGTAACGAAACCGAAGCGGACATCTGATCATGATCATTGGTATTGATTTGGGCACCACAAACAGCTTGGTAGCAGCCTGGCGTGACGGGCGCGCGCAGATCATTCCCAATGCGCTCGGCGAATACCTGACGCCGTCCTGCGTCGGCATCGACGACGACGGCACGGTCCTGGTGGGCGCGGCGGCACGTTCGCGCCTCCAGACCCATCCCGACATGACCACCTCGCTGTTCAAGCGCTACATGGGCAGCGAGCGCGTAACAGGGCTCGGCAAGCAGCAATTCCGTCCGGAAGAGCTGTCCTCGCTGGTGCTGCGCGCCCTGAAGGAAGACGCCGAGGCCTGGCTCGGCCAACCGGTCGAAGAAGCCATCATCACGGTGCCGGCCTACTTCAGCGACGCCCAGCGCAAGGCTACGCGCGCGGCAGGCCAACTGGCCGGCCTGCGCGTCGAGCGCCTGCTGAACGAACCGACCGCCGCGGCCCTGGCCTACGGCATCCAGGACAGCCAGCAGGAAACCAAGTTCCTGGTCTTCGACCTTGGCGGCGGCACCTTCGACGTTTCCATCCTCGACCTGTTCGAGGGTGTGATGGAAGTGCGCGCCTCGGCCGGCGACAATTTTTTGGGCGGCGAAGACTTCGTCGAAGTGCTGGTCAAGACTTTCTATGAACGCAGCAGCCTGCGCAACGCGCTCGGCGGCCACGTGCTGACCCGCGCGCAAACCCAGCGCCTGCGCGACGAAGCCGAACGTGCCAAGCGCGCGCTGTCGGAGTCCGCTAGCACCGAGATGCGCTTCCAGCACGAGGGCCGCGAATTCACCTGGCGCCTGGACGAAGACACCCTCGCCCAGCTGTGCGAGCCGCTGCTGCAGCGCCTGCGCAAACCGGTGGACCGGGCGCTACGCGACTCCACCATCAAGGCGAGCGAACTCGACGCCGTGGTGCTGGCCGGCGGCGCCACCCGCATGCCGATCGTGCGCAAGCTCGTGTCGCGCATGTTCGGCCGCTTCCCGTCGGTGCACCTCGACCCGGACCACGCCATCGCGCTCGGCGCGGCGGTGCAGGCCGGCCTCAAGATGCGCGACGCCGCGCTCGAAGAGGTGGTGATGACCGACGTCGCGCCCTACTCGCTCGGCATCAACATCTCGCGCCAGATCGGGCCGAACAATTTCGAAGGCGGCCATTACCTGCCGATCATCGAGCGCAATGCCACGGTGCCGGTGTCGCGCGTGCAGAACATCACCACCGTGCGCGACGGCCAGCGCGAGCTGCGCGTGCTGGTCTACCAGGGCGAGGCGCGCCTGGTGAAGGACAACGTGTATCTCGGCGCGATCGACTTCCCGATCCCGCCAAAAAAAGCCGGCGAGATCAACGCCGACGTGCGTTTTACCTATGACATCAGCGGCGTGCTGGAAGCCGAGATCACGGTCTACCCGACCCAGGACAAGCACAAGCTGGTGATCACCGAGAACGCCGGCGTGATGACGCCCGAGCAGGTCGAGCAGCGCCTGGCTGAACTGGCCGAACTCAAGATCCACCCGCGCGACCAGATCGAGAACCGCACCGTGGTGGCCGAGGCCGACCGCCTGTACCAGGAACTGCTGGGCGACGCCCGCGAGTACCTGGCCCAGCACATCGCCGCCTTCCAGTCCGTGCTCGACCAGCAGGACCAGCAGGCCGCGCGCCGTGCCCGCGAAACCCTGCAAAAGGTGCTGGCCGACCTCGACCGCGGCGGCCTGGAATGAGTGCCTGGGCCGTCCTCGGCATCGACCCCACGCCGGACGTGCGTGCGATCAAGCGCGCCTATGGCCGCAAGCTGAAAGTCACGCGGCCGGAAGACGACGCCGAAGGCTTCCAGCACCTGAACGACGCCTACCAGGCGGCGCTGCAGATGGCGCCTTACCTGGACGGCGCCGACGAGGAAGCCGCGCCGGAAGTGCTGGTCGCACAGGCGCCAACGGAAGTGCCTGCGCAGTTCCACGAACCGGCGCCGATCTGCATGCCGGTGCAGGCGCCCGTTCATTCAGCCGCGCCCGAGGACACCCTTGAAGACCAGGAGCCCGCCTGGGAACGCCCGGTCGCCGCCTTCCGCGAGGAAGCCTGGGAACACCCGGTGCCCGCCCTGCGCGTGGTGGCCGACGAGCGCGCCCAGCGCCTGGCCCTGGAACAGGAACGGCGCCGGCAGCGCGAAGAAGCCCGCGCCGCCGCCGAGGCCGCGAGCGCGGCCGCCTTCGAGATCGCCAGCCTGCTGTGGGGGCAGTTCGTCCAGAAATCCGCCGTCTCGCCCAAGTACCAGCTGAAGCTGATCATGGAAGGCGAGGACATGATGCTGCTCGAAGTGCGCGAGCATTTCGAGCTGTTCGCCATCCAGTACTGCGCCGGCGCGGCCTGCGAGGACGAGCTGCGCGAAGCCATCTTCGCCGTCTTCGGCTGGCTGGAAGACGACGCCTTCGTGCGCCGCCGCCTGCCGGACGCCACCGGCGAAGCCATGGCGCGTCTGCGCGCCGGGCGCGACTACAACGCGCTGCTGCAGCGCGCGAGCACCGAACCCGTGATCGCAGCACTGCTCGCGGACAGCGCCGGGCGCCGCTTTGGCCGCACCATCATCGGCAACTTCACGCGCCAGATGCGCGCGCAGATCGCGCTGATCCGCGAATACCACCGCGAACTGCTGTACTTCAAGCTGAACCCCGAGGTGGTCGCAGAATGGGAACGACGCGTCGCGGGGCGCCGTTATTTCCTGGAGACCGCGCTGATCAGCGCGGGCGTGGGCGTCGCGCCCTTCATGCTCGCCAGTTTCTCCGACCGCAAGATGGTGCTGGGCTTCGACAGCCACTTCCTGCTGCTGTTCCTGCCGCTGGCACTCATTGCCGGCCTGGCCTGGGCCCTTGTCGACCCGCTGGCGCGCCTGCGCGATACGCCATGGCGTGACCGGCTGCTGTTCGACCTGCGCTTCCGCCCCGCCGTGCAGCTGGGCTGGATTCCCGCCTTCGCGCTGCTGTCGTCGCTGCTGTTCATCCCGGACCCGGCGCCGGCCTTTGCCTGGCTGCTGGGCACGGCGATGGTCGCCTGTACGCTGGTGGCCTGCTTCGCCAACTCGGTCCTGTTCGACAAGGCGCACTACATCGTCGGCGCCATCTGCGCGGTCATGGTCGGCCACTCGATGGCCGACAAGGGCTATCCCGGCTACGGCTACGTCACTTGCGCGGCCGGGGCCTACTGCGCCCTGCAACTGCTCTACCGTGGCGGCGCCGATTTGTGGAACCGCATGCCGGACAAGGCCCATCTGCTGCTGCCGCTGCGCTGCGTGTGGCTGGCCGGGGCCATCGCCCTGGTGGCGGGCGCCGATGTCTCGCCGCTGCCGCTGCAGCTGCACGCTGCCGTGGTCTGGCTGTGGGCGCTGGGCGGCATGCTGCTGTCGAATCCGACCATCAATCCCTTCGCCGCGGTGGCGGGCGGGCTGGTCCTGGTCTTCGTGATCATGACGCTGCGGCCGGAGATGTCCATGCTGCGCAGCTCGCCGCTGTCGATGCTCATTTCGCCGCTCTTCGGTGTCGCGATGTTCATGTTCGTAAACATGATCCGCACTAAAAAGAATCAACATCCATTTTCGTAAGTACCATGTCTACTCAAGCAAATCTGTTCGAACAAGCCAGCGAAGCGCTCGACGACGTCGAATCGCTGACCCTGTCCACCTTCGCCGAGCGCGCCTACCTCGACTACGCCGTCTCGGTGGTCAAGGGCCGCGCCCTGCCCGACGTCTCCGACGGCCAGAAGCCGGTCCAGCGCCGCATCCTGTACGCGATGAACGAACTGGGCCTGGGCGCCACCGCCAAGCCGCGCAAATGCGCAGCCGTGGTCGGCGACGTGCTCGGTAAACTGCACCCGCACGGCGACCAGTCGGTGTACGACGCGCTGGTGCGCATGGCCCAGGACTTCTCGCTGCGCTACCCGCTGATCGACGGCCAGGGCAACTTCGGCTC
>Ga0209023_10003064_pt1 | contig 20203 bp, 22 predicted proteins | sample LakOneMetagenome_FD_187468 | JGI IMG/M metagenome (GOLD analysis project Ga0209023, IMG submission 187468) | Freshwater and sediment microbial communities from Lake Erie, Canada (SPAdes) (version 2) | ecosystem: Environmental > Aquatic > Freshwater > Lentic | place: Lake Erie, Canada...
ACCAGGCCGTCTACAGCGGTGCGCTGGGCGTGAAGGCCGCCGAGTGCCTCCGGCTGCGGCGCCCGAGACGCCGTGCCCGTCAGGCCCGCCACGCCAACCAGCGGGCCGGGCTGCCCAACATCGCCAAACGACCCGAGCCCGTCGAGGACCGAGTCGAGGTCGGCCACTGGGAGATCGATCAGATCATCGGCGCCCGCAACCAGTCGTCGTTGTTGACCTTCACCGAACGGGTCACCCGCTACGCCATGGCCATCACCATGCCCGAGGGCTACGACGCCGAGGCCACCCTCGCCGGACTCGTCGAAGGCCTCGACCGCGTCCCTGCCGGGCTGCTCAAGTCGGTCACCTTCGACCAAGGCTCGGAGTGGGCCGAGTGGGAGGCCCTCGCCGCGACCTACGACATCGACGTCTGGTTCTGTGACCCGCACTCGCCATGGCAACGCGGTCAGATCGAGAACCAGAACCGTGCCTGGCGCTGGTGGTTCCCCCGCGGCACCCGACTCGATCTCCTCGACCAAGCCCACGTCGACGGAGTCGCCGACATCATCAACGGCCAACGCCGACGCAACCTCGACTACGAGTCACCCGCGAGCCTCTACGCTGCAGCCACCGTGCACTGACCACTGGAACTGCCCGTGCCTTCGATGAGGGTGCGGATGGCGGCTTGTTCGTCGGGGTCGAGTTGGGTGATGGCTTCGAGGTGGTGGCGGAGTTCGTCGGGGATGTTGGTGTCGCGTTCGTCGGGGTCGAAGATGAGCACATCTGCGCTGATGGCGAGTTCGGTGGCAAGGCGGCGCAAGACGTCGAGGGTGGGTTGGCTGGTGCCGGCTTCGTAGCGGCGGAGTTGGGAGACGTGGATGCTGACCCGGTCGGCGAGTGCGGGTTGGGTGAGGCCGCGTTCTCGGCGGAGGGCGGCGAGTCGTTGTCCGAAGTCCATGGTGAGCTCGTAGAGGTTGGTGGTGGTGTGGACCATAGGATGGCCTCCTCCGAGCCTTGACGCTCAGGGCCGACAACCCGCATCAGCACAGGGCGACACCGCTCCCGAAGCTTCGGACGGCCCGGCGACCACTGAACCCGGCCCAACGACCGATGGTGTCGTAGTCGTATCGGGGGCGGGCTGATGGGCCGCCGTGGTGAGCATCAGCCATCGCTCGTGCCCGGTGACCCCGGCGACTGGTTCGGGTTCCCGCATCTGGTCGCGGAGTTCGAGGAATGGATGGGCGTCCACGGCTACAGCCCACGCACGATCGACAACCGGCGGCGACAGGTCGCCGCGTTGGCCGGATGGCTCGAAGAACGCGGTGTGGCCCGGCCGGCGGAGGTGACCCGGCCGATGCTCGAGCGCTACCAGCGACACCTGTTCCACTACCGCAAACCCAACGGCGAACCCCTGTCGTTCCGGTCTCAGTCGCAGCGCCTGTTGGCGGTTCGGGCGTTCTTCAAGTGGGCGGCCCGCCAGCACCACCTCCTCCACAACCCTGCGTCTGAGATCGAGCCGGCCGAGGACCGTTCACCCGCCCCGCCGACCAGCACGCACGCCTGATCGCGCACCAGCTCGGCGACTACCACGTCACCCTCCTGCGAGCACTCCGCGCCGCCGGCATCGACTGCTGACCCGCCCGCTTGCCGACACGTCCGCTGCTGGCCCTCGAAGGCGACGGGCGTCGCTGCGGAACGTCGGCAGAAACGTTGCACAGACTGGCACCTTCCCCCGAGGGGGAAGGTGCCAGTCGCGTTCGGCACCCATCGCGTGCCGCTTCGCATCGATGCTGATCGACCGGGCAACGAAGCGGCGAAAGAAGAGGCAGGCGCCTGGCCGTGGTCATCCTGACCACCGGCGAAGTTCAGCCCTGACCGCCATCGATGGGCGGCCCGAACACGCCGAGGCCAACACTCTCGGCCGGCCCCACGTGCACTCCGCTCGAACGCCTCTTCGCCGGCCGTCTGCTTGTTCCGCTTGCGGAACAAGCCAGTCTGTGCCACTTCCTGACCACCCCTCAGCACCACCAACGGGGACATCACGACGACCAGGCCGACAACCGACAACGAGCAGCGCGCTGAAGGCTCTGTTGGGCTGTCACCGCCGCCCTCTACAATCGACCTCATGACCGTGACGCTCGATCTTCCCGCCGAGGCCCAAGCCCGCCTCCAAGCCGAAGCGACCCGCCGCGGGATCACCCTCGACCAACTCATCGCCGAGATCGCCGACAGCTTCCCCGCCGAGACCACCACCCCCCGACGCAAACGAGCGTTCGTCGGGATCGGATCGTCGACGTCGGGACGCGGAGCACGCGACGCCGATGAGATGCTGGCCGAAGGGTTCGGGCGCGACTGATCGTGCTCATCGTTGACACCGGTGTCCTCCTCGCCGCCGCCGACAAAGCAGACCCCGACCACCTCGCCTGCGCCGAGATCGTCGCAACCACCGACGAGCTCTGCACGACGCACTTGGTGATCGCAGAGGCCGCGTACCTGATCGCACGACAACTCGGACCCGAAGCCGAAGCCGCGTTCTTCCGTTCCGTCGCCCAGGGAGATCTCACGATCGAGAACCTGACGAGCACGGATCTCGAACGAGTCGCCGACCTCGTCGAGACCTACGTCGACCTGCCCCTCGGCGGCACCGACGCCAGCGTCATGACGATCGCCGAGCGGCTCAACCAAACCCGTGTAGCGACTCTCGACCGGCGACACTTCACCATCGTGCGCCCCGCCCACTGCCCGGCGTTCGAACTCATCCCCTGACCCGCCCACCAGCGCTGCTCGCCGCCCGAACAGGGTCGCCCAAGGTGTCGGTGCCGGCTGGAAGAATCGTCACCGTGACAACGGCGAGCGGGCACCGACAGCGGGGGTTTCTTCTTTCGCTGCTGACGCTGCTCACCCTCGCCGGCGCGTTCCTCGCCCCGGCGGTTGACGCGTCCGCGTCAACACGGGTCGGCATTGAAACCCGCGTCCGGGCGATCGACACCCCCACCACCGCCCTCGTCGGGCGCGTTGACGCCGCATCGTCAACCACCGTCGGGGTTTCCGGGCTTCCGTTACGACAACAGGCGTCGGCTACCGGTGCTGCCACAGAAGCGGCAGGGACCAGGAGAGTCGGGCGATGGATGGGGGCCGACGAACACGCGGCGATGGTGAACTCCGGTGAAGTCCAGGTTGGTAGCGGAGGCACGACGTACGTCTCGAGCCCGGCAAGCGCTAAGTCCTATTTGCCGCAAGCAACGGCCGGGAGCCACTACGTCGAGTTCGATGTCCCGTCGAGCAGCCTGCGTCCCGCAGGGCAGCTGGACTGGGCGCAGATCCCCTCACCCGAGAACACGATGTGGGGCAAGCTCGCCCCTCAACGAGGTTGGCCCGTTCCCGAATCTCCAGTCTCCGCATGCAACATCGTCCACGTGGCGACCAAGCTCTCATGCTGACGCTGCTGAGCTTCCTCACCGGATGGGCCGAAGGTTGGATCGCATCCGGTCGCCCCGACATGGCCGTAAGCTGGGAGCGGTCACCGCAGGATCGGCCCAAGCAGTCTGCCTGCGTGGCCGTTCAAGGCCCTGCTGCATGGGGGCAACTCACCGTCTGGGAATCAGGTGAGGTCACCGTCGAAGCGATGAGCACGGAGAGCGGTGCGCTAATGCTCTCAGAGCACCTCAGCGTGACAAGCGACGAGGAGCTGTTGACGATTGTCCGAAGGTTCGTGGCCACGTGCGAGGTGTAACCCCAGTCTTGCTCGGGCTTCTCGCCGGCCTTCTGCCGGCGGCGATCGGCGCTCCAAGCTCCTTCGATTTGGTCACGACGGGCACAAACGGCCCGTCGACGGTCCCCGCTTTCCAAGTGCATCAGGCGGCTTCCTTCACCTACGACGTCCCTACCCTCGCGCTCGTCGGCGTTGATGCGGTTGGTGCGGCCGAGGCCAGTTCGGCCCTGATCCACAGCGCGTGGGGAGCGTCGGCCTCGCTCTCTGTCGAGGCGGGGCGCACATCTACGACCCCCGCTCTCGTAGACATCGCCACAGAAGCGGGTGGCGCCAGATTCGTCGTCAACAGCGCCGGCGAAGCGCTCGATACCGCCCGGATCACGATCCCGAATGGGAAGTTCGGGGGCGAGTTCAACCGGTGATCGCGACAGCTGCAGCGTAGACGTCGGCTGCGGTTGACCAGCCGAGGCTGCGGCGGGGCATGGTGTCGATGAGGCGCAGGTCGGTGGGCGCGAAGCGCGAGAGGTCGGTGCTCTTGCCGACGTAGCGGCGGATCAGCCCGTTGCCGTTCTCGTTGGTCGGGCGTTGCCACGGCGAATGTGCGTCTGCGAAGTCGACGTCGATCCCGCACGGCTCGGCGAGGTCCGCGTGCCGGGCCATCTCGCGTCCTTGGTCCCAGGTGAGGGTGCGCCGCAGCGGTTCGGGGATGCGTTCGAGCACCTCGCAGAGCGCGGCGAGGGTCGCGTCCGCGCCGTGGTCTTCGGGGAAGTCTGCGAGCCACAGGTGGCGGCTGGCGCGATCGAACACGGTCGCGATCGCGGACCGGTTGAACGACCCGACGATGAGGTCGCCTTCGAGGTGGCCGACCTCGACGCGTTCGGCCGCGATCGCGGGCCGGGCACCGATGAGGTTGAACACCCCGAGGGGGCTCGTGTTGGGTGCCGGCGGCCCGAACACCCGGTGTTTGCGGCATCTACGTCGCCGGTGCAGGCCCTCGTGCAACCCGGCGCGCAGGCCCCGGGCGCCGTGGGCGTAGACCGCCTGGTAGATGCACTCGTGGCTGACCGAAGCGGTCACGCCGTGGGTGCCCGCAGCGAGCTCACGGGAGATCGTCATCGGGCTGTCCTTCGCTTCCAATCGGGCAGTGACGTGCGCGGCCAGGACCGGGTCCGCTGCGAGCTTCGGGGTCTTCGGTCGGCGTCGTTGCTGATCGGCGCGCCGCTGAGCGGCTGTTGCGGTGTACCCGGCGCGGCCACCGTTGCGGTTGACCTCGACGTTGATCGTCGTGCGGTGCCGGCCCAGCCGGTCGGCGATCACATGGTCGGGTTCGCCGCGTTCGATCCCGGCGCGGATCTCCTCGCGCTCGAACGCGGTCAACGATTCGGCTGGCATGCTGGACTTCTCCATCGGTCAGGGTGCTGTGTAGACAGCGGGCATCCTGCCCGCCATCACGCTCTGACCGGTGGAGGCTCAACCTCTACCTCACGGTGTAGCCGTCACCCCTTGAACTCGCCCTCCTACGACGGCGGTTTGGTGAGACCTTCGCGTTGTGGGAAAGGAGTCTGAACGAAGCGGATCCTCTTGAGGTTGTGTATCCAGGGAATCCTGGTGAGTGCGAGGATGTGCTTCGCGAAGTGATGGTCCTGCTCCCATTGGAGGAGGTCGCCGGGCGCCCCGCGGCATCACAGGTCCGCAGCGTGGCGATAGAAGCCCTGCGTAGGTGCTTTGGCGAAGCCCCCGATGATGACCGCGTCGACCACCTCGTGCGTCTGATCGTCTCTACAGCCGATCCCAACGTGACGTGACAGCCCGGCGTCCACTCGTTGCGCCATGGGCCACGATTCTCGTGGATATCGCCATGGCGATCGGCGTGGCCGGTTTTTCGGGTCCGGCGATTCCGGTGATCCGGGTTGGGCATCTCGAGATCTTCACGAGCTGCGCCACGACCTCGCGCAACGTCGTCCCCCTGAACCAGCCTGACCATCGTGCTCCTCGTTGACACAAACGTCTGGCTCGCCGCGGCCGATCGGCGATCGGTCCGCCACCGCGAAAGTGTCGCGCTGCTCGCAGCACACGCCGGCAAACTCGCATCGCCCGTCCCAGTGATCGCGGAGACATCGTGGCCTCGATCGGCTCGGCCCGCCGCTCACCACCAATTCCTCGGACCCGTCGGGGCCGGCCACCTCAATGCAGTGGACCTCACCAATGACGACTGGGCTCGCAGCATCAACCTCTGCCACGAATACCAAGACCTGCGCCTCGACCTCATGGTGGCCTGCATCATCGCGATCGCCGAACGCCTCGGTGTCACCACAATCGCGACGATGAACCACCGCGACTTCGCAGTCGTGCGCCCCGCCCACCGCGACGCGTTCGACCTCGTCCCCTGACCCCACGCGGCGATCCTCGACTCCGGAACAGGATCGCGATCGACGCCTGGGCCGAGGCCTTCCGAGGCCGGGTCGCCTCGTCACAGCGGGATGACGTGCCGGTGGGCAACCCGTACCTCCATGTCGGCCCCTGCGGGAGCCTGTTCGCGGTCGTCGGGCCTCGTTGCGGAGCGCGTGTTCGCCATCCCTTGCTGCACGGGTGGTTGACAACAGCGCCGCGCGGCGTGTCATGTACCGAGCCGTGGGAAGTCCGCTCGTCATCGTGGAATCACCAGCCAAGGCTCGAACCATCGCCGGCTATCTGGGCGACGACTACGTCGTCGAATCGTCCATCGGCCACATCCGGGATCTGCCGCGCAACGCAGCAGACGTGCCCAAGGAGTACAAGGGCCAGGCCTGGGCGCGACTCGGCGTCGACACCGAGAACCACTTCAAACCGCTGTACATCGTGTCGCCCGAGAAGCGTGACCACGTCCGGCACCTGAAGGCAGCGCTGAAGGACGCCGACGAGCTCTATCTCGCCACCGATGAGGATCGAGAGGGCGAAGCGATCGCGTGGCACCTCCTCGAGGTGCTCAACCCGAGAGTCCCCGTTCGGCGGATGGTGTTCCACGAGATCACCCCCGAGGCGATCCGGCACGCGATCGACCACCCTCGAGAGCTCGACCGTCGCCTGGTCGACGCACAGGAGACACGCCGGATCCTCGACCGCCTGGTCGGCTACGAGGTGTCGCCGGTCCTGTGGAAGAAGGTCAACCGCGGGTTGTCTGCCGGTCGGGTGCAATCGGTAGCCACCCGAGTGGTCGTGGAGCGTGAGCGGGAGCGGATGGCCTTCCACGCTGGGGCCTGGTGGGACCTCCAGGCGATGTTCCACCACGACGACCTCGCCAAGGATCAGACGCCGTTCGCTGCCGGACTTGTCGAGCTCGGCGGCCGACGACTGGGTTCGGGCAAGGACTTCGGCCAGAACGGTCAGCTGACCGCCGGAGCCCGAAACGCCGGCGTGGTGCTGCTCGACGAAGCAGGTGCCACCGCCGTGCGCGATGCGCTGACCGATCGACCGGTGGCGGTCCGCTCGGTCGAGCGCAAGCCGTACACCCGCAAGCCGTCGCCGCCGTTCATGACCTCGACCCTTCAGCAGGAGGCGGGTCGCAAGCTGCGCATGTCGGCGTCCATGGCCATGACGACGGCTCAGCGGCTGTATGAGAACGGCTACATCACCTACATGCGAACCGACTCGACGACGCTGTCGCAGGCGGCGCTCGACGCGGCGCGCCGCCAGATCCGTGAGCGCTACGGCGACGACTACGTCCCTGACGCACCACGTACCTACGCGAACAAGGTCAAGAACGCGCAGGAGGCCCACGAGGCCATCCGACCCGCCGGTGACTCGTTCCGGACGCCCGATCAGGTCAAAGGCGAGCTGCAGAGCGCCGAGTTCCGTCTCTACGAGCTGATCTGGCAGCGCACCGTCGCGTCGCAGATGAACGACGCACGTGGCGAGTCGGTGCAGGTGCGAATGGCGACGACGACCGCTCCGGTGTCGGTTCCCGACGCGTCGGGCGCACTCGGCCCGATCGCGGCGCAAGAGGCGGTGTTCTCGGCGTCGGGGCGCACGATCCTGTTCCCCGGCTTCCTCCGGGCGTACGTGGAGGGCAGCGACGATCCTGACGCAGCGCTCGACGACCAGGAGCGCATCCTGCCCGACATGGCGACCGGTGACGCGGTCTCGGCTGACGAGCTGACCGTCGCCGGCCACGAGACCCAGCCTCCGGCCCGCTACACCGAGGCATCGCTCGTCAAGCGCCTCGAAGAGCTCGGCGTCGGTCGGCCGTCGACCTACGCATCGACGATCTCGACGGTGCAGGACCGTGGCTACGTGTGGAAGAAGGGCTCGGCGTTGGTGCCGAGCTTCACGGCCTTTGCGGTCGTGACGTTGTTGGAGCAGCACTTCCCGACGTTGGTGGACTACGCGTTCACCGCAGCGATGGAGGAGGACCTCGACCGCATCGCCGGCGGCACCGAGGAGATGGAGCCGTGGCTCAGCCGCTTCTACTTCGGCACCGCCGGCGCGCGGATTGCGGGCGATGACAGCGACGGCGACGATCGCCCCAAGGGGGCGACCTCGGCGAGCGGCGACGGTCTGGCGCTCAAGCACCTGGTCGCGGACCTCGAAGACATCGACGCCCGTGCGGTCAACTCGATCCTGCTCGGCGCCGACGCGGACGGCGTGCCGATCGTGGCCCGCGTCGGTCGGTACGGCCCGTACCTGGAACGTGGTGAGGGCGACGACGTCCAACGGGCGTCCATCCCGGAAGACACGCCTCCCGACGAGCTCACGCCGTCACGGGCGATCGAGCTGCTCGAAGCGCCGTCGGGCGACCGGGACCTCGGCACCCATCCCGACACCGGTCTGATCGTGCACCTCAAGACGGGGCGGTTCGGGCCGTACGTGCAGGAGGGCGAGCACGACGACGAGACCGGGCTCAAGCCGAGGACCGCATCGCTGTTCGCGTCGATGGACCCCGCCGAGGTCACCCTTGAGCAGGTGCTGGCCCTGTTGGAGCTGCCTCGCACCGTCGGCGTCGATCCTGCCGACGGGGTGGAGATCACCACGCAGAACGGCCGCTACGGCCCCTACCTCAAGAAGGGCACCGATTCGCGCTCGCTCGAGTCCGAGGAGCAGATCCTCACGCTGACCCTCGATGAGGCACTGGCGATCCTGGCGCAGCCCAAGCGCCGCCGGGGCCAGGCTGCACCCAAGCCGCCCCTCAAGGAGATGGGACTCGATCCCGACACCGAGCGACCCATCGTGGTCAAAGACGGGCGGTTCGGCCCGTACGTCACCGATGGTGAGACGAACGCCAGCCTTCGAAAGGGCGACTCGCTCGAAGAGCTCACGATGGAGCGAGCGCTCGAGCTGCTCGCCGAACGGCGCGCCAAGGGCCCCTCCAAGAAGAAGGCGACCAAGAAGAAGGCAGCTGCGAAGAAGAAGGCACCGGCCAAGAAGAAAGCCCCGGCCAAGAAGAAGGCAGCTGCGAAGAAGAAGGCTCCGGCCAAGCGCAAGGCCCCCGCCAAGAAGGTGGCGGCGTCGGAGCCGAGCGACGTTGCGCCGGCTCCGGACGTCGGTGAGTGATCTGAGCTCCCCGTTCGCCGGACCGTCCGCCGCGCAACCGGCGGCCGGCTGGATCGAGCGACTGTTCATCACCCGACGGTTCTTCGCCCTCTTCAACGTCCAGGTCATCTCGGCGCTCGGAGACTGGGTCGGCTTCTTCGCCATCACGTCGCTCGCCGCGTCGATCTCCACCCAGCCCGAGGCGGCGATCGCGCTCGTCACCACGGCCCGGGTGGCACCCGGGATCTTCCTGGCGCCGTTCATCGGCGTGATCGTCGACCGCTTCGATCGCAAGAAGATCATGGTGATCTCCGACGTGTCGCGGGCGGGGGTGTTCCTGCTGCTGCCGCTCGTGCAGACCGTCCCCGGCTTGATCGTGGCGAGCTTCGTGCTCGAGATGTTCACCCTCGCCTGGTCGCCGGCGAAGGAGGCCACTGTGCCTGCGGTCGTGCCCGCAGACCGGTTGACCACCGCGAACTCCCTGGGTCTGGTCGCGGCGTACGCGACGATGCCGATCGCAGGGCCGATCCAGTACCTGCTGAAGGTGCTCAACGACCATCTGGCCGAGGTCAGCTTCCTGGGGTTCCTCGGTCTCAACCGCGAGCTCGGCGACACCCAGGCGCTGGCCTTCTACTTCGACGCGCTGTCGTTCCTTGCCTCGGCGTTGATCATCTCCCGGTTCGTGTACCGCGGCCTGCCGTCGAACTCTGCCGCTGCCCGTCACGAGCGTGCTGCGGAGTCAGCTCGCGGCGCTGATGCCGACGAGGCGGTGTCGGTCGACGGGGCCGACGGGGTCGACGGGGCCGACGGGGTCGACGGGGCCGGTGACGGCGACACCGGGGTGGCCGCCTCGCTGGCGGAAGCGGAAGCGGCGGAGCGTTCCAGCATTCGTCAGGCGTTCGACGACATCTTGGAGGGCCTCCAGTTCATCGGAGCGAACCCGGTGGTTCGCGGGGTGATCCTGGGACTGGCGACCGGCCTGATCGGCGGCGCCATGTTGGTGCCGCTCGGGCCGACGTTCGCTCGGTTCGTCATCGGCAACCCCGATGCGTTCCCGCTCTTCATCACCGCGCTCGGCCTGGGCGTGGCGACCGGGGTGGTCTCGTTGTCCGCGCTCCAGAAGCGTCTGCCGAGGGAGCAGGCGTTCCCGCTCCTGGTCTTCGCCGGAGGCGTGTCGATGTTCTTCGGCGTGTCGATGTCGACCTTCTGGCTCGCCGCGCTCGGCATCTTCGGACTGGGGGCTTGCGCCGGTTCCGTCTACGTGTTGGGGTTCACCCTGCTGCAGGAGCACACCGACGATGAGCTGCGCGGTCGCATCTTCGCCACGATGCTGACCCTGGTGCGGGCGTGCGTGCTGCTGGCGCTCGTCGTGGGACCCACGTTGGCGACGGTGTTCAACGGCTTCGCTCGCGCCGCGACCGGCGACACCGAAGGGGTGCCGGTCGCCAGCGTGTTCGGCTTCGATCTGGCGATCCCCGGCGTGCGCCTCACGTTGTGGCTCGCCGCGCTGATCCTCTGCGGTGCCGGAGTGATCGCCAGCCGCTCGATGAAGGTCGGCCTGCGCGAGCAGCTGCGCGGCGGCCTGCGCCAGGCGATGGGTCCGAGCGGTGAGGAGCGCTCCAGGGGCAACCATCCCACCGCGATGGCTGTCGATGATGCCGACGGCGCGGACGCGCTGGACGTCGCGGACACGCTGGCACCGCGCTGGTCCAGCCCACCGCCGTTCGTCGGCGAGGTTCCGAGCGTGACGCCGCCCCCGTTCGTCGGCGACGTTGCGGGCATCGACCAGTCCGGTGCTGCCCTCACGTCGCCATCGCCGCTCCATCGACCTGCCGGAGCGAGCGAAGCTCGTGACGCCGCCGCCGAGGCGTTCGCGGCAGCACTCGGAGTGGATGCTCCGCTGCCGCCCGCTGTCACCGGCGAGATCGCCCCGTTCGACAACCCGCATCGCTGGCCGCGCGATGCTGAGCAGCAGACCCGGACCGAACCGCCCGAAGACACCGCACTTGCCAGCGACACCGCACTTGCCAGCGGCGCCGAACCGCCCGACGACACCGGAGATGCCAGATGAGCGCCACGGCCGGGAAGTTCTTGGTCTTCGAGGGCGGCGAGGGCAGCGGCAAGTCCACACAGGCCGCACTGCTCGCAGAGCGGATCGGAGCGACGCTCACTCGGGAGCCCGGTGGCACCGGGATCGGCACCCGGCTCCGTGAGGTGCTGCTGGCATCGTCGGACGACGAAGTACCCATGTCGGACCGAGCAGAAGCGCTCCTGATGGCCGCCGACCGAGCCCAGCACTGCGCTCAGGTGCTGCGGCCATCGCTGGAGTCCGGCACCGACGTGGTCTGTGACCGCTACATCGGTTCGACCATCGCCTACCAGGGTGCAGGCCGCGGCTTGGACTCCACCGAGCTCGCCAGGATCTCGGCGTGGGCGACCGACGGGCTGGTACCCGATCTGGTGATCCTGCTCGTGGTCGACCCGGCGATGGCCGCGGAGCGGATCGGAGCGGCCCGAGACCGGATCGAGGCCGCTGGCCCCGAGTTCCACCGCCGGGTGTCGGTGAGCTTCGTGGAGCAGGCCGCTGCCGATCCGGAGCGCTGGTGTGTGCTCGACGGCGCCGGAACCGTCGAGGACGTGAGCGAGCGTGTCTGGCGTTCGGTCCTCGAGCGTTGGCCTGAGCTGGACGCCGACGATCGTGGCTGACGCGATGTTCGATCCGCCCGCTGACGAGATGTTCGCCGACGTGGCCGTGGACCCGGTGTCGCCGAGTGCCGATGAGCCCGACGCAGCCTCCGACGAAACGCCTGATGTCGACGAGACACCCGACGTCAACCTCTGGGACGAAGTCATCGGCCAGGAGGTCGCGGTGGAGCGGCTGCGTTCCGCCGTCGCGCAGCCGGTGCACGCGTACCTCCTCGTCGGGCCCGAAGGGTCGGGCACCCGTGAGGCGGCCCGGGCGTTCGCCGCCGATCTGCTCTCCGTCGGCTCGGACCCGGTCGCATCGGCGTTGCTGCGCCGCCAGGTCGGTGCAGAAGGTCACCCCTCGCTGACTGTCGTCGAGCGCGTGGGCGCGTCGATCTCCGCCGAACAGGTCCGAGAGGTGGTCACCCGCGCCAACATGGCGCCGCCCGGCGGCCAACTCCAGGTCATCGTGCTGGTCGACTTCCACCTGCTGGCTCCCAACGTGGCGCCGATCCTGTTGAAGACGCTCGAGGAGCCGCCGGAATCGACCGTGTTCGTCGTGCTCGCGGAAGAGCTGCCTGCCGACATGGCCACGATCGCGTCGAGGTGCGTGCAGGTGCCCTTCGACGCCGTGGCCGAAGCCGCGATCGTCGACCGGCTCACACGAGACGGCATCGACGGTGACACGGCACGGGTCGCCGCCGCCGGTGCGGGCGGATCGATGACCCAGGCCCGGCTCCTGGCGAACGACCCGAACGCAGCGGTCCGTCGGCAACGGTGGTATCAGGTTCCCGAACGACTCGACGGCACCGGGGCGACGGCTTCGGGACTCGTCGAGGAGGTCCTGGCCGCAACCGAGGACCTCGCGGTGCCGCTCACCGAGCGTCAAAGCGCCGAGCTCGTCGACTTCGACGAGCGTGCCAAGCTGACCGGCGGGCGGGTGGCGGGTGAGCGCAAGGCGCTGCTGGATCGTCACAAGCGCGAGCAGCGAAGGGTCCGCACCGCAGATCTGCGCAGTGGCCTGGCCGCGTTGGTGGCCCGATACCGCGACGCACTGGCCGACGGCACGGATCCCGAAGCGTTCCTGGCTGCAGCGGACGCGGTGCAGTCGCTCGCCGATGCGCTCGTGTTCAATCCGAACGAGAACCTGCAGCTCCACGCGCTGTTCGTCGCCTTGCCGTCGTTGCGCTGAGTCGAGCCGGGCCAGATCCGGTTGCCGGTCGGGGCAGATGGCCCGGTAAGATCGCACGTCTTCGGTCTGCGCCGGAGCACGCCCAGGTAGCTCAGACGGCAGAGCAGCTCACTCGTAATGAGCAGGTCAGGAGTTCGATTCTCCTCCTGGGCTCGCAAGGAACCCCTGCAAGCGCAGGGGTTCCTTCATGTCAGGGGGCCGGCTCGCGGGCCTCGACGACCGCCGGGCGTGGGCCCGCATCGGTCCGCGGGTGTCGATGGCACGCTCAGGCGGGACACGGAACCGGCACCGATGCGGTCGCATCGTGGGCACTACCGTGGGGTCGACCGACTTGTGATCCGCATCACAACGCGTGTGCCCGTTCGGTCATGAGACGAGGAACCACCGCTGCGCTATGGATGATCACCCGGTGACCGTCAACCCGCTCCGGGCTCTGCTGGGTGGCGGGCCGATTCCGCCGATCGCGGTGAGCTTCTCGGACCGCAGCCTCGATGCGGACATCGACGCTGCACAAGCTGGTGGACTCGACGTGGCAGAGCTTCGCATCGATCGCTACGCCTCGTCGGAGGTCGGCCACGTCCTCACCCAGGTGCGGCGCTTCGACCGCTTCGCGACGCTCGCCACCATTCGCACCGCAGCGGAGGGCGGTTGCTGGACGGCGTCGGAGCAGGAACGGGCCGACCTGTTCCGTTCGGTGATGCCCTACGTCGACGGCATCGACGTGGAGCTCACGTCGGCAACATCGATGTCGTCGGTGATCGACGAAGCCGTCGCCGGCGATCACGTGCTCATCATCTCGAACCACGACTTCGAGTCCACTCCGTCGCTGCACGAGCTCGAATCGATCGCTCAGCAGGGCAAGGAGCTGGGCGCCGACGTCGTGAAGCTGTCCGCCATGGCCCACTCCCAACACGACCTGCGGACCCTGGCCTCCTTCACGCTGCAGAAGGCCGAGATCGGCCTGATCGTGATCGCCATGGGCGACCACGGCACTGCATCTCGGGTGTTCTTCCCCGCACTTGGCTCGCGCCTGACCTACGCCTACACCAGCGACCGGGTCTCCGGTCAGCTCCCCTTCCAGACCACCTTCGAGCGGCTGCGCGAGTTCTACCCGGAGTTCGACGAGCGGAAGGCCCGAGAGCTGCGGACCGCGGACCGAACCTGATCGAGGACCCGCCCGACCGGGGGTGTCCCGCCCGACGACCGACCGGGTCGTTTCGGCGACGAAGCGTGGTCGCAGCAGCGACGACGGTGGTTGGGCACTTTCCCTTTCTGGGCAGATGGCGCTTGTCCGGAGGGCGTGCGTCTGCCATTCTCAGGCGAGATCAACAGATCTACTGGCTGGGTGAGTTGAGGGAGATAGCAGTGAAATCCAAGCATCAGCAGGAGTCCGGTGCGCCGATGTCGGGACGCTCACGCGGGGCGGTCGCCATCGCGCTGTGCGGTCTTGCGGTGGTCGCGTCAGCGTTGTTCGGTGTCGGCACGGCAGGCGCCGAGACCGACACCCCGACGCCGACCAAGCCGGAAGTAGCGCAGGCGCCCTCTTCGACGGTCATCTCGGGCTCGATCATCACGATCTCCCAGGAGGCCCTGCCGACCCAGGGCGCGTGCAACCCCGTCGCCCAGGCGCAGCTCACCTCTGCGACCAAGTCCGACGACTCCAAGTTCCAGCTCGTCGTGTCGAGCCTCACCACGCCGTGCAGCCCGATCAACGCCGCTGCAGTCGTGTACGCCATGCCGAAGGGCGCCACCTACTCCGGTGGGCAGTGGCCTCAGACGCTGGTCGAGCGCAAGGACTTCTCCATCACGACCGCAAGCGTCACCACGATCACGTTCACCAAGGCGTGTGACGCTCAGCAGTTCGACGTCATCACCGGCGACAGCCCCAAGGTGATCTCGCCCACCGGCGAGCACCACGGTCCGTTGCTGTTCCCCGGCGACACCTCCACCGCTCAGCAGTACTTCCCGCCGGTGGAGAAGTGCGGCGGCGCCACCACCACCACGAGCACCACCACGAGCACGATCCCGGCCGACGTCCTGCCGGCCACCACGCTGCCGCCCGCGGCGAGCAACGCGGTGTCGCCGAACGCAGTCGTCGCCGGCACGTCGGCGACCAACCCGCAGGCGGCCACCCTCGCCCTGACCGGCACGTACTCCCGTCCGCTCGCCGCGCTGGGCGCTCTGCTGCTCGTCGCTGGTGCCGCGATGTTCGTCGTGAGCCGTCGCAAGCAGGAGCAGTGACCGATCCGGGCCTGCGCCTCTAGAGAGGTGTAGCGCCCGGCCCTGATGCCGAATAGGTCGTTCGGCATGGTTGACTGAAGGCACCGTCCACGTCACTGTGGACGGTGCCTTCGGCGTTTCGGGTCCGAAGGGGCCGGCGTCTGCTGCGCCGGCGCAACCGAGCAACCACAACCAAGAGGTACGGCCATGAGCAGCACAACGGGGTGCCGCAACTGCCGGGGACTGTGCGCAGGCGCAGCCAGCCGGTGCCACGACTGCGGACGATGGGTGCGCAGTCAGGACTACGACTCGAGCGGCACCTACCGCCGGACCGTCGCTGACCGACGGGCTGGCTGACACCGTCACACCGCTGCCCTACGGTGGGCGGTCCATGGCGGATCAGTCCACCTTCGCAGCAGAAGTCGAGCCGTTCGTCTCGCAGCTGTACGCGGCCGCGCTCCGGATGACGCGCAACCCCGCCGACGCCGAAGACCTGCTGCAGGAGACGTTCATCCGGGCCTACCGCGGGTTCCCCAACTTCAACCAGGGGACCAACCTGCGCGCCTGGCTGTATCGGATCCTGACCAACACGTTCATCAACACCTACCGGGCCAAGCAACGTCGCCCGGAGCAGACCGAGCTCGACGAGGTGGAGGACCTGTACCTCTATCGACGCCTCGGCGGGTTGGAAGCAGCCACACTCGGCCGGAGCGCCGAAGACGAGCTGATGGACATGTTCACCGAAGACGACGTCCGTGACGCGCTCGATGACCTGCCTGAGCAGTTCCGCATGGCAGTCCTGCTTGCTGATGTGGAGGGCTTCTCCTACAAGGAGATCGCCGAGATCATGGACGTTCCGATCGGTACCGTGATGAGTCGGCTCCACCGGGGAAGAAAGGCGCTGCAGCGCTCGTTGCACCAGTTCGCCGTCGACCGCGGCCTCGCTGACCGGGATCCGGTCGTCGCAGAGCCGTAGCATCCGATCAGCACCGTCCACACCAGACCCTCACCCATGGCACCTTCCCCTTCCGCCCCGAGCGACGCCCACGACCCGTCGAGTGGCGACGCGGTCCACCATCCCCCGGCCGGGCACGATCACGCCGCGACCTCCAGCGAGTGCGACGAGGCGGTCGCGGAGATCTACGCCTTCCTCGACGGCGAGCTCGATGACACCGTGATGATCCAGGTGGAAGCACACCTGCGTCGGTGCTCGCCGTGCCTGGAGGCGTTCGACTTCGAAGCCGATCTGCGCCGCGTGATCGCGGCCAAGTGCACCGAAGAGGTCACGCCGGAGATCAAGGCCCGTTTCTGCGGTCTGCTCCGCCAGCTCTCCGATGGCGGTCCTGACGCCGCCGGAGTGTCCTCGCCCGGCTCCGCCTCCTAGAGTGGGTGCCATGCAGCTTGCATCGATCCTGGCGAACTCGCCCGTGTGGCACTACTGGCTGGCCGTGCCGATCGCTCTCGGGGCGATCACCGTCGTGATCGCGACCGTGCTCGGCTACTGCTTCAAGGTCACCTCGACACGCTTCCCCAGCGACGAGGGCTGACCGCCCGCGGCGGAGCCCCGTACCGGCACCACCCACATCACCCATGGGCTCGTCGATCGACTGGGCGCTCGCTGAGCGTGTTGCCGCCCGCATCGCCGGCGAGGAGCCGTTCGCGGCGTCGTATCACGCAGACGGCATGGCCGAGGAGTTCCAGGAGCTGACCGCGATCGCTCAGCCCCGGGTCGAAGCCGAGACCGGCTTCAGCTCCCAGGCAGGTGCCGCACGAGCGCGAGTGGTGGACCGCGTCGACTGGGTGCGGGCGAACCTCGCCAGCTACCAGCGCATGCTGCGCCCGGTCCTGAACCGTCTGGAGGGGCTCGACGGTCCCATGGCCGAGGTCTCGGGGAAGGTCGCCGGAGCCGAGCTCGGTGCGCTGCTCGGCTGGATGTCGACCCGCGTCCTCGGCCAATACGACCTGCTCGTGTTGGAAGACGAGGATCCCGACGACCAGGACCTCGTCTACTACGTCGGCCCCAACATCCTCGGCCTGGAGAAGCGTCAGTCGTTCCCTCCCAGGGAGTTCCGCCTGTGGGTGGCGCTGCACGAAGTCACCCACAGGACGCAGTTCACCGGCGTGCCGTGGTTGCGTCCGCACTTCTTGGGCCTTGTGACCTCGCTCGTCGACGACGCTGACGTCGATCCGAGCCGTCTGTTCACCGCGGTCGGGCGCATCGCCGAAGGGGTGCGCACCCGGACCAACCCGCTCGACGACGGCGGGGTCGCCGCGCTGTTCGCCACTCCGGAGCAACGCATCACCATGGACAAGGTGGGCGGGCTCATGAGCCTGCTCGAAGGCCACGGCGACGTCGTCATGGACCGGGCCGCAACGGACCTGGTCCCATCCGCGCCACGCTTCGCTCGGGTGCTTCGTTCTCGCCGACAGGAGATGAACATGGCGGCCAAGCTGCTGCAGCGTCTCATCGGTCTGGAGGCGAAGCTCGCCCAGTACCAGCAGGGCGAGGAGTTCATCGCGGCGGTGGAGTCCGTCGGAGGCCCGGCACTGCTGAACCGTGCGTTCGAATCCGCCGAGCTCCTTCCGTCGATGGCGGAGATCCGCGACCCTTCGGCGTGGGTCCGGCGGATCGAACCGGCGGCGAGCGCCGCCTGATCGCCGCGTCGCAGTGCACCGACTGCCGACGTGGCCCGACGCGTCCGACCCCCAGGTGTCGAGCCTGCTCGCTCGGTGCTGCTTCCCCGTCGGTGCCATCGCGGTGACCTGCGCCGTCTCGGGCGGCCCAGACTCTTCGGCCCTGCTCGTGCTCGCAGCGGCGGCAGGACTCGACGTCACCGCAGTGCACGTCGACCACCAACTGCGCGGCGGGTCTGCTGACGAGGCGCTCGTCGTCGCAGCGTTGGCCGAGCGCGTCGGAGCCGACTTCCGCTCGGTGCGCGCCCCGGTCGCTCCCGGCGCCGGCCTCGAAGCTCGGGCCCGTGCAGCTCGTCACTCCGCGGTCGGCCCCCATGCCGTGTTCGGCCACACCGCCGACGACCAGGCCGAGACCGTGCTGCTGAGGTTGTTGCGGGGGACGGGCCCGTCGGGGCTTGCGGCGATGACCGTCGAACGCCATCCGATCCTGGCGCTGCGGCGATCAGAGACCCGCGCGCTGTGCGATCACCTGGGCATCGACGTGGTGCACGATCCAACCAACGAGTCATCGGTCCACACCCGCAACAGGGTCCGTGCCGAGGTGCTGCCGCTGTTGGACGACGTCGCCCGACGCGACGTGGTGCCGTTGCTGTGCCGTCTGGCCGAGCTGTCCGCCGAGCAGGCCGCGTGGGTCGACGATCTCGCCGCGACGCTGGACCCGACCGACGCCCGATCACTCGCCGCGGCGCCGGTGCCCCTTGCATCCACCGCAGTTCGTCGGTGGTGGATCGAGGCAACGGGCGAGCCGCTGCCCCCGGACGCAGCCGCAGTGCGTCGGGTCCTCGAGGTGGCGGCGGGCGACGTCGTCCGTGCCGACGTCGCCGCGGGCTGGCGGGTTGCCCGCAGCGCCGGGAAGTTGCGCTGGGAGCGCACGGAGCGCACGGAGCGCCCGCCGCTCGGGCGGCGGTGAACTGCGCCGGCGGGGCCGACCGGTCGGTCCCCGGGAGGCGGGTAGGGTCGTTGGGCATGGACGTGCCGGTGCCCAACTCGTTCGCAGACGACCCAGCGATCGGTCGGGTGCTGCTCACCGAGGAGCAGCTCGTCGTCCGCATCCAGGAGATCGGCCAGCAGCTCACCGACGACTACGCCGGGCGGGCACCGCTGTTGGTGTGCGTGCTGCGCGGCGCGTATGTGTTCCTCACCGATCTGGCACGGTCCATCGACCTTCCTGTCGAAATCGACTTCATCGCGGTGTCCTCGTACGGGGCCACCACCCGGACCTCCGGTGTGGTGCGACTGGTCAAGGATCTGGAGGTCGACCTGACTGGTCGAGACGTGATCCTCGTGGAGGACATCGTCGACACCGGGCTGACCCTGCGCTACCTGCGTCGCAGCTTGGAAGCACGAGGTCCGGCCAGCCTCGAAGTGGCCGCGCTGCTGGCGCGGGAGTCAGCGGACCTCGAGAGCCTCGGGGTCCGCTACGTCGGCTTCACCATCCCGAACGACTTCGTGATCGGCTATGGCCTCGACGTGGCGGAGCAGTATCGAAACCTGCGCTACATCGCCGTGTACGACCCTGACGCCGCTCCGTCCGAGGACTGACCGGGCGTCAAGAGGTTCGCCGGCGGCGACGGAGTGCTGGGACTTCGCCGCGCCGCGTCGCTCGAACGCGGCAGCGTCGTGTGTGCAGTCGCGGCGGGTCCGGTGCGCCGGACGGACCGATGGGGTTCAGCGCAGCAGCTGGTCGTGCCCACGCAGCCATCGGGTCGAAGCGCAGCCCGCAGCGACCGGCACCCAGAACGTCGCGAACCGGAACGCGAACACGGCGGGGACCGCCACGGCGGCGTGTTCGCCGAGCAGCATGAACCCGCCGACGATTCCGGCTTCGACGACCCCTGCCCCTCCCGGCACCGGAACGAACGCAGCGACGAGCACGACCGCGAGGACGACGAGCGCGATCGACGGCGGATCGAGCGTGCCGCCGAACATCCGGTCGGCAGCCACCATCGCACCAGCTGATGCCAGAGGGGCGAGCACGCTGCCGACCACGAGTTGGGCCATGCGGGTCGGTGCGGCGGTGAGCGCCCGCAGACCCGACGCCGAGGAGCGCAGTGCAGGCGTCACGCTGCGTCCGATGGCGCGACGCGACGCCGGAAGCGCGGCGATCGGAAACGTTGCGATCACGCCGAGTGCGACCAGTGCCGCCAGTGCGGGATCGACGTCGCGGGTCACGTCGATCCAACCGTCGCTGCCCGAGAGGCGCACGGCCAGGTAGA
>Ga0209023_10003065_pt1 | contig 20198 bp, 17 predicted proteins | sample LakOneMetagenome_FD_187468 | JGI IMG/M metagenome (GOLD analysis project Ga0209023, IMG submission 187468) | Freshwater and sediment microbial communities from Lake Erie, Canada (SPAdes) (version 2) | ecosystem: Environmental > Aquatic > Freshwater > Lentic | place: Lake Erie, Canada...
AGGTCGCGACAATCTCCGTGCCCGAGCCGCGCATGCTAGCCATCCAGGTGTGGGACAAGGCGATGGTGATCGCCGTCGACAAGGCGATCCGCGCCGCCAACCTCGGCCTGTCGCCCACGGTCGAAGGCCAGATCCTGCGCATCCGCATGCCCGAGCTGAACGAACAGCGCCGCAAGGATCTGGTGAAGATCGCGCACAAATACGCCGAAGAAGGCCGCGTCGCGATCCGCCACATCCGTCGCGACGGCCTCGACATCCTGAAGAAGCAGCTGAAGGACAAGGCCATCAGCGAAGACGACGAGAAGCGCCACGAGACCGAGGTGCAGAAGGCGACGGACGCCGCCATCTCCGACGTCGAGCAGGTGCTGGCGCAGAAGGAAAAGGAGATCATGCAGGTCTAGGTGGGACCGCATGAGTTCAATCCCGCATATCCGGGAGTTTTGATGAGCGACGGCGAAAAACGCGAAGCTGGCGGGACGGTCTCCGGATCGTCTGCGGCCGTGCGCGAAAAAGCGCCGCGTCACGTCGCCATCATCATGGACGGCAACGGCCGCTGGGCGGCGAGCCGCAAGCTGCCGCGCTTCGAGGGCCATCGCCGCGGCGTGGAGGCGCTGCGCCGCACCGTGCGCAATGCGATCGACCTCGGCATTGAATATCTCACCGTCTATTCCTTCTCGTCCGAAAACTGGTCGCGGCCGATCGACGAAGTCATGGGCCTGATGGGCCTGCTGAAGCGGTTTATCCGCAACGACCTCGCCGAACTCCACGCTAACAACGTGCGCATCCGCGTGATCGGCGCGCGCGAGGGCTTGCCGAGCGACATCGGCCCGCTGCTTATCGAGGCCGAGGACGTTACGCGCAACAACAGCGGGCTCGTGCTGGTCATCGCCTTCAACTACGGCGGCCGTCAGGAAATCGTGGCGGCGGCGCGCGCGCTGGCGCGCGATGTCGCGGCGGGGCGGCTCGATCCCGACGCGATCGACGCGGACCTGTTCGAGAGCAAGCTGCACACCACGGACATTCCCGATCCCGATCTCGTCATCCGCACATCGGGCGAAGTGCGCACGTCGAATTTTCTGCCCTGGCAATCGGCCTATGCGGAATTCGTCTTCACGTCCGTGCTGTGGCCCGATTTCGATCGCGCGGCGCTCGAACAGGCGATCGACGAATTCGCGCGCCGCGAGCGCCGCTTCGGCGGCGTCGATGCGATACAGCCCGTGAAGAAGACCGCTTCGTGAGCGAAGCGCCGGCCGGAGCGGCCGCGCCGAAAGGCCCCAATTTTTCCGATCTGCGGACGCGCGTGATCTCCGGCGTCGTCATGGTCGCCGCAGCCATTGGCGCGCTGGTGTGGGGCGGGGCGCCCTTCATCCTGTTCTGGCTGGCCGCAGCCATCGCCATCGTGTGGGAATGGCAGAAGCTGCTGGGCGAGGAACGCCGCCGGCCGCGCTTCGTGGTCGGCGCCGCCGCACTTGCGGTCGCCTGCGCCTTCGCCGCGCAGAACGGCCCCGATTTCGCGCTGCTGATCATCATCGCCGGCGCACTCGTCGTCGGCTTTCTCGCGACGCCCGGCCTGCGCGTCTGGGCCGGCGCCGGGGTGTTCTACGCCGGCGCGCTGATCGTCTCCATCGCCGTCATCCGCCCGCCGCTGCCTTCCATCCTCGAGCCGCCCTATAATCTCCGGGCGATCCTCTGGCTGTTCGCGGTGGTCTGGGGCACCGACATCATGGCGTATTTCGGCGGTCGTTTCATTGGCGGGCCAAAGCTCTGGCCGCGCGTTTCGGCGGGCAAGACCTGGTCCGGCACGATCGTCGGCGTCGTCTGCGGCGCGCTCGCAGGCCTTGCCGTGGCGGCGATCAGGCCTGACGGCCCGGTGGCGGTTTTGCCGCTGTTGCTGGTCGGGCTTGCCGGCGGCGCAGCGGCGCAGGCGGGCGATCTGCTCGAATCCTCGATCAAGCGCCGCTTCGGCGTCAAGGATTCCAGTCAGCTCATTCCCGGACATGGCGGCGTCATGGATCGGCTCGACGGTTTCATCACCGCCGCCGTCTTCGTCGCATTGCTGGGCGTTGTACGCGGGGCGCCGACGGCGGCGGAAGGTTTGTTCGTATGGCCTTGAGTGAGCAACGCAAAATCGTCCTGCTCGGCGCGACCGGCTCGATCGGCCGCTCGACCATCGACATTGTCGAGCAGGCGCCGCAGTCCTTCAGCGTCGAAGCGGTCGCCGGCGGACGCGATGTTGCAGCCCTTGCCGAACTCGCGATCCGCGTCGGAGCGCGTTTTGCCGCCATTCGCGACGAAAATCTCTACGGCGACCTGAAATCCGCGCTGTCCGGTAGCGGCGTCGAGCCCGCCGCCGGCGCCAAGGCGGTGGTAGAGGCGGCGCTGCGGCCGGCAGACCTCGTGATCGGCGCCATTTCCGGCGCGGCCGGCGTCGAGCCGACTTACGCGGCTCTGGCCGAAGGCCGCACCATTGCGCTCGCCAACAAGGAATGCCTCGTCTGCGCGGGTCATCCCTTCATGCGCAAGGCGCAGGAGATGAACGCGACCATCCTGCCGCTGGACAGCGAGCACGACGCGCTCTGGCAGGCGCTGGGCGGGGCCGACGCCAAAAGCGTTGAGAAGCTAATCATCACGGCCTCCGGCGGCCCGTTCCGCACCTGGGCCGCCGAGCAGATAGCGAATGCCACGCGAGAACAGGCGCTGAAACACCCGAACTGGTCGATGGGCCAGAAGATCACGATCGATTCGGCCTCGATGATGAACAAGGGCCTCGAACTGATCGAGGCGCACCACCTGTTCGGCGTACCTGTCGATCGGCTCGACGTGCTGGTCCATCCCCAGTCTATCATCCACGGCCTGGTGGCTTTCGCCGACGGCTCGGTGACGGCGAGCCTCTATGCGCCCGACATGCGCGTGCCGATCGCCCATTGCCTGGCATGGCCGGACCGCCTCCAAACCAACGCAAAGCGGCTGGACCTAGCCGAGGTCGCGACCCTGACTTTCGAAAAGCCTGACCTTGGCCGTTTCCCGGCGCTCGGCGTCGCCATAGAGGCTCTTCGGCAGGGCGGGGCGATGCCGACCGTCCTGAACGCCGCCAACGAGATCGCGGTTGCGGCCTTCCTGGCAGGCGAGATTTCCTTCCCCGAAATCGCCCGGATTGCAGCAGAAGCTTGCGAAACAGCCGTGCGGGAGGGCAACGCAGGCGAGCCAGCCTCGATCGAGGAGGCGCTGGCCGTTGACCATATTGTGAGAGAAAGGTCGCGGACCTCCTTGGCCGCTAAACGTCGATCCGGCATGGTAACGGTTCAGTAACTATTTCGCCCTCGTCGCGCTGCGGTCCGACGATGAGGGGGCGGAACCGGAGGCCACATGTTGGATGCGTTGTACTCGACCGGGATCTATGTGATTCCGTTCATCATTGTCCTGACGATCGTCGTCTTCTTCCACGAACTCGGGCATTTCTGGGTTGGTCGGCGCTGCGGCATCAAGGTGGACGCCTTCTCCATCGGCTTCGGACCCGAGCTCTTCGCCTTCGTCGACAAGCAGGGCACCCGCTGGCGCTTTGCGCTGCTGCCGCTCGGCGGCTACGTCAAGTTCCACGGCGACGCCAACGGCGCGAGCATGACCGACGACGCGGCTGTCGACGCCATGCCGGCTGACGAGCGCGCGCTGACCTTCGCCGCCGCGCCGATCTGGAAGCGTGCGGCGACCGTCGCCGCCGGCCCGATCGCCAATTTCATCCTCGCCATCGTGATCTTCGCGGGCGTCTTCTACACGCTGGGCCGCGGCGTCCTGACCCCGCGCGTCGACAGCGTCGCCGCCGGCAGCGCCGCCGAAGTGGCGGGCTTCCAGAAGGGCGACCTCGTTCTCGAGATCGACGGGGCCAAGATCGGCAGCTTCAACGACCTGCAGCGAATCGTCACGACCTCGCCGGACGTCGCCTTGACCTTCCTGGTCGATCGCGGCGGCAAGGCGCTCAGCCTGACGGCCACCCCGCGCCTCAAGGAGCTCGATTCGCCGCTCGGCAAGTCGCGCGTCGGCCTTCTCGGCGTCCAGGCGGGCGGCAAGCCCGAGGATTGGCGGACCGAAACCTACGGAATCGTCGATTCGTTCAAGATCGCGACTCAGGAGACCTGGTTCGTCGTGCGCCAGACGGCCGGCTATCTCGGCGGTCTCGCCATCGGCAAGGAAAGCCCGGACCAGCTCTCCGGTCCCGCCGGCCTCGCCCAGGTTTCCGGCGAAATGGCCAAGCTCGGCGTCGCCGCGCTGCTCAATCTGGTGGCGATCCTGTCGATCTCCATCGGCCTGCTCAATCTCGCGCCAATCCCGCTGCTCGATGGCGGCCACCTCCTGTTCTATGCACTGGAAGCAGTTCGGGGCAGGGCGCTCAACGAACGCGCCCAGGAGATCGGATTCCGCATCGGAATCGCGGTTGTGGGCGGCCTGATGGTGCTGGCGACCTACAATGATATCGCCCGCCTGGGCCCGCCGCTCCTGAAGTGGATCATGCGTGGTTAACCCGCTGATCACCATGTTTGTGTCGCGTCTGCCACGCCGGGCCAAAAAGGCCGGATAATGGGTTGATCGGCATTTGCAGGTTAACGTAAACCGGTTAGAAGCAACGTGCGGTCGAGCCTGAAAAAGGCTCGACCTTTCAAGATTGAACAGCCAGCGCGGCAGGGACGCAAATCCCCGGCGCGGAGGGCCGGTCGCCCAAGGCGGCCATGAAAAAACAGGGATTCGCGTAATGCATCGTACGCACGGAATTGGGGCCCGCCTCGCCATGGTAGGGTCTTTGGTCGTGGGACTGGCCTTCTCGGGTCTGGCCCATGCCCAATCGGTCACGGTGCAGGGCAATAGCCGCGTCGATCCCGAGACTGTCCGCTCCTATTTCACCAGCACGGACGCCGCGGGCGTTGCGGCCGGCGAGAAGGCTCTGCGCGAAAGCGGCCTGTTCTCCTCGGTGCGCGTGAGCCGCCGCGGATCGAACGTCGTCGTTCAGGTTTCCGAGAACAACAGCATCAACAACGTCGCTTTCGAGGGCAACAGCAAGGTCAAGGGCGACCAGCTCCGTCCCGAGCTGCAGCTGCGCTCGCGCGGCCCGTTCAGCCCGGCCGTCGCCTCCGCCGACGTCGAGCGAATCAAGGAAATCTACAAGCGCTCCGGCCGCGCAGCGGCCAAGGTCAGCTATCGCACCGTCAACCTGCCGAACGGCCGCATCGACGTCGTCTACACGATCGACGAAGGCGACAAGACCGGCGTGAAGAGCATCAACTTCACCGGCAACCATGCCTATTCGACCGGCAAGCTGACTGGTCTGATGCAGACGACGGAAATGAACTTCCTGTCGTTCCTCAAGAACACCGACGTTTATGACCCGGACCGCGTCGCCTCGGACCTCGAGCTGATCCGCCGTTATTACCTGAAGAACGGCTATGCCGATTTCCAGGTCGTCAGCAGCGACGCCCGCTTCGACCCTGCCCAGGGCGGCTACATTCTCAACATCGTCGTGAACGAAGGCCCGCAATATCGCGTGTCGAACGTCAGCGTTCAGTCGCGTCTGCCGGCCGTGCCGGGCGAGACCCTGATGCCGCTGGTCCGCCTGTCTGCCGGCGAAGTCTATAACGGCGACCTCGTCGAAAAGTCGGTCGAAGCCCTGACCAAGGCGCTCGCCCGTCGCGGCTACGCCTTCGCGCAGGTCCGCCCGCGCGGCAACCGCAATGCCGGCGCGCAGACGGTCAGCATCGACTTCGCGATTGACGAAGGTCCGCGCGTCTACGTCGAGCGCATCAACGTTCGCGGCAACACCCGTACGCGCGACTATGTCGTGCGCCGCGAGTTCGAGATCGGCGAAGGCGACGCCTACAACCGCGTCCTGATCGACCGCGCCGAGCGCCGCCTGAACAACCTCGGCTATTTCAAGAAGGTCCGCATCACCAACGAGCCGGGCACCGCGCCCGACCGCGTGGTCATCAATGTGGAGGTCGAGGACCAGCCCACGGGTAACTTCTCGGTGTCGGGCGGCTACTCGACGTCGGACGGCTTCATCGCGGAAGTCTCGGTCAGCGAGTCCAACTTCATGGGCCGCGGCCAGTATGTCCGCGCCGCCGCCACGATCGGCCAGCGCACCAAGGGCCTCGAGTTCAACTTCACCGAACCCTACTTCCTCGACACGCGCGTGGCCGTCGGCTTCGACCTCTACGTCAAGAAGAACACGACGTCGAAGTACAACGTCTATAATTCGACGACGGCTGGCGCCACGCTGCGCGCGGCGATCCCGCTCACTGACGAGATCACGCTCGCGCCGCGCTACTCGATCTACTCGACCTATCTGTCGATTCCGAACGACACGAAGCATCCGTTCAACGACTGTTCCTATCCGATCCCCGGCATCACGCCTGGCCCGACGGGCTTCTTCCCGGCGAGCATCTTCGTGAACTGCGCCAGCAACGGCGAAGCCTCGATCGCGATCAAGGCCCAGCAGGGAACGACGCTGACCTCGCTGTTCGGCTACACGATCGCCTATTCGTCGCTCGACAATCCGAAGAAGCCGACGGACGGCATCTACGCGTCGATCAACGTCGATGTGGCCGGCGCCGGCGGCGACCCGCGCTATATCCGCACGACCGGCGAAGCGCGCTACTATCGCGAGATCTTCGACAATGTCGTGGCCTTCGCGAAGATTCAGGGCGGCGCGATGGGCGCTTACGGCGGCTACAAGCTGCGCGTGACCGACCAGTTCAACCCCGGTCCTTCGCTGGTTCGCGGCTTCGCGCCTGGCGGCATCGGTCCGCGCGACATTTCGAACCCGTTCAACGTGCAGGGCAATTCGCTCGGCGGCTCCAAGTATCTCGGCGCCTCGATCGAAGCGCAGTTCCCGATCTTCGGCATGCCGCGCGAACTCGGCCTCAAGGGCGCGGTCTTCGCCGACGCCGGCACGGTCTGGGGCTACAGCGGCCGCACCAACTTCACGACCGTGCAGGACGCGATCCTGTACGGCGCGAATCCGGCTCTCGTCTCGGTCGGATGCATCCCGGCCTATCTGGCGCCCTGGTTCGGCCCCGGCACCTGTCTGCAGGTTGGCGGCGACACGAAGAAGATCCGCTCCTCGGTCGGCGCCTCGATCCTCTGGGATTCGCCGATGGGTCCGATCCGCTTCGACTTCGCCAAGGCGCTGTCCAAGTCGAAGTACGACCAGACGCAGTTCTTCCGCTTCTCGGGCGGCGGCAGCTTCTGATCGCCTGAAGGACATACCACTACGAGCGGCCCCTTCGGGGGCCGTTTTCGTTTGCGCCGTCTTGTGGCGGCCCGTTGAACGCGTTGGCGTTGCGGGGCCACGGCGCTATAAGGGCTGATCGCCGCCATCGCGCGGAAAGCCTGCGGACGGCATGAGCGAACCCTTTTTCTTTTCCCTCGCCAGCGCGCCGACGGTCGGCGATCTCGCAGCGCTTGCGAACGCTGAATTCGACTCGCAATTCGCCGCCCGCCGCATCGAGGGTCTGGCTGCGCTCGAGCGCGCCGGCCCGCACGACCTCGCCTATTACGACAATCCCCGCTACGCGGACGCGCTGGCCTCGACGCGCGCCGGGGCCTGCCTGTTGCGGGCCGGCGCTTTTTCACGCGCGCCGAAAGGCGTCGCTGCGCTGATCGTCGCCGACCCCTACCGGGCCTTCGCCAAGCTCGCGACCCGCCTCGTGCCGGATAGCCTGCGGGCGGCGCCGATCTTCGCCAAGGGCGTCTCTCCGCAGGCGCAGGTGCATGCGCAGGCGCGCCTCGAACCCGGCGTCGACATCGAGCCTGGCGCGGTCATCGGCGCGGGCGTTGAGATCGGCACGGGCACCCTGATCGGAGCCAATGCCGTCATCGGCGCCGGCGTGCGCATCGGCCGCGACTGCATCATCGGCGCGGGCGTCACGCTCAGCCATGCGCTGCTCGGCGACCGGGTCATGCTGCATCCCGGCGTGCGCGTCGGACAGGACGGCTTCGGCTTCGCGCTTGGCGCGCGCGGCCATCTGAAGGTGCCGCAGATCGGCCGCGTCATCATTCAGGACAATGTCGAGATCGGCGCCAATTGCACCCTCGACCGCGGCGCCTCGCGGGACACGATCGTCGGCGAGGGCACGAAGATCGATAATCTCGTGCAGATCGGCCACAACGTCGTGGTCGGCCGCCATTGCGTCATCGTCGCGCAGGTCGGCGTCGCCGGCTCGACGGAACTCGGCGATTTCGTCATGGTCGGCGGCCAGACCGGTATTGCCGGCCATCTCACCATCGGCGCTGGCGCGAAGATCGCGGCGCAATCCGGCGTCATGCGCGATGTGCCGCCGGGCGCGAGCGTCGGCGGAACCCCCGCTCAGGACCTGCGCAGATTTCTGAAGAATGCCGCAGCGGACCGCCGCGCGGACAAGGAGAAGAGAACGTGACGAGCGAGACGCAGACGGCGGGCGATACGAGGAAACTCGAAGCCTTCGATATCCAGAAGATTATGGCGTCGCTGCCGCATCGCTATCCCATGCTGCTCGTCGACCGCATCGTCGACATCGACGGCGACGACAGCTGCATCGGCATCAAGAATGTCACGATCAACGAACCGCATTTTCAGGGCCATTTCCCCGAGCGCCCGGTGCATCCCGGCGTGCTGATCATCGAGGGCATGGCGCAGACGGCGGGCGCGATCTGCATTCACGCGCATGGCAAGGGCGAGAAGCCTTCGCTCGTCTATTTCATGACGATCGACAAGGCGAAGTTCCGCAAGCCCGTGCTGCCGGGCGACCGGCTCGAGTATCACATGAAGAAGCTCAACCAGCGCCGCAACATGTTCTGGTATTCCGGCCGCGCCATGGTCGATGGCCAGCTCGTCTGCGAGGCCGAGATCAGCGCGATGGTCGCGCCGCAGACCGCCTGAGGCGCGCGGCATGGCCGCCGACATCCATCCCTCGTCCGTCGTCGCGCCCGGCGCGCGGCTCGGCGCGGGCGTGAAGATCGGCCCGTTCTGCACCGTCGGCGAAAATGTTGAACTTGGCGAGGGCGTCGAGCTCGTGTCGCATGTTTCGCTTGCCGGTCGCACGCGGATCGGCGCGCGCACGAAAATCTATCCATTCGCCGCGCTCGGCCATCCGCCGCAGGATCTGAAATATCGCGGCGAACAGTCGACGCTCACGGTCGGCGCCGATTGCATCATCCGCGAAGGCGTCACCGCCAATCCCGGCACGACAGCGGGCGGTATGGCAACCCTTATCGGCGACCGCTGCGTCCTGCTTGCGCAGGCTCACGTCGGCCACGACAGTTTCATCGGCGACGATGTCATCCTCTCGAACAACGTGATGATCGCCGGGCACGTTCGCATCGGCCCTTTCGCGATCCTCAGCGGCGGCGTCGCCGTGCATCAATTCGCGCGCATCGGCGCGCATGCTTTTGTCGGCGGTGTGACGGGGCTCGAAGGCGACCTCGTTCCCTTCGGCCTGGCCTTCGGCAATCGCGCGCATCTGGCCGGCCTCAACTTGGTCGGGCTGCGCCGCCGCAACTTTTCCCGCGAAACGATTGCGAATCTTCAAGCGGCCTATCGCATCATCTTCGATGGAGAGCCGCCGCTCTCTGCGCGCATTGACGAACTGGAGGCGACGCTCGGCGCCGATCCACATGTCGCCCAACTCGTCGCCTTCCTGCGCGATGGCGGCGATCGCCCGCTCTGCCGGCCGCGCCGCGGCGCGGATCCCGCCGAATGAAGCTCTTTCTCGTCGCGGGCGAAAAGTCCGGCGATCTTCTCGGCGCCAAGCTGATTCAGGCGCTGCGCGTTCTGGCGCCTGATGCAGAGATCACGGGCGTCGGCGGCGAGGCGATGATCCGCGAAGGCATGACGAGCCTGTTTCCGCTCGAAGACATCGCGGTCATGGGTGTGACGTCGGTGATCGCGCATCTGCCGAAACTGCTGAAGCGCATCGACGAAACCGCGCGCGCCATCGTCGCCGCGCAGCCGGATGCGCTTGTCCTCATCGACAGCCCGGACTTCACCCATCGCGTCGCGCGAAAAGTCCGCGCGCGCGCGCCGCACATTCCCATCGTCGATTACGTCAGCCCGTCGGTCTGGGCGTGGCGGCCGGGCAGGGCGGCGAAAATGCGCGCCTATGTCGACCGCGTGCTTGCGCTATTTCCGTTCGAGCCGGCGGCGCATGAAAGACTGGGCGGCCCGCCCTGCGTCTTCGTCGGCCATCCCCTCATCGAGCATCTCGACGAGCTCCGCCCCAACGCGCAGGAGGCGATGGCGCGCGACAATGATCCGGCCGTCTTCCTGCTGATGCCGGGCTCGCGGCGCTCGGAAATCGAGCGGCTGATGCCGGTGTTCGGACAGGTCCTGCATCGCGTCGCGCAGCACGGCCGGCGCATGGAAGTCATCCTGCCCGCCGTCTCGCATCTCGAGGGCGCCATCCGCGAGGAACTGCGCTCCTGGCCTTACAAGCCGGAGGTCGTGCTCGGCGACCAGCCGAAACTCGCCGCCTTCCGCCGCGCCCGCGCAGCGCTCGTCGCATCGGGCACGGCGACATTGGAACTTGCGCTCGCCGGCGTGCCCATGGTCGTCGCCTACAAGGTTTCGCGTGTCGAGGAATTGGCGAAATATCTGATCTCGGTGAATTCCATCGTGCTCGCCAATCTCGTGCTCGGCGAAAACGTCGTGCCGGAATTCCTGCAGCGCGACTGCAACGAAGTGGCGCTCGCCAATGCGCTCGCGCCGCTCTTCACGCACGGCGCGCAACGCGACCGGCAGATGGCGGCCTTTCGCGACATCGACCGTTTCCTCGCGCCCGCCGGCGGCGAGGCGCCGAGCATGGCGGCGGCGCGCAATGTGCTGGAAGTGGCGGCGTCAGGAATTGAGAGACGTGAATAGTCGGATGGCCTGAACGCTTGCCGAAACAAGAAAGCCGCGCGGGTCGCCCCGTGCGGCTTTCGCTATTCAACTGTCCCGTCGATCAGCGCTTGGACTGCGGCACGTAATCCCGGCGCAAGGCGCCGGTGTAGAGCTGGCGCGGCCGGCCGATCTTCTGGCCGGGGTCCTGGATCATCTCGCTCCACTGCGCGATCCAGCCGACGGTGCGCGCGACAGCGAACAGCACGGTGAACATCGAGGTCGGGAAGCCCATCGCCTTCAGCGTGATGCCCGAATAGAAGTCGATATTCGGGTAGAGCTTCTTCTCGACGAAATAATCGTCGTGCAGCGCGATACGCTCGAGTTCGACTGCGACGTCGAGCAGCGGGTCGTCCTTGATGCCGAGTTCGGCCAGAACCTCATGGCAGGTCTTCTGCATGATCTTGGCGCGCGGATCGTAGTTCTTGTAGACGCGGTGGCCGAAGCCCATCAGGCGGAACGGATCGTTCTTGTCCTTCGCCTTGGCGACGTATTTCGGAATGTTTTCGACCGAGCCGATCTCGCCGAGCATCTTCAGCGCCGCCTCGTTGGCGCCGCCATGCGCGGGGCCCCAGAGGCAGGCAATGCCGGCCGCGATGCAGGCGAACGGGTTGGCGCCCGAGGAGCCGGCCAGACGCACCGTCGAGGTCGACGCGTTCTGCTCGTGATCGGCATGCAGGATGAAGATGCGGTCGAGCGCGCGCGCAAGGATCGGGTTGACCTTGTAATCTTCGCACGGCACGGCAAAGCACATGCGCAGGAAGTTCGACGTGTAGTCGAGCGAGTTCTGCGGGTACACGAAAGGCTGGCCGATCACGTATTTATACGCCATGGCCGCCAGGGTCGGCACTTTGGCGATCATGCGCATGGAGGCGACCATGCGCTGGTGCGGATCGGAAATGTCGGTCGAGTCGTGGTAGAAGGCCGACATGGCGCCGACGGAGGCGACCATCACCGCCATCGGATGCGCGTCGCGGCGGAAGCCCTGAAAAAAGCGGGCCATCTGCTCGTGCACCATCGTATGACGCGTCACGCGATAGTCGAAGTCGGCCTTCTGTGCGGCGGTCGGCAGCTCGCCGTACAGCAGCAGGTAGCAGGTCTCGAGGAAGTCGCCATTCTCGGCCAGCTGCTCGATCGGATAGCCGCGGTGGAGCAGCACGCCCTCGTCGCCGTCGATGTAGGTGATCTGGGATTCGCAGCTCGCCGTCGACGTGAAGCCGGGATCGAAGGTGAACATGCCGGTCTTGCCATAGAGCGCGCCGATATCGATCACGGACGGCCCGATGCTGCCGGCTTTCACCTTCGCTTCGAAATTCGTGTCGCCGACCTTGATCGTGCCCGTCGTTGCGCTCATGGCTCGCCTCTAACTCATCTGTGCCGATGTTTCGCGCGCCCCGAAAAGCCAGCCGTTTCCGGCCTCTCAGCGCCGCGCGTCATCGGCGATTGTGCATCGCATTATCGGTAGCGCATCCCCAAGGCTGGTTCAAGCGCGCGGCTGCCTAGCAGATGTGCGACTTTCAGCGGGGGCCTGACCTGCCTTCCGGTCAGGCGCCTGCCTGGTCGGCAATGCGGCCGAGGCTTTCCTCGCGGCCGAGCGTCTCCAGAACGTCGAAGATGCCGGGCGATGTCGTCTTGCCGGTCAGCGCGGCGCGCAGGGGTTGGGCGAGATCGCCGAGCTTGGCGCCGCTCTCTTCCGCCTGCGCACGTACGGCGGCGTCCGTCGAAACCGCGGTCCATTCGTCGAGCGCGGCGAGGCGCGCATGCAGCGCCTGGAGATGCGCGCGTCCCTTGGCGATGAGTTCCGCAGCCTTCGGTTCGAGCTTCAGGGGCCGCTGGTCGAACAAATAGTCGGCGCTGTCGGACAATTGCACCAGCGTTTTCGCGCGCTCCTTCAGGCCCGGCATGGCGGCCTGCAATTGCGCGCGCTTCCTGTCGTCGAGCGCGGCGAGTTTCTCTTGCCCGCGCGGCAGATAGGGCAGGGTGTCGATCAGCGCCTGCGTCAATTCCGCATCGTCGGCGGCGCGCATGTAATGGCCGTTCATGTTCTCGAGCTTGGCGAAGTCGAAGCGCGCGGGCGAGCGGTGCACCTGTGCGAGATCGAACGCCTCGATCATCTCCTGCGTCGAGAAGAACTCGCGGTCGCCCTGGCTCCAGCCGAGGCGCACGAGGTAATTGCGCAGCGCCGCCGGCAGATAGCCCATGGCGCGATAGGCGTCGACGCCCAGCGCGCCGTGCCGCTTGGAAAGCTTCGCACCATCCGCGCCGTGGATCAGCGGGATATGCGCCCAGGCGGGAATGTCCCAGCCCATCGCCTGATAAATATGCGTCTGGCGCGCGGCATTGGTCAGATGGTCGTCGCCGCGGATGATCTGCGTGACGCCCATGTCGTGATCGTCGACGACAACGGCCAGCATGTAGGTCGGGTTGCCGTCCGAGCGCAGCAGCACGAGATCGTCGAGATCCTTGTTCGGGAAGACGACGCGGCCCTGCACCGCGTCCTCGATCACGGTCTCGCCGGTCTGCGGCGCCTTCAGGCGCACGACGGGCTTGCGGCCTTCCGCGATCGCGGCTTCGACCTTCTCCGGCGCCGCGTCGCGCCAGCGCCCGTCGTAGCGCGGCGGGCGGCCTTCCTTTCGCGCGGTCTCGCGCATTTCGGTCAGTTCGTCGGCCGACGCATAGCAATGATAGGCCGCGCCCTTGGCCAGCAGTTCGGCCGCGACCTCGGCGTGGCGCGGCGCGCGGGCGAATTGATAGATGACCTCGCCATCCCACTTCAGCCCCAGCCAAGCCAAGCCGTCGATGATCTCCTTGATCGCGGGCTCGGTCGAGCGCTCGCGGTCCGTGTCCTCGATCCGCAGCAGCATCTTGCCGCCGGTCTTGCGGGCATAAAGCCAGTTGAACAGCGCCGTGCGGCCGCCGCCGATGTGCAAGAAGCCGGTGGGCGAGGGGGCGAAACGGGTGACGGGGGTGGACATGGCGGACCTTTGCGGCGACCTGCGGAACGAGCGCTGCCGCTGCGGCGCGCTGATTCCGGGAAAAATGTGATTTTCGCCGCTGCGCGACGGAGGGCGCCCCTGTAACATGGGCGGGTCCGGGCCAAAAGGGGCAGGCTCTGGCTCATTTGATCACGTGTTTGTTTTGCGAGTTCGGGCGTGGCGAAGACCGCTGTAGGTCATGCGCATGAGGTCCGCGAAACCGTCGACGGTTTTCGCGCGCGGCTGGCTGCGCTCCGCGACGCGCTGCGGGACCGGCTCGCCGCTGCGATCGAGGAAGAAAACGCCTTCCGTCGCCCCGCGCTCTGGCTGCCGGTGGCGGCGGGCGCAGGCGCGATCCTCTCGCTGACCGCCGACCGCGAACCCTCGCTTGCGGCCGCTATCGTCGCTCTGGCGCTGTTTGCCGCGTTGGCCTGGGTCGTTCGCGCCCGCCGGGCTTTGTTTGCGGTCGCGGCCATGCTGGCGGCGGTCGCCGCTGGCTTCGTCGCGCAGGGCGTGCGCACCTGGCGCGTCGCGGCGCCCGTGATTTCGCGGCCGATGACGATGGAGATCACCGGCTTCGTCGAACAGGTCGATCTCCGCCGCGCAGGCGCGCGGTTCACCGTGCGGCTGACCTCCGCCGAATATCTCGACACGGCCTCCATGCCCTATCGCGTCCGGTTGACCACCAACCGCGCGCCCGATTTCGAGGCCGGCGCGCATATCGCGCTGAAAGCCCGCCTCATGCCGCCCTCGCGCGCGGCTTTGCCCGGCGGCTACGATTTCGCGCGCGACGCGTATTTCGTGCGGATCGGCGGCGTCGGCAACGCGCTCGGCCGGATCCAGGCGCTGGAGCCGCCCGAGGCTGCGCCTCTCACGCTGCGCCTCTCGGCCGCCGTCGACCGCTTCCGCAATGCGCTGGTGCAGCGCGTGACCGAGCGCATGCCCGGCGATGTCGGCGCCATCGCCGCGGCCATGGTCGCGGGCAAACGCGATCATCTTTCGCGCGAAGCCCGCGAGTTGATTCGCGAGGCCGGCATATTCCACATCATCACCATTGCCGGCGTGCAGATGACGCTGGTCGCCGGCATTTTCTTCGTCGGCCTGCGCCGCCTGCTTGCGTTGTCGCAGACGCTCGCCCTCAACTATCCCATCAAGAAATGGGCGGCGGTGCTCGCGATCTTTGGCGCCATCGCCTACGACGTCTTCACCGGCTCGCGCGTCGGCGCGGAGCGCGCGCTGGTCATGACCTGCATCATGCTGCTGGCGGCGGTCTTCGACCGGCCGTCGGTCTCCATGCGCAATCTCGCGCTCGCCGTGGTCTTCGTCGTCGTGGTCGAGCCGGAGGCGCTGATGGGCGCGAGCTTCCAGCTGTCCTTCGCCGCCGTCGCCGCGCTCGTCGCCGTCTGGGAAGCGCGCCTTGCCGCGCAGGCGCGCGCGCGAACCGCGCCGCTCGGCAAGGTCCGTCCGGGCAGGCTCGGCGAGCTCACGGCCTGGATCGCGGAATCGCGCTGGCATGGGCTCGGCGCGGTCCTGTTCGCCACGCTCTGCGCGACCTCGGCCACGGCCTCCTTCATGGCCGCCGATTTCCACGAGCTTTCGCCCTATGTCCTGATCGGCAATCCGCTGACGTTGCTGATCATCGAATTCTTCGCGGTGCCGGCGGCGCTCGCGGGCTCGCTGCTCTATCCGCTCGGCCTCGACGCGCCGGTGTGGCTGTGGCTCGGGCTCGGCATCGACATTATCCTGGCGGCTGCGCGGATGCTCGCCTCCATGCCGGCCTCGACCGTCCACCTGCGCGAATTCGCGCCCTGGGCCTTGCCGTTCCTGAGCCTCGCCGTCCTGTCGATGACGATCTGGCGCACCAACCTGTTCCGGCTGTCAGCGCTGCCGTTTCTCGCCATCGGCCTCTACGGCGCGACGCACGGGCCGCGCTGGGATGTCGCCATCCAGCCGACGGGCGAAACCGCCGCCGTGCGCGACGCCTGGGGAAAGCTCGTCACGATCGGCCGCTTCTCAGGCTTCACCTCGGAACAATGGCTGCGCGCCGACGCCGACGGGCGCGAGCCCGCGACCTCGCGCAGCGAGGCCTGCGACAAGACCGGCTGCGTCGCGCATTTGCCCGGCGGCGGCGCGCTCGCGCTGGTCTCGGATTATGCGGGTCTGGCGGAAGACTGCGCGAGGGCGAAAATCGTGGTGACGCCGCTCTACGCGCCCTGGGGCTGCGCGGCGCCGCTGCTGATCGACCGCCGCAAGCTGGAGGAGACGGGCGCGATCACGCTGCGCTTTGTGAATGGCGAGACGATCCTGCAGACAGCGCGCGCGGCGGGCGAGGATCGGCCCTGGTCGCCCGCGCCAAGGCGGCGCGCGGCGCGGGCCGCAGCAGACAGCGTGGACGAGAAGGGCGAACGAGTGGAGGGCCCGGAGGCCGTGAACGGGCTTGATCGGCTGGATTGATGTCCCGGCTGATCGGCGTCCCTACCTCCCCTTTATGGGGAGGTCGCATCGCGCAGCGATGCGGGTGGGGCCTCAAGCGACTGGGCGAGGACTGTGGCCACAGATACTCCCACCCCACCCGGCTCGCTTACGCTCGCCTCCCTCCCCATAAAGGGGAGGGAGGGGACTACGCCCCTCAATACTTCCTGAGCAAACTCACCAGCTTGCCCTGGATGCGCACGCGATCCGGTCCGAAAATCCGGGTCTCGTAGGCCGGATTGGCGGCTTCCAGCGCGATCGAGGCGCCGCGCTTGCGCAGGCGTTTCAGCGTCGCCTCCTCGTCGTCGATCAGGGCGACGACGATGTCGCCGGTGTCGGCCGTGTCCTGCTTCTTCACGATGACCGTGTCGCCTTCGAAAATGCCGGCCTCGATCATGGAATCGCCGCGTACTTCCAGCGCGTAATGCTCGCCCGACGACAGGAAGTCCGGCGGCATGGGAATGGTGTGGCTGCGCGATTGGATCGCCGAGATCGGCGTGCCGGCCGCGATCCGGCCCATCACGGGGATCGAGACATGCGCGGGGCCGTCGTCGTCCTGCGACGCGGCGGGCGCCGGGCGCACGCGGCCGAGATTGCCCTCGATCACCGACGGCGAGAATCTCGCACGCGACGGGCCGGGCGTGGAGGATTCAGGCAGCTTGATCACTTCCAGCGCGCGGGCGCGGTTGGGCAGGCGGCGGATGAAGCCGCGCTCCTCCAGCGCCATGATGAGGCGGTGAATGCCAGACTTGGAGCGCAGGTCGAGCGCGTCCTTCATCTCGTCGAAGGAGGGCGGCACGCCGGTCTCCTTCAGCCGCTCGTGAATGAAGCGCAGCAATTCGTTCTGCTTGCGGGTTAACATGCGCCCAGATCCTTTTTCGCGCGCCGAAGTTCGAATCGGCGGCCCTGCCCATACGCCTGTAAACTGAATCGCATCGCTAAACAAAGCATGAACGAAACGCTATATGTTCGTGGTGTGTTCTGTCAATGGGCTATGGATCGTTCGATAGCAACAGAGTTAGGCGAACCGGTGCCGTGGCAACATTCGAAGGTTTTCAATGCGCTTCTTGTATCTAGACGACGCTGGCCTCTCGAGTATTTCGCAAGAGCCATTTCTCGTTATGGCTGGCGCCCTCGTTGATGCTGATCGAGTGTGGCGAAGCGTCAATGCGCACTTTCGGGCGATCATCGCAGACGAATGGCCACAGTCCGTGGAATCGACCGAAAATCATGTGTTTCAGGCCAAGCATATTTGGCACGGCAGCCATAAATTTCCGAAGGCGGAATGGACACAACAGAGGCGTCTCAGTCTGCTGCGGAGGCTTCTTTCCGTGTACAAGCTTCACGATATTCCAGTTGTCTATGGTGTTATTGATCGGGCTGCGCATCGAAAGCGGATGCTTACATTTGATCCAACAATGTCAGACGCGAAAATACTAGAAGATGCATACGCAATGGCATTCATAATATGCGCTCAAAAGGCCGATAAATGGCTTAATTTTCGAAGCAATGACGAGGTTGCCAAGATTGTTGTTGAGAGCAACAGGCAGATGAGATCGGTCGTAAGCCTAGTGCATGATTGCTACTCACACCCTGACCCCGATTTTGAAAATGACGTGTTCGTGTCTGAGCGGTTTGTAGATGGTGTCAGCTTCGAAGAAAAACGGGATTCGAAGCTACTACAGATGGCAGATCATGTAGCATTCGTCATAAAGCGCCACTTCCAGGGGAGTGAATATATTGATGCGTTGATGGAGATCATCCGCCCGAATCTGGTCGACATTCGGCGCAATGAAATCCGTGACATCGAATTGAATGAGGCGGCGCTGAAGAGACTCGCGCGACCGAAATCTTGAGAGACCGCGGAACTGGCCCGCGACCGAAAGCTTGCTTTGGCCCTATACTCCATATCGACGGACGCGGTCCGCGCCCGCCGACAGGGAGGGCCACATGTACGCAGCCATCCGACAGGCCAAGGCCAAACCCGGCCATGCCGACGAACTCGCGCGCCTCATCAAGAAGGGCGCGGTGTCCATCGTCTCCAGCGTTCCGGGGTTTCTGGGCTATTACGTCGTCTATGCCGGCGACGACACGGTGACGGCCATAAGCGTGTTCAACACGGTGCAGGGCGCGGAGGAATCGAACCGCCGCGCGACCGCCTGGATCGAGAAGAACCTCGGGCCGCTGCTGGCGGGCGAAGCGCGGGTGACGGCGGGGCCGGTGATCGTGCACTCGCTGCCGTAGGGGGTCGTTCCGCTCCAACAACCTTCAGCTGAGGAGGCCGCAGGGCGGCCGTCTCGAAGCATGGCAGGGCCAACATTCTCTGCCGGCCACCCTTCGAGACGCCCGCTTTGCGGGCTCCTCAGGGTGAAGGTTCGGGGTGAGAGATCGTGAGGCTACGACGCCTCGGGCGCCTCGTCGTCGCTCTCGGTCTTGTAGGCCATGTCGAAGATCGACGCCGCCGCCTTCAACCAGATTTCGCGCTCGGCCACGGGCCAGGCGGCGCCGGGCGCGGGCAGGGTGGAAATGAGCGTGCCGATCAGCGGATGGTCGGTCGCCTTGCGCTGCGTCGGCGGCAGGTGGAGCGACGCGGCTTCCTCGCGCACGGATTTCGCAATCGCCAGACGGGCCTCTACGACGTCGATATCGCCGTGGCGGTAGCGCGGATCGGGCGTCACCATCAGCGGGCCGAGCGGCGTCAGGCCGGGGCGGTCGTTCACCAGCGGCGCCGCCTGCTCCTCGAGAATGCCGAGCGCGGCGCGGTCGCGGTCGAGCCATTCGTCCTCATTGTCGGTGAGAACGGGCGGGGCGTTGGGGTTGATCGCGAATTTGCTCATGGCCGGCTCGCCGTCTGTGGGGATGGCCCAATGTAACCGCGGAAAGTTGCCCGCGAATTAAGCGCGAGCGGCAGTTTCGGCCGCCTTGACCGCGCTTGCGGCGTCGCAGAACCTGCCCGCCATAAACGGGAGGACGACATGGGTCTGGTCGAGGGCAAGGTTGCGATCATCACGGGCGGGACGAGCGGGATCGGCGCGCGCACCGTGGAATTGTTCGTGGAGGAGGGCGCGTCCGTCGTCTTCACCGGGCGGCGCGCGTCGGAAGGCGCGGCGGTGGCGGGACCGCTCGGCGGCAAGGCGGTCTTCGTACAGGCCGACGCCACCAGCGAGGCCGACTGGGTGCGCGTGGTGGCGGAGACGAAGCAGAAATTCGGCTGCATCGACTGCCTGTTCAACAATGCCGGCGGTCCGGCGCCGACGGGCGGCATCGCCGGCGTTTCGGTCGAGGGTTTCGACGCCGCCATGGCGCTGCTCGTGCGTTCGGTCATGCTGGGCATGAAGCATGTCGCGCCCACCATGGTGGCGCAGAAATCGGGCTCGATCATCAACAACGCCTCGGTCGCCGCGCATCTGGCGGGCTATTCGTCATCCATGATCTACGGCGCGGCCAAGGCGGCGGTGAAGCATCTCACCACCTGCGTCGGCATGGAGCTCGGCGAGAGCAACGTGCGCGTCAATTCGATTTCGCCCGGCGCGATCGCCACCGGCATTCTCGCCAAGGCGCTCGGCATGGACGCCGCCAAGGCGGACCAGATCGCCGAAGGCATGAAGGCGGGCTTCGCCAAGGCGCAGCCGATCCCGCGCGCCGGCATCACCGACGACATCGCGCAATGCGCGCTCTTCCTGGCCTCGGACCGCGGCAGCTTCATCAACGCGACGGATATCGTGGTCGACGGTGGCATGATCGGCGGCAAGGCTTATTCGGCGCATCAGGAGGTGCTGAAGCAGACGAAGGCCGCGCTGGGGATCGGGTAGGGGCCGCTTCTGTCCCTCTCCCGTGAAACGTGAGAGGGTGGG
>Ga0209023_10003066_pt1 | contig 20197 bp, 14 predicted proteins | sample LakOneMetagenome_FD_187468 | JGI IMG/M metagenome (GOLD analysis project Ga0209023, IMG submission 187468) | Freshwater and sediment microbial communities from Lake Erie, Canada (SPAdes) (version 2) | ecosystem: Environmental > Aquatic > Freshwater > Lentic | place: Lake Erie, Canada...
GCCGACCCACCATTTGCATTCAGCGTAGCCGGTCCTGCGCTCTGGGCCTTTGCTCCGGTTATAACACACAGGGCAAACGGCAATGATAAAATTAGTTTTTTCATACAATTTGATTAGCAGTGAAATATATGCGACAATTTGATCTTTTTAATTGGCTCATTCTTATTTTGTACCGTACCGCAAACGTCCGACAAACAAATGACAAAAAAAATCACATCATTAGGGGATGTGGTAATCGTATATTCTACTAATTTCACGAGGAATTGGATACCTCAAAGCGAAACTTCAGTCATTTACTGATGCTGTATGTGTTCTTGCTGGCTTCGTACTCAGCAGGAGCACAGCAGATCGTGCTGCCGTTTGTCAACTACAACTCCGTGCAGGGGCTCATTCATAACCGTATACACGTAATAAGGCAGGATGGGTGTGGGTATATATGGATAGGCACCGACATGGGCATAAACAGGTTTGACGGGAGAGAGTTTAAGTATTTTGCACCCCCCGAACCCAGGTATCGTTCATCGCGCTACGCAACAGTTTATAAAGATTCAGTCATTTTTTGTGTAGACAATTTTGGAATTGCAGTTTGTGGCGGCAATTCTGTGCGGTTTGTGAAATTGAGCGGACCAACGGTTGGCAGTATGAGCGGCGTTGCAAAGGCAGATGATTCTACATTGTATATCGTTGATCGCTCCGCCGGGGTGCATGAAATGAAAGGGCTGCGAACAAAGAAAATTCCTGTTCCAGGTATTGAGCGTGAAAGTAACCTTACCGATGTTTTTGCAGACAAAGACAAAAATATATGGGTGCTTTCGTCGATTGGGTTAATTGTTTTTCCCCATGCAAATATGCAAAATCCTGTTGAAGTACCTTTTTTCAACAATCATTATCTGACTTCGGTTAATCAGGACAGACATGGGGACATTTACATAACATCAGATATAGGCTTGCACCGTTATAATGGCGGCGGGCTTGCAGCTATAAAAAATACGAAGCCGGAGCTGATGTTCGTACCAACTGCGGGTACACTCACAAGCATAGCATTTGATGAAAAAGATATCGGGTGGGTGAGCGGCACCAGTGGCGGTCTGTGCAGGTTTGATACACGCACCAAGGAAGTTACGGACTTTGGCATACCAAACGGCCTGATCAGCCAGAGCGCCTGGAACGTATGCTGCGACAAAGAGAACAATATATGGGTAGCAACAGAGACCGGCATAAGCAAGCTTACTACCCGCAATTACAGCAACATCAGTTTTGCCAATCACCAGTACCAAAACATAAAAGCGGCCTGCAACTGGGATGACAGTACGCTCCTGTTTAGCAACATTATCGAAATGTTTGCCCACAGGGGCAATAAAGTTGTCAAATTCAGCGGATATAGCAGCAATCCTGGCTATTTACAGCAAATTTTTCTGAAGACACCAGACGGCCGCCTGATCGTGAACCGTGAAGCCGAGCTGGATCCGGGAGACTTTGCAGTTACAACATATGTTTATGATGTGGCAGGCAACAGCATCAAAAATGGTAGCGCCGTGGTAGATGCCGCCGGCAGCAAACGTAAGATATTCGTTGAAAGCGGGGTGTACTACGCCGCAAACGATATGATCGTCAACACAGACAAAGGGCTTATGGTATATAGAGAGGGCGTCTTATATCCCGGACCAACCTATTCCGACGGGCGGCAGCCTGCACGGGTGATGTGTATGATTGGCAACAGCCAATGGGCACTTTGGGTTATGGATAATAATGGTACGCTTGTTCACTATGCTGTGCGGCGCAAGGGTACTGAATATTTGCTGGATGCCCTACAAGCCATACCACCAACGAAATTTGTCAACAATAACTATTCTTGTATGTTCCTTGATAGCAAGGACCGGTTATGGCTTTGTGGCAGGGATCAGGGTATGAGCATTGTATACCTGAATAAAGGTGCTGGTGCGACCAAAATTGTAAACCTGGGTCGTAGTGCTTTTTCAAGCGGTATTATAAATGATATTGTGAGCGATAGCCAGAAAAACCTATGGGTGGCCACCGCCCAGGGGCTGGATAAAGTGGTATTTGACAAGGATACGTTTACGGTATTAAAAGACTTATATGGAAGTGAGCTTTGCGGTAAATATATCTTTTTCGTAAAATTCAAGGCCGGAAAGCTGTTTGTTGGCACTACCGGATGCATGGGCACAATAGATATTGGCCAGCCTGAACCAATGATGCGGCCTACGGTTTATTTGACTGGATTAAAGGTAAATAACAAGGATGCAGATAGCCTGCTAGGTAGTCATCCCGTTTTTGAACCCTACGAGAATACTTTAAGTTTTGTATTTACAGGAATCAATTTTAAAGATGAGAAGCGTATAAAATACAGCTATCGGCTTGAAGGATTGGACAGTAACTGGAGCGTTCCATCCCGTGAGTTTTCAGTTAGTTATCTGCACATTGCGCCGGGTACCTATACATTCAGGGTGAGAGCATTATCGTCAGATGGGGTGTGGCCCGGGAAAGATGCAACATTTACCTTCACGGTAGCCCAACCTTTTTATACACGGTTTTGGTTTATTGCGTTGTGTGTTATCTTCATCAGTGCTGTAGTTTATGGCGTGTACCGTTACCATATCAGGCAGCTTATGGTTATTCAGAATATACGCCAGGCAATCTCAAAAGACCTTCACGATGATATTGGCGCAACTGTTTCCAGCATCAACATTCTGGCAGGTATGGCTCAGGGAGGAACGGCTTCAGAAGCCAGACGCGGACAATTTCTGGACGCCATACAAGAGCAGAGCCGGGACGTTGCAGAGTCATTGAAAGAAATAGTGTGGAGTATAGATCCTAAAAACGATTCCTTAGAGCTCATTTTTATTCGTATGCAGCGCTACGCCTCCGATTTGTTTGAGGCGAAAAAAATCAATTATAGTTTCAACACCCCGGCTTCGTATAGTCAGGGCATCAATATTGATATGCGGGAAAGACAGCACATTTACCTGCTGTTTAAGGAAGCGGTGAACAACCTTATCAAATACTCAGGGGCAACCGAAGCTTCTATCACTTTTGATATATCAAAGAAGAGATTTGAGATGGTTATAGAGGATAACGGCGTGGGTTTTGATACTTCGAAACAGATGTCAGGCAACGGGCTTCTGAATATGAAAAAGAGAGCCATGGATATTAATGCAAAAATGGAGCTGATAAGCAGTCCGGGAAAAGGAACCCGCGTTTCGATGTCGCTGGAACTTTGATGGCCCTGATTCGACAGCAATCGCATGTTTTGTATTGTGTTTTTGTTGACATGGAGACTACTTAATCGTTTGCCTCTTTGGGATAGGATTTTTGTGCGTATAGCGTAACCCCAAAATATGTGATATGCAGGTTCTTAATACTTTCTAACTTTACACTATGCCTACTCTGGTAATATACGAGGATAACGAAAAGCTAAGGAAAACGTTGGGACTCCTGTTTTCCGGAATGCAGGATATTGTACTCCTGGATACATTTTCCAATTGCCTTAATGTGGCCAAACAAATGGCGGAGTTGATGCCAGATGTGGTTTTGATGGATATAGATATGCCCGGAATGAGCGGTATAGAGGGTGTGGGACTGCTGAAAGAGCAATCGCCGGATGCTAAAGTGCTGATGCACACCATTTTTGATGATGATGATAAGATCTTCAGGTCGTTAGCTGCGGGGGCTGATGGATATATTCTGAAGAGCACATCGCCGATTGATCTGTATCATGCTGTGTGCGATGTGTCATCAGGTGGTGTGCCTATGTCGCCGGGAGTGGCACGCAAGGTCTTAAGTTCATTTAAGGAAAATAGCGGCAAGAAGAAAGAATTTGCTGAATTGACCAGTCGTGAAATGGAGATATTGCACATGCTTACGAAAGGGTATACGTATAAGCGAATTTCATCAGATTGTTCCATTACTATTGATACAACCCGTACGCACATCAAGAACATTTATGCCAAGCTGCATGTGAACTGTGGCACAGAAGCCGTAGCTAAGGCTGTTAGGATGAGGCTATTCTAAAAGACGTCAATTGAAATAAGCTCAATTGACGTCCAGGTTCTATTCCCTTCTAATAATTAAGTACACTTTTAAGTACACCGCAAACAAAAGAACTGAAACATAGTGTTCTCTGGAGTTTTAAGTCTTGGTTATGCGCCACGAACACGCAAAACTTCGAACCAGATAAGAGATTTGTTTTATGATTTGTATCAAATTAAGTCGGCTTAAGGACTCAGACTACTACGGGCCCCTGAAGGAGGAAACCCGCTCGGGACGGAGATCCATCAAGTACGATTACATCTATTTTTACCATTGTGAAAATGCCTTTTAACTTAATGATGGATTGCAACCGATGTTGCATACAACAATAACAATATTCTCCATGATACAAAGCCCAAGCCCGGCAACATCATCACCGCTTGTTTATGCAGAAAGCTGCCTGATACTTTGAAATTAGAAGAAACAAATATTAACTTAGCAACATGCGCCAATGGTTGAAAAAAGGAGCGTATAATACTATTCTAAGTATTGTATTATTCCCATTGGCTTCTTTATCGATAATCAGGTAGATAATCACCCCTGGCTATAGTTATTATTCCGATTATGTTTGTTTTTTTCATAAAAGCAATTGATTTGTAACACAATACCTCATGATTCTAAATCCCCGGGACCCGGTGCGCATTTTGCGCATCTTAACAATCTGCATATTATCGTTAATGACGTGTTGGGGCTTGGCTCAGGTGTTTATACTTATCAAACCATACTGGGGCGATGAATGGCGGTTGATATATAATATTAAATTCAAGAGCCCGGATGAGCTCTGGGGTGCACTCGAATATACGCAACAGTTTCCGAGGGTTTATCTCCAAATAATGAAGGCGCTAATGAGTTGGTTAGGGTATAGCTACATTAGTTTGAGGTTGCCCTCACTCTGTATCGGCATCATAATTATGTTGTGCAGTTATAGGGTAATGAACAAGATATTCACTCCTGATTCCGTCACTCGTTTTTTCTTTGTTTTCCTTATTGTATCATCAGTAACCTTTCTGGACTATTATGTGCAGGTGAAGCAGTACACTATGGAAATTCTTTTAAGTGTGGTAGCTGTCTGGCAAATGTCCGAGATTATTGATATTGGATTCGGCAGATCACCGGGGAAATGGATGTACCTGGTACTTTGTATTTCTTTTTTTGCAGCACCGTTTTTTAGCTACACTTACCCTATAGCTGTTGCTCCTGTTTTTATCGTGGGGGTTTTGCAGCTCTTTATTTTTTCAAAAGGCGATATCAGCACGAAGCAGAAATTGCTGTTGACCGTTCGGCAATGGGTGCCATTGCTTTTATGTGCTATGGGCATCCTTGTTTTCTATGTGATAGATGTGTCTAAACTGATGGTAGACCCCGAGATGCATGGTTACTGGAACTACAGGATGATAACAGGCGGCAGTGGGTTCTTTTTTGTTGCGGGTAAGTTGTGGGATCTTTTCGCACAGCGTGGTTCGGGGCTGATCTTTGAGATCATAATTGGTATCATAGGTACATGTGCCTTTTTTTATGGCGTTATTGGTTGGCTCAGAATGCGGTGGAAACCTGTTTTGGAATCCATTGATTTGCTGAGGTTATATAGCATCTTTGTTGTCGTCCTGACCATCTGCTTATTTTTTGCTGCCAAGATACCGATAGAGCCCAAATTTAATGTGTATACCGCGCCTTCCATAGCTATACTCATAATATGGCTAATGGATGCAATGCTGGCACAGACAAGGTTCCGCAAGTGGGCTGTGATCATTATCGCGGTTGTGTACTTGCAGTTAGTAGGGAATTTCTTAGTTACTTCTATAAACCAGTTCACCGGTCCGGAGTATGCAAAAAGGATCAGGATTTATGAGGCCACCGAAAAGGCAATTAAAGAGGCTCAGAGAAGTAAGTTGCCTATAATGGTCACTGCAGGTGTAGCCTTTCCTGATGCAATAGCAAACTATGTGCCCAATATGGCACCAATTCCGGCTGCTTCAGTATTAAAATGTTTCCCTGCATATGACAATGCCCAAAATCTGCCCGTTTATACGTTGGATGACATGTCCGATATCAAAGGTGACATGAAAAATCTGCCGTCGTCTGTTTTGTTTGTGATGGCTGGCGATGGGTTAACATACCAAATAGTAAAAAGAGCAGATTGAATGTTATTTATTGGTAATTCGCCAGAATAATCCTTCATATAAAATAGAGTAGAAGAAAAAAGAGTGTGGGACTCGAACCTGCACTTCCTTGCGAAGACCATTAGTTGATGCTGCAACTATAAATCAAGATTCCTTCTTCCTTTGGCTCTAAGTCCGTTATTCAAAACATAGGCTGGGTTGATGAGACATACGATCACTGCTTCGTACCAACGAAATCCATTTTTACTCATTTTTATAGTAAGCACATGTGTCAGTTCGCCAAGTATTGAGCCTGCTATCGGGGTGATAATTAGATCCTGAATACTTGGCTGTTCCGTACCGCCTTCGAATACGTATTCCCAAAGCGTTGAATTTGCGAGACAATACAAAGAGGATTGCAATACTGTAGTGCCCTGCGACCGCAAAGCATTATAATAGAAACTACCCTGGTAAGGATGCCCAACATAGTTGACAACAAATAGATCTTTATCGATCACAGGCGCGTAAGAATATGTCCTGGTAAATTGCCTCAACTCTGCCTCGATCGAAAGTTTTGCCTTTTTATCCCATTTACTGACATTTTCCGGGACTATTGCAAGCGCGAAGCCTACTGTCAGATCATAAGCTGCAACGTAAACGCAACCTCTCTCAATTTTATTTCCCAGAGTGGCTTCTTTGTGGTTTAGTTGTGAAAAATAAGGGTATGATGGTTGTTTCTTGATCAAAATTGGTGTCAGTGTGTCTTTTGGCCCTGCGGTGCTATCAAAAATAGTTTTTTGCCCAAATGAAGAAAATGGCACAGATATCAAAAATATAAGAAAAAATCTCGCCATGATTTGGTATTCTTTAAATCAACAAGTGCAATATCAATACAAAAGAAGGGCATAAGGTTATCAAATTTCATGATGTCGGTCACTAATAAATTTGATTTGACCCTGGTCCCTATAGGTCTAAAAATCCAGAGCATAATATTTATACTAGATACTCAATGTGGCGGAAGAGTAAGAGAACATCCTTTGACCTGGGCGCACCAGAATCTAATGAAACAACAGTTTTATGTGTCTTTTTCGACACGGTTTGCGGTTTGAGTAGATAAGGATTGTGCTATTTACTTTATGCAGAAGGAGTGACAGTAACTTTAGATAAAGAACACAGTCATTCTGTGGGAGTGTAAATTAAACTGTGCTATCGTCCCGATCCATGAGAAACATTTAACTGTTTATATTTCAGACAATGACGAAATTTGTATTGGAATTATATGATTAATTCTTTGAGACTGATGGATTTCATTAAAATATTCGCAGGTGTAATTGTAGTTTTGGCCATTGTTTATTCGGCTGTAACCTATGCCGCTAACAGAAAAGTGGAAAGACAAAAATACAGACTTGTAAAATCAGCAAACGGTATTGAGATTAGGTTCTATCCCAAGGCTATTATGGCAACCGTAACTTCAAAAGGAGATTCTTATATGGGGCACAGTAATAGTCATTTTAGAACACTGGCGGGCTATATTTTTGGAGGAAATAAATCTTCGGAGAAGATATCAATGACAGCCCCAGTGCATATGGAGACAGATTCATCGATGAACCGTATGAGTTTCGTAATGCCTTCGGGATATAATCTGGACAAATTACCTGCACCTAACGATAGTTTGGTTAATTTGCACTACTCGCAAGAAGGTTATTATGCTGTCCTGAAATTTGGTGGCTTTGCTAATGAGCACAAGATTGATAAAAAAATAGAAGAACTGCAAAAATCATTAAGCACACTCGGTTATAGAACGATAGGTAGTTATAGTTATCTAGGCTACAATGCACCGTGGGATATCATTGGAAGAGAGAATGAAATAATAGTTCAAATACAGTATTCTGAATATCCTTAAGATCTGTGGTACTTCTTGATTTCCCGGCTATGTTCTTTTTAAGGTCAGTACCGACCGGACACTTAACTCCTGTCGGGGTTTAAGAAGATATGTTCCCGACTGGCGGAAACGGGAATCAAGCCTGACACTTACAAAGCTGACAGCATGGAAAATTGGATTCTGCGTGTTTTGGAGCTCACCAGTGGCTAGCATAGTGCAAATTATAGTGCAAGACATATTTGACTAAAACAAAAAAGCAGCTACGTTTATGCGTAACTGCTAATTTGTATGTGTGCCCAGAACAGGAATCGAACCTGCACTTCCTTGCGAAAACCAGATTTTGAGTCTAGCGCGTCTACCAATTCCGCCATCTGGGCAGCAGATCAGTTAGTGGTTATTCAGCTTATCAGCTGCCCAACTAACTCTGGCGGGCTGCAAATCTATCAATTCTTTCCTTAATCAGCAACAGTTTTTGCCGGGAAACACAAATCTTTTATTTCGGGTGGCTATGAGACATAGTACATTTTCAGCTGGCCTTTGTTTTTGGCTTCTATCTCTCCCCGGTAGGTACAGGTAAAAGTCCCTTTCACCAGCTCGTATGTAGTTTGAGATATATTTATTTTGCCGGCTTCGCTGTTCTGTTCTATACGGGCTGCAGTGTTTACGGTGTCGCCCCAAATGTCATAAGCGAATTTCTTTACCCCCACTATGCCTGCCACTACATTGCCGCTGTGCAGGCCTATACGTATCTCAAATGTTCTGTTACCCACCTTTGCTATCCTGTCCAGCATGAATTGGTTGATCTCCATTGCTGCCTTTACCATATGTTCGGCATGTTTAGCGTCTGCTGTCGGTAATCCTGCCACAGCAAGATATGCATCGCCAATGGTCTTTATTTTTTCAATGCCATATTTGCCGGTTATATCGTCAAATGCTTTAAAACAGGTATGTAGTTCATCAATAAGTTGCTGGGGGCTCAGGCGCTCACCTGCACTAGTGAAGTTGACAAAGTCAGTAAATAGCACAGTCACATTGTCAAAATGTTTTGCAGTTGTAGACCCGTTTGCTTTCAGCTCATTTGCAACTTCTTCAGGTAGTATGTTCAGAAGCAGGTCATCTGATTTTTTTCTTTCTTTTTCAGATTTGCTACGCTCCTTGACAATGAAAAATGAAAAGCCTAATAGTAGAAAGAGTCCGGCTATGCTCATTAATGTGTAGGTGCGTTGGCGCTGCAGTTGCATGGTTGCTATGTTCTCCTTAACGGCTGCTTTCAGGCTATCGGCCATACGTTGGCGATCATATTCATTCTTCATTTCTATTTTTACGATCTTCTCATTATTTTCTTTCGAAAATAATGAATCCTGTATGGCTCTGAATTTATCGGAGTATTCCAGGGACTGTTTATAGTTGCCCATTAAACGGTATGCCAGTGCCAGTGTTTCATAACATTCTTTGATGGCGCTTTGCGCACGAAGTTCATTTGCTATGGCCAGTGCATCCTGCAACCTGGCGATCCCTTTTTGCAATAGAGCTGTTTTGCCCGTCGGGATAACAACATTTGATTTTGAAGCAGCCTGTTTATACTTTCCGGCGGCTATTTCCAAGCCTGGACTGCTGTACCGGGCTGTGTCTGAAACAATGGAAATATATGTTGATCCAATATTGACGAGCGAAACGCAGGCCTGGTACTTATTTCCCGTCTCTTCTGATATTTGCAATGCATTCTGGAAATTTTCAATAGCCATTACGTAATTTCTTTGTTTTACATAAATGGTCCCGATATTTACAGATGTAATTAATATCCCTGATTTATTGCCCGTCTTCTCATAGATATCCATAGCTTTTGAATGTGCTTCTATCGCTTTAGAATAGTCGCCTTGCAGACGATACACGTTGCCAATATTTTCCTGTGTATTGGCAAAGCCTGTTTTATCTTCATTGCTCTCATATATTTTTAGAGACCTGGAAAAATAATCGAGTGCCTTAACATAGTCGCCCTGGATCTTATATACTATCCCTATATTTCCCATAACGCGTGCTGAACCTTTCTTGTAACCTATTTCTTCGTCAGTTTTTAATGCCTGGAAATAATAGCCCAGTGCCTTAGGGTAGTCTGACATGTGTTGATAATTTAAGCCAAGATTGTTATTGGCCTGAGCTATTTCTTTTTTTAAGTCAAGTTTAGTTGCAAGCTGTAGCGCCTGCTCTCCATATTTCAGCCCTTCTTCCGGATTACTATTTCTGTACGCGAACGACAGTCCGGCCAATACTTTTAATTTATTACTGTCTTGCTTCTGTTTTGGTAATTCCGCTAATAATGAATCAATTCGCATTTTTTCTCCGGCAGCCTTTCCTGGTTTCTGTGCATACACGGCGGCTGGCCCTAAAAGCAGCAGCACGATGAGGAGAAATTTAATAATTTGTGTCATCTCTGTTTTTTTTAGAAATTGTAAACATGGTCCTTACTACTTAATAAGTTCGGTAATTGACGTGAGCATATGGCCATGTGTAGTTCAGTTCCTTTTCTAAGAAGGAAATAAACGTGCGTAGTAAATGTAGAAAATTATTAAGGGTTTCTATGCTTTCTTAGAAGAGAAATAGCAAATTATACATATAAAATTGATTCCTGCGAATGTTGTGGCTATTTTGATTTGTATTTGTCAATTCTTTCTTTGATCCGCAACAAGTATTTTTTTCTGAAGTATTGATCCTTTATTTGAGGCAGCCATTCTTTGGCCTGGTCGTCATTTTCATAGCGGTCTATGAGCACTTTGGTGGCATTCTCCCATAGTTCCAGTTGCTCATTCAGGCTGTTCTCTGCCATTTGGCGGGCATTTTCATCTTCGGGGTTCATTTCATAATCACTTATTGCCTCATTTATGTCCATCATCTCCATCAGGAAAGCAGGAGGCAGGGCATATTTTTCATCATCTTCAAGCATGCCATTCAGCTTTAGCACATAGGCCATCGTGGCGTCGCTGCTTTTCAGGGTTTTGTAGGCGTCATTGTTCATGGCTGCCATACGCAGCGCTTCAGCAAGTTCGCCACCACCTGTTTGCGCAAAACGGTCCGGGTGATACAATCTGCTCAGTTCGTAAAACTTGCTCTTTACAGCAGCCTGGTCAGGGCAAAAGGATATGGGTAATGCATATAATTCGAAATAGTTGCTCATGCAATGAAAATTGGGAATGGTATATTTGTTGCAAAATTACTAAAGATGATCCGCATAGGGCTGATAAGGGAAAGGAAAAAGTTGCCAGATGAGCGTGTGGCGCTTACGCCGAAGCAATGTGGCTACATAATGGCTAATAATCCCGGCATACAAATAGTAGTACAGCCGTCGCCTACAAGGTGCTATACAGACCAGGAATATACTGAACAGGGCATAGCCCTTGCGGATGACCTAAGCGACTGTGATGTGTTGATGGGCATAAAAGAAGTGCCTGATGATGCTTTGATACCGGATAAAACCTACTTTTTCTTCTCGCATACTAAAAAGAAGCAGGCGCATAATCAACACCTCATGCAGGCGCTCATCCAGAAGCGCATCCGGATGATAGATTATGAGTGCATCACTTATAGCGACGATCAAAGGATACTCGGTTTCGGCTTATTTGCAGGCATAGTAGGTGCACACAATGGTTTGCGTACCTATGGCAAAAAGACAAGGCTGTATGACCTGCCCAAAGCCCATGAGGTGAAGGACTACAAAGAACTGCTGGATGCTTACCAGTACCTGCGGCTGCCAAATATGAAGATAGTAATGACCGGCTCCGGAAAAGTTGCTGCAGGCGTGCTGGATGTATTTACAAGACTGGATATAGAGGCCGTTGAACCGTCTGACTTCCTGACTCATGAATACGAATACCCGGTATTTACGCACCTTAAGGGGGCAAGCCTGTATGCACGTAAAGACAATGACCTGTTTTACCGTGATGATTTCCACGCTCACCCGGAGGCCTACAAATGCCTGTTTACCAAGTATGTGAACCAGGCAGATGTGCTGATGAATGGCATCTACTGGGAAAGTAAAATAGCAAGGCTGTTCAGCAAAGAAGACATAAAGCGCAATGACTGGCGGCTGAATGTAATAGCAGATATAACCTGTGATGTGGATGGTTCTGTGCCTATAAATATAGGCTCCTCTACCATTGCCGATCCTGTTTACGGTATCGATCGTGCCAGCCTCGATCGTAAAGAACCTTATCAGCCGGGCAAAGACATTATAGATGTTATGGCGGTAGATAACCTGCCTAACGAGTTGCCGCGTGACGCATCAGAATACTTTGGCCAGCACATTGATAAATATGTACTTCCTGAATTGCTAAAGCAGGAGAGCGATATACTTAAAAGGGCTACTATTTGTGAAAATGGGAAACTTACCAGGCGCTATGAGTATCTTGCTGATTATGCATACGGAATTTAACCTTTTTACATCAAAAAAACCTTTAAATTGCGGGTAGTGAAATTCCTATGAACAATTACGAGTGGCTGATAGGGCGGTTAGATGTTTTTATAAGAAAGTACTACGCTAATAAAGTATTGCGGGGCAGTCTTGTGTTTTTAAGCTGTTTGCTGGCTTATGTACTGAGCGTTAGTGTGGGCGAATACTATTTGTATCTCCCGGTTGCTGTTCGTGTTGTCATCCTTTCCTTATTTGTTGTGCTGGGTTTGTCGGCGCTTGTTGCCTGGGTAATTATTCCATTGTCTAAAATGGCCCGCCTTGGTAAGGTGATTTCTCACGAGCAGGCGGCATTTATCATCGGTACTCACTTTCCTGAGATAAGTGACAGGCTGCTCAATATCCTGCAGCTTAAAAAGCAGAATGATAATACTTCCAGCCGCGAACTTGCGGAAGCAAGTATCAATCAGAAGATCAGCCAGATATCGGTGGTGCCAATTACCAATGCAGTAGATTTTTCTAAAAATAAAAAATACCTGCCATACCTGTTGCCGCTTTTGCTGGCCGGCTTATTTGTGCTTGTAGCTGCTCCGAATGTTTTTAAAGAAGGCTCTTCGCGTTTGTTACAGCCTACAAAGGCATTCGAAAAGCCATCACCTTTCCATTTTATAATTAAGAATCCCTCGCTTATTGCCATTCGTAATGCCGATTTTGTTTTGTCGGTAGATGTGAAGGGGAATGCATTGCCGCAGGATGCGTACATAGAAGTTAATGGAGAACGAGTGCCTATGCAACCAATGGAAAATCACTCATTCCAGTACACCTTTAAAAATATTACTGAAGCAGTTACATTTCGCTTCTTTGCCGCAGGTTTCTATTCGCCTGATAATATTTTGAAGGTCGTGCAGCGGCCGGTATTGAAATCGTTTAAAGTGCAGGTCAATTACCCGGCATACATAGGTAAAAAGGATGAGACCCGAACCAGCCTTAGCGATATGACATTGCCTGTTGGCACTACCGTTAGTTGGGCGTTGGTAACAGACCATACTGATGTTGCTACCATTCATTTTGGTGCAGGCAACCCTCTACCTTTGCCCAAAAGTTCTGCAACCTATTCTTACCAGTATCGCTTTATGAGCGATACTGCCTATACGATCACTTTACATAACAATTCAGCAGCTGTTGCTGATAGTTATCGTTACCAGGTACAGGTAATACCTGACCAGTTTCCTGTTATTCAGCTACAGCAGTTCAAGGATACTGTGTCTGGCAAGCAGGTGGTGCTTACCGGTAGTGCGGGAGATGACTATGGTGTTACTCGCGTATCCTTCAATTATGAAGTAAGCGATAAGAACAGGACGGTGCTTAACAAGAGTGTGCCGGTGAAAATTACACCTGGTGCGTTGACAACATTCGAACAGTATTTCGATATTCAGTCACTCAATCTGCAACCAGGTCAGAAGCTGTCTTATTACATTGAAGCATGGGATAATGATGGTGTGCATGGCAGCAAATCTTCACGCAGCGATGTGATGACCTTCCTGATGTACAATGAAAAGCAGATCGACTCTGCTATCAATGAAAATTCACAGCAGATAAATTCAGGTATCAGCAACAGTGCTCAGAAATCGCAGCAGATGCAAAGCGATCTGAAGAGTATGCAGAATAAAATGCTGCAGAGCGCAAATGTAGATTGGGAGCAACAGCAGTCGCTGCAGGAGATGATGAAGAAGCAGATGGAGCTGAAGACGAATGTGGAGAATATCAAGCAGCGGTTTGAAGAGCAGATGCAGCAGACTGAACAAAAGGAATTCAGCAACGACCTGAAAGAAAAGCAGAAGGATCTGGAGAAACAACTGGATAACCTGCTGAATAATGAGCTGAAAGAAGAAATGAAGAAGCTGCAGGAACTGATGCAGAAGCTGAATAAAGAGCAGATGATAGAGGCCATGAAGCAAATGCAGCAGGATAATAAGCTGTTTAAGATGGACATGGACCGTATGCAGGAACAGATGAAAAAGATGGAGATGCAGATGCGCATGGAGGATATGGCCAATAAGCTGGATGACCTTGCGCAAAAGCAATCAGACCTGGCAACCAAGACGGAAGCACAGAAGGACGGTGACAATAAGGATGGTAAAGACGGTAAGGATCAAAAGGAAGGAGATAAGAAAGATGGTGCAGCAAAAGATCAGAAAGGTAGTGATAAAGACGCTAATGCACTGGCCAAAGAACAGAAGGGGCTAAAGGATAAGCTGGATAAGCTAATGAAGGAAGACCTGAAGCAAACACAGCAGCTGGCTAAAGATACCAAGCAGAACGACAGGTTGGAAGACGAGGAGGATGCGGGCAAAGACGCGGCGGGTGACATGGACGAGAGCCAGGACGCCCTTGGCAAGAAAGATAACAAAAAGGCAAGCAAATCGCAGGATAAGGCCGCAAAGAAAATGGCTAAGATGGCTAAAGATCTGCGCAAAAAATCCGGCGGTGGAGACAAAGACGAAATAGAGATAGATATAAAAGCGACGAGGCAGATACTCAGTAATCTTATCAGGCTTTCGTTTGACCAGGAGGACCTTATGGCGCAGGTGAAAGTAACTTCCCCTGCAAGCCAGGCATATATAACAAATCAGGACGAGCAGAACAGGTTGTATCGTAATTCTCAAATGATTAGGGATAGTATGTTCGCGCTCAGCAAGCGTGTCACGAAGCTGTCTGCAGCCGTTAACAAAGGAACCACTGACCTTGAGTTCAATATGCAGCGGTCTGTGGAAGAACTTGAAACCCGCAGGCCCGACCAGGCGGTCATCAAGCAGCAGTATTCTATGACCAAGGTCAATGAGCTGGCTCTTATGCTGAATGAGTTGCTGGCTAATCTTATGCAGATGGAAGCCGATTCGAAAGGTGAAGGCGAAGGGGATGGTGTATGCAAAAAGCCGGGAAGTAAACCGGGCACAAAGCCGGGTAACAGTTCGGGGAAAATGCCGGGGAAAAACCCGGGTAAAGGCGCAGGAGATCAGCTGGCTGATATTATTACAGAACAGCAAAAGCTTGGTGATGCTATGCAGCAGATGCAGAGCCGCCAGGGGCAGAAGAAGGATGGAAATAAACCCGGAGAAAAAGACGGCAAAGGCCAGCAGGGCAAGGGTAAGCAGCCGGGTGAGGGATCTGGTGGGCAAAACGGCCAGGGTGGCAATGAGGGAGAGTACGGTGATGCAGAACAACTGGCAAGGCTGGCGCAGCAGCAATCTGCTATACGTCGTAAAATACAGGAGTTGAATAGCTTGCTGAATAGTAAGGGTATTGGAGGAAACGCAAAGGAGCTGAAGGAAATAGAAGGGAAGATGGATAAAACAGAAACTGACCTTGTAAACAAGAGAATGAGCAGTGAGTTGCAGTTGCGTCAGAAGGAGATTCTGACAAGAATGCTGGAAACTGAAAAATCACTTCGTGAACAGGAACAGGATGACAAAAGATCATCAAAAACTACCCCTGATCTGAGTCGGCCTGTGCCCCCTGCACTGCAAAAATATATTGCAGATCAAAAACAATTATTAGAATTGTACAAGACCGTCCCTCCGCAGCTGAAACCATATTACAAGGATATGGTAGAGAGCTATTTTCATATAATAGGCAATAAATAAGGGGTAAAAGTCTAATTATCAGCATTTTGGCACGATTGTTGTATCTGAAAATATTATTATTGAAGTATTTGTAATGCAAAAATAATGTTCTTACCTTCATAGTAATTAGTTCTAACAATATAAAAACGTGTCCTTATGTTTTTTACAAGAACTCACAGTTACAAATTCTCCGCTTCCACGCAGGACCTTAAAGATCGGCTCGTAGGCAAGCATGTTAAGATCCACAACTTAGATTTCGAGGTCCTTGAGAAAGACCAGTCGCTTAGCATTATTCCTCATGCCGAGCAGGTGGATGCAATAAAAACGCTACCCATTACACAGGTAGATTTTAAACAGGTTGGAGACAAGACCAAGGTAGTTATCACTTCCCGCATGAGAAAGTTGGATATTGGTGGTCCTATGCTGGTTGTCATCTTCTGCGGCTTCCTGTTAGGCGCTTCCATCGTGTTGTTTTTTGCAGCTCCTAATGAGCTCCAGATCACTTACACCTTGCTGGGTATTGGTTTGTTTACATTTATTGTATTCACCATACGCATGCAAATGGGCTATTTTGACTATGTACGTAAAGTACGTGCATACGTTAAAGAGAGGAGCGAAGCCGCGAAAGCAAATACGAGTGCTCCTGCAATGGCAGTATAGATATTTACTTATCCCCATAAAGACAATAAAAGGATTTTTTAAAGGGCTAACGTCCTTTAGGGAATCCTTTCCTATTCTATATATTGTTTCAGGCTATCTATTGCAGCTCCTCCTGTGAATGTCCGCAGGAGTTTGCGCTTGCCACTGTAGACATTTATTTGTGGTATTGTGGAGTAGAGGAATATCTGTCCTATAAATTCGCCGCTATCTATACCCACATACATTTGCGGGTAGTCATCTGTATGTAATGTTTTAATAAAATCAGGCATGTAGTCCTTCATCCCCTTATTGGCCATTAATACGATCTTAGATCTTTTGAACAGGTCGCTGTTTTTTTCAAAAAGCACAGTCTGGTCTTCACAATGGGAGCAGGTTGGGTTGAACAACATTACGAACAGGTTTGCTCCATTGTTCAGGTCTTTGTCGGTAATGTACTTTTGCGCCCAGTCTATCTGTGCAGGTTCATCATTTTTTCTGCTCCTTTTCCCGCTATGTTTGGTTCCTGCAGCGTTGCCTTCTTTCTTTGCTGAAGTATCGTGGTAAGTCACAAGCAGCATAGAAGGCATAGGCGCTCCCATGAGCTTATAATCAATTTCAGATGCGGCTTCCTTTTCCTTAATTTTGTTGGGTTGCGCTATGGCGCATGTAGCGCTTAGCAGGCATACGAATGTTAGTAGTTGGCGTAGCATGAGGCAATTTAGGCATTAACTTGAAAAGATAAACATAATTCTATGTCAGCGGCTAATACACCACTTGCGGAACGGGTACGACCTACCTCATTGGAAGATTTTATAGGACAGGAACATCTTGTGGCACCGGGCAAAGTGCTCGAGCAGATGATACATGGTGGCAAGGCGCATTCTATTATCTTCTGGGGCCCTCCGGGCGTTGGTAAAACCACACTTGCTCAAATAATAGCGCACTCATTGAGTATGCCATTCTTTACGTTAAGTGCTATAGACAGTGGTGTTAAGGATGTGAGGGCCGTGATAGAAATGGCCAGGAAAAGCGGGCATGCATTATTGTTCATAGATGAGATACATCGTTTTAATAAGGCCCAGCAGGATAGCTTGCTGGGTGCAGTAGAAAAGGGTATCATAACGTTGATAGGCGCTACTACAGAGAATCCGTCATTCGAGGTTATAGGGGCGTTGCTCAGCCGCTGCCAGGTATATGTGCTGAAAGCGCTCACAGCAGAAAATATGATCGCACTTGTGGAGCAAGCTATGCAACAAGATGAATGGCTTGGAGATCAGCATCTGCAAATAAGCGAATGGGACGCACTGCTGCAGCTAAGTGGCGGCGATGGGCGCAGGTTGCTGAATCTCGTGGAACTGGTTGCAGCATCACTGCCCGGTGATAAAACAGTGACCAATGATATAGTGCAGGATATAGTGCAAAAGAAGATGGCACTATACGATAAGACCGGCGAACAGCATTACGATATTATTTCTGCCTTTATCAAGTCATTACGTGGCAGCGATCCTAATGCTGCTGTCTACTGGCTGGCAAGAATGATAGAGGGTGGGGAAGAGCCTAAATTCATCGCCCGTCGTATGGTGATAATGGCCAGTGAAGATATAGGCAATGCAAATCCGAATGCGTTACTGCTGGCTACAAGCTGCTTCCAGGCGGTCGAATTAATTGGTTACCCTGAATGCCGTATCATTCTTTCGCAGGCTGCTACCTACCTTGCGTCATCGCCCAAGAGCAATGCGTCGTATATGGCCATAAACAATGCCCAGGCATTGGTGGCAAAGACAGGCGACTTACCGGTACCACTGCCAATTCGTAATGCACCAACCGGGCTAATGAAAAAAATGGATTATGGTAAGGGCTATAAATATGCTCACGATTTTCCGGGTAATTTTGTTGACCAGGAGTTTTTGCCGGAAAAGATTGCCGGAACAAAACTCTATGATCCTGCAAACAATGCATCTGAAGCAAGGATAAAAGAATACCTGCGTAACTGCTGGAAGGATAAATACGGCTACTGATCTACTTACTCCTGTTCAGGAATATCTGGGTGTAGTATAGTGTTCCATCAGCGCCTTTAGCGATGCCTATTCCCGTTATGTTGTAATCACCTTCTATATTCTTTTTATGCCCCGGGCTGTGCAGCCATTGGTCTACTACTTCCTTTGCTGTAGTAGCGCCCTCGGCTACATTCTCTGCATAAGAATAAGATGGAGGTAGTTGCTTAGCCAGTTTCTCCATACGTTCATTAAATCCGTCATGGCCAAAAGGTATTTTCTTCGTCGCCATGTTCTTGCTGTGCTGTTCTGATGCGGCTGCTATTGTTGCATTATTAACAAGCGGCTTCAGTCCCATGTCTGTTCTGTGCTTATTCACATACTTGAGAATGTCGGGTGTCATGTCGCTGTTAGTGCCTGCTTTTTGCGCATGCAAAACCATTGGAAAGGAACAACAAAATATCAGGAATAGTAGTACTAGTGAACGGCTCATGGAGATCATGGAATAAATTACTTTACTTGGACAATATATGTTGGGACAAGTTTAAAACGGCACCAAAGCACTTTTAGGTTTTAACTTTTGCCTTCTAACTTAACGACTAATAATCCTTATCCGATTTACAGCCTTTTATCTTGCCCTTTTGCCATGTTTTCATATCCTGTTTGTAAAAGGGTTTGTTCCTTTCGGTTATATAGTCAGGGTCCAGATCGGTAAGGTCGGGTTTGCCTGCATTTACCCACGCGGTGTACCAAAAGTCCGCTGTTATCCTAATGGCGGTCCTCATTTGCTTTTCCACCATTCCGTTCAGGAGTTCATGGTACACATGCGCATACTCGTAAGTATGTATCCGCTGCCCGAACGGATTCTTCGCAGGTTTGCCATCCGCCCCAATTACGTATTGTTTGTCTTCTGGATTGTCTTTGCGCATTTTATTTTCATTATACAACAGTGGCTGTACCAGTGCATAACTGCTGTCTATAATATCCCACGTGGCGTTCTCTACATTCTTTATGTAGTGCGCTTCGCCTATGAACATGTTGTAGTTCTTGCCAAATATTTCCGGTAGTTGCGATTCCCAGAAAGAGTGTATTCCTTCCTGTCCTGTTGCCTGTCCGTCACTGTTTATTGTCATATGCAGCGGCATATGCGCGTCGGCTATATAGTGCCCCAGATCTCCTGCTAGTAATAGTATTTCGGTTTTTCTTTTGTTCTTAAACGCAGTTGTCAGCTTGCCCATCATGTCCTGTATGTACCAGGGCAGCACTCCATAGCTGTCCATGCTGTCTTTGCCATACTTTGCTATTGCAGCACTCATGGTCTTAGGCATCATAGCTCTTGATTTGTAGTTGAATTTCTCCAGCTTTATAAAGTGCCGGCAAAATTCTGCCTTATCATCCAGTGTATATTTCCTTAGGTCGGGTATAGTAGACTCCTGGGTCATAAAGTCTATGTGGTTGTAGAAGAACAAGCCCATTTCCTTAGGCAGTGCCAGCACAGCTCCCCTGTTGAT
>Ga0209023_10003067_pt1 | contig 20197 bp, 16 predicted proteins | sample LakOneMetagenome_FD_187468 | JGI IMG/M metagenome (GOLD analysis project Ga0209023, IMG submission 187468) | Freshwater and sediment microbial communities from Lake Erie, Canada (SPAdes) (version 2) | ecosystem: Environmental > Aquatic > Freshwater > Lentic | place: Lake Erie, Canada...
ACAAAAGCCTTTGGCCCGGTCGTCATATCAGAGCCTCCGATTCCGGCCTCAGGAGGCGATCGTCACACCGCCGTCCGCGACCACAATCTGTCCGGTCATGAAGGTAGCAGCTTTCGACGCCAGGAACGCGACGATGCCACCGATCTCGTCGGGTTCGCCGATGCGCCGTAGCGGGCTGGTGCGGGTTCGTTTTTCGAGGAACTCGGGGTTCTCCCACAAAGCCTTGGCGAAATCGGTCTTCACCAGACCCGGCGCAATGCAATTGGCGCGCACGTTTTTCGGGCCCCATTCGACGGCGAGATTGCGGGCGAGCGCGAAATCGGCGGCTTTTGAAATTCCGTAGATGCCGAGCACGTCCGTGCCGCGGATGCCGCCGATCGACGAGACGATGATGATGGCGCCGCCGCCCTTCTTCGCCATGACGGGCGCGCAGAGGTTGGAGAGCCAGATGTTGCTCTTGACGTTGGCGCCCATCACTTTGTCGAAGGCTTCGTCCGGCAATTCGCTCATCGGGCCGTAGACGGGATTGACAGCGGCGTTGCAGACCAGCGTGTCGATGCGGCCCCATGTGTCGAGCGTCTGTTTCACCAGCGCCTCGACATCTGCCTTTCGCGAGATGTTGCAGGGAATGACGATGGCTTCGCCGCCCTTGTCGCGAATGCCTTTCGCGACCTCCTCGCAGGCCTCGGCCTTGCGCGAGGAGACGACCACTTTCGCGCCCATCTGCGCCATGATTTCCGCTGCGGACTTGCCGATGCCGCGGGATGAGCCCGTGACGATGGCGACCTGGCCGGTGAGATCGAACGGGTGGGTCATGGAGGCTGTCGATCGTTTGTTCCTTCTCCCCGTTTACGGGGAGAAGGTGGCCGAAGGCCGGATGAGGGGCTTGCCGGTGTGAGAAAGGTTCGTCGAGCCGACTGGCCCCTCACCCCGACCCTCTCCCCGCAGGCGGGGAGAGGGAGAGATTCACGCCGCGATCAGTCCGCCCATGGCGGACAGTCTGGCCAGATGGTGATCCACATCGCCGAACAGCGAGTCGACCATCGTGCCGCGTTTGAAGTAGTGGCCGACACGGTATTCATAGGTCATGCCGATGCCGCCGTGCAGCTGGATCGACTGCTGGCCGACGAAGCGCAGCGACTTGCCGATCTGCACCTTCGCCGCCGCCATCGCGCGGGCGCGCTCCTTCGCATCGGCCTCGCTCGCCATCATCGTGGCGAAGAAGGTGATGGAGCGGGCCTGTTCGAGGAAGACGAACATTTCGACCGCGCGATGCTGCAGCGACTGGAACGAGCCGATCGTCACGCCGAACTGCTTGCGGGTCTTGAGATAGTCGACCGTGTCGGCGTGCGCGACGCTCATGCCGCCGACCGCTTCGGCGCAGAGCGCGGCGATGGCTTCGTCGATCACGCGCTCGATGACAGGCAGGCCCTTGCCGGGTTCGCCGAGAACATGCGCGGCGTCGACCTTGACCTTTGAGAAGGAGATTTCCGCCGAACGCGTCGCGTCCTGGTTCCAGTAGCCGCGGCGGGTGACGCCCGGCGCGCGGGCGTTGACGATGAACAGGCCGATGCCGTCGGCGTCGCGTGTGCCACCCGAAACGCGGGCGGAAACGACCAGCCAGTCGGCGGCGTCGCCGTTCAGCACGAGCGATTTCTCGCCGTCGAGCACATAGCCGTCGCCGTCCTTCGTCGCCTTGGTGGAGACGCAGGCGAGGTTGTAGCGCGCGGCGCGTTCATGATGGGCGAGCGCAAAGATTTTTTCGCCGCCGGCGATCTGCGGCACAAATTCGGCGCGCTGCGCCTCGGTTGCGGCGTGGCGCAAAACGCCGCCAGAGAGAACGACGGTTGCGAGATAGGGTTCGACGGCCAGCGCGCGTCCGAGCGATTCCATGACGATCATGGTCTCGACGGCGCCGCCGCCGAAGCCGCCGTCGGCTTCGGCGAAGGGCAGGGCGAGCAGGCCGAGTTCAGCGAACTGGCCCCATACTTCGCGGGAGAAGCCGTGCTCGTTCTTGAGATAGGTCTTGCGCTTCTCGAAGTCGTATTTGTCGGCGACCATGCGGTCCACCGAGTCCTTGAGAAGGCGCTGTTCTTCGGAGAGATCGAAATCCATGTGTGTTCAGCCTCGAATGTTAGCGGTCATTGCGAGCGAAGCGAAGCAATCCATCCAGCGCGGCTGGGCCAGGGGATGGATTGCCGCGTCGCTTCACTCCTCGCAATGACGGGAGCGTGTCCGTTGTCTCAAAGGCCGAGAATGGCCTTGGCGATGATGTTCTTCTGAATCTCGTTCGAGCCGCCGTAGATCGACACCTTGCGGTAGTTGAAATAGGCCGGCGCGAGCGGGGAGGCCCATTCCGGGCCGGCCGGCGGCTCGTTCCAGCCGTCGTGCGTCTCCTGGCGGTAGGGCGCGATGTAAGGGCCGGCGCATTCCAGGGCGAGTTCGGTGATCGCCTGCTGCAGTTCCGAGCCCTTGATCTTGAGGATCGAGGAGGCCGGATCGGGCTTGCCTTTTTCACGCGTGCGCTCGGCGGCGACGACGCGCAGCTGCGTCATCTCCAGCGCCTTCAGTTCGACCTCGATCGACGCCAGCTTTTCGCGGAAGCGCTGGTTCTCGATCAGCGGCGTATCGCCGTCGAGTTCGGCGGAAGCCAGCTGCTTGATGCGGCGGATGCGTTCCTTGGAGGCGCCGACGCGTGCGATGCCGACGCGCTCGTTGCCGAGCAGGAACTTCGCATAGTCCCAGCCCTTGTTCTCCTTGCCGACGAGATTTTCGACCGGCACTTTCACGTCGTCGAAGAAGACCTCGTTGACCTCGTGGCCGCCTTCGATCGTGATGATCGGCTTCACGACGATGCCCGGCGTCTTCATGTCGATCAGCAGGAAGGAAATGCCCTCCTGCTTCTTGGCGCTGGGATCGGTGCGCACGAGCATGAAGATCATGTCGCCGTGCTGGCCGAGCGTGGTCCAGGTCTTCTGGCCGTTGACGATGTAGAAGTCGCCTTCACGTCGCGCGGTGGTGCGCAGGCCCGCAAGGTCGGAGCCGGCGCCCGGCTCCGAGAAGCCCTGGCTCCACCAGGTGTCGAGGTTGGCGATGGCCGGCAGATACTTCTTCTTCTGCTCCTCGGAGCCGAAGGTGTAGATGACCGGGCCGACCATGCTGACGCCGAAGGCGAGCATCTGCGGCGCGGGCGCGAGCATCTGCTCTTCCAGGAAGATGTACTGCTGCACGGGCGTCCAGCCGGTGCCGCCGTATTCCACCGGCCAGTGCGGAACGGCCCATCCCTTCTTGTTGAGGATGCGCGTCCAGCGGATCATGTCTTCCTTGCTGGAATGCAGGCCCGCGACCAGCTTGTCGCGGATGTCCTTGGGCAGGTTCTCCTTGAAGAAGCTTCGCACCTCGTCGCGGAAGGCGATCTCTTCGGGTGTAAAACTGAGGTCCATTGGTCAGCCTCTCGGGGTTGTCGTTGTTTCTGTCCGCTGTTGCGGAACGCGTTCGGAAAATTCAGGCCGGGCTCACGGCCGCGATGGAGAGATAGCGCGCCGTGGCGGCATCTCCCTTTCGACATGCGAAACACCGCAACCTTGATGCGGCGTTTCGGCGCGCGCCGCCGTGCGTCCATTCGTATGCCTGACAGAATCGCCAGCAAAGCGCCGGTTCAGCGCGAATGTCCGACAATTTTGCACTGCATTTCCCACATTAGCGTTTGACCGAGACGCTAGTTTGTGATCGATTTCAAGTCAACGAGAACGCGGCGGAGCCGCGCATCGTTTCGCAAGTGCGAACAGTGTTTCGTGTTGCGAAATGATGAAGACGAGATGGGAATGAGAAGGCGTCCTGCATCGCTCCACGGTTGGGCGGCGCAGCCAAGAACGCCAAATCGGAAACGCGGACCGAGGGTGGAATTACGCATGAGTTCAGTTGCCAGGGAAGGGCGCCGCACGGGCTGCGCGCCCGGTGCGTCTTGCGCGAAATCGGGAGGCCGTTCATGAGCGATGCGGCAGGCGGGGCGTCGCTGCTTGAAGTGCGTAATGTCGCGGTTCGCTTCGACGGCATTGTCGCGCTCGACGGCGTTTCCTTCAAACTCCAGAAGGGTCAGGTGCTGGGGCTGATCGGCCCGAACGGCGCCGGCAAGACGACCATGTTCAACTGCCTCAGCCGGCTCTATACGCCGACCGAGGGCGACGTGCTGTTCGAAGGCCAGAGCATTCTGCCGCGCGCCGCGCACGAGATGGCGGCGATCGGCATCGGTCGCACCTTCCAGAACGTGGCGCTGTTCTCCCGCCTCACCGTTCGCGAGAACGTGCTGATCGGCGGGCATTCGCACACCACCAGCAATTTCTGGAACGACTCGCTGCGTCTTCCGAGCTCCCGCTCGGTCGAGCGCGGCCTGGAGAAGAATGCGCAGGAGCTGATCGACTATCTGCATCTCGGCGATGTCGCGGACCGTCCTGTTGCGGGCCTGCCGTTCGGCACGCAGAAGCGCGTCGAACTCGCCCGCGCGCTTGCCGCTTCTCCGAAGCTGCTGCTGCTCGACGAACCGGCTGGCGGCCTCAATCACGACGAGGTGCACGAACTCGGTCGCCTCGTGAAGCAGATTCGTGACGATCGCAACGTGACCGTTCTGCTCGTTGAGCATCACATGGGTCTCGTGATGTCGATCTCCGACAATGTCGTTGCGCTGAATTTCGGCAAGAAGATCGCCGAAGGCACGCCCGATGCGGTTCGCAAGGATCCCGAACTGATCCGCGCCTATCTCGGCGGAGAAGCCGCATGACCAAGCTACTTGAAGTCAAGGGGCTGACCGCCGCCTACGGTCAGGTGCGCGTGCTGCACGGGCTGGATTTCCATCTGGACCAGGGCGGCGTGACGACGCTGCTCGGCGCCAATGGCGCCGGCAAGACGACAACGCTCCGCGCCATCTGCGGCATGGTGAAATCGGGCGGGGAAATCCTGTTCGAGGGCAAGAACATTCTTGGACGCTCGACCGAGGATGTGGCGCGACTCGGCGTCGCACACATCCCGGAAGGCCGCGGCACGTTTACGCGCATGACGGTTGAGGAAAATCTCCAGCTCGGCGCGATCACGCGCAAGGATACGCCGAACGTCGCCAAAGACATCGACAAGATGTACGACCATTTTCCGCGTCTGAAGCAGCGGCGCACGCAGCAGGCGGGCACGCTGTCGGGCGGCGAGCAGCAGATGCTGGCCATCGCCCGCGCGCTGATGCTGCGCCCGCGGCTGATGCTGCTGGACGAACCGTCCTTCGGCCTCGCGCCGATGCTGGTGCGGGAAATGTTCGACATTCTCACCGCGCTGAACCGCGAGGAGAAAGCGACCATGCTGATCGTCGAGCAGAACGCCGCGCTGGCGCTCGGCATCGCCGATGACGCCTATCTTCTCGAAACCGGCTCGATCGTGATGTCGGGTCCCGCAAAACAGATTGGAGCCGACGAGAACGTGCGTCGCTCCTACCTCGGCTACTAAGGAGTTTCGGGTTATGGAGCTTCTTACCCAGCAGATCCTGGCCGGCATTTCGACCGGCGCGATCTACGCCTGCATGGCGCTCGCCGTCGTGATGATCTACCAGGCGATCGACCATCTGAACTTCGCCCAGGGCGAAATGGCGATGTTCTCGACCTTCATCGCCTGGCAGCTGATCGAAAAGGGCGTGCCCTACTGGCTCGCCTTCGTCATCACCGTCATTGTCTCCTTCATCGGCGGCGTGGCGATCGAACGCATCGTGTTCAAGCCGATCGAACATGCGCCCGTGCTCAGCCACGTCGTCATCTTCATCGCGCTCTATTCGGTCATCAATTCCATGGCCGGCTTCATCTGGGACTTCACGGTCAAGAGTTTCCCGTCGCCATTCGGCTCCTCGCCGCTGTTCGGGTCGACGCTGATCTCGTCGCACCAAGGCGGCATGGTCGCCGTGACACTGGGCCTCCTGGTCTTGCTCTACCTGTTCTTCAGTTACACGAGCGTGGGTCTGGCCATGCGCGCGGCCGCCGCCAATCCGGCGTCGGCGCGGCTGGTCGGCATCCGCGTGTCCTGGATGACGGCGCTCGGCTGGGGCATGGCGGCGGCGATCGGATCGATCGGCGGCATGCTGATCGCGCCGGTCGTGTTCCTTGAACCCAACATGATGATCTCGATCCTGCTCTACGGTTTCGCGGGCGCCGTTCTCGGCGGTCTGACGAGTCCGGGCGGCGCGGTGCTCGGCGGCTTCGCCGTCGGCGTTATCGAGAACCTCGCTGGCACCTACATCCCCGTTATCGGCGCCGAACTGAAGCTGCCGATCGCGCTGGTGGTTATCGTTGTGGTGCTTGTCTTCAAACCCGCGGGCCTGTTCGGCCGCGTCGTCGTCTCGCGAGTCTGACATGTCCGCATCCGCTCACGAAGAAACTGTCGTCCACCACGACATCGGGGAATCGCCGGAAGGCGAGAACCGTCCGATCGCACGCCCCGCCGATCCCGAGGCCAAGGCCGGCATGGGCGTGCGGATGATCATCTTCCTCGCGCTTCTCGGCCTCGCGCTGGTTCTGCCAGCCTTCGTCAAGAACTTCGTCGTGTTCCAGTTCACGCAGACGATGGTCTACGCCATTGCCATCCTCGGACTGAACCTGCTGACTGGCTTCAACGGCCAGTTCTCGCTTGGCCACTCCGCCTTCTACGCGGTTGGGGCCTATACGGCGGCGATCATGATGGAGCATATGGGCGTCAGCTACGTCTGGACGCTCCCGGTGGCGGGCATCATTTGCTTCGTCCTCGGCTTCCTGTTCGGTCTGCCCGCGCTGCGGCTCGACGGCGTCTATCTCGCGCTCGCGACCTTCGCGCTTGCGGCCGCCACGCCGCAGATCCTGAAGCTGTCGCCGCTCGAACATTGGACTGGCGGCGTGCAGGGCATTGTCATCACCAAGCCCGATGCGCCGTTCGGGCTGCCATTGAACCAGGATCAATGGCTGTACTATTTCACCCTGATCGTCGGCGTGATCCTCTACATCGCCGCCAAGAATCTGGTGACGAGCCGCACTGGCCGCGCATTGATGGCGATCCGCGACAATCCGATCGCGGCGCGCTCGATGGGCGTCAACACCTCGCTCTACAAGGCCAGCGCCTTCGGCCTGTCGGCCCTCTACACCGGCATCGCCGGCGCGCTCGGCGCGATCATCGTGCAGTTCGTGGCGCCGGACAGCTTCACGTTGACCTTGTCGATCGGCTTCCTCGTCGGCCTCGTCGTCGGCGGCGTCGGCTGGCTGCCGGGCGCGCTGTTCGGCGGCGCCTTCCTGCTGTTCGTTCCCAACATCGCGGAAGGCGTGTCGAAGGGTCTTTCGGGCGCCGTCTACGGCCTGTTGCTGATCGCCATCATTTACGTCATGCCGTCGGGGCTCGCGGGCTTCCTGCAGATGATCGTCAGCAAGGTGCGCGGCAAGTAAGATGGACCGCGAGCCCTCAGGCTCGCATGTTTCTCAATGGGACCGCGAGCCTCCGGGCACGCGGTCCTTTCTCGTTTCAGGAGTCTCTCCATGTCCCGAACCTATCGCATCGCCGTCATTCCCGGTGACGGAATCGGCAAGGAGACGACGCCCGAAGGCGTGCGCGTGCTGGAACAGGCCGCGAAAAAATTCGGGTTCAAGCTGGAGCAGGACTGGTTCGACTTCTCCTCCTACGACTACTACGCCAAGCATGGCCGCATGCTGCCGGAGGACTGGAAGGACAAGATCGGCAAGCACGACGCCATCTTTTTCGGCGCCGTCGGCTGGCCGGAGAAGATCGCCGACCACGTTTCGCTGTGGGGATCGCTGCTGCTGTTCCGGCGCGAGTTCGACCAGTTCGTCAATCTGCGCCCCGTGAAGCTGATGCCCGGCGTGCCGTGCCCGCTGGCCGGCCGCAAGCCCGGCGATATCGACTTCTATGTCGTGCGCGAAAATACCGAGGGCGAATATTCCTCCATCGGCGGGCGCATGTTCCCTGGCACGGACCGCGAGTTCGTGGTGCAGGAAACCGTGATGACGCGCACCGGCGTCGACCGGATTCTCAAATTCGCCTTCGATCTCGCGCAGAGCCGGCCGAAGAAACATCTGACGTCCGCGACCAAGTCCAACGGCATTTCCATCACCATGCCCTATTGGGACGAGCGTGTGGAAGCGATGGCGAAGTCGTACGGCGACGTGAAGTGGGACAAGTACCACATCGATATCCTCACCGCGCATTTCGTGTTGAACCCCGACAAGTTCGACGTGGTCGTGGCCTCCAACCTGTTCGGCGATATTCTCTCGGACCTCGGTCCTGCTTGCGCCGGCACAATCGGCATTGCGCCCTCGGCCAATATCGGCGACGGCTCCTTCCCCTCGCTGTTCGAGCCGGTGCATGGCTCGGCGCCCGACATTGCGGGGCAGGGCATCGCCAATCCGATCGGGCAGATCTGGTCGGGCGCGATGATGCTCGAACATCTCGGCGAGCGGGAAGCCGCAGCCGAGATCGTCAACGCGATCGAGCGCACGCTGGCCGAGCGCACGCTGCGCACGCGCGATCTCGGCGGCAATGCCGACACGGGCGCCTGCGGCAAGGCGATCGCGGAAGCGCTGGGTTAGTCTTCAGCGGCGCGGTCCGCGATCTTTTCAGGGAGCAATCAAATGGGCGCCGCAACGCACGTGATGGAGCGCGTGGATTATCTCGCAAAGACCTTCGAGGTCGCCGTTACCCGCGACGTGAAGTTCGCCGTCGGCGGCGTCGGGCTCAATTCGCCCGGCGGCCTGCGCTATCGCGATCTGAAACTCGACGTCTATGCGCCGGTCGGGGCTGGCGACACGCCGCGCCCGGCGCTGATCCTCGCCTTCGGCGGGGCTTTCCATCGGGGCTCCAAGGAGACGGATGAATTCGGCGATGCCGAGGGCATGAGCACGCCTGTCGCCGAATATGCGGATCTCTTCGCACAGCGCGGCTATGTCTGCTTCTGCATCGACTATCGCCTGACGCAGGAGGATTGCGACCCCGGCGTGACGCCGACCATGTCGCCGGACGAGCCGATGAACAAGGATCGCGTCAACATCGTGCGCGGCATGCTCGGCCTGCAGCCGGCGACCGACGACGAATTGCGTCGCGGCATCGAGGCGGCCACCGACGATATGGTCGCGGCTATTAATTTCGTGCGCAGCCGGTCGCGCGCCTACAATGTTGATATTTCGCGCATCGCTCTCGGCGGCTTTTCAGCCGGCGCGATGATCTCGCTGTCGGCGGCCTTCGTCGAGCGCGCGCCGGTTCGCGCCGTCGTCTCGCTGTCCGGCCGCACCACGGACAGGACGCGCGACACCTGTATCACCGGGGCTGCGGACGAGGCGGCGATCCTGATGTTCGTGGGCGACCGTGATCTGCCGGTCATTGCGGATGCCGCGCCTGCGATGGAAGCGCATCTTGCCCGCGTCGGCGCGCGGCACAGGATCGTTCGTCTCTCAGACGCCACGCATTTCTATCCGAAGACGAAGGCGACGCCCGATGGCTCCGACGTCGAGACGACGATCGCGCAATTCCTGCGCGACGCGCTGCGGCTCGGCTGATCTAGCGCGCCTTAGGGCTGTCGAATTCGTCGTAACTGATCGTCGCCTCGCGCTTGCCGGTCATGTCGACCATGACGATCACGCCGCGCATGCTGTCGACGAATGCGTAAGAATGATTGCCGTTGGCGGCTATCATGCGCGCGTGCAGCTTGTTGAAATAGGAATCGTTGATCCCGACCATGGGATCGCCGGGCAGGCTGACGGTGAAGATCGGATAGATCCCGCTGTTGCACAATTCGACCCTCTCGATCCGCACGCGCTCGCTCTCCATGACCTTGCGCGTCGGATGCGCCCAACTCGCCAGATCGAGCGCGCGGCAATCCCTCGCCTTCTCGCGATAGAGCGACGTAGCTTCAAGAGGCGCGGCTCGCAGCGCGCCGGGGCTGGCCGCAAGAGCAACGACAGCGACCAGCGCAACGCGAATTGGGTTCATCGGACCATTCTCCATTCCTGACGTCCGATATGCCGCAATCCCGCGGGCGGCGCTGTGCGTTCGCGCAAGCCTCAGCGGGAGGACTGCCGGTCCATCCGCTCATGATGGACGAGCGCCCAGACATAGGCGGTGACGGCATGGACGTCGTCCGGGGTCAGGTCCCCGTCCTGGCCGGGTGCGAGTTTCATATTGTTGAGGATGGTCGCCTTGATCTCCTTGAAGCTCTCGCCCCATCCGAGGCTGCCGTTGGTGAGATCGTTGCCGATCGTGGTGCCCTTGGCGTCGCGGCCATGACATTTGAAACATGTGCCGTTGGCGGCCTCGCCCTGAAACACTTTCTCGCCGAGCAGCAATTGCTCGCGCGTAGCATTGACCGACAGCGGCAAGGAATTGATGTCGGGCCGCGGCTTTGTCAGTGCAGCGTCGAGAACGGCGTCCTGCGCGGCTGCGGGCGCGGACAGGGCCATGGCCGCGAGAGCGAGGATGATCAATTGCTTCACGGTCCGGTCTCCCATGCTCCGGCGGCTCGTCTTGGTTGCGTCCAACGATATTGCGCCGCGCGGTCGCCTCATGCAAACCCTGTGACGATCAAAAGCGGAGTTCAGCCTTGAACCTCTTTTCCCTGCTGCAAAGGCGCGCGGACAGCGGCCGCCCGGTTCGCGTCGGCATGATCGGCGCGGGCAAGTTCGGCTCGATGTTTCTTGGGCAGGTCCCGACGATTCCGGGGCTGATCGTCTCGGCGATCGCCGACCTCGATGTCGCGCGCGCCAGGGAGGCCTGCCGCAATGTCGGCTGGGATGATGCGCGCTTGGCGAAGACCGCCTTTGTCGAGGACGGCGCGGCGCTGTGCGCGCGCGACGATGTCGAGGTTGTCGTGGAGGCGACGGGCTCGCCGGCGGCGGGCGTGAAACATGCTCTGGCGGCGATTGCCGCGGGCAAGCATATCGTGATGGTGAATGTGGAGGCCGACGTGCTGGCGGGTCCGTTGCTCGCGCGAAAAGCCAATGCGGCCGGCGTCGTCTATTCCATGGCCTATGGCGATCAGCCGGCGCTGACCTCCGAAATGGTGGACTGGGCGCGCGCAACGGGTTTTCGCGTCGCCTGCGCCGGAAAGGGCACGAAATATCTGCCCGCGTATCATCGCGTGACGCCGGACGGCGTGTGGGCGCATTACGGGCTGACGCCGGAGGCGGCGAAGGCCGCGGGCATGAACAGCCAGATGTTCAATTCCTTTCTCGACGGCACGAAATCGGCGATCGAAATGGCGGCCATCGCCAATGCCTGTGATCTGCGGCCGCCATCGGACGGGCTGCTGTTTCCGCCCTGCGGCGTCGACGATCTGGCGCAAGTGCTGCGGCCGCAAAGCGCAGGCGGCGCGCTCGAGCACAATGGCACGGTGGAAGTCGTTTCCTCGCTGGAGCGCGACGGGCGGCCCGTGTTCCGCGACCTGCGCTGGGGCGTCTATGTCGTGCTGGAAGCGCTCAGCGATTATGCCGCCGCCTGTTTCCAGCAATATGGATTGAAGACCGACGACACCGGCCGCTTCGCTGCGCAATACAAGCCGTATCATCTGATCGGCATGGAATTGTCGATCTCGATCCTCAACGCGGCGCTGCGCGGCGAACCCACGGGGCAATCGCGCGTGTTTGCCGGTGACGCCGTGGCGACAGCGAAGCGCGGGTTGAAGCGCGGCGAGGTTCTGGACGGCGAGGGCGGCTACACTGTCTATGGCAAGCTGCTGCCCGCCGAGACATCGCTCGCCAAGGGCGCGCTGCCGATCGGGCTCGCGCATCATGTCACGCTCACGCGCGACGTTGCGGAAGGCGCGGTTGCCGGCTGGGCGGATGTCGTGATCGACGAGAGCGCGCAGCATGTCGCGCTGCGCCGCGAGATGGAACATGTTTTCTCCGGCAGGAAGGCGGCGGCGGAATGAGCGAGAACCTGCATGTCGAAATCCGCGACGGGATCGCGGAAGTCACGCTGAACCGGCCGCGCCAGCGCAATGCGCTGACGTTTTCCATGTACGAGCGGCTGCTCGGCTTCTGCGAGAAGGCCGCGCTCGACACACCCCTGCGCGCGGTGCTGATCACGGGCGCGGGCGACAAGGCTTTTGCGGCGGGCACCGACATTGCCGAGTTCCATTCCGTGCAGACGGCAGAGGACGGGCTCGCCTATGAAGCCAAGATCGAGCGCGTGCTGTCGGCTTTCGAGACGCTGACTGTTCCCACGATTGCCGCCATTGCCGGCGCCTGCACCGGCGGCGGCGCGGCGATTGCCGCATGCTGCGATTTGCGGATCGCGACGCGCTCCATGAAGTTCGGCTTTCCGATCGCGCGCACGCTCGGCAATTGCCTGTCGGTCGCCAATTACGCGCGGCTCGTGCATCTCATCGGACCGGCGCGCGTGAAGGACCTGTTCTTTACCTCGCGGCTGATGGAAGCGGACGAGGCGCTGGCCGTCGGGATCGTGAACGAACTGGTCGACGATCACGATGCGCTGATGAAGCGCGCCCGCGAATTGACTGCGACGGTCGCGGCGAATGCGCCCTTGACGCTGCGCGCGACGAAAGAGGCGCTGCGGCGGATCGCGGCGGCGCAGACTCTGCCGCCGGACGACGATCTCGTGGGGCTCTGCTACGGCTCGCAGGATTTTCGCGAGGGAATCGACTCGTTTCTGGCCAAGAGGCCACCGCAGTGGAAGGGTGTGTGAGATTATCGATGCGGCAAAGACCCCCTCCCCAACCCTCCCCCGCTGCGCGGGAGAGGGAGAAGATCCGTGGCTTCTCGACACTCGTGATTGCGAATGATCGCCGTCCCCTCTCCCGCGCAGCGGGGGAGGGAAAGGGAGGGGGCCGTGTCGCCTCACAAATCATAGAAGCGCTTACGCAATGAATCATCTCTTCTCCGGCCTTCGCGTCATCGATTGCGCGAGCTTCATCGCGGCTCCCGCGGCGGCGACCGTGTTGTCGGATTTCGGCGCCGATGTCATCAAGGTCGAGCCGCCGACGGGCGACGCCTATCGGCAGACGGCGTCTTCGCCGGGGCAGCCCGCGACGGAGCATAATTTTCCGTGGATCGTCGATGCGCGCAACAAGCGCAGCATCGCGGTCGATCTCGCGAGCGCCGACGGCACGGAAATCTTGAGGCGGCTGGTTGCGGGCGCGGATGTGTTCATCACCAATTATCCGGCGCGCGTGCGCGAAAAGCTCGGCTTTGATTATGCGACGCTGAAGGCGCTCAATCCCCGGCTGATCTATGCGTCCTTCACCGGCTATGGCGACAAGGGGCCGGAGGCGGACAAGCCCGGCTTCGATACGACGGGCTGGTGGGCGCGCTCGGGCATGATGGATGCGGTGCGCGCGGCGGGCAGTCCGCCCGCGCGTTCGACCGGCGGCATGGGCGATCATCCCTCGTCGATGGCGGTGCTGTCGGCCATCCTGATGGCGCTCTATCGCCGCGAGAAGACGGGCGAAGGCGCGGAGGTGACATCGTCGCTGATCGCCAACGGCCTGTGGGCCAACGCCTTCCAGGTGCAGGCGGCGCTGTGCGGCGCGATCTTTCCCGAGCGCAAGCCGCGCGAAGAAGGCAGCAATGCGTTGGCCGCCTTCTACCAGTGCCGCGACGGGCAATGGCTGATCCTGTCGATCCACAATGAAGACAAGCTCTGGCCGGAACTCGTCGCCTGCGTCGGGCGGCCTGAACTTGCCGACGATCCGCGCTTCCGCACCAAGCCCGATCGGCTCGCCCATGCGCGGGCGTTGATGGGCGAACTCGATGCGGCGTTTGCGACGCGTGATCGCGCGGACTGGCGCGCGCGGCTCAATGCGCGCGGCATATTGTTCGAGATCGTGGCGCCGGTGAGCGATGTGCCCAGCGATCCGCAAGCGCTCGCCAACGATATTCTGGTGAAGTTTGCCGACAGCGATCTGAAGACGGTGAATTCGCCGTTCTCGATCAGCGGCGAGCCGAAGGTCCAGCCCCGCATGGCGCCGGGCCTGGGGCAGCATACGGACGAGGTGTTGCGAGAAATGGGATATGGCGCCGACGAAATTGCGCGTCTGCGCGGCGCCAAATCTGTCGTCTGATTATTTCGGCTCGATCTTGCGGCCGTCCTTCTCGGTCGGCGGCGGTATCACCGGCATCGTGCCGCCGGTTGCCGGCGGCGGCACGGTCTTCATCTTCGGATCGACGTTGGCCGGCGGCTGCACCACGCCATCCTGCGATTTCTCCTGCACGTTCTCCCGCGCCTCCGGCTGCGCGTCCTTGATCTCGGGCGGGTTGGTGTTGGCCGCGTAGGCGGGCGCCGCCAGGAAAATGCCGAGCAGGATCAGCGACGGGCGAAGAGGGCGCATGGGCGGACTCCAGTGCTTCCACCGGAAACCGCCTTGCAGGTCGATGGTTCCGTCGAGCTACCTGCCGGTCGTCACCATGATCTTGCCGAGATGGGCGGAACTCTCCATCAGCGCATGGGCCTCGCGCGTCTGCTCCATCGGGAAGGTCGCGTGGATCAGCGGCTTGACCGCGCCGCTGTCGAGCAATGGCCAGACCTTTTCGCGCAAGGCGTCGGCGACCGCAGCCTTCTGCGCGACCGTGCGCGGGCGCAGCGTCGAGCCGGTCAGCGTCAGGCGCTTCAACATGATGGGCAGGTAGGTGAATTTCTCGACCATCGGGCCCTGCAGGAAGGCGATCTGGACGAGCCGGCCTTCGAGCGCGAGCAGCGAGATGTTCTTCGGGATGTAGGGGCCGCCGACCATGTCGAGAATGACGTCGACGCCGCGCTTGTCCGTGATCTTCAAGACTTCCTCGACGAAATCCTGCGTGCGGTAGTCAATGGCGTGCGCCGCGCCGATCTTGCGGCAGAAGTCGCATTTCTCGGCTGAGCCCGCAGTGGCGATCACTGTCGCGCCGAGATGCGCGGCGAGCTGGATGGCGGTCGAGCCGATGCCCGAGGAGCCGCCGTGGATGAGCACGGTCTCGCCCTTGGCGAGACGGCCGCGCGTGAAGAGGTTGTCGTAGACCGTGTAGTAATTCTCCGGCACGCCGGCTGCTTCCAGCATGGAAAGCGCCTTGGGGCGCGGCAGGCAGAGGGCGGCATCCGCCAGCGTATATTCGGCATAGCCGCCGGAGCCGACCAGCGCGCAGATCTCTTCGCCAACTTTCAGGCTCGTGACATCAGGCCCGAGCGCGACCACGCGGCCGGCGATCTCGAGGCCCGGCACCTGCGTCTCGCCAGGCGGCGGCGGATAAGAGCCCGTGCGCTGGGCGCAATCTGGCCGGTTGATGCCGAAGGCCGCGACTTCCACCAGAACCTTGCCGGGGCCGGGCGTCGGCACGGCGGCCTCGGCCAGTTTCACGACCTCGGGGCCGCCTGCGCCGTCGAAAATCACCTGGCGCATTTGGGTGGGCAGTGCGGGCATGGGTTTATCTCCGTTGTCCCCACGGAATTAGGGGATCGCGGGCGCAAGGGCAATGTGGCCGCGCGGGGCTGGCCGGTATAGTGGGTTCGAGCGAATCAGCGCGCCGCCAGAGCGCGCGGTCGCCCAAGCGCTTGGCGCGGGATGCCCGGGGGAGGCGTCGTCGCCGACGACACGAGGGACAGGCGAAGACGCAATGAGCATTGCCGCGACACAGGAACGGGGCGCGCCGCATATCGCGGCGCTCCTGGCGGGGATCGTCCTTCTGGGCGCGAGCATCATGCTGGCGGGTATGGGCGGCTGGCAATCGGCGCTGGGCGCGGGCGTCACGGCGGCGCTGGGTCTGGCTATTGTCAATCCGGACGAGGGCTTCTTCGCAGCGCTGGCGCGGGTCGGCTGGTTCGACGCGCTCGTCGTCGGCGTGTTCGGGCTCCTGTGCAATCCGCAGGCCTTCCTGTGGCGCGCCGCGAACAACTGGAGCGAACTCTTCGCCTTCACGTCAGTCGGCGCATCCTGCGCGGCGGGGCTCTACATCGCCTCGCTGCTCATCATCATGGCCTATTCGGGCCGCAGGCCGCAGGCGGCGGCCAATGGCGCGCTGGCGCTCATTCCCTTCCTGTTCTGCCTGTTCCTGGCCATCGGCTCCAACCTGCCGGCGGACCTCGGTCGCATGATGACGTTTCATGCGCCGCTGGATTATTTCCTTGTCGCGGCGCTCGGCCGCGCGCCGATCCTGATCCTGCTGAACGAAGCCGTCGTCGCCGGCGCCTCCATCGCGCTCGGGCGCAGGCCGCAGGGCGGGGCGCGTCTTCACGCCATGCTGTTTGGCGCAGCGATCTTCGCCTCGTTCACGCCCAACATCGCGACGCTCGGCTCGCTGCAATTCGCGCAATCAATGCCGGCGCCGCTCGGCGTCCTCTTTACCGCCTTCATGGCGGGCTTGTCGCAGGCGGGCCTGTGGGGCGAGACTTACCTGATCACGCAGACGATCACCGACCTGCTGCACGGCAAGCCGCCGATCGAACCGGCGGTGCGCAAGCCATGGTCGTCGGGCGCCGGCAAGGGCGCGGTCTACGGGTTCATTTTCATGCTGCTGGTGGGCGCAGTCGGCGCCTTCACGCAGAACGACAAATTGTTCAACGCCTTCATCGCCACCAGCGTGGTCGGCGCGTCGCTTTTCGGCGCGATCTTCTACCCGCTGGGCCGCACGATCATGGAGAGCACGGATTCGACGCCGCCGTTCCGCGGTCGTCTCGTGCGCGAATATCAGCGCCCCTCGAATTATCTGCGCGGCCTGGCGGTTGGCGCGGCCATCTGGTTCGGCGCGGCGCTGGAAACGCCCGGCTGGGGCGGCGGCGAGCGCTTCCTGTTCGGCGCGCTCAGCGGCGCGGCGGCCTATGCGGGCGTCGACTTCCTGTCCGATCTCGCCCCGATCCTGATGGGCCGGCGCCGGCGGTTTTCGAGCTGGCGCGTCTATCTGTTCGGCGCGCTTCTCGGCGGCCTCGTGGGCGGCGCGCTCGGCTGGTATTTCGACAATCTCCAGCTCGATACCGTGCAGAGCAAGTTCTACGCCTATACGGCGATCTTCTATCCGAGCTGGGGCCGGCCGATCGCGGACTATTCGATCACGCCGCTGTTCCAGCGCTGGGGCACGACGAGCCTCGGACCGGCGCAGGGCGCGGTGAAGACGCTGTACCTCGAGTCGCTGTCGGGCGTGATCCAGTGGATTTTCGCGGCGCCGCTGTTCTCCATCAATCTGTTCTTCCTGACCGCGCTGGTGAAGTGGGACCTGAAGCCGCTGCGCAAATTGTTCAGCGAAGAGGGCGTGCGCGCGCTGGTCGACAATGCCATTCTCGTCTTGCGCTGGGGCCTGTGGATGGCTCCGATCATCTACACGTTCCTGAAGTCCGTGCCCGATCCCACCTGGTACAATCAGGACGGTCTGGTGCGCACGGGCGTGGCGACGCTGATCCAGACGACGCAATCGCATCAGGCCTTCGTCGACTGGAGCCTTGCGATCTTCACCGGCCTGCTCGCCTACGACTGGCTGCGCGTGCTGATCTGGTTCGATCACATGGGCCTGCGCGTCGCGACGCTCGTGAACCTGTCCTTTGTCGGCGGCGATGCGCTGGACGAATCCTCTGCGCGTTTTCTCGGCAAGGCGCAGACGAGCCGCGCGATCCCGGAAGGCTTGCGCCGCTTCGGCACGTGGATGCCGCTGCTGCTGCCCTTCTACATTCCGGCCGGCGCCGATTGGGACAAGGCATGGACGGGCGCGGAAAAACTGCGCGCTGTCGCGCAGCCGACGCAGAGCCTGCTGCTCGGCTACGCCATCGTCGCAGCCGCCGCTGCGCTCTTTCTCGCCGCACTCGTTCTGCGGCGTCTCGCGGTCACCGGCAAGCGCGCGGCGGCTTATGGCACGGGCATCGGCGGCCTGCCGGATTCCAGCCCCTTCGTTCTCACCAACGGCTATCTCACCAGCGAATGGTACGACGATGGGCAGGGCGTAAGCCGTGTCGAGCGCAATGCGCGCAACGGGTCGCAGATCGACATCACCCGCCAGCCCGACGATCCCGGCCAGCCGCGCGGCAAGTTTGTCTATTTCCGCGAAGGCGACGGCGAACTCTGGTCGCTCGGCAATGCGCCGATCGCGAGCGGCGAGCCGTCCAAGCTGCAGCGCCTCTCGCCGACGCGGCTGTTCCTGACGCGCACGATGAACGGCCTGCGCGTGGAAGCGACGATCGAGGTGGTGGAGACCGAGGCGGTGGAAGTCACGCGCCTCAAGATCGTCAATCTCGAGAACCGTCCGCGCCGCATCACGGTCGCGACGTTGCGCGAATGGGTGGTCAACGAGACGGGCGTGGAGCGGCGCGACGCCGCCTATAATGCGCTGCATGTCGGCACGTGGTTCATGAAGGAGCCCGGCGCCTTCATCGTGCAGAACCGCCTGTTGAAGACGCCGCATCTGCGCCAGTCGCAGCGCCGGATGTCGCACGAGGTCGCGTTCCACGCGGCTGGGCCGGGCGAGACCGGCGAAGTGCGCCTTGTCGGCTACGAGGACATGAAGGCGCGTTTCTACGGCATGGGCACGTCGGCCGATCCCGACATGCTGACCGGCCGCGCGCCGATGCGCGAAGTTCAAGACGACGGCCTGCTCTATTCGTTCGAGCCCTGCGGCAGCCTTGTCTACGAGGTGCGCGTGGCGCCGGAGAGCGCGGCGGAACTCGTGATCGCCGACGGCTGGGCGAAGGATTTCGCGACCGCCGTCGAGTCGATCGCGCGCCATCTCAACGCCAATCCGCCCTCCACGCAGGAGGTTTCGCGCATCGAGACGCGCGTGCGTACGCTGCTGCCCGCGCCCGCGCTGCCCGGCGCGAAAGCGGAATTCGGCGCCGACGGCAAGACGCTGACGGTGACGCCCGGCATGCCGCGCCCCTATGCGCATGTCATCTCGAACAATTACGGCGCCGGCGCCGTGATGACGGCGGAAGGCGACATCTTCTCCTTCGCGATCAATGCGCGACAGAATTCGCTTACGCCGTTCCGCATGGGCGAGGGCCGCTTCGGTCCCTCGGGCCAGGCGATCTATGTTCGCGACATGGCGAGCGGCGATACGGATTGCGCGACTTTCGCGCCGCTGCGCCGCACCGACGGCAAGTACGATGCGGAATTCGGCCTCGGATATGTCGTCTATCGCCGCACGCGGCCCGATCTCGATCTGGAGATGACGGTGTTCGCGCCGCCCGGCCATCCGTGCGAGACGATGATCCTGCGCATCGTCAACAAGACCGGAACGGATCGCATCTTCAACGTCGCGCCTTTCGCGGAAATCGCGCTCGACGAAACGGTGGTGGAAAGCCAAGGCTCGATCGGCACCAAGGCCGACGACAGCGGCTGCGCGCTCTACTTCCGAAACCCCAAGAACCATTTCGCCAAGGGCTGGGCGTTTGCGTCCACCTCGCTCGCAGCGGAATTCGCGGAGACCTCGCGTCAGCGCGCCTATGGCCCCAACGACCGCGGGACGCGCGTGCCCTACATGGTCGAGCATTGCCATCCGGTGCTCGGCAACGATCGCCGCCAGCGCACGGTGGCGGCCTTCTGCGGGCCGTTGGAAATCAAGGCCGGTGGCGAGGCCAAGGTCGTGTTCTCGATCGGCCAGACAGGCGGCCTGCCGGAAGCCTCGCATCTGGCTGAAATTTCGCGCAGCGTGGACTGGGCGGAGCGGATGCTCGCCGAGACGAAGGAATTCTGGGCCGAGACGCTCGGCGTGTTGCGCATCGAAACCAACAAGCCCGAATTCGACCGTCTGGTGAACGACTGGCTGCCCTATCAGTTGCTCGCCTCGCGCCTGTGGGGCCGCACCGGCCCCGCGCAGCGCTCGGGCGCGACCGGCTATCGCGACCAGTTGCAGGACGTGCTGCCGCTGACGTTCCTGGCGCCCGATCTGACACGTCGCCAGCTGCTACTGCATGCGGCGCGACAGTTCATCGAGGGCGATGCGGTCAAGTGGTGGCATACGGCGCCGGGCGGCGGCACGGGCCTTGGCGATCGCACGATCGCGTCCGATCCGCATCTGTGGCTGCCCTTCGTGACGACGCGCTATGTGCAGGCGACCGGCGACGACGCCGTGCTCGATGTCGAGACCGGCTTTATCGAGACCGCGCATTTGCCCAAGGGCGTCGAGAGCAACGCCGACGTGCCGCTGCCTTCGCGTGAAAGCGCAAAACTGTTCGACCATTGCCGGTTGGCGATCGAATGGGCGCTCGCGCGTTTCGGCCGCAACGGCCTGCCGCA